>Ga0209357_1000266_pt1 | contig 20007 bp, 18 predicted proteins | sample LauGreFBDMM110SD_2_FD_187573 | JGI IMG/M metagenome (GOLD analysis project Ga0209357, IMG submission 187573) | Freshwater lake microbial communities from Lake Michigan, USA - Fa13.BD.MM110.SD (SPAdes) (version 3) | ecosystem: Environmental > Aquatic > Freshwater > Lake | place: Lake Michigan... | reverse complement strand
AGCTGATTGCAACCGCCTGGGCGTCAGCCTCCACGTTCCGCGGCTCAGACAAGCGCGGCGGAGCCAATGGCGCCCGAGTGAGGCTTCAGCCCCAACGCAACTGGGAAGTGAATGACCCTGAGCAACTCTCACGGGTGCTGGGCCAGTTGGAGGCTATTCAGGCGGCATTCAACAGCAACCGCTCTGACAGCAAGATCATCTCCTTGGCCGATCTGATCGTGCTGGCCGGTTGTGCGGCCGTGGAACAGGCGGCCGCAGCCGCTGGTTTCAGCGTGACCGTTCCCTTCCGGCCTGGTCGCACCGATGCCAGCGCTGAGCAAACTGACACCGCAGGGTTCAATTGGCTCAAACCCCTAAGCGATGGCTTCCGCAATTGGCAGAGGGCCGATCTGCAGCTTCGAGCCGAGGAACTCCTCCTCGATAGGGCCCAGCAATTGGGATTGAGCGCACCTGAATTCACGGTTCTCGTGGGAGGTTTGCGGGTGCTAGGCGCCAACAGTGGCGGCAGCCGTCATGGCGTCTTCACCGAACGAGTTGGCGTATTGAGCACGGATTTCTTCGTGAACCTGCTCGATATGGACACGGCCTGGGGACCGGGCCCTAGCGAGACTCTCTACGAGGGCCGCAATCGCTCTGATGGCAGCCTGCGCTGGACGGCAACCCGCGCTGACCTTGTCTTTGGATCCAACAGCCAGCTGCGGGCGATCGTGGAGGTCTATGCCCAAACGGACGGCGCTGAGCGCTTTATTCACGACTTCGTGAAGGCCTGGGTGAAGGTGATGGAGCTGGACCGGTTTGACCTGCACCGACCCAGCCCCTAAGCCTGCCTAGAAACCCCGCCACAGCTACTAGAGCCCCCTGCGACTGACCGGTCCCATTATTAGATTCTTTCTAAAGCTTTGATCTCAGCTCTTTCACTGAATGAAAGAGCTCAAGAGGCAACGGATCGGCAGCAAGGTTTGGTCGTCCAGAACTACCGCGTAGCCTGCAAGCGTTGATTGGGCTACCGCTCTCAGCCTTCCTTTTCAATCCCATGGTGTTGCCCCCCTACCTGCCGCAAGCCCCGCGTTTCTGGGGACAGTGGCGTGCCCTAGCCCTGGGGGTGGGCCTCCTGTCCACTGTCCTGGTCCAACCCGCCGCGGCCCTAGAGACCGTGAAGTTGCAGCTGCCAATGCTGCAGACGAGCTTCACCCTGCGCCTGAGCGAACTGGCCAGTCCGGCGGCGCTGCTGGCAGGCCGCAGTGATCTGGCGGAGCTGGATCGCGCCAGTGGCGGGGCCCTGGGCCGCTCCCTGGTGGGATTATTCCAAGCACCCTTGCCCCTGCAGAGCACCGCAGTGCTGGACCAATCCGTGGCCCAGCCCCTGGTTCAGCAGGTCCTGTTGATGGTGTCCTCCTTCGGCACCATCGACGGCGTCGATCCTGAGCAGCTCAAGCCCAGCCAATCGAGCAAGGTGCTGGCAAGCACCCTGCACCAGCTGTTCGCCAAGGGCCAACCCAGCCTGCTGGCCCTGCTCCAGGCGCTGCCAGGCAAGAGCGTGACCCTTGATGCTGACCAGGCCCTGAAGGTGGCCAAACGGTTGGCCGACCAGCAGCGGCGGGCCCAACAACTGGTGGCCAGCCAGCCCGCCGCCAGCGTCAATCCCAGCCTGGACAAACCGGGCCCCCTGGCCCTGCGGCGCCAAGAGCTCGTCCTGGCTGTGAGCCACAGGCCCCAACCCTTGCAGCTGGTGGTTCTGCAACCGATCCAGGGCGCCAACGGCAAACTGGTGGTGATCTCCCACGGCCTCTGGGATGGCCCCGAGAGTTTCGAGGGTTGGGCCAAGCACCTGGCCAGCCATGGCTACACCGTGGTCTTGCCCAGGCACCCCGGCAGTGACAGCAGCCAACAACAGGCCATGCTGCTCGGCCAGGTGCCCCCGCCCGGACCGGCAGAACTGCTGCTGAGGCCCTTGGATGTGTCCGCCAGCCTGGATGCCATCACGGCCCGCAGCCTCAAGGGCCTCGAAGCCATCAGCGCCGCCCAGGTGGTGGTGATTGGCCACTCCTGGGGCGCAACCACGGCCCTGCAACTGGCCGGCGCGGTCCCGAGCGCGGCAGGGTTGCGCAGCCGCTGCCAGAACCTCGACGATCCCGAGCGCAACCTCAGCTGGGTGTTGCAATGCAGTTTCCTGAGCTCGGCGGATCGGGCCGCCGAGCCCGATGGACGGGTCGTGGCGATCGCCGCGGTGAGTCCGCCCACCCGCCTGCTGTTTTCCACCGGTTCGGCCGCCGGCATGACCGCTCGGGGCCTGATGATCAGCGGCAGCCGCGACTGGGTCGTGCCCCCCGATCCCGAGGCCATCGCCCCCTTTGGCCCGAATGGCAATTTCGGCCATGCCCTGGTGCTAGTTAGCGGCGGCGACCACTTCAACCTGCGCGCAGCCGCCACCGGCGATGGCTCGCCCCTGCGGGGCCTGCTGCTGGCCTGGGTGCAGGCCGCCTTCAGCCCTGGCGCCGCGCTCAAACCGGCCAAGGGGCTCACGCCCCTGCTGCCCGCCACCGGCTGGGGAAACGCCAGCATGCCGCTGGTGAACGTCACCAGCCAGGTGACCCCGGCCAGCAACTGAGCCAAGCCCATCGGCTTGGAAGCGGCTGAGCCAGGACTAAACCCGATGGGAATCAGCCCTCGGGATACTGGCTCTGGTACTCGGCGTGGTGGGGGTTGATATCGGGCATCCAGTAATCAATATCGGCATGCCAATAGGACTTGCCCGACAACTGCTGGATGTTCAGCTTGGTGGTGCCCATGGCGCTAAGCAGGCCGCCAATCTGAAGCGGGGAGAGGTCGGTCTTGATATCGGTACCGGCGATCTTGAGCAGCGCCGGTAACTGGGTCACGAAGGCCGGATTAGCTAGTTTGCGGAAGACTTCGTTAAGCACTAGCTGTTGGCGTTGCATGCGGCCAAGATCGCCGAGGCCATCGTTGCGGAAGCGTAGGAAGCCCTCGAGATCCTTGCCCTTGAGCAGTTGCCTGCCGGGATAGAGATCAATGGTCAAGCCCTGGGTTTGGTCGGTGTAAAGCATGCGCTTAGGCACATCCACGTCCACGCCACCGAGCGCATCACCGAGATGTTGAACAGCGTTGAGATTGACAAAAATATGGTGATCAACGGGCGCTGATAGCAGCTTGGTTAGTTCCTGCTTGACCAGGGGGATGCCACCGGTGGCATAGAGGGCATTCGCCTTCATCGGCCCGTACTGATCGGATTCGATATAGGTGTCGCGGGGCACCTGGGTGAGCTCGGTTTTGCCCCCATCAAGGTGCAGGGTAAAGAGGGAATCGGTATTGCCGGACATCTGGTCCGTGCCGATGACCAGGACGCGATGGTTGCCCGTGGCCACCGGCGGCGCCATGGAGGCGAACAGGGAACCTGGATGCCAGAGCTTGGCCAGACTCGCCCCCACCAGGGAGCCAAAGGGACCTAGCAACCCGTAGCCCACGCCGATGCCCAGCAGGAAGCTGAGCACCAAGGCGCGCTTCGGCCCCTTGGCCTGGCGGCGTGGGCCCGTTGGCCCCGGGGGGCGCCGCTGGCGGGGCTTGGGTTGGCCCGGAATCGTCTCGGGGCTGGGACGAAGCGGTGCTGAACGACCAGGTCGTTCCAGGGGCAACAGCAGCCCTTCAGTGAAGGCGCTTGGTGTGGCTTGGGGCCGGCGCTGGCCGCTCTGGCGACCGCTGCGTTGCTCGCCCATCGGGTCCCTGCCCTGGCGGCGCCCACCACCGCCGGCCTGGCGTTGCTTGCGGTCTCCGCCGCGACTGGGTTGGGCCTGGGCCATGGGGACTGTCGATCGCCGCACCATAAAGCCCAAGTCCCCTTGCAACCAGGGGGTTCAGGCCCCTTTGACAACCGCAATCCGGGCGGCGGCCCGATCGGCCCGCTCCCGAGCCTGCTCCGGGCTAGTGCCGGTAGCGAGCACCACGCCCATGCGGCGCTGGGGCCTGGCCTCCGCCTTGCCGAACAGCAGCACCTGGGTGTCGTGCTCGGCGAGGGCCTCCTCCAGGCCCAGGTAGGCCACGGGCTCGCAGGCCAACTCGGCAAGAATCACGCGGCTGGCGGCGGCGCTGGCCAGGCGGATCTCCGGGATCGGCAGCTCCAGCACGGCCCGCAAATGCAGTTCGAATTCACTCAGGTTTTGGCCCACCAGGGTGACCAACCCCGTGTCGTGGGGCCGGGGTGACAGCTCGGAGAACACCACCTCCAGGCCGTCCGCGCCCTGGCAGAGGAAGAATTCAACGCCAAACAGGCCCGTTCCACCGAGGTTGTCGGTGATCGTGCGGGCCATGGCCTGGGCGGCCGCCAGCTGGGGCCCATCGAGGTGGGCTGGCTGCCAGCTGCATTGGTAGTCGCCCCGCTCCTGCAGGTGGCCAATCGGCGGACAAAACAGCGTGGGTCCCTGGGCCTGGCGCACCGTGAGCAGGGTGATCTCCTGCTCAAAGCGCAGAAACTCCTCGACGATCACGCGGGCACCGCTGCCCCGGGCTCCGGCCAGGGCCGCCTCCCAGGCCGCCTCCAGGCCCTCGGGCCCCTCGACCACGCTCTGGCCCTTGCCCGAGGAACTCATCACCGGCTTGACCACCACGGGCCAGCCCAGGGGCTCGGCCACAGCGGCGAGTTCGGCAGCGCTGGCGGCATAGGCGTAGCGGGCCGTGCGCAGGCCCAGCTCGCCGGCGGCCAGGTCGCGGATCCGGTCCCGGTTCATCGTCACGGCCGTGGCCCGGGCGGTGGGAATGATGCGGTGGCCTTCCGCTTCCAGCTCGGCCAGGGCATCCACCGCCAGGGCCTCAATCTCGGGGATCACCACATCGGGCCGGTGGCGCCGCACCACCTCCTTGAGGGCCTCGGGATCGGTCATGGCGACCACTTCGGCCACCTGGGCCACGGCCATGGCCGGCGCTCCGGCGTAGCGGTCGACGGCGATCACCTGGCAACCGAGGCGCAGGGCGGCGATCGCCACCTCCTTGCCCAATTCACCGCTGCCCAGCAGCATTACCCGGCGGGGGAAGGGAAGGGCGGCCATCGTCTGCAGCAGAGGGGATACTGACCTGATCCTGCCCCGCCAAGCCCCGTGTTGCTGTTCCCCCTACTCGGCTTCTCCACGGCGGGCGATGCCGCCTCAGGGCTGCTGTTTGGTTGGGACATCGCTGACCTGCAAAAGGGCGCGATCGTTTACCTGGCCCTGTCGTCCCTGGCTTTTGTGGTGGTTTGGGTGTGGGGCTATGTACGGCGGCCCAAGATCTGAACGGATCGGCAAAAGCCGCAAGGCGCCGGCCCCGCCCTGGCTCACTCGGCCAGTTCCGGCATGAGGGTGAGCTGGCGCACTGACGGCTCTTCGCTGATGAAGCCGTAGGCCTCAAACACCGCCGCATCGGCATGGGTGATGTGCTGGCCATCGGCTTGGCGTTCAACCACAAAGCCTTCGGCGGCCATGCGCCGCATCAGACCCGCAGCCTCCTCAAGCCGGGACGCCATCGCTTCGAGGCTGGCGCAATCGGCGGTGAGGCCGGTTTCCTTCCAAGTGAAATAGGCCATGGCAGGGATCGGTGGTTGGCGAAGGCTGTGAGCTGGCTGGGCTGGACCTGGGTTGGCTTCAGGGCACCAGCACCATCCCCACTAGTAGCAGTAGCAAACTGCAGGCCCATAGGCCCACCACCACCTGCTGCTCACTGGCCCCACCCAGCTCGAAGTGGTGGTGCAGGGGCGCCATGCGGAACAGGCGCCGGCCCTGGCCATCGGCCCCCTTGGTGGCCTTAAACACCCACACCTGCAGGATCACCGAGAGGGATTCGGCCAGAAACACGCCGCCCATCACCAGCAGGGGCCAGAGGCTGTTGCTGAGCAGGGCTACCGCCGCCAGGCAGGCCCCCATGGCCAGGGAGCCGGTATCACCCATGAACACCTTGGCGGGGTGGCGGTTCTGCACCAGGAAGCCCAGCCAGGCCCCCGCCATGGCAGCACAGAAGCCGGCCAGGGCCGGATCGCCGTCATGGCCGCGCAGCATCAACTGCAGCCCTAAACCCGTAAACACGACGGCGCCACAGCCGGCCGCCAGGCCATCGAGGCCATCGGTGAGGTTGGTGGCATTGCTTTCGGCCAGAAACACAAACAGGCCCAGGGGCCAGATCAGCAGGCCCAGGGGCAGCACCCAGCCCAAGGGCAGGGCCAAATCACTGCCCAGTTGTTGCTGCCAGGCGGCCCAGGCCAGGAAGGCTGCCGCCGTGAGGGCCTGCAACAGCAATTTGCCCCGGGGCGATAGGCCCTTGTTGGTGCGGCGAGTGAGGCTACGCCAGTCGTCGATGCCGCCGATCGCCAGATAGCTGAGGCTGATCGCCGCCACCGCCAGTAGCCGGCCATCGCCGGGGGCCACCAGGCTGCCCACGATCAGACCTGCCGGAACCACCAGCAGGCCCCCCATGGTGGGCGTGCCGGCCTTGCCCTGGTGGGATTGGGGACCCTCTTCGCGGATCACCTGGCCCAATTTGAGCGCCCCCAGGCGCGGCACCCCCCAGCTCACCACAACCCCACTGACCAGGGCACCAACCAGCAGGGGCAGGCTGAGCTGGAGGGCCTGGCCCGACCAGTCGCTGAGACCACAAAACACCAGGAGGACCAGGGCCAGCAGGGCCGCGATCCTGCGGCTATTCCCCGGCAGACGGACCAGGAGTTGGGTGAACGCCAAGGGCACAGGGATGACTCAACCCAGTCTTCCTCAACCCTGGGCCGCCAAAAAGGGGACCAGGCCGTGCAATGAATTGATGGCTGCCAGGCTTGTAGGAGGGCCCCAAAACTGGCCTGGCGTTGCCGAAGCTCAGTCTTCCCAGTCTTCTTCGGACTGGTCGTCGGCGGGGTTGTAATCCTCCTTCTCACCCATCAGGGCGGAGAGCTCCTCCTCTTCCACGGTGCTCACGTCGGCTGAGGCGGTTTCCTCGTCGGCCACCAGGCGGCCAGTGGACTCCAACCAGCTGAGCAGGTCGGGCTCTTCGCGCAGGGGCAGTACGGGAGCCATCTCGCTGCGGCCGTAGCGGGTCAGCGAGGGGTTGATGCTGTCAAGGTGGCTGAGGCTGAGGTTGCTCATTATCTGCTCCAGGGCACCCGGCAATGGGCTGAACTGAACCCGATTCACAATCCTAACTGAGGCCCCATTGCACGACCTGTTGAGCAGCTCCCGAACCAAACTTCTGACGGTCTGGCTGGCGGCCCTGCTCTTGAGTGGCGGCCTGGCCTGGGCTGGGCAGCGCTGGCCGGAACCGCTCTCCATTGACCTGGGCTGGGTCGTGGTGCTGGTGCTGGGGCCTCCGGCCCTGCTGGGCCTTTGGCTGCTGCTCGGCTGGACTTCTGGGACCGGCGAACCAGGGCCAACCGGCGACGGGGGAGAATCGCTCCATTCCGGCAAGGAGCAACAGGGATGACGGCCAGCAGCCAGGCAAACCAACCCCGGGCCAAGAAGGTGGTCCTGGCCTATTCCGGCGGAGTCGATACCAGCGTCTGCATTCCCTACCTGATGCAGGAGTGGGGCGTGGAGGAGGTGATCACCTTCGCCGCCGACCTGGGCCAGGGCGACGAGCTGGAGCCGATCCGCCAGAAGGCCCTCGATTCCGGCGCCAGCCAGTCGATCGTGGGCGACCTGATCGAGCCGTTCATCACCGAGTTCGCCTTCCCGGCGATTCGGGCCAACGCCCTCTACGAGGGCCGCTATCCCCTCTCCACCGCCCTGGCCCGGCCCCTGATCGCCCGGCGCCTGGTGGAGATCGCCCGGGAAGTGGGCGCCGATGCCGTGGCCCACGGCTGCACCGGTAAGGGCAACGACCAGGTGCGCTTCGATGTGGCCATCGGCGCCCTGGCGCCGGAGCTGAAGGTGCTCACCCCGGCCCGCGAATGGGGCATGAGCCGGGAGGAAACGATTGCCTACGGCGAACGTTGCGGCATCCCCTCACCGGTGAGTAAAAAATCGCCCTACTCGATCGACCTCAACCTGCTGGGCCGCAGCATCGAAGCGGGTCCGCTCGAGGATCCGATGGTGGAACCGCCCGAGGAGGTCTATGCGATGACCTGCTCGATCGAGGCGGCCCCCGACACCGCCCAGGTGGTGGAGATCGTTTTTGAGCAGGGCAATCCGGTGGCGATTGATGGCGTGCGCCTCGATCCGGTCAGCTTGATTCGCCGCGCCAACGCCCTGGCCGGTGGCCATGGCTTCGGCCGGCTCGACATGATCGAAAACCGGGTGGTGGGCATCAAGAGCCGCGAGATCTACGAAACCCCGGGTCTGCTGCTGCTGATCAAGGCCCACCAGGAACTGGAAAGCCTCACCCTGGCCGCCGACGTGCTGCGCACCAAGCGCCAGCTCGAAATGGCCTGGGCCGACCTGGTGTACCAGGGGCTTTGGTATGGCCCGCTCAAGGATGCCCTCGATGGCTTCATCGAGCGCACCCAGCGCACCGTTAATGGCAGCGTGCGCCTGAAGCTGCACAAGGGCAACGCCACCGTGATCGGCCGCAGCAGCAGCAGCGACAGCCTCTATGTGCCCGACATGGCCACCTACGGCGCCGAAGACCAGTTCGACCACCGCGCCGCCGAAGGCTTTATCTACGTGTGGGGCCTGCCAACCCGCCTCTGGGCCGCCGCCCGCCGCCGCTGATCGGAGCCTGGGCCCCTGTCTAGGGACACACCAGGGCCTGGTCAGGGCCTTAGGCGTAGCAGGCGCCGGGTTGCCTGGTGTAGGCGCCGCCGCCAGACCGGCTGGCCGTTGGCTGGGTTTTGGCTAGCTGGAGCCTGATCGGATCCCGCTGGAACCCCTGGCCGTTGGTTGAGAAGGGCTTGACCCTCCCGGCCCTGCGGGAGCGCCAGCTGCAGGCGCTCCCGCAGGGCGTGGTTGTCGTCGCTAAGCAGCCGCTGGCGTTCAAGCAGGGGCTGGAGCCGCTGGGCGAACTTGCGCTCAAAAATCCCAGGCAGATCGACGATCAGCTGGTCCAGCTCCGCCAGCTGGGCCAAGCCCTGCTCCAGCTCCTGGCGGGCCGCCGCCAAGGCCGCGGCCGCCTCAGGGGCTGGCTGGTCCGTGGGGGATGGCTGCTCCAGGGGACCGCAGGACAGGAACGATGCCAATCTTCGCCAGGACCGGGACCGTTTGGTGCCTGAGCTGGGGGCGCCGCGAGGTTATGGCAACCCAATGTCTGCAACGGGCCCCAGGGCAAGCCAGGCAAAAACCCCTGAACCGCAGCAAGCGGCCCAGGGGCAGATAACGCTGATAAGAACCGGCGAAAGCCTCAGGCTTCGACGGTTTCCAGGGCAGCCGCTTCAGTGGTGGCCGCAGGCACGGGACCCGTGCGGGGAGCGGGCAGGGGACCCTCCTGTTTGACAGTGAGATAGCGGATCACGTCTTCGCTGAGGCGCATGGCGCGCTCGAGGGTGGCCACCTGCTGGCCATCACCGTTGTGGGTGAGCTGCACGTAGACGCCTTCCTTGTGGCCAGAAATCGTGTAGGCGAGGCGGCGCTTGCCGCGCATCTGGGTGTCGAGCACCTCGGCGCCGGCCTCGGTCACCAGGTCGCGGTACTTGCTGACATGGGTTTCCACCTCTTCCTCCGGGATGTCCGGACGAAGGATGTACATGGTTTCGTAGTAGGGCTTCTGGGACATGACCGGGACGATCCGACTTGGACGAGGGCTGGCGGCCTGGGTGCGGGCTGCCAACGGCGGATTGTCCAATGTATCGCGGCAGGGGGCCTGCTCCCCAAGGGCTGAGGATCTAGTTAGTAGAGCTGCATCCGCACGGCCTCGGAGAGGCTGGGGATCTCCGCCTGGCGGCCCCGCAGGCACTCAACGACCGCGAACACCACCACCAGCAACACCGCCAGAAACACGGTGTTGCTGAGTGTGCGCACGGCAAACCCGCCGCCCAGGGGCTGCAGCAGCACGCTGAAGGCCAGCGACACCACCACCAGCACGATGTCGATCAGAATCGCCTGCAGCACGTGGAAACGCAGGTAGTAGGGCACCTTCTGGTTGCGCACCACGGCCAAATACAGCACTAGGAACAGCAGGAAACCGCCAAACGGCACCATCTGCTGGAGCATCAGCACGGGCAGGGCCGGCAGGGTCAGCCACTGGAGAGCCGGAAACAGGGGGAACAGGTAGCGGCCGAAGGCCACCCCATCACTCCAGGGCAGCAGGTAGGCCAGCAGGGCCAGCAGCCGTTGCCAGATCGGAATCGATGCCATGGGGAAGGGAAGCTCAGACCAGGCTAGAACCGCTGGGCCGGGGACTTGGCTCGGGACTGGGAGTGGGCCCAGCGCCTGGAACCCCAGCAGAGCCGTCGCCCTGCTTCAGCCGTGGCCCAATTCCGCCAGGGCGGCCTGGCGCATGGCAGCCACGGGGATCTCCGAGAGGCCGCTCCAGTGGCGCAGGGCGGCGGCCCCCTGTTGCACCAGCATTTCCAGCCCATCGAGGCTTGGGCAGCCGCGGGCGGCCGCCTGGCGCAGCAGCTGGCTGGGCCGGGGCGTGTAGATCAGGTCGTAGACCAGGGTCTGGGGCTTGAGAGCCGCCAGCTCCAGGGCCCCAAGGGGGCAGCGCTGGGCGGCGGCGGGATCGGTGGCCGACGCCATCCCCACCGGTGTGGTGTTCACAACCAGATCGACGCCAGCTAGGGCCTGGGCCAGGGAGCTGGCAGCGGGGCCAGGGCTGGACACCAACGGCGATCCGGGCCCGTTTGGGCCGGGGGCCGGGGAGCCGCCCCAGGCCAAACCCTCCAGCCGGCAGGCCTCGGACCAGCCGGCGCAGGTGTCAAGAAAGGCCTCCAGGGCCGCGGGTTGGCGACCCGCCACCTGGATCGATTCCAGGCCCAGCTCCACCAGGCCGGCCACCACGGCCAGGGCACTCCCGCCGCAACCCAGCACCAGGGCCCGCTTGCCCGTCCAGGGTCCGAAGGGGCCACTGCGCAGGGGGGCCAGGAAGCCTTCAACATCGGTGTTGGTGCCCAACCAGCCCCCACCTACCCGGGGCACCAGGGTGTTCACCGCCCCGAGCCGACGGGCCAGGGGGCTGAGCTCCGCCACCAGGGACACCACCGCCTGCTTGTGGGGAATGGTGACGTTGAGACCGCGGCAACCGGTCGCCTCGAGGCCGTCGAGCACCTGCTCCAGGTGCTCCGGCGGCGCCGGCAGGGCCAGGTACACCCAGTTCAGGCCCAATTTCGCCAGGGCGGCGTTGTGCATGGCGGGCGAGAGGCTATGGCGCACCGGATTGCCGAGAACGCCCACCAGGGCAGTGGCTCCATTGATGGCGGCTGGCATCGGTGATCGCGCCGGCGGCGCAAGCTCTTGCGGCACCGTACGGCCGGGTTCGGCAACCACACCTAGCCCCCCGTGGGGGCCACTGATGAGGATGCCTCAAGTTCAAAACCCTCATTCAGGAGGTTGCTATCCATGGGCAAGGTTGTCGGAATTGACCTTGGCACCACGAACAGCTGCGTTGCGGTGATGGAGGGCGGCAAGCCCACCGTGATCGCCAATGCCGAGGGCTTCCGCACCACGCCCTCCGTCGTGGCCTACACCAAAAACCAGGACCAACTGGTGGGTCAGATCGCCAAACGTCAGGCGGTGATGAACCCGGAGAACACCTTCTATTCGGTGAAACGCTTCATCGGCCGCCGCGTCGATGAGGTCACCGAAGAGTCGAAGGAAGTCAGCTACGGCGTTGAGAAGGTCGGCGCCAATGTGAAGGTGAAGTGCCCGGTGCTGAACAAGCAGTTCGCCCCGGAAGAGGTGAGCGCCCAGGTGCTGCGCAAGCTGGCCGAAGACGCCGGCAAGTACCTCGGTGAAACCGTCACCCAGGCGGTGATCACGGTGCCCGCCTACTTCAACGACTCCCAGCGCCAGGCCACCAAGGACGCCGGCAAGATCGCCGGCCTCGAAGTGCTGCGCATCATCAACGAGCCCACCGCAGCCGCCCTGGCCTACGGCCTCGACCGCAAGAGCAACGAGCGCATCCTGGTCTTCGACCTGGGCGGCGGCACCTTCGACGTGTCCGTGCTGGAAGTGGGCGATGGCGTGTTCGAAGTGCTCTCCACCTCCGGGGACACCCACCTGGGTGGCGATGACTTCGACAAGGTGATCGTTGATTACCTGGCCGCGAGCTTCAAAAGCAACGAAGGCATCGACCTGCGCCAGGACAAGCAGGCCCTGCAGCGCCTCACCGAGGCGGCTGAGAAGGCCAAGATCGAGCTCTCCAGCGCCAGCCAGAGCGAAATCAACCTGCCGTTCATCACGGCCACGCCCGAGGGTCCCAAGCACCTCGACCTCACCCTGACCCGGGCCAAGTTCGAGGAGCTCGCCTCCAAGCTGATCGACCGCTGCCGCGTGCCGGTGGAGCAGGCCCTCAAGGACGCCAAGCTCGCCTCCAGCGAACTGGACGAGGTGGTGATGGTGGGCGGCTCGACCCGCATCCCCGCCGTGCTGGAGCTGGTTAAGCGTGTCACCGGCAAGGACCCCAACCAAACCGTCAACCCCGACGAAGTGGTGGCCGTTGGTGCCGCCATCCAGGGCGGAGTGCTGGCCGGTGAGGTCAAGGACATCCTGCTGCTGGATGTGACACCCCTCTCCTTGGGCGTGGAAACCCTCGGCGGCGTGATGACCAAGATGATCACCCGCAACACCACGATTCCCACCAAGAAATCGGAGGTGTATTCCACCGCGGTGGATGGCCAAACCAACGTGGAAATCCACGTGCTCCAGGGCGAGCGCGAGATGGCCACCGATAACAAGTCGCTGGGCACCTTCCGCCTCGATGGCATTCCCCCGGCACCCCGGGGCGTGCCCCAGATCGAAGTGACCTTCGACATCGATGCCAACGGCATCTTGAGCGTGACCGCCAAGGACAAGGGCAGCGGCAAGGAGCAGAGCATCTCAATTACCGGCGCCTCCACCCTCAGTGATAACGAGGTTGACAAGATGGTCAAAGATGCCGAGGCCAATGCTTCGGTGGATAAGGAGAGGCGCGAGCGCATCGACCTGAAGAACCAGGCCGAAACCCTGGTGTATCAGGCCGAGAAGCAACTTGGCGAGCTGGGCGACAAGGTGTCCGCCGAGGCCAAGGCCAAGGTGGAAGAGAAGCGCGCCAAGCTCAACGAGGCCCTGCAGAAGGAGGATTTCGACACCCTCCAGCCCCTCTTCGATGAACTCCAAAAGGAGCTCTATGCCCTGGGAGCTTCGGTGTATCAGCAGGCCGGTGCCGATGGTGCCAGCAGCGAAGCCGAGGCCGGTGCCAGCAGCAGCGGTGGCGGCGACGACGTGATCGACGCCGAATTTACCGAGACCAAGTGAGACCTGGGCAGCAGCTGCTGCCCTTGATCGATCCGGCTTTAGCCCCCCTCTGGGGGGCTTTTTTATGGGCCAGCGGCGATCTGCTCTGCCGCCCATTCGGCGCTAGCCGGGGCCAGCAGCACCCCATTGCGGTAGTGGCCGGAGAGCAGCAGCAGGCCCGGTTCCAGCTGTTCGAGCAGGGGCGCCGGCCGGTCCACGGGCCGGGCCCGCAGGCCCTGCCACTGGCGCAGGGGTGTGGCGGCCCGGAGCCAGTCGGGGGCATGGCCATGGAGCTGGCGCAGGACCTCGAGGGCGGCGGGATCGCCCGGGGCACCGGCGGCCCGATCGGGCTCCAGGGTGGCCCCAAGCCAGAGGCGGCCGCCGGGCCGGGGCACCAGGTTGGTGCCCCGCCACAGCACCGACCCGGGCCACCGCTCCGCATCACAGCCGGCGGGCAACTGGAGTTCCAGGGCCTGGCCCAACACCGGGGCCAGCGGCCGCTGGTGGCCCAGGGGCTCCAGCAAGGCGGCACTGGCCAGGCCGGCGCAGACCAGCAGCCAGGGCGTTTGCAGCCGTGGGCCGCTGGCTAACTGCACCTGCCAGCGATCGGCGCCGGAGCTGGCCCCAATCGCCTCGGCGCGATCGCTGACCAGCACCAGGCCCCGGTTCAGGGCGTCCTGGAGCAGGAGCTGGCGGGTGACGATCGGATCCAGTTGGCCGTCAAGGGGCGAGAACAGCCCGCCCAAGGCCCCATCGGGAAGCTGGGGCCGCAGCTGGGCCAGCTGCTCCTGGCTGAGTGAGCGCAAAGGAAACCCCTTGGCCGTGCGCTCCTGCACCAGCCTCTGCTGCTGCTCCAGCTCCTGGGGCTCGGCTGCCAGTTGCAGCAAACCAGGCCGAAAGGGGAGGGCTGAACCCTGCTGGGCCAGCTGGTCGCTCCACTGCTGCCAGAGCTGCAACGAGCGTTGCCGCAGCCGCCAACCGCGGCCACTGCTGCGGCGATACACCTGGGCCATCAACAGCCCCAGGGCTGCCCTGGTACCGGCCTCCGCCGCTTGCTCGCCGGCGCCAGCCGGATCAATCAGGCCTACGGGATAGCCCCGGTTGAGCAGCAGCCAGGCCGTAGCCACACCAACCAAACCAGCCCCAAGCACGGTCACCGCTGGGGGGTGGGAGTGCTTGGGGCTGGTGGTGGCGATCGGATTAGGGGTGACGGCCAGGGATCAACCCTTGGCCGCCGCCGGAATCACCTCGGCGTAGGAGCCAAAGCCGCTGGCCACCTTGATGTAGGCCTTGCGCAGGCCATCACCATCCTGGAGACGGGCGGCCTCATCGAGGTCGGCCAGGGCGGTTTTGAGCTGGGTGGCGCGCTGGTTGGCTTGGGCCTGGTCGGCGGGGAGCAGCAATTTGTTGATGTAGAGCATTTCGCGGCCCACTTCCTGCATCGGGCCGTGAATCAGGTTGCGGGTGAACACCCAGTTGCGCGCGTTCACCAAGGTGGCGAGTTCGGGCAGCCGGTCTTTGGCCAGGAAGAAGCCATCGGCCTGGCGCTGGATCCCCGCCAGGGCTTCGGGGCTGAGCACGGCCGCCTTGGCCGAACCGCCGCCGTCGCAGGCCACCAGGCCGATGCTGAGCACGGCCACCAGGGCCAGCAGGGCCAGTTGCTTCAGGCCCGCGGTGACCCTGGAGAACAGCGCAGACAGCGTCTGGGCAACCATGGAAAACAACTCAAGTCGCTGGACTTTACCCAGGGTTGTCGCCTACATCAGCCGCCTGGTGATGGACTGCAACCGATCGCAGGAACGGCGCCACCAGGTAAAGGCCAGGGGCAACGCCGGTGGGCACAATGCCACCAATCCCTACAAAGGCCGGACTGGTGTCGAGCGCTGGCAACCCGGGTGTAACCGCCATCCTGCAGATGATCTGCCCGGACCGGCCTGGTCTGGTGCGGGAGCTGTCCGGCTGGGTGGCGGCCAATGGCGGCAACATCGTCCACGCCGACCACCACAGCGACCAGGGCGCCGGCCTGTTCCTCAGCCGGATCGAATGGCAACTGGCGGGCTTCGGCCTGCCGCGGGAGGCGATTGGCCCCACGGCCCAGGCCCTGGCCGAACGGCTTAATGGCCAGTTCCAGGTGACCTTCTCCGATGACCGGCCGCCGGTGGCGATCTTCGTGAGCAAGCAGGACCACGGCCTGCTGGACCTGCTTTGGCGCACCCGCACGGGCGAGCTGCCGATGCGGGTGCCGCTAGTGATCAGCAACCACCCCAACCTGGGCCCGCTGGCCGAGGAATTTGGCGCCCATTTTGAGTACGTTCCCATTGATGCCAGCAACCGGGAGGCCGCCGAAGCCCGCCACCTGGAGCTGCTCGCCGAGCACGGCATCGAACTGGTGGTGCTCGCCAAGTACATGCAGGTGCTGACACCCACCTTTCTGGCGGCCTTCGATCCCCCCGATGCCTTCCACCGGGTGATCAACATCCACCACTCCTTCCTGCCGGCCTTCCAGGGGGCCCAGCCCTACCACCGGGCCTGGGAGCGGGGCGTGAAATTAATCGGTGCCACGGCCCACTACGTGACCGAGGAGCTCGACGGCGGGCCGATCATTGCCCAATCCACCGTGCCGGTGGGCCACCGCGATGAGGTGGGCGACCTGATCCGCAAGGGCCGCGACACCGAACGCCTGGCCCTGGCCCGGGCCGTGCGCCTGCACCTCAAACGCCAGGTGATGGTGTATCGGGGCCGCACGGCGGTGTTTGATTGAACTGATGGCTGTCCTGTCCCTCCCTGGCCGCCTGGCGGGCTTCGGCCAGCAGCTCGAGCGCCAATTGCAAACGGAACGCCCAGAAGGGGCTGACCCCTTGGGCTGGCGCTGTTTCCAGCTGGGGGTGTTCCTGCTGCCGGGCAGTGCCTTCCTGGGGGCCGTGCTCTTGTTCACCTCCCTGGTGCAGGGCAGTCGCCGGCGGGCGCCCTGGTGGGGCGATGGCTGCAACCGCTGGTTGCTGGCGATCTCGGTGTTGATGCTGGTGGGCTGCCTCGGGGCCACCAGCGGCTGGCTGGCCTGGGTGGGCCTGGGCAACTGGCTGCCCTTTTTCTGGGGTTTCTGGGGCTTCCAGCCCTACGTGGCCACGCCCCAGGCGCGGCGGCGCACGGGGCTCTGGTTTCTGGCCGGCACGGTGCCGGTGATCGTTACGGGCTTGGGCCAGCTCTACTTGGGCTGGGCCGGCCCCTGGCAGCTGCTGGGGGGCCTGATCCCCTGGTACATCGAGGCTGGGGGTAATCCCCCTGGCCGGCTTTCGGGCCTGTTCGACTACGCCAACATCACCGGATCCTGGCTTGCCCTGGTGTGGCCCTTCAGCCTGGCGGCCCTGCTGCAACGCTCCCTGCCCTGGCAACGGCGGGCCCTGGCCCTGCTGCTGGCCGCCTCCCTGGTGGCCAGCCTCTATCTCACCGATTCCCGCAACGCCTGGGGAGCCCTGGTGCTGGCCCTACCGATCGTGGTGGGGCCGGCCAGCTGGCTCTGGCTGTTGCCCCTGTTGCTGCTGGCGATCGGGGTGGTGGCCCTGGCCAGCCTGCCGATGGTGCCAACCGGGCTCCAACATTGGGCCCGGGTTGTGGTGCCCGATCCGATCTGGGTGCGCCTCAGCGATGTGCACTTCGCCGGCCACCGGCCCCTGGCGATCACCCGCCTGGGCCAGTGGGCCGTGGCCGCAGGCCTGATTGGCGAGCGGCCCTGGCTGGGCTGGGGGGCGGCGGCCTTCAGCCTGATCTACCCCCTGCGCACGGGCCATTGGCATGGCCACACCCACAACCTGCCGATCGACCTGGCGATCAGCTTCGGCCTGCCGGTGGCGGTGATGGTGATCGGCCTGGTGGGCTGGCTGCTGCTGCGGGCCGGGCGCCTGGGCATGGTGCAGGCGGCCGTGTTTGAGCGGGCCTGGTGGGCGGCGGCCCTGGTGCTCGTTGCCCTGCATGCCACCGACATGCCCCTCTACGACAGCCGCATCAACATCGCCGGCTGGATCCTGCTGGCGGGCCTGCGCTGCGTGGGGACTGGATCAGGCCAAAGGCCGGCGGAAAGCGCCAGCGAAGTCGCCGATCCAGCAGCCCCTTGAGGGGCCTGGCCCCAACTCCCTAACCCCCCAACGCCTGCTGGCGATGGCCCACCAAGGTTGCCTTAGGCAAAGGCCCATCGAGGTGCTCCCAGGGCAGCACCCGATCGGACGACCAGTCGCCATGGACCACCTCCTGCCAGGGGGGCGGCACGGGCAAGGGGCTGACGCCCACCGGGGTGCCGCCGGTGTCCCCTTCCACCACAGCCCGGTAGGCCTTTTTCCAGCCGCCCAGGCTGGCATGGTCGCCACGGGCGGCGGCGATCACCGGGGCCAGGCGCCGGTCGCTGCGGGAAAGCAGGGCCTGGATCACGCTCCAGCCGTAGCTTTCCGGCCGCAGCTCGATGCCCTTGGGCTGGAGCCGTTTGGAGAGCAGCTTCAGCCGTTTTTCAGCCTCGGGGCGCACCCCCTGCCACTGAAAGGGGGTGTGGGCCTTGGGCACAAAGGTGCTCACCCCCAACGACAGGCGCAGCCCCGGGGTGGCTTTTTTAAGGGCCAACATCAGTTCGGCGGTGGCCTCCACATCGGCCTCCGTTTCGGTGGGCAGGCCGGCCATGCCATAGAGCTTGAGGCCGCTCAGGCCGCCTTCTTTGGCATAACGGGCCGCCGCAAAGATCTCCTCGGTGGAGAGCTTTTTATTCACCACTTCGCGCATGCGCTCGCTGCCACTTTCGATCGCGATCGTGAGCGACTTGCTGCCGCGCTTGGCCAGGATCTGGCCCAGCTGGGGGGTCACCGTGGCGGCCCGCACCGAACTCACACTGACGCGGGTGCCATCGAAGCGGTCCTGGTCGAGCCAGCTGAGCAGGTCGGCGAACTGGGGGTGCTGGGTGACGGAGGCGCCGAGCAGGCCGAGGCGCTGGGTGGCGGCCAGGCCCTTCTCCACCGCCGGAATCAGGCCGTCCTCCAGGGACGAGGTGCGAAAGGGCAGGGTGAGGTAGCTGGCCAGGCAGAAGCGGCAGAGCTCGGGGCAGCTGCGCACCACCTCCACCATGTGGATCGAGGGCCAGGCGGCCTCCGGGGTAATCACGGTGGAATGGCTGAGGGTGTTGCCGCGCCAGGTTTGCTTGGCCACCGAGGCTGGGATGCCCGCCTCAATCGGCTCGATCGCCAGCAGCTCGCCCTCGCTGCCGTAGCGGGGCGCATAGAGGGAGGGCACGTACACCCCCGGCACCTGGGCCAGGGCCCGCAGGCGCTGCTGGCGCGGGGCGTCCCGGTGGGCGGATATGGCATCAATAAAGGCAGGCAATAGCAACTCGCCATCGCCGAGCAGGAGCACATCAAAAAAGGGCGCCAAGGGCTCGGGATTGGCCGTGAGCACGGGTCCGCCGCCAAAGACGATCGGATCGGCCTCGCCCCGCTGCTCGGCCCAGATCGGGATGCGCTGCTGCTCCAACAGGTCGAGCAGGACCGGCCCATCCAGCTCCCAGCTCAGGGACAGGCCAAACAAATCCAGGCCCGAACCGCCGCTGCCCAGCTGGCGATCGCTGCGCCGATCCCCCTGGCGATGGGGCGGATCCGCCTGGTCGGTGAACAGGCGCCGCACGTCCACATCGGCCCGCTGGGCCAGGGTCGCCCACACCACCTGGTAGCCCAGGCTGGTGATCCCCACCGAATAGGTGCTGGGAAAGGCCAGCACCGTGCGCAGGGCTCCTGCCACCGGCTGGGCTGGATCAAACAGCAGGGTTTCCTGGTTCAGGGGTGGGGTGGGGATTTGCTCCAGCGTGTCACTGTGCCGGGCCCTGACCAACCACTCACCACAGTGAACTCGCCAAGCCTCAATCGGCTCAAACCCCCGCCAACACCTTCGCCTCCTCCTCGCTGCTCACCACCCGGCCCTGATCTTCAAAGCCAGCGAGTTGGTCGAAGTTGAGGTAGCGGTAGATCTCGGCCTGTTGGGGGTTGATCTTGGCGGCGGCAATCGCCAGGTATTGCTCCTTGGTGGGGATGCGGCCTAGCTGGGCGCACACCGCCGCCAGTTCAGCGCTGCCCAGGTACACCTGGGCGCCATTGCCGAGGCGGTTGTTGAAGTTGCGGGTGCTGGTGGAGAACACGGTGGTGTTGTCTTCGACCCGGGCCTGGTTGCCCATGCAGAGGGAGCAGCCGGGCATCTCCATGCGGGAGCCCGCCTTCTCGAAGATGGCGTAATAGCCCTCGGTTTTGAGCATCTCCTCGTCCATGCGGGTGGGCGGACAAACCCACAGCTGGGCCTCATTCGTTCCCTGGCCCTCGAGCACCTTGGCGGCGGCCCGGTAGTGGCCGATGTTGGTCATGCAGGAGCCGATGAACACCTCATCCACGGGCGTGCCGGCCTCCTCTGAGAGCAGTTTGACGTTGTCGGGGTCGTTGGGGCAGGCCAGGATCGGTTCGGTGATCTCATCGAGGTTGATCTCGATCACGGCGGCGTACTCGGCGTCGGCATCGGCCTCCAGCAGCACCGGATTGGCCAGCCAGGCCTCCATCGCCTTGATGCGGCGGGCCATGGTGCGGGCATCGCTATAGCCGCGGGCAATCATGTTCTTGAGCAGGGCCACATTGCTGCGCAGGTATTCGCTCACTGTTTCCACCGA
>Ga0209357_1000263_pt1 | contig 20159 bp, 20 predicted proteins | sample LauGreFBDMM110SD_2_FD_187573 | JGI IMG/M metagenome (GOLD analysis project Ga0209357, IMG submission 187573) | Freshwater lake microbial communities from Lake Michigan, USA - Fa13.BD.MM110.SD (SPAdes) (version 3) | ecosystem: Environmental > Aquatic > Freshwater > Lake | place: Lake Michigan... | reverse complement strand
TGCACCCAAGGAATGTCGAACGAATCCTCTCCTCCGTGGCGTCCAAATACTTTTGCTTCTGCAGGTATGTTTAGCTGTTTGCGCAAGTCTACAGCCGCCGTACCCAATGAAACCATATGGGGTACCCACGGCGTCTTTCCTCGGGACATCACCTGCGAAAGCCACGGGGACACATACGCGTATACATCCCCATGAAATTCAGATTCCCGAAAAATCGCATGAATACCAGTGGGGACGGAGCTGGATACCGCACCATCATTAAACCCGTTTTTGATGCAGTAGAAAAATTCCACTTTCTCCTTTTTGATAATTGCCTCACGCTCCTTTTCGTTCCGGTAAAAATGCACAGGGGCCGCTGCCCTCATTTGCTGCAGCACGGGATGAGAATCCGCTTCGGGCCGCCAAGGAAGAAGAATCAGGGACTCCCCGCCTAGAATTTCGCGGTTTCCCCGCGCATAATCTACCAAGGCAACCTCAGTCCCGCGAAAGCCAAGATACCCCGAATGAAAGGCTACCTTCACCTGCCACTCGTTTGGTAGTACTCATCATCATGAAAAGCCCAGACCATCCGATAGCCCACAGAACGCATCAAACGAGCGGTCTCCGCCTCGGCATGTGCTGATTCGATCACCATCCATTTCGGGGAAACCCCAAACTTTATAGCTTTATGAACCAAATCGCCTAGCCGCACTTTATTCCGGAGAATAATCAGGTCTGGAGAGGGAATTTTTTGAATCAGACTGTTGAAAAATCCAGAACCATCTCCCAACACACTGCTCTGTCGAGCTTTCCGGGCGTACACTGCCGGTTTTGCTCTCTCTTCCCACAGTATTCCCTTCCAGCCGTGGCTTTCCTCCAGTGAAATCCCGTGACTTCCCGTGGCTCCATCCCCTGCATCCAATTCCCAAAAGGTTCCTTTGCTCTTCTGCCTCAACACCTTTTCCCAAAAGATCCGGTCCTGTTCCACTTGGCATTCCAGCACCTCTTCTCCTTGCCACTTCGACTGTTGGCCTTTTCTCTTTTTTGCATGCCACCGATTATTGATAGAAGGCAAAAAACGATAGAGTATGTGACGAATTCTCCTTACCATATTTTATGCAGCGTTCTCAACACAAGTATAGCCTCCCAAGTCTTGGTATTTAGATTTATGAATTTGAAAAACCTTAGACTTCCATTTTTGCCCTTGGCCCGCCGGATCGAACCTTGGCCCGCCGGGCCTCCTGGCCATCTTAACAACTCTCTTTTGGCTTCGCTAGCGGATGAGGTTTTTATGGCGGAAATATCGCCTGTTGCTCAGAGGACTCGGCCTCACGTCATGGTGGGGGAGACTATCAAAAAGCACGCCAGCGAACTGTCCGCTCAATTAACCAATCTCTACTTCTGTGTATTGCGGGACGGCCGGGTGGTTAGCCCGCCTGTGGCGGTAATTAATCGCCACAATGATATCTTTGGGGACATTTCTATTGATTGGCGCCACCCGCGTACAAATCATAAGTATCGGGGATGGAAGTTTGTCCGCTCCCCCCTTCATATTTCCGGCAAAAGCCTTTGCCTCGCGTCCACCGGAGCTGAAACTTTTTTCCACATGGTTTTCGACTCCTTGGGGCGTCTTTGGGTCGCGGAAAAGGCGGGATTTAGGATTCAGGAATTTGACCACCTGATCGTGCAGCAGGATACCCCCCTGCTTCGGCGCTTTCTGGAAATCTTCGGGGCTGGGTCGTCCCGTTTGGTAGATTTGTCGAAAGTCCGTCATGTCCGATGCGAAAACCTTTTCATCGCCTCTTATCAATCAGCGATGGGTCACTACCATCCGGGGTTTTTGGATTGGTTACGGTCACGGACGCAAAACCGCTCTAGATACGGGGCGGGCTCTTCAGAAAAAATTCTTTTTCTGTCTCGGGCCCAGGCCGGATCTAGGCGCTTGCTTAATGAGGAAGACATTGAGCGGGCCTTTCCCTTGAAATCCATCCACCGAGTCTCCTTGGAAAAGTACACTTTAGAGGAACAGTTCGATTTGTTTCATCAGGCAGCGGCGGTGGTGGCTCCCCACGGGGGCGGTCTTTCTCATCTCGCCTGGGCCCGACCAGGTCTTCCTGTTCTTGAGCTTTTTCCCAAGGGTTTTTTTAACGCCTGCTATTGGGAGCTTGCCTCAAGCGTGGGTGCGCCATACGGCTGTGTAGAGGGGGAGAGCAGCGAGACCAGAATTGCAGCTAATCGGGATTTCACAATTTTTCCGAAACTTGTGCGTGACGCTTTCCTGCAATTGGTTGAGGGAAAGCTTGGGTAATTCCGCTTGGATCACCGCGGTAAAAGCCCGATCCGGTGCATGACCTGGTCGTTTCCAGACGTATTTCGAAGTATTTCCAAAGTCCGCTCCATTTCTTCTCGCCCAGCCGGCGGAGGTAGTGGCCCGTTGTCACCCCGCTGGAAAACCATAGCGACCTCCCAGTCCGTACCAGGCGCGGTGTTTTGATACAGCACCGCCACAACTCGCAACCCTCGGACCCCCGCCTGCCGAGCTAGGCAGGCATGATCCACCAAAACGGTATCCATGAGCGAGAAGGCCTCAAATATTCGGCTTGTGTTTCCGAACCTCCAGCTTGGTGTAACCAAGACCAGAGCTCCGTGAGGTAAGAGAGTACGCTGCGCAAAATCCAGCAGGTCGTTCGGACGAGCAAGATGCTCATATACATGATGAGCGAAAATGAGGTCGAATTTTTCCGTAAGAATTTCCCTCGGCTTCCGCGCCATTTTCAAGCAATGATATTCCGCCGCGAAGGCGGCCAGGGTCTCGTCAATCTCCAAACCGAAACACTCCCATCCACGTTTTTGAAACCGGTGCAAAGCCCCCCCAATCCCGCAACCGTAGTCCAAGACGCGTCCTTGGGAAGCCCGATGAATTTTTACCCCACAAAGGTCCAGCCAAGGAACAAAGCGCTCGAATTGCGACCGACTATAATTCCACCAGCCCTCATGAATTTCTACCGTTTCCCCTTGGGTTCGGTATAGGGAAGCCTGGTAGAAGGATTCCAAACAAACGTCCGCCGGCCGAGTTTGCTGGAAGAGGGCTCCGCACTCGTCACAAAAAGCCCATTGGGAAGCCAGCTTGTTTTCCCGCCACTGCCGAAGCTCCGCGGAGTCCCAGGTATCGACCGAGGCAGGAGAAGTTTTTTCTGAGTCGCAAAGGACACATCTCGTCAACTCGACTGCCTCCAGCCGGAGATCCCCCGCGGGCCCAGATTTTCTGGGCAACCGGATGGGCTTAAATTTTTTTCGGAAGATCCTTAAAATTGAAGTTCTCCAAGAGGATTAGTGATTCCTCTTTGGCACGCTGCAGTTGCGGAGAGGTGATCTGGATTTCCTCGCTCACTTTGGTGTTCACCCCAAACAGCCCGGAGCTGAATTCGATAACAAACACCAATCGCTCCCCCTTGACCGGGGTCAACCCCTTGTGATAACCCCGCGTGTCCGCCAAAAATGCCGTCCCTGCGGGGCCCACAATGCTTTTGACTTTTTCAGGCGGGTAGAAGCGGGCAATTTCGTCGTCTGGAATCCGTTGATAACCCTTTCGCCGAATGGCCTTGGGCTGGTTGCCACTCCGATGACTGCCTTCCACAAAAATATGCGGGCCGTTTTGCTCTGAGACATTGTTGATATAGAAAAAAAGCTTCAACCATTTGATCCGATCCATGTCGAAGTGGAACATCTGGGCATTTTGCCGGGCTGAGTCGGAAGCCACATGGTTGCTAGTGCTCCACCAACCCACGCATGCGCTCAAGTACGGCGCTCCCCCGAAATATTCGGTTACAAGAGAAAGAATATCCGTCCTAGATATCAGGTCCTGAATCTCAATCTTTTTCAGGAGTTCCCCCGCGCGCAAATGAAAAGTGTCGATCTTGCTCCGAGTGGAACAAAAAACCGGCTTGTCGCCGAAGTCGCTCTCGGGCCTTGGGGTTCCAGGAGATTGCTCGGCCCAGTTCAGAAGGCTCGAGCAAGCATTCGTTTCCATGATTTTCCCCAGCTCAACTAAACCGTCTTTTCGCAGTTTCGCCAATTGGCTCGGATCAGCCGCGGTTGCCTTTTCGGATGCGTGGTGACGGGTCAACCGATGAAGAAGGTCGTTGCTCCAACCGTTTGTCGCGGTGAAAAGATTAACTAAGGATTGGTAGGCTCGGTCGGGGGTTTGCCCCTGCAAACGGAACTGACGGTACCCTGACCATAACCGTACCGTATTTTTGAGGAGTTTAATCATCTTTTGGTTTTAGAAATTTGGCATTGGAGTCTTTTTAGTAAAGCGGATTCCACGATCATGCCCGAGTCGCATCGGGACACAAAAAACTTCGAAAGCTCGGAGGCGATTCTTTGCGAAATGACTTCAAGGGATTCTCTCCCTCCGGATTCCCCGCCCCTAGAATAAGAGGGAAGCTTTAAACGCAAGAGATCCGAAATCTTTAGTTGCTCTTTGGGGTCCAACTCCAAACTCGAACCGCCCGTTATGAGATAGTGCCACCGAAAGACATCGATCCAGGCTTGTGGATCCAGAAACAGGGGGCCCTCCATCCACGCGTCCAGAATCTCCCGATATTCGCGCCGGTTTTGTACGCGGCGTAGCATGGGCAATGATGGATGCTCGTAGACAGGAGGCCCGAAGGGGGTCACCACTGGGATTCCGCTGCGGGCAGCCTCCAGTCCGATTGAGCTGTAACTGACTGAAACCGCATGTGCAATGTGAAATAGGTCGTAACTGGAAATTGGGCTGTCCGGCCAAACCACGGAAAAGTTTTCCGAGGCTTGTCCCAACTTCTTTTTCAGACGCCCAAGGCTCTCAGATGCTCTTGGGTTTCGGTTATTGCCACCTTCTCGCGGATGGATGCGCACGGCAACATGATGGCGTGACTTGGCGGCGTAAGCTTGCAGCCAAGCAAGCCACTGTTCTTGGCCGGAGAATGCGGAGGATACTTCCCGCTCCCCGATCCCGAGGGCCTGGGAAATGGCTAGCTCAGCACCAACCTCATCCTCACTGCTAGTGAAGGCGATTAGAATATTTTTTCCTTTGGCCATCAAATCTCTATAAAAGTGAAGCCCCTCGTGATCCCCCAAAGGCCGTGAGTAAACATGGGTGTGCCCTCCCCGCATCCTTGAAATCAGATCTTCACTAGAGACTTTGACTTGGTCCCACGAAACCGGTTGCCGGCTGTATCGAGGCCAAGCTTCTGCCAACCGACGGATCATCTTGTTATAGGTGCTTTCAAAGAGTTGCACCTTCCGTCGATCAATTCCGTTGAGAAGCGTATGTCCGACGGTGCGCACTGAAATCCCTATTTTTTCTGCTGCAATTCGGGCAGAGATCAGCACGGGGTACTGGTCATAATGGAGAAGGAGGTCAGGGCGCCATTCATCTGCCAACCGGCTCATTCCCTCATACGCCTGAATCGAGGCTCGGTTAGTCATGGCCCAGTAATTTCGGTATTCGAGAGAAGCTTTCCGCCCCGGCTCTTGTTTCAGCAGCATCCGAGTCGCCGCCGTGGCCAACTCTCCGAATCGGATTCTTTTCCAGCAAAAGTCTCTCCATGACTTCTTTTGCATGGCGGATGTAACTCTTAAAATTGGTGGTGGAGAAAGATAACGGTCCCAAGAAATTGACCGGTCGATACCCAAGCCACGAAAGCCGTTGGCGTGCCAGCGACATTGGACGCAAGTCGTTGTTTTGGCAGAGGACTGGTCGTGATCCCAAGGGACTTGATCCATGTCATGCGCAGGGCATCTCAACATGGCACCGTCACACCGAACCCAGCGGACCTCAGCTCCGCCATTTTGGATCATTTGCCCCAGGGTTTGCATGGAGTCGAAATGGGGGCGAATGGCCGCTTCAGGGCAGAAAATTAGGACTTTTTTGGTCTTAAGCTTCCAGGGCCGAACCTCAGGCTGTTGCCGATATTTCAGCAACTTGCTCATAAAAAAAAGTTTGGCCTTCCGCCGGAAGCGGTAATAAAATTTTTTGTTCAGAATAAATCCCTTCGTACTTTTCCGGGTAATCACCGGATTCCGATTCACTTCATCCACCGCAATTCGTTCGGGAAACATCCGAGGAGAAGATGGTCTTGGGGTCGCCCTCCGGTCCTAACCTGACGGCGAAGGCGGCCTTCAAGACGAAACCCTGTTCGAAGGAACACACGCAGGGCAGGAGCATTTCCCGCGATGACCCCGGCGGTCAGTTTTCGCGCACGAAAGCGTCGGAAAGCATGGTAGCAAAGTCGCCCCAGAATTTCCCGAGAAAGTCCGCGCCCCCTGAATTTTGAGTCTCCGATCATCAAGCCGATATCGGCAATTCCGGCACGCGGGCTAGCTGGATCGAAAAATTGGATTTTCGCCGTTCCAAAGAACACCTTGGTCACCCCATCTAGGACGGCGAAAAAGTGATATCCAGGTGTTTTCTGCAATCTCCGCACTTGCTGCCGAATACGCGTTGCGGGAAATGATCGGAGATATTCGGGTCGCCCGATTCGGCGGGCGATGGAAGGACGCTTGAGCCATTCTAAATACCGCGGATCCCTTAAGTGCTGTTCCCCGAAAGGAAGGAGATGAATCCTTGGTCCTTTTGTTTTGCCTTGCGCTAGCTTCATCCGCTTACAGGCCGACCCCATTCAGCAAGAGGGATTTGATGAGCCAAAATTTCCTTTCGGGCTTCTGCGAGGTTGTCCCCCATAAAATTGAAGAGGTTGGCCGTAGAAACCGCAGAGACACCCTCTCCAGAAATAGCATCGGCGAGATGCTTAAAGTTTCCCGCTCCCCCAGAAAGAATCACCGGAAGGGTCAGAGATTTAACGAAAGGCTCCAATGTAGCCTGATCCATCCCTTGCCCGGTTCCATCTTTCAAGATGGAAGTCAAGTACAGCTCCCCCGCCCCAAGGTCAGTTGCTATCCGTAGGCCTGTAGCCAAATCCTTACCAGTCGGGTGTCCACCGTTTTGCGTCCAAACCTGCGTGCCGCCACCCTCCACAATCCGATAATCGATCGAAGCGGTAACGCACTGAGCTCCAAAGATAGAGACCAGTTCCCTCACGAGTTCAGGATCCTCAAATAACGGGGAATTGACGGTGATTTTGTCCGCTCCCGAGCGCAGAAGACGTTGTGCATCCTTTAAGGAACGGATTCCGCCTCCTGCAGTGATCGGAACAAAGCACCGGCTGGCAATTTTTTCCACAAGACCAGCGAAGCTACTGTGGTCACGCGATTTTCTGGAAACATCCAAGATCACCAGCTCATCCACAGAAAAAGCCAAAGCCTCAAACTCGTAATGCTCACAAAGCCAATCGTAATCCCCCGCAATTTGAAGCTTGAAGTTTCGACTGAGCACAAATCTCCCCTGGTCCGCCAAAAGGGTGAAAACTAGCCGGCGCTTTAGCATGTCGGGCTCCGCGCAAAGTTGCGGAGAATCTGAAGTCCGTTGCCTTGACTTTTTTCCGGATGGAACTGCGTTCCCCAAACTGCCCCCTTGGCTACCGCTGAAGCAAATTGTTCTCCATGTGTTGTGGTTCCAATAATGTTGTCCGGAACTGGATCAAAGAAATAACTGTGGGCAAAGTAAAAATCGCTTCCATTTCTAATTTTGTAAAAGAGGGGATGATCTTTTTCCTGAAGGACGCCATTGAATCCCATATGAGGAATCCGAAATCCGGGTTTTGCATTCAGCTTTCTTACCGACCCAGGAATTATTTTCAATCCCGACCCCCCTCCTCCCTCTTCCCCGTTTTCAGCCAAAAGCTGCATACCCAAGCAGATCCCGAGAATGGGCATTCCCTGGTGCGCTGCAGAAATAATGGCTTCGGAAAGGCCGCGGGAAGAAAGGTTCAACATCGCCGCTCGATACGATCCGACTCCGGGCAAAAGAACTTTGTCCGAGGCTGCAACTTCATTTGGCGACTGCACTAATCTCCAAGCAATGCCACAAAATTCCAATGCGTTGGCCACGGAGCGAAGATTGCCTGCCCCATAATCAACCAAAGAGACAGTCACTGCGGCTCAAAAATGGGATTCCAGCGCGCTTCTTCCTTGCGAAAAAGCTTCTGGTTTACATGGCGGTCGATGGCCTGCTCAAACTCCTCGGGCTTCATGCGAAAATAATCAAGATAATCCGGCGTAAAATTCCGAGGATCCTCACGGTCAAATTTCCGAACCAAGGAAAGAGCCTGCTTACGGCTCATAGCGCCCCGCCGGATATCGATACCCACATCCTGGGAGCAACGGCCAAACCCGAATTTGAGATACATCAACCAAGTGTGAAGATTATATAGAGAGGTGTCTGTCTGGGCAAAATTTAGGTATGTTCCAGTAGCGCGCATTTCCTGTTCCTGAAGTCCGCATTTTTCCTTGGCCACGAGGTAATGTTCGTAGGGGTCCCAATTTTCGAAAAAAGACCAGTGAGACAGACAAAGATCCGAAGATGCTAGTTGCTCCCGAGTGGGGTAGCTGAACCAGTAAAGTTGGGCCTCTTGAAAATGTTTTTCGTAACGCCGGGGGTCGTGTCCTTCCAGATAAATTCGAAAGCTATCTTCCGCGTCGTAATAGTGCTGATGTTTGAGTTTTTTGGAGCCCCCGTACTCCGTTTCCCCTTCCTCTCCAAACATGACGAAAGGAATCTTTAAATCAACGGCTATCCTAATTATGCCAGTCTGAACGGCCGTTTGCCATCCCAGAAGGGGGCGCCCGGCCTCCACAAGGCCGATCCGGTCGATTTGACGCATAACGTCTGGATCTGGGGTTAGGTGGATGTGCTCGTAGCCGGATCGGATAAAATTGACCAAGTTCCTTTCCCCGATTTCAAGGGCGAGCCCAGGCCGGATGGTTACGCAAAGAGGATGCATTCCCATCCGGTGCTTCATCATATAGGCAACGTAGCTGCTGTCTTTTCCGCCACTTACCGGAACAATGCAGTCTGGACGTCCGGAAGACCGGTGCTGGTCGCAGAGCTCTTCCAGAAGTTTCCAGCGCCCGGCCCAGTCGAGGGTCTTTTTTTCTTCACCCCACTGACATGCATTACAGCGGCCTTTATCGTCGAAAGTGATTCTAGGTCGGGTCTCCGGCATGACGCATTGAGAACAATATACCATCACCAAGCCTCCAACCCGCCATCTACCACCAGACACTGGCCTGTCATATAGCTCGAGTGATCCGAAGCAAGATAGAGGACCGCTCCACACATTTCACTAACGTGCGCCATCCGACCCAACGGAACTCGAGCCCCATAGCGTCGCTGGAACGCCGTGTTTTGTCCTGAAGCTACTCCACCTGGCACCAAGGTGTTCACCCTAATTCCCTGACTCGCCCAATGGGTCGCCAGATACCGGCTCAAGCCGATAACCCCAGCCTTGGAGGCAGCATAAACCGCCGGAGTATTAATTTTTAGGCCCAGATACTTCGATCCACGATAAATCCGTTCGTCTGGCCCTAAGCGGCCGTAGATAGATGAAGTCTGGATGACGCTACCTCCATTTTTCTGTTGGAGCATTTGGCGGCCCACGGCTTGGGCCACGAGAAACATCCCGTCCAGATTTACAGCCATCACTTTCCGCCACTGCCGAAGACTGTAGGTTTCAAAAGGCTGGAAGAATGCTTTCAGATTCCCGGATTTGCTGGCGGCATTGTTGATAAGGATATCGATTCGAGAGAATTCCCGAACCACATTGTTTACCATAGCGCGAACGGACCGCGGGTTGGCAACGTCACAGGAGATCCCAACTGCTCGCACGCCAAATTCTTTCCGTAACCCTGCGGCGACCTTGCGGGCCGCCGATCCCAAACAATCGACCACTGCAACCGAAACACCCTCCTCGGCAAAACCGCGACAAAATTGCCTTCCCAGCAGACCAGCTCCACCGGTGATTACTGCTATTTTTCCCGACAGGCCCCAACCTAGTTTCATTGGCACTCCTCTCCCAAAAGGGTCTGATACCAGGCATGGCGACGATCTGGCAGCACGGGGAAAGACTCGCGAACCATCCTAATCCTTTCTGGAACAATATCATGCACATCGACCAATGGCGAGGACCAAACCGGCAGGTTCCAGCTCCCATCGGGATCTGCCACACAGGAGCTTTTTTCATATTCTACGCCTAGGCCATCGACACCGGTTCGATTGACCCCTAGCAAATAGATCTGGTTTTCTAGGGCCCTGGCAGCCAGCAGAGTTTTCCAATGATGAATCCTCTTCCTGGGCCAGTTGGCGAGGCAAATCACTCCATCACAGCGTGCGGCCATTGCAGCGTACAAAATCGGAAAACGCAGGTCGTAACAAATAGAAAGGCCGATGCGCAAAGGACCAACATCCAAATACCCAAGATGGTTTCCAGCTTCGAAGGACTTGTCTTCGCCTCCATGACTGAACGGATGCGCCTTGGCGTAGACGGCCACTGCCCGTCCTGTAGGATCTGCATGGCAAGCAACGTTTTGTGGGCGTCTACTTCCGGAACTCTTCAGGCAGGCTCCAAAGACAAGGTTGATATTCCACTTTTTTGCCAGCTGCCCGAATCCCTGAAGCGAGCGGGATCCTTCACGGCTTTCCTGAACCGCCACCGCCTCTGAAGAAAATCCCATAAGCGTCATCTCAGGAAACACCGCCCAAGCACACCCCTGCTCTACGACGCTTTGGAGGGAAGCTTCAGCTCGACGGAGATTTTCAACCGGGTCCTGCCAGGCCTGATCTAGGGATACCAAAGCGATACGCATTAGTTTTTAGCCCGGAATACGGGGCGGATTTCCGGCCCTTCAAGCAGGCCACACAAACCCTCTCGGAGGGCTTTCTGATATGTCTGCAGCGCCCCGCGAAAGGCCGTCCGCGTCAGGGAGAGTTCCTTTTTCCCATGAGCCGTACTTATGGCCACCCAAGGCATAAGAACACCGTGCCGGACCATTTCCTGAGCGAATAAAGTCAGGAATCCGCGGGAGGACTTCCCTTCCGAATCTAAGGTCTCCAAGGCTAAGGCGATGTCAGGTCCGACCAAGCGCACATAACCCTTTACTCCTGCTTTTTCGGCTTCTTCTGTCAGGACCTCGCGCAGTTGCGCCCCATATTTCCAAAGATGCCCGCAAACATTCTCCTCTTTGTAAATTCGGGCCGTTTCCAAAAATGCAGCCAACCCGCACATTTCTGCGCCATGAGTCGAGGACAACAGAAAAGTACGCTCTCCACCTTCTGGCTCTATCGCCCCGACCGCCATGACCTCTCGCCGTCCGGCTAGCGCGGCTACGGAGAACCCATTGGCCATTGCTTTTCCAAAGGTGCTGAGGTCTGGCTGGATGCCAAAAAATCTCTGGGCCCCGCCGGGATGCCACCGAAATCCGGTGATCATTTCATCCAGGATCAAGAGCGCGCCGTGGCGGTGGCAGAGCGCCTGCACCGAGTGAAGAAAATTCTTTCCATTTTCGGGGCAGAGATAGCAGGGGTTTTCCCAAGAGATCCCAGAGGGACAGGACGGCGGGCAGGGCCAAGTATGAGAAGTGGCTGGTTCTAACATGACCGCAGCTACTTCTCCCGGATGCTCCGAGAAGATTTTCTCCAAAGTCTCGATCCTGCCATAGTCAAAAAGTCGGGTGTGGGCATCGTGTTCTCTGGGAATCCCGCGGCTCATCGGCGTTGTCCCAATGAACCAGTCATCGAAGGAAAAAAATGGATGCTGTCGGGGCACACACACGAGATTTCGTCGGGTGAATGAACGAGCCACCTTGACTGCTGCGGTTGTGACATTGGAGCCGTTCTTAGCAAACTTGACCATGTCCGCAGAATCAATCATGCCCACCAGCATTTCAGCCGCCTCCAACTCTAGCAATGATGGCCGTGTAAGATTATTTCCCTGGCGGGCCGCATCGCAAGCGGCCTCCGTCACCCTTGGATTTGCGTACCCCAAAGTCACCGCCCGCAGGGACATCCCATAGTCGAGATATTTCCGCCCGTTAACGTCCCAAACCCAAGCTCCCTCCCCGCGGACAAGGATATCCGGAGCATTGGAGGGAAACTGGTCGGATCCCCGCGAATAGGTGTGAGCTCCGCCAGGAATCACCAATGCTAGCCGTTGCCGGTGATTCATCGGGGTGGCCCCCGCAGAGCTTCCAGTTGCCCAAGCAGTCTCAGGGTTTCGGCATCCCGCGCGAGACTATGGGGAAATTTTCCTGAGGCCTTTTCCCTGACCGCCGACAGAAAATCCCTGAGCTCCTCCACATAAGGCTCTTCCGGGTTGATCGAGCGCGAATGCACGGTCCCTGTGTCCCAAGTGAATTTTTGCCACGCGCCGTTTGTCCCGTTCTGAGTTATCCGCACGCAGGCCTCATCCTGGCTGAACACCAGAATTCCTTTCGTGCCAACGATCCGCATCTCGCGGGTGGCCACAGGGCGGGAAAGCACTTCAACGGAGAGCGAAAGCAGGGGGCCGTCTTGGCCGTATTGCAAAACCATATGATAGATATCATCAATATCCGCATCTAGCGTACCGGTTTTTCCGTAATGACAGGCAATAGGATGGGGACTTCCGAAAATCTCGTTCAGCCAGATCAACTCAAAGGGAACAATTTCACGGCAACCTCCGGTTTCTCTTTTGGAGACATAATAATCTTGAATGGATTCCCATGGATGCCAGTCGGGTAGATACTGACCCGTATGGTAGTGCACCAAGAGAGGTCTTCCCACGGCCTCTTGAGCCAGAAGCTCCCTTACCTTCCGCGGCCCCGGGAAGTAACGCATAGTGCTAGAGGGACAGACCACAACTCCCAGGGACTGGGCTCGGTCGGCCAGTGCAGCGATACGATCCGCTTCGACGACCGAAGCCTCCAAAAAACAGGGCACTCTCGCCTCCACAAGATTCTCAGCGAGATCCATATGGGTGTGCGGCGGGGAAGAAATCAGGGCCACATCGGGCCGAAAAGCCGAAAGGGCCTCATCCAGTCGGCCAAAGACCTCGCAGACATGGGCCCCTCTGGCCGCTTCGCGACGGTCTGGCCGCGGATCCAAGCCAGCAATATCCCGGTACCCCAAGACATGGAGATTTCGGGCCCTTCGCTTGCCCATGGATCCCAAACCCAGAATCAGGAATTTTATACTAACCCCCACTGATGCCGCATCATTGCAGCCACACAAATAAAGTCGTGAATAGAGTCGATTTCATAATTCTGATAGCGCTGGAGAGGAAAGCCGAGGCATCGCGAGGTATAAAAAGTGTTGTCCCGCAGCAGAACCTCCGTTTTGGCGATATAGGCAACTCCGTAGGGAAACCAAGCGGGCTCGAGTTCCTGTCGACGACCGGCCTTTGGCAATTCCAGGTAGAATGGTGAAACTTTTTCCCCCTTCCAACGCTTCAGAATTGAGGGATGTTCGGAAACCTGTCCTAGGCTCACGATGGAATCATAATCAGCGGAACGCCGGTCCAACTCCTCGAGCATGCAATCAATGTCATCCTTCTCACGCAAAGGCGAGGTAGGCTCAAGCAACACAGTGTAATCAAATCTTTTGCCTTCCTCCACCCGCAAGTACTCCAGAGCGTGGCGGACAACTTCTAGGGTGGGGGCCTCGGAAGTCGCCAAGGCAGCGGGACGAAGAAAGGGAACCCGCAGGCCACAGGCCTTTCCAACGGACGCGATATCTTCGCCGTCCGTGGAGAGGATCACCTCATCCAGAAGACGGGATTTTGCCGCCTGCTCAGCGGTCCAAGCCAAAAGGGGCTTACCACACATGGGCAAGATGTTCTTACCAGGAAGCCCTTGCGATCCCGCACGAGCAGGAATGATCGCCACGGAGGTTTTGCCAAAGATCACGGGGAAGCAGTGTGATTGGCTTGGTCCAAATCCTTGGGCCTACCAACATCCATCCATGGTTCGTGCATGGGATAGACAATGGTGCGACCACCGGAGCGCTGGAGTTTCTGAAAAAGCATCGGCATATCACAGAATTCCTCGGGCACCAGCGCGGCGAGGGAAGAAGGCTCTAGCACGTAAATTCCTGCATTGACCCGTGATTTAACGACGGGTTTCTCCACAAAATCTACGATTTCCATACCCCTGGTTTCCACTACCCCGTAAGGCTGCTGCCACTCGTGAAGCCGCACGGCCATCGTCGCCAGGGCACGATGCCTTTCATGAAATTCAAGAAGTTCCCGGTAGCGAATATCGGTCAGGATATCACCGTTCGTCACCAACACGGGTTCGGCCGGCTTGGGCTGCAGTAGGCTGAGTGCTCCTGCGGTGCCTAGCGGCTGCCGCTCCTCAAGATAATCAATGTGGACGCCCCAGCGGGATCCATTCCCAAAATGATCCTTGATCATTTCCCCAAGATAGTGAACCGCAATGATAAAACGTCGAAACCCCTCCTGGCGGGCCCTTGTCAGTATATGCTCCAATATTGGTTTCCCAGCGACAATCAACAGCGGTTTTGGGCAGGTCTCCGTATGGGGAAGCAGCCGAGTTCCGCGCCCGCCCGCCATGATCACCATGCAGTTGTTTTTCGCCTCCGGTTCAATTAGGTCGTCCAACAAATGTAGCCCCACCAACCGGCGTTGGGAATCTACGACAGGGATTTGGTGGATCCGGTTGGCCCGCATCAATTCTATGGCATCCTCTCGACTCATCTGAGGAGACGCGACAAGGGCGCCTTGGTGGAGAATGGCGGCCAGCGGACTCGCCAAACTCACTCCTGCCAGAAGACCGCGCCGAATGTCCCCATCTGTAACCGTCCCCTTCAAAACGTAATCTTGAGAAGCCACAATAACAATCTGTGCAGCGGTTTCATTCATTCTCTCAATAGCGTCTTGGATGGTAGAATTTTCTGGCAAGACAGTCCGCTGCCATGGCATGACAGGCTTCATCGGTCGCATACAGAGGGCTTAATATTTGGGGAGCTCACTGCAGAAAGGTTTGTGAGATTTGCATGAGAGAGCCTCGTTCGCCTTTCCGAAGGGACAAAGGCGTGCTTATCATTTCTCATATAGGTCGTGAAACTTCTTATTAAGGGAAAGTGTTGTGTTTTTTTTGGTTAGAATTTTAATGATTTTATATGCTGCTCCACCTTGGTCATAGGGATTTTTTGCCGAACCGACCTTAATCCTGAAATCCAGCGAGGAGGCGTTTCGAATGGCACGCGCAATCTCCCCTCGCCGGGGCTCACAGTCGATGACGGAAGACGCCCTGAGCCTTCCATGCTGTCGGTTTCCAACGTTCACAGTAGGACAACGAAGCGAGGGCGCCTCCAAAATTCCACTCGAGGAGTTGCCAACGACCACGTCGACATAGTTTAAGCAAGAGAGATAGTTTTGACGCCCCAACGACCGGAATGCATAGGCCCGAGGTTTTCCTCGGACGAATCTTTGAACCATGCGAAAAAGCACAAGGCTTTCCATGTCCGCATTGGGCATTGTGAAAATTAGAGTTGTATCCTTTTGTTTGCCCAAGGCGGCCAGCAATTCCTTCATCTGCTTCTGGCCCTTTCCCGGACTCAGGGTTGGAGGATGAAAGGTCACCAGTAAATTTTTTTTAGAAAACTTGGCATGAAGCCTTTTCTCTAATTCCTTTTTTGGCAAAGGCGTAAATTTGCGAATCTCATCCAAGCCTAGAGCTCCAACAACAAACACCTTCCTTGGATCCTCCCCAAGCTGAATTACGCGTCGTCGATAATCTGGGGTAGAGACAAAATGAATGTGGCTCATTTTTGTTATTGCGTGTCGAATTGCCTCATCGATCGCTCCCTCGCTCGTTTCGCCACCATGAAGATGAATAATGGGCAGGCGACAAAACAAAGCCGCATTAGCAGCCGCCAAAGCTTCATACCGATCCCCCAGAAGAATCACTGCATCCGGCCGAATCTGGCGAAAGATTCGGCTAAGCTTTGTTAAGGCTTGAGCGCAAGACTGCGCTACTCCATCCGCCGTATCGTTGGCGATGCCAATTTTCACTTTGTGATCTATGCGGAATCCATCACCAACGATTTCCTTCCAGGTATTCCCATGTCTGGAGGAAAAATGCGAACCGGTCGCCACCAGCTGGAGGCAGAATCGCCGTTGCTTCCGCAACTCCGCCAATAGACATCGCAAAAGTCCATAATCGGCGCGGCTTCCTGTGACGACACAAATTTTCCGGATCACGGCCGAATCCTTTCCTCTGGCTGATAGTGATGCCGCGCCCGTTTGCCTATCCACTTATCCCAACGGGATGCCGGAATACCTCCTCCTGCCCTTTTTAGGCCCAGATTGGCGGACGTAAACTTTTCTCCTTTGGAAACCGCCCGACTGGCCACCAACTGCTTTCGGACCAGTTTCAACATGCTTTTCTCCCGTCCAGTCGGTCGCTTTATCCCGTCTCCCAGCGCCTGCTCCACGATGCGTATTCCTTGGACCATTTTTTTTAGCTCGGCAGGATCAAGGCTCGCCGCATGATCCGGCCCCTTCCACTTCCGGTTAAGAGTAAAATGTTTTTCGATCACGCACGCCCCTCGGGCTGCTGCGGCAAGAGCGATCTCGGATCCCTCCACATGGTCGGAAAGTCCCGTGCGAACTCTGGCCAGCTTCCGCATCGTATCCATAGCCCTAAGATTGGCTTCTGACGGCCGGGTTGGATATTCCGTGTGGCACTGTAGAACGACCACCCGGCTCCGCGAAAGTCCGGCCTGCTCGAGAACCCTAAGGGCCACTTTTACCTCCCCCATAGTTCCCATTCCTGTGGAAAGTAAGACGGGACGCCGATAGCTCGCCACCTGACGGAGGTAAGGATAATTGTCCAAATCCCCGGAGCTGATTTTATGAAAAGCGGGACGAAGACTTTCCACAAAAGCCAGACTGCCATGGTCAAAGGCCGTGGCGAGAAAGCCAATACCCTCCTTACGGCAAGTTCGGGCCAGAATCCTAAATTGAGCTGGACCTAAGGCCAACTTGGCCAACATCGCTTGCTGTTTCTCTTCACTCCCCGTGGTAATTTTTTGGTAGTTGGCTTTTGGGGCGGAGGGTGTGGCGAGCTCCGTTGGGGAAAAGACCTGAAACTTCACAAAATCCACCCCTGCACGGACAGCTGCATGAATCATTTTTTTTGCGATCCTTATACTGCCGTTGTGATTGACCCCCGCCTCCGCAATCACCAGACAGCTAGGCCGTTTGAATTTTGACTTTCTCATTTGGAGCGTCGCAGTATTTCCCCCATCGAGATCACAGCACCGTCCGGGACCACTACCCCTTCCTGAAGAACTGCCCGACTCCCAATAAAACAACCGCGCCCGACATGAACGCCACCGTTCAGGATCGCTCCTGTGGAAATATGGCTGTCGTCCCCTACGGTCGCGTCATGTTCCACTAGGCAATGAGAGTTGAGAATGGCGTTTTGACCCACACTGGCCCGCGGTTGAACCATCACCCCGTGCATGACAATGGTTCCCTCCCCTACAAGGGCATGAGGAGAAACATGGGCGAAGGGTGAACAGACCACGGGAAATTTAGCTCCCAAGGCGCGGGCTTTTTCAAATAGCCGACGCCTGGGCTCAGGGGTGTGAATCTGACCGACCCCGATCAGGACGTGAGGGCATTGCTGAATGTGAGCAGGCATATCCTCATCCGTCCCAAGGACGGGATATCCGAGTAGGGTTTTTTCTCTGTCCCGAGCAGTTCCAAGACAGCCTAGAATTTGGTGCTTCCCCTCTGACTCTAAGACATCGATGCAAGCGGCGGCATGGCCACCAGCACCCAAAACCAGGATAGGGATTTTTTGCATTAGCGAGGTCTATTCCCCAACGCGGGGCTGCTGGGTAGATTTAGGATTCTTGCTGCAAGGCTTTCCGCACACTGTAGATCCATTTTTGGGAAATTCTGGTAGGGCGCCAATTGGTGAAGTGGGGTCCATGCAGGTCGCGCGAATATTTTTTCCCGGTGAAGCTTTCCCAACACTGGCTCGAGGTGATGCTCAAGCCCTCGATCCAAGAGAGCCGTTTCAAGCCAATAGTTGCTTCGACAGTTCTTGGCTTCCTGAAAGAATCGGAGGCCTTTTGTCCCTTGCAGCACCGCCTGGTAGTGCTCGTGGAGCTGCCTTTTGGCGCTCAGATATCTTGATAGTTGCTCAAGTTGAGCGCAGCCAAGTGCAGCATTGAGATTGGGAAGCCGATAATTATGGCCGATCTCATCGTGGCGATACTTCCAAGGATGGGACACTTTCGCTGTAGTGGTAAGGTGTTTGGCCCGTTTTGCTAACTGCAGGTCATTTGTCAGTATAGCGCCCCCTCCCCCTGTGGTAATAATTTTGTTTCCGTTAAAGCTTAACACCCCAAATTGGCCAATTGTGCCAGTATGGCAGCCTTGGTAGAAACTTCCCAGAGATTCCGCCGCATCTTCAATTAGGGCCAAGTGAAAGTGCTCAGCTACCTCCATTAATGCGCTTAAATCCGAGGGATTCCCAAAGGTGTGCATGGGAACAATCGCCCGAATCGTTTTTCCCGTCGCCCGATTCACACACACTCCCTTGCGCGACTCTGTTTGACGGCTTAAATAATCCTTAACTTTTCTCGGATCTATTCCAAGCGTGGTTTCCTCGGAATCAACAAAATGGGGCGTACCCCCACAATAGACCACCGCGTTTGCCGACGCGACAAATGTCAGCGCAGGAACAAGGACCTCGTCCCCCGCCTGAACCCCAGCAAGTTTCATCGCAATCTGCAACCCGGCCGTTCCATTCACAACTGCCACCGCGTGCTTCGCCCCTGTGTAGTTCTCTAACATGCGCTCGAACCGGTCGACATAGCTCCCTACAGACGAAACCATGCGTGTTTCGATACAGTCTTTGACATACTCCCATTCCTTTCCCGAAAATTCAGGCTCATGCAGGGCGTAAGTCCTAGCAGAGTCCGGCAGAACCGCCCGAATCGCGGCCAAAATCCTGTCTTCCATCGGAGCCAATGTCGTTGGCATCTCTTTTTTAGACAACGTATCGGTCACTCTCATAATATTTCATGTTTTCAGGGTTTCGAAACCAGTCGATGGTCTTGAGTAGTCCGCTTTTTAGGCCCTCTTTTCCTCCGTGCGTGGGCTCCCATCTCAAAAGCTTTTTGGCTTTGGCTGGATCCGCCACCAGACGTTCCACTTCACTCGAAGTGGGTCGAGCCCGTTCTTTGGAGCCCAGTATCTTGATTTTAGCCCCGATGAGAACGGCTACTGTTTCGGCCAGCTTAGCGATTGAAATTTCATAACCCGTGCCAAGATGGATAACCTCTCCCTCAATTTTAGGGGCTTCTAGGGCTTTGATAAATCCGGCGACGGTATCCTCCACATAGAGTAGATCCCTAGTGGGATAAAGGGAGCCGAGTGAGATTTCTTTTTTGCCTTTCAGGATCTGGGTGATGATCGCGGGAATTACCGCACGAGCTGATTGGCGGGGCCCATAGGTGTTGAATGGCCTCAGAATGGTAACCGGTAAACCAAAAGAGCGGTGAAACGACAAAGCCATTTGGTCTGCCCCGATTTTTGTGGCGGAGTAAGGGGATTGACCTTGAAGGGGGTGGTCTTCACGGATGGGAATCGTTTGGGCGGTTCCGTACACCTCGCTGGTAGATGTGTGCACGACTCTTTTAACACCAAGGTCCCTTGCCGCTTGTAGAATGTTAAGGGTGCCTTTGATGTTCGTCTCCACATATGTGTCGGGGGAGTGGTAGGAATAAGGGATCCCAATCAATGCAGCTAGGTGGAGCACAATTTCCTGCCCCTCCATAGCCTTGCGGACTCCGTTGGGATCTCGTATGTCACCCGCAAAGATATCTAGAGACTTTTTGATTTCTAATTTCGCCTGATCCAACCACCCCGCCGAATTAAATGAATTATAAAGCACAAAGGCCCTCACGGAATAACCCTTTCTTACAAGAGCCTCTGTGAGGTGAGACCCGATAAACCCCTCGGATCCGGTAATAAGTATATTTTTTTTCATGCTTTTTTTTGTGCACGCTGCCGCCCTTGGCCGATCAGTCCCGCTTGCGCGAGCCCGAGACTTTCTAACGCCAACATGATCTGTCTTACTTCCATTCGGTGATTCTTTTCCCACTTATCAGGGAATCGACGCCACGCCACCCGCTGCAATCACCGCGCTGGCAGCGGCATCATCTTCAGTTTCTGACGCAAAACAGGCTGTCGGAAATCGTAAGGGCGCCGCAACTTATCAAT
>Ga0209357_1000262_pt1 | contig 20162 bp, 20 predicted proteins | sample LauGreFBDMM110SD_2_FD_187573 | JGI IMG/M metagenome (GOLD analysis project Ga0209357, IMG submission 187573) | Freshwater lake microbial communities from Lake Michigan, USA - Fa13.BD.MM110.SD (SPAdes) (version 3) | ecosystem: Environmental > Aquatic > Freshwater > Lake | place: Lake Michigan... | reverse complement strand
GATGCCCTATTTCAGCAAGCTCGATGGCCTGGTGGGCGTGCCTGTGATCAACATCCACCTCTGGTTTGATCGCAAGCTCACCGAGATCGACCACCTGCTGTTTAGTCGCTCCGATCTGCTCAGTGTTTACGCCGACATGAGTAACACCTGCCGCGAGTACGAAGACCCTAATAAATCGATGTTGGAGCTGGTGTTCGCCCCTGCTAAGGACTGGATCGGTCGGCCCGATGCCGAGATCGTGGCCGCCACCCTAGAGGAGCTAAAGCGCCTGTTTCCCCAACATTTCAGTGGGGATAATCAGGCCCAATTGCTGAAGTCTAAGGTGGTTAAAACCCCCCAATCCGTTTATAAGACCGTGCCCGGTTGCCAGCAATTGCGGCCCGACCAAGCCTCGCCGATTCCTAATTTCTTTCTGGCCGGTTGTTTCACCATGCAGCGCTACCTCGCCTCGATGGAGGGGGCCGTGTTGAGCGGCAAGCAGTGTGCTGCTGCGATTGGCCAGTCCCCATTAGCCCAGCCGGGGGCCCAAAGCCCGGCCAATTTGGCGGCGGTGTAGGCGTGGGACTGGCTTCATCAGCGGGATCTGCAGGGGGATCAGCCGGCCTGGAGCTAGGGCTGGGCCAGGCCTATGAGGCCTGCCGGCAAGAAACCGCCCAGTGGGCCAAAACCTTCTATCTGGGCACCCTGTTGATGCCCCAAGCCAAACGCCGAGCGATCTGGGCGATCTACGTCTGGTGTCGCCGCACCGACGAGCTGATGGACAGCCCTGAGGCCCAGCAGCGCCCGGTGCGTGAATTGTCGGAGCGCCTCGATGCCTGGGAAGGTCGCACTCGCCGCCTGTTTGAAGGCCATGTCAGCGATGACCTCGATCGCGTGATGGTGGATACCTTGGAGCGCTATCCCCAGCCCCTGCAGCCCTACCTCGACATGATCGAGGGGCAGCGCATGGACCTGCTCCAGCATCGCTATGCCAGCTTTTCGGAATTGGAGCTCTATTGCTATCGGGTGGCGGGCACGGTTGGCCTGATGACCCAGGAGGTGATGGGGGTGGACCCGGCTTACACCACCGCCCCTTGGAGCGAGCGCCCCGATACGTCCGAGGCGGCCGTTGCCCTCGGCATCGCTAACCAGCTCACCAATATCCTGCGCGATGTGGGCGAGGATCGGGGTCGGGGTCGGATCTACCTGCCCTTGGATGATTTGAAGCGATTTAATTATTCCGAGGACGAGCTGCTCGCCGGCACCCTCAACGACAACTGGCGGGCCTTGATGGCCTTCCAGCTCGAGCGGGCCCGCTATTGGTTTGCCCGCTCCGAGGCTGGGGTGCGTTGGTTGGCTCCCGATGCTCGCTGGCCCGTGTGGACCTCCCTGCGGCTCTACCGGGGCATTCTCAATGTGATCGAACGATTGAACTATGACGTGTTTAATCACCGGGCCTATGTGCCCCGGCTCGGCAAATTGCTGGAGCTTCCCTTCTCCTATGTGATTTCCCAGACCCGCTAACGGGGCGGTTGATAGGGGGATGGGGATCGCTGTTTAGGCCTTTTGAAGCCACTCGATCAGGATTGGATTGACCTGCTCGGGGGCTTCATCGTGGGGGCAGTGGCCCAGGTTTGCTAACACCCGCAGCTCCTGAATACACGGGAAATTCCGTTGCCATTCCCGGGCTTCAGCCACGCTCTCCCAAGGATCCGCCTCCCCCCAGAGCAGGCGCACCGGGCCCTGGAGTTGGGCCAGCAGCCCCGGGGCCAGGTGGTCGTCAAACAGGTTGACGAAGCCGCGGAAACTTTCCCTGGCGCCGGGGTCCCGGCTTGGGCCCACCAGGATCTCCACCAGGTCGTCATCGCAGTTGGCGCCACTCGGGTAGGCCTGGCTCAGCACCTGGCGCACCACGGCCGGCCGGGCCAGCAGGCTGAACAGGCTGCCAATTAACCAGCGCTGACGCACCAGGCCCATCAGCAGCGGCCGGCTCCAGCGTTGCAGGGGCGGCAGTTCTGCCAGCCGTTTGCGATCGAGGGTGCGCTGGGCGCAGTCGATCAGGATCACTTGGGCAGGGGGCTGGCCCTGCTCGGCCAGCAACCGGGCGGCATTGAGGGCTACCACGCCCCCAATCGAATTGCCGATCAGGTGCAGGCGCAATCCAGGTGCGTCCTTAGCGATCACTTGCTGGGTGAAATCGACCACCAACGTCGCCCAGAGGTCGAAGCCGTAGGGCACCGAGTCGGGTGCGTCCGCTTCATCGGCCAGGCGTGAGCGGGGCTTGCTACTGGCCCCAAACCCAAGCAGGTCGATGGCATAAACCCGGCCCACGGCCGCTAGGGCCGGCAGGTTATGGCGCCAGTGACCCTTGGAGGCTCCGAAGCCATGAATCAACAGAATGGCCCTTCCGGCAGGGAGGCCGTCCCCGCTGGCGCAGCAGTAGCTGATTTGCTGACCCCGCCAGGTCCAGAGCTTATTAATGACCACAGGGGCCTAGGGGATCAGGAGGGATCCAGGTTGGCTCAGACTGGGGTCTTCTGGTCGGCTAGGAGGGCCTTGAGTTTGGCCAATTCGCCGGACCAGCGGGGGTCGGGAGCGCCTTCGACGATGGTGTCGCTATGGACGACCTTGTTGATGGCCTTGCGGGCCACGGTCGAGGGGGGAGCGCCAGCGCCGGGACGGCGGTCGTTACCCGCGACGCCACTGCGGGGGTCGCGGCGCTCGGAGCGCTCGATGCGCAGGTTGTTGCCGCCAAAGTCACGGCCGTTGAGCTGCTCGATCACCTGGTCGGCGAGGGCTTCCTCTTCGACATTGGCGAACCCGAAGCCGCGGCTGGCACCGGTCTCCCGATCCTGGACGGCCTTGAAGCGCACGCCTTCGCCGACGGCGGTGAAGAGGGCTTCGAGCTCCTTGGCATCAAAGCTCTGGGGCAGGTTGCCGACGTAAAGACGAACGCTCATGGGATCGGGAGAGGAAGGAACGGGAGGGATGGGCAGGTCGGGGTTGCGAGCTGACGCGGAAAAACAGGGACCCGACCTTTGAGCCGTTGTCCGTTTCTGCGTTGTCCTGATGTCCGGCGATCACCGTCTGTTTGGAAGGATCCGGAACGGAGGCTTTCAGAACGAGAGCTTTGCCCTAACAGGCGCTATTCAGGTCGTTAGCAACGACTGTGCTGGTGAAGTTAATCACGGCGAGGGCCCCTTTCGCCAGGCGTGTTTTGCTGCTGCAGCGCCTGGCGACACCAGAGCAGGGCCTGCTCGCGGTCGCTGATGCGACCAAAAGCCCGTTCCATGGTGAGTTGGTCCAGCAGTTCGCCCAGGCGGCGGGAAGGGGCCAGGCCCAGCTCCGTCTGCAGGCTGCGGCCATCGAGGGGGGGCTTGGGATGGAAGAGGGGATCGCTGGGGTTGCGCCAGCGCTCTAGCCAGATTTGGGCCAGGGGGCCAGGCCAGGCCAGGAGCAAGGCGGGCAGCTCGTCCTCCAGCTGGCGTTGCAGGGCCAGGCGCTCCGGCTCCGTGAGCGCGGCGATGGCGGCCCCTGGATCCCCGCTCCCAGGCGCCCCAGGCTCCAGCCGCTGCCACCACTGGCGCAGCCGTTGGCAGCGCTGTTGCAGCTTGCGGCTGGCCCGCAAACCCCCAAGGGCCTGGGCGTCAAACAGGCGGGCCAGCCGGGCCAGGGGCAGGGCCAGCTGCTGCTCTTCGGGGTTCAGGCCGCAGGTTTGGGCCTGCTCTGGGCTGAGTTGCCCTAGGGCCGCTGCGGCCTGGTCGTCGGCGCCCCAGGGCTGCAGCAGGCCTGCGACTAGGGCTTGTTGCAACCCCTGGTGGCCATGGGGGGCTGCAGCAAGCTTGACCAGTTCCGCCAGTACCCGTTCGCCGGCCACGCTGGCCAGGCGTAGGTGATGGCGCTGGATCCAGGTCCAGGTGCGGGCCTCCAGGCTGAAGTCCAGTTGGGCGGCCAGGCGGATGCCGCGCAACAGGCGCAGGGGATCGTCGAGCAGGTTGGCCTCGTCCACGGCCACCATCTGGCGCGCCTGCAGGTCGGCCAGCCCGCCGAGGGGATCCAGCAGCGGCTCGCCCGGGCCCAGGGGCAGGGCGATGGCATTAATGCGGTAGTCCCGCCGGGCTAGGTCGGCCGCCAGGCTGTCGCCGCAGCGGCGGGCCAGGTCCAGGCTCCAGCCGCGCACCACCAGCCGGGCGATGTCCCGTTGCGGATCCAGCACCACCGCACAACCGCCATGCTCCTTAGCCAGGCGCTGGCAGAGGCCGATGGCGTCGGTGCCCACCACCAGGTCCAGGTCGGGCCGCTCCGTTAAGCGATCGAGCAGGCCATCGCGCACGGCCCCGCCCACCAGGGCGGCATCGGCGGGCAAGGCGGTCCGGGGGACCGGCCAGCGGTCGGCATGCAGCCGTTGCCAGAGCAACTCGGTGACGGCCGCAGGGGTCACCGGCGGCGTCATTGGTATGGGCCCAGAAACGGGCTGGGGCCAGGGGCACGCCAGAATGGCTGGGGGCAATCAGTCGGTGGCATGTGCATCTGCGTCGATTGCCACTGGGTGGACCGTTGCCAGGCTTATCACGCGGTGGAGCGGCAGCATGGGGTGGCTCACCTTTGCGCTGCCCCCAGTTTTGTGCCCCAGTCCCCCCGGATCCATGTGGCGGTGATTGATCTCGGCGCCGCCCAGGCGGGGGTGGAGTGGGATGTGCGCAGCTGCGACAGCTTTGAGGCCGAGCCTGGCCGCTGGCTGCGGCTGCGACCCGGCCAGGCCCAGCCGACATGAGCGCCCGAGCGTCCCTACTGCTGGCCCTGCACAGTTCCAGCGACTGCCTGGCCGTGGGCCTGCAGCCCTTGGCTGCAACCGAGCCCCCCCAGGTGTTGGCCTTCCCCCTGGGCCGCCAGCTCTCGGGCGCCCTGCTGCCCTGCCTGGAGCAGCTGCTGCCCGCCCCGCGCTGGCCCGAGATCGGCCGGCTGGTGGTGGCCACGGGGCCGGGGGGCTTCACCAGCACCCGGCTCACGGTGGTCTTGGCCCGCACCTTGGCCCAGCAGTTGGCCGTGCCCCTGCATGGTGTGGGCAGTTTTTTAGCCGTGGCGCGGCGGCTGGTGCGCCAGCGGCCTGAGCTGGCTGGGGCGGAGCGGTTCTGGCTGGTCCAGGAGCTGCCCCGGCGCGGCACCGTGGCGGGTTGTTACGGCGCCAACCCCGGGGCCCTCGGCGCCATCGCGGAACTGGAGCAGCCCCGGCTGTTTCTCCCCGGCGCTGCCTTCGCCCAGGGCCTGGCGCCGGACCTGATCCTGCCGGCGGCGGTGGAGGCTCCCCTCGATGTGCTGGAGCTGCTGGCCCTGGGCCAGGCGGCGGCGGCCCAGGGCCTGGCTGGCCCCTGGCAGCCCGTGCTGCCGATCTATCCCACCAGTCCGGTGGACTTCACGCCCCAGCCCTCCAGCCAGGTCCCGATGGTTCCCCTGCCAGCCGTTCCCCTACCAGCCATTCCCCTGCCAGGCACTCCCTTGCCAAAGAGTGGCAGCGGGGCGGGCTGATGGCTGGCCCCGGCCCCCGCAGGGATCGGTCCGCTTTGCCAGCCCTGCGGTCGCCCGGGCCGGGTCGTCGCCGCCGGTTGCGGCCGGGGGGCTCTAACCGCCGCCTGGATCCGGGCTCCCGCCGGCGGCTTGGGCGCTGGTGGCCCCTGGCCCTGGTGGCTGCGGGCTTGCTTTGGCTGTCGCGGGGGCTGTGGCTACCGCCGCTGCCGCCGCCCCAGCTGATCCTGGTGCTGGGCGGCGATGTGGCCCGGGAGCAGGAAGCGGCCCGGCTGGCCCGGCGCCTGGGCCTGCCGTTACTGGTGAGCGGCGGCAGCAATCCCGAATACGCCACCTGGGAGTTCCGCCGCGAGGGGCTCCATCCCGGCCAAGTGCTGCTCGATTACCGCGCCCACGACACCCTCAGCAATTTCACGTCCGTGGCCGACGACCTCAAGCGCTCCAAGGTGCGCAGCGTGTATCTCGTCACCAGCAGCGACCACATGCCCCGGGCCCTGCTTGTGGGCCGGATTGTGGCCGGTAGCCGGGGGATCGGCCTCACGCCCGTGGAAGTGCCCTGCGGCCAACGCTGCACCCCCGAGCGCAAGGGCAAGGTCTGGGGAGATGGCCTGCGGGCGGCCCTCTGGGTGCTGAGCGGCCGGGACCTCAGGTTTTGGGCGGCAGGGCGGTTCGCTCCGCTGCTGGATGGAGCTGGCCGACCGGTTCATCCGCCCTCAGGGGGCCTAGATCCAGCAGGGCATTGATCTGGGCCTGGCAGGCCGCCGTCACCACATCCAGGTCGACCCGGCGCCGCGAGGTCGGCGGCGGGATTGGCGTGCCGATGCGGATGTGGATCGGCACCAGGCGCGCCTGGCGGCCGGTGCCCAGGGCCCGGTAACTGTTGATGATTGCCACGGGCAGGAGCGGTGCGCCGGAGCGGGCCGCCAGCAGGGCTGCCCCCGGCATCGGCGTGTTGACCCGGCCATTGGCCTGGCGGGTGCCATCAAGGAAGACGCCCGTGGCCCAGCCCTGGTCGAGCCTGTCGGTGGCGGTGCGAATCGCCTCCCGATCGCTGGCGCCGCGGGCTACCGGATAGGCGCCGCAGGCCCGGATGATCGGCCCCAGTAGGGGCACCCGGAACAGTTCGGCCTTGGCCATGAAGGCCACCGGCCGGCCGAGGGCATGGCCCAGCAGGGGCGGATCCAGGTGGGAGCCGTGGTTGGCCACCACCACCAGGGCCCCCTCCATCGGCACGTTGCCGTTGCCGGCGGTGCGGCCGCGGAACAGGAGCCGATAAATCGGGAACACCAGCAGGTAGCTGATGATTCGGTAGGTGAGGCTCGGTTTGGGGCTGTTCAGCAGGGCCGGCGGTTCGGGTGGCTTGCGCCGGCGCCGCAGGGCTCGGCGCAAGCCACTGATGCGGCCGCCTTCGGCGGGCACGATGGCGCTCGCTGGGCCGCCAGCCCGATCTCCAGGCTTGTTCACAGGCCCAGGTCCGCGGCGGCGGCGATCTGGGCGGTGGTGACGCCCGCCAGGCTGCGTTTGATCAGGCCGCTGAGCACGTTGCCGGGGCCGATCTCCACGGTGGTGTTGATGGCCTGGGCGGCGAACTGGTCCATGGTTTCGCGCCAGCGCACGCCGCTGGTCATCTGGCCCACCAGGCGGGCCTTGAGGCGGTCACCGCTGGTTTCGGGGGTGGGGTCGGTGTTGCTCAAGACCGGGATCGTGGCATCGGCAAAGGGCAGGGGTTCCAGCTCCTGGGCGAAGGCGGCGGCGGCCCCGGCCATGGAGGGCGAATGGAAGGCCCCCGACACGGCCAGGGGGATCGCCCGCTTGCAGGTCAGCTGGGCGCTGACGCTGGCCACGGCTTCGGGACTACCGGAGAGCACCACCTGGGCGCTGCTGTTGTCGTTGGCGATCACCACGTCTTCGGTGGCCGCAACCAGGGCATCCAGCTCGCCGCGATCGAAGCCCATCACCGCGGTCATGGCACCGCCGCCGGCGGCGGCCATCAGGGTGCTGCGCCGGTGCATTAGGGCGAGTCCCGTTTCGAAGTCGAAGACGCCAGCTGCATAGAGGGCCACCAGTTCCCCCAGGCTGTGGCCGGCCACCAGGTCGGCGCTACGGCCCTGCTGGCGCAGGCCATCCACCAGCAGGCTCTCGATCACGAACAGGGCTGGCTGGGTGTTGCGGGTGTCGTTGAGGTCCGTGGGTGCGGCGATGGCGTCGAGCCCTTCGCCAGCGCAGATCGCCAGCAGGTCGCGGCCCAGCAGCTCGGAGGCGAGGGCAAAACGCTGGCGGGCGTCAGGCAGATCGAGCACGGCCGCTGCCATGCCGAGTTTCTGTGAACCCTGACCCGGAAACACCCAGGCGATCCCCATGGTGGCGCTTGCACTTTTGTGGGCTGGAGACTACGGCGCGGCTGTTGGCGCCCCGCTGGCTCCGGTGGTCTGGGGACCGCCCCAGCGCAGCAGGGCCGCGCCCCAACTCAGGCCGGCGCCGAAACCGCTGCTGGCGATCAGGTGACCCGGCTGAACCCGGCCATCGCGCACGGCCTCGTTGAGCATCAGCGGGATCGTGGCGGCGGAGGTGTTGCCATAGCGGGCCAGGTTGCTGAGCACCCGCTCGCTGGGAATGGCGAAGCGTTCGGCCACCGCATCGAGGATGCGCTGGTTGGCCTGGTGCAGCAGCAGCCAGTCGAGTTGATCGGCACTGGTGCCGGTGCCATCGAGCAGGTCCTTGAGGATCGCCGGCACCTCGCGCACCGCGAATTTATAAACCTCCTGGCCATTCATCTGGATCGGTTCGAAGCCGCCCCGCTGGGCCTGGCTGCCGGCCACCACGTTGGTGTGCTCCTCGCTTTGGGCCAGGGTGAGGCAGCCGTTGCGGCTGCCATCGGAGCGCATGCGGAAGCCCAGCAGGCCGTTGTTGGCCCCGGGGCAGGCTTCCACCGCCACGGCGGCGGCGCCATCGCCGAACAGCACGCAGGTGCGGCGATCGTCCCAGTCCACCCAGCGGCTGAGCTGGTCGGCGCCGATCACTAGGGCGCGGCGCACGCTGCCGCTGCGGATGTACTGGCTGGCGGTGATCAGGGCAAACAGGAAGCCGCTGCAGGCGGCCGTGATGTCGAAGGCCACGGCGTTGCTAGCCCCCAGGACCCCCTGCACCCGCGGGGCGGTGCCGAAGAGGTCGTCGGGGCTGGAGGTGGCCAGCAGGATCAGGTCTAGGTCGCTGGCGTGCCAGCCGGCATGGGCAAGGGCCTGGCGGCCGGCCTCGCTGGCCAGGCTGGTAACCGTTTCGCCCGGGCCGGCGATGTGTCTGGCGCCGATGCCGGTGCGGCTGCGGATCCAGTCGTCGTTGGTCTCGACCCGCTCACCCAATTGGGCGTTGCTGAGGCTCACGGCGGGCAGGCCGCTGCCGCAGCCCACCAGGGCCATGCCGACGGCCTCCGCCATTGGGCTGAGCGACACCTGAACGACCCCAGTTCGCGGTCAGTCAATCACAGGCGACTACCGCATCGGTGCTGTTACTGAGCTTGTGCAGGTCGTCCATCACGCCATGGCTGGCGGCGGAATGGGCTAACCGCAGGGCGCTCACCACCGAGAGGGCCTTGCTGCTGCCATGGCCGATCACGCAGACCCCATTGACTCCCAGTAACAAGGCGCCGCCATGTTCGGCGTGGTCGAGCCGTTTCTTGATGCGCACCAGGTTGCTGCGCAGGAAGGCGGAGCCCACCTTGCCCCGGCGTCCCCGGGGCAGTTCGGCCCGCAGCACATCCAGCAGCACGCTGCCCACCGATTCGAGGAACTTCAGCAGCACGTTGCCGGTGAAGCCATCGCACACCACCACATCGAAATCGCCCGAAAGCACGTCCCGGCCTTCGCAGTTGCCGGCAAATACGAAGCGGTTGTCGGCCGCCAGCAGCGGATAGGTCTTGAGGCAGAGCTCGTTGCCCTTGCACTCCTCCTCGCCGATGTTGAGCAGGCCGATGCGGGGCTGCTGCACCTGCAGCACATCGCGGCTGTAGATGTTGCCGAGCAGGGCGAATTGGTGCAGGTAGGCGGGCTTGGCATCCATGTTTGCGCCCACATCGAGCACCAACACCTGCTGGTTGGGATCCTTGGTGGGGAAAAGGGCGCCGATGGCGGGGCGGTCGATGCCCTTGAGCCGGCCGAGCCGGAAGATCGCCGAGGCCATCACGGCGCCGGAGTTGCCTGCCGAGTACGCCGCCGTGGCCTCCCCCGCCTTGACCAGGTCCATGGCCAGGTTGATGCTGGCGTCCCGCTTGCGCCGCACCACCGTGGCCTCTTCGTCCATGCCCACCGAGGGGCCGCTAGCGACCACTTCAATCAGCCCGGCGCCAATGGCGGCGGCCAGTTCTTCGTCCAGCCCCAAGGCCGCCACGGCCTGATCGACGGCGGCGGTTTCGGCCACGAAGCGCACCCGCACCGGCAGCAGGGCCACGGCCCGCAGGCAGCCCTCCAGGATCGGGCCGGGGGCATGGTCGCCGCCCATGCCATCGACGGCCACCCAGAGCCGCTCGGCATCGATGATCCTGAGCTCGCCATCGGGATTGCTGCCCTGCTGCAGCCGGCGCAGGGGATCAAAAACCAGGGGCTGGAGCACCGAGTTGGCCATCGAGCCGGCGACCGAGCTCGCGGCGCCTGCCACGGAGCCGGCAACGCCGGCGACATTGCCCGCCATCGAGCCGGCAACGCCGGCGACATTGCCCGCCACATTGCCTGCGGCCCCGGCGACATTGCCGGCGGTGGAGACCACCGATCCCGCCACCGAGCCGGCCATGGACCCGGCCACGGAGCCGGCGGCCGAGGCCGTGCCCACCAGGCTCGTCACCGCCGCATTGCGGCGATACCAAATCACCAGGCGGCGAATCGCCTGGGGCCGCCGACGCTTGGGGCTGCGGCCAGTGATGTCAGTGTCCTTCGGGGGCAAGGGCTTCGATAATGCGCTGGAACAGATACCCCGTGCCCCGGGCCGTGAGAATCAGCTCGGGGTTGGCAGGATCGTCCTCCAGTTTGGAGCGCAATCGGGAGATGTGGACATCCACCACCCGGGTGTCGACGTGGCGCTCGGGGGTGTAACCCCAGACCTCCTTGAGGATTTCGCCGCGGCTGAAGGGTTCGCCGGAGCGGCCGACCAGCAGCTCCAGCAGGCTGAACTCCATGCCGGTGAGCCGGATCCGTTCGTCGCCCCGGTACACCTGGCGCTTGTTGGTGTCGATCTTGAGGTCGCTCACCTGGATCACGCCGGAGTTGGGCATGCCGGCGGCCGGGTCCTTGTCGATCCGGCGCAGCACGCAGCGGATGCGGGCTTCGAGCTCCTTGGGGCTGAAGGGTTTGACGACGTAGTCGTCGGCGCCCAGCTCGAGGCCGGTGATGCGGTCGGCCACATCACCGAGGGCCGTGAGCATCACGATCGGCACGTCCGATTCCTTGCGCAGCTCCTGGCAGACGCCGTAGCCATCCAGCTTCGGCATCATCACGTCGAGCACCACCAGGTCGGGGCTGGTGCGCCGAAAGGCCTCGAGGGCTTCGATGCCATCGCAGGCCGTGATCACCTGGTAGCCGATCATTGAGAGTCGGGTTTCCAGGATGCGGCGGATGCTGGCTTCGTCGTCAACGACCAGAATCGTTTCCTTGGCGGGGGGAGAAGCCGTCATTGCGGCGGTTGTACCAAAGGGTTTGAGTAGTTCGACCCACTGAAAAGGCCGAGGGCCCCGTGGGTTCATTAAGGGCCACTAATCTTCATACACCACCGTGGGACGTTCCAGCCTCTACGTCTGCCAGACCTGCGGGGCCCAGACCCGCCAGTTCTTCGGTCGCTGCTCAGCCTGCGGCAGCTGGAACAGCCTGGTGGAGCAAGTTGTCACCGCCAGCGACACCCGCCGGCGCCGGCCGGTGGCCAGTGCCGGTGCCGCTGCAGGAGCAGCCGCTGGGGCTTTCGGAGCCCCTCTCGGCGCTGCTGATCTGCTGCAGCGCCCACGCCGATCTGAGTCGATCCACACGGTCGGTGAGCGGCCCCTACAGCGCCTGGGCAGCGGTTACGGCGAGCTCGACCGCGTGCTCGGCGGCGGCCTGGTGCCCGGCTCCCTGGTGCTGGTGGGCGGCGATCCCGGCATCGGTAAGTCGACCCTGCTGCTGCAAAGCGCCGAGGCGATGGCCGCCCGCCATTTGGTCCTGTATGTGAGCGCCGAGGAATCGGCCCAGCAGGTGAAATTGCGCTGGCGCCGGCTCGGCGGCGCTGGCAGCCAGCTGCAGTTGCTGGCCGAAACCGACCTGGAGCTGGTGCTGCAGGAGCTCGAATCCCTGCGGCCGGCGGTGGCGATCATCGACAGCATCCAGGCCCTGCACGACGGTGAATTGGCCAGTGCGCCGGGGTCGGTGGCCCAGGTGCGCGAATGCGCCGCCGCCCTGGCCCGCATCGCCAAGCGCCAGGACACGGCCCTGCTGCTGGTGGGCCATGTGACCAAGGAGGGCACGCTGGCCGGCCCCAAGGTGCTCGAGCACCTGGTCGATGCGGTGCTCACCTTCGAGGGCGACCGCTTCGCCAGCCACCGGCTGCTGCGGGCCGTGAAAAATCGCTTTGGCGCCACCCATGAGCTGGGCGTATTTGAGATGCGCGACCGGGGCCTCGTCGAGGTCACCAACCCCAGCGAGCTGTTCCTCGGCAGCGACGAGCCCTCGGCCGGCACGGCCACGATCGTGGCCTGTGAGGGCACCCGGGCCCTGGTGGTGGAGTTGCAAGCGCTGGTGAGTACGACCAGCTACGCCAGCCCGCGCCGCACGGCCACCGGCATCGGCACCAATCGCCTGCACCAGATCCTGGCGGTGCTGGAAAAACACCTGGGCCTGCCCCTCTCCCGCTTCGACTGCTACCTGGCCGTGGCCGGCGGCCTGGAGGTGGAGGAGCCGGCGGCAGACCTGGGCGTGGCCACGGCCGTGGTGGCCAGCTACCGCGATCTCACCCTGCCGCCGGGCACGGTGCTGGTGGGTGAGCTGGGCCTGGGCGGCCAGCTGCGGCCCGTGGGCCAGCTGGAACTGCGCCTGCAGGAGGCGGCTCGGCTGGGCTTCCGCCGGGCCGTGGTGCCCAAGGGCAGTGGCCTCGGGCCGATGGCGGCCGGCATCGACCTCCAGCTCCTGGAGGCCGGCACGGTGGCGGAAGCCCTGGTCCTGGCCCTGGGCGTCAACCCGGCCGACGATCGCGCTTGAGCACCGCTTGGCTTGGTCCCCTCCAGGCCCAGGATCAGGACTTCAGAATTGAGAAATTAAAAATAAACATCCACGTTGCTGCGGCCCGAGGATTTCAGCCAGTTCTCGATCTCCAAGTAGCCGCCTGGATAGAGGCGCACGGCCCGTCCCCAGAATTCCGCCGCCTGGTCAAACCAGCGATCGGCCCCATCCTGGTCGCCATTTTCGGCGGCAATCCGTCCCCATTTCTCATAGATCAACCCCATGTTCTTGAGGCAGGAGGGCGAGTTGGCGTTTTCTGCGAGTGATTGGCGGTAGTAGTCGAGCGATTTTTCTTCCTCGCCATTGCTCATGAAGATGATCGCCATGTTCTTGAAGATTTCACCCCGGTCCACGGCGTTCTCCTCCAAGCGCAGGGCCTCTTCGTAGTTGTCGAGGGCCTCGGCGTAGTCGCCGTCGTTCTGGGCGGAGAGGCCGTCGCGGTAGTACACATAGGCCTCCTTGGCCTTGGGATCGATCGGCAGCAGCTTCACGATCAGGTCGGCCATCACCGTGAAGCTCTTGTCGATGAAATTGTCGTTGCGTTGCGAGCGGGGCACGGCTGGAATTTGGATCGGCGTGTCCCCATCCTCCCCTGCCCCTGCGGTCTCCGGGCCAAATGGCCATCGGCGGACATGGGCGCCGATGGCTTTTGGCCCCAGCGGCGGCTGCCTAGCCTGGGGGAAATGATCCCCCTGCCGTGTCCGCTGCCGCAGAAGCCGCAGAAGCCGTTGCGCCGCTGCTGCTGCAGGTAGAGGGGATGAAGTGTGGCGGTTGCGTACGGGCGGTGGAGCAGCGGCTCCTAGAGCAGCCGGGCGTGCGCCAGGCCAGTGTGAACCTGATGACCCGCACCGCCTGGGTGGGCCTCGATCCCGCCCTGGAGGGGGATCCCTCGGGCCCCCTGGTGGAGGCCCTGGCGGGCTTGGGCTTCCAGGCCAAGCGCCGCGACCAGACCTCCACGCCCCTGAGTCGAGCCCAACGCCAGCGCCAGGAGGGCTGGTGGCAGCAGTGGCGCCGGCTCGTAGTGGCCCTGGGCCTGCTGGTCGTGTCGGTGTTGGGCCACCTGAGCGAGGCGGGCGACCTGCCTTTGCCGTTGCTGGCCGATATCCGCCTCCATGCCGCAGTGGCGACCCTGGCCCTGGTCCTGCCGGGTCGGCCGATCCTGGTGCGCGGCCTGGTGGGAGCCCTGAACGGGGTGCCGAGCATGGACACCCTGGTGGGCTTGGGCATGGGCAGCGCCTACCTGGCCAGCGCCGTGGCCCTGCTGGTGCCCTCCCTGGGCTGGCAATGCTTTTTCAATGAGCCCGTGATGCTGCTGGGCTTTGTGCTGCTGGGTCGCTTCATCGAGGAGCGGGCCCGCTTCCGCACCGGCCGCGCCCTCGAGCAGCTGGCCGCCCTACAGCCCGATACGGCCCTGTTGCTGCTTGGCGACGGGCCGCCCAGACCCGTGCGGGTGGGTGGATTGCGTCCCGATGATCAGGTGCTGCTGCTGCCCGGTGACCGGGTGCCCGTTGATGGCCTGGTGCTGGAGGGCCACTCGGCCGTTGATGGGTCCAGCCTCACGGGCGAACCCTTGCCCCTGCAGGCCGGCCCCGGCAGCGAACTGGCGGCCGGCTGCCTCAACCTGGAGGCGCCCCTCACCCTGCAGGTGCTACGCAGCGGCTCGGATAGCGCCGTGGCCCGCATCATTGCGCTGGTGGAAGAGGCCCAGGCCCGTAAGGCGCCGATCCAGGGCCTGGCCGACCGGATCGCCGGCCGCTTCAGCGGGGTTGTGTTGCTCTTGGCGGCGGCCACATTTTTGTTTTGGTGGCAGTGGGGCACCAAGCTCTGGCCCCAGGTGCTGCAGACGGCCCCTTCTGCCCATGCCCATGGGGGTCACCAGGCGCTAGGCATGGCAGCGGGGGCCCTGCATGGCGCGGCGATGGCGCCCCTGCCTTTGGCCCTGCAGCTGGCGATTTCGGTGCTGGTGGTGGCCTGCCCCTGTGCCCTAGGCCTTGCGACCCCGGCGGCGATCACGGTGGGCTCGGGGCTAGCGGCCCGCTCAGGCCTGCTGTTTCGGGGCGGCGATGCGATCGAAATGGCGGCCAGCCTGCGCTCGGTGCTGTTCGACAAAACCGGCACCCTCACCCTGGGCAGGCCCCTGGTCACGGCCGTGGAGGTGCTAACTGCCTCGCCTGGGGGGGGCTTCCCATCCCGCTCCGAGGTTGATGGGCTGGTGCAGATTGCCGCCAGCCTGGAGCAACACACCCGCCATCCGCTCGCCTTTGCCCTGTTGCAGGAGGCCCAGCGCCGCGACCTTTGCCTGCTTGAGGTGGCAGACAGCCGCACGATCGCCGGCCAGGGGGTTGAGGGACGGCTGCGGGACCCCCTGGCTGCCGGCCTGGGGGCTGGCGGGGCCTGCCATGTTGGCCGGCCCGGTTGGCTGGTGGAGCTGGGGATCGTGGCCCAGGAGGCGATCGAGGCCCCGCTGCACCGGCTGGAAGCGGCTGGGGCCACGGTGTTAGCCGTTAGCGCTAGGGCCCATGGGACTTCAGGAGGGGATCCTGGCCCTGGAGCCCAACGGGTCGCCTTGGTGGCCGTTCAGGACCAGCCCCGGCCCGATGCCGCCGAGAGCCTGGCGGAGCTGGCCCGCCTGGGCCTGGATCTGGGGGTGCTGAGCGGCGATCGGCGCCCAGCGGTGGAGCAACTGGCCCGCCAGTTGGCCGTGCCCCTGGATCAGGTGGCCTGGGAACTGCAGCCCCAGCAGAAGCTGGAGCGGCTGTTGCAGTGGCGCCAGCGGGGGCCGGTGGCGATGGTGGGCGATGGCATCAACGATGCGCCGGCCCTGGCCGCGGCTGACCTGGGCATCGCCGTTGGCACCGGCACCCAGATCGCCCAGGACAGCGCCGGCCTGGTGGTCTTAGGGGACCGGCTGGAGGGGGTGGTGGACGCCCTGCTGATTGCTCGACGCACCATGGCCAAGGTGCGCCAAAACCTGATCTGGGCCTTTGGATACAACCTGGTGGTGTTGCCGATCGCCGCCGGGCTGCTGCTGCCCCGGTTTGGTGTGCTGCTCTCCCCCCCCCTGGCGGCGCTGCTGATGGCCACCAGCTCGATCACAGTGGTGCTCAATGCCCTGCTGCTGCAGGGGCCAGCCCCCCGAAGGCCCCTGCCGTGACGCCTGGAGCCGTGGCCCGATCGCCCCTTGCCGATCCCAGCGGGGACCCCTTGCCCCGGGGCCGCTTTCTGGTGCTGGAGGGGATCGATGGCTGCGGCAAGACGACCCAAATTGATGCCCTGGCCCAGTGGTTGCCCCGGAGTGGCCTGCTGCCCCCCGGCGCTGAACTGCTGGTGACCCGCGAGCCGGGGGGCACGGCCCTGGGCCAGGCCCTGCGCCAACTGTTGCTCCATGCCCCCGCTGAGGCGGCCCCGGAGCCCACGGCCGAGCTGCTGCTCTATGCCGCCGACCGGGCCCAGCATGTGCAGCAACGGATTGCCCCGGCCCTGGCGGCCGGCCACTGGGTGCTCAGCGATCGCTTCAGCGGCTCCACAGCCGCCTACCAGGGCCATGGCCGGGGCCTGTCCCTGGCCCTGATCGAGCAGCTGGAACGCATCGCCACGGCCGATCTCCAGCCCGATCTCACCCTTTGGCTGGATCTGCCCCTGGCCGAATCCCGCCGCCGCCGCGGCGAGCGGGCGGCCGACCGCATTGAGGCGGCCGGGGACGCCTTCCTGGAGCGGGTTTGCGCGGGCTTTACCGCCCTGGCGGCCCAACGGGGCTGGTGCCGGTTTGATGCCAGCCTGGCGCCCGAGCAGGTGTCTGAAGCCATCGGGGTCTTGCTGGTGCGGCGCTTTGGACCCTTGGCATGACCGGCATGGCTGAGCCCCGCGACCTGTTTGCCGGTTTGGTGGGCCAGGCCCCGGCCACGGCCCTGCTAACTGCCGCCTTGGACCAACAGCGCCTAGCGCCGGCCTATCTGTTCTGTGGAGCCGATGGGGTGGGCCGTTCCCTCGTGGCCCGGCGTTTCCTCGAGGGTGTGATCGCCGGCGCCAAGGGAGCGCCGTCGGTGCGCCGCCGCCTGGAGGAGGGCAACCATCCCGACCTGCTCTGGCTGGAGCCCACCTACCAGCACCAGGGCCAGCTGATCCCCGCTTCGGAGGCCCTTGAGATGGGCATCAGCCGTAAGGCGCCGCCCCAGTTGCGCCTGGAGCAGGTGCGCAGCGTGGCCCAGTTCCTGGGCCGGCGGCCCCTGGAATCGCCCCGCTGCCTGGTGGTGATCGAGAAGGTGGAGGCGATGGCCGAGGGGGCCGCCAATGCCCTGCTCAAAACCCTGGAGGAACCCGGTGGCGGTCTGCTGATCCTGTTGACGGCGGCGCCAGAGCGCCTGCTCAGCACGATTCGCTCCCGCTGCCAGCAGATCCCCTTTCGCCGCCTCAGCCCCGCCGAGGTGGCCGAAGTGCTGCAGGGGCAGGAGCCCCTCCCAAGCGCCGATCCGCCGGAACTGCTGGAGCTGGCGGCCGGCTCCCCCGGGGCCCTGCTGCAGTGCCGCCAGCAATGGGCAGCGTTGCCAGAAGGCCTGGCCGAGCGGCTTTGGAGCCTGGGCAGCGCGATTGATGCCAGGGGGTCTGGGTTTGGGCCGAAGGCCGGGGGCAATCCCATCGAGGCCCTGACCCTGGCCCGGGACCTCTGTGAGGCCCTCGATGGCGAACAGCAGCTCTGGCTGCTGAATTGGTGGCAATGGCGCCTTTGGCGCCAGCGGCCCGAGCCTGGCGTGCAGCGTCGCCTGGAAACCTTGCGCAGCCACCTGGGCTCCTACGTGCAACCAAGGCTCGCCTGGGAAGTGGCCCTGCTGGAACTCTCAGGCCTAGGCGGCAACCCCTAATCCCATGGGATTGCCTGCTGGCAACGGCCCGTTAGGCGGTGGGGCTAAAGAGTTTGCGGGTTTCGCGGGCCTGGTGGACCACGTCGGTGAGGGTTTCGAGCTGGGGACCCGTGGGTAACTCCAGGCAGTAGCCGGCGCCATACACCGTCTTGATGAAACGGGGTTTGCGCGGATCCGGTTCGAGCTTGGTGCGCAGGTGGCGGATATGGACCCGGATCGTTTCGATGTCGTCATCGGGCTCGTAGCCCCACACCTCCTTGAGGATCAGGGAAGGGGCCACGGTCTGGCCATGGCGCTGCAATAGGCAGTGCAGCAGTTCAAATTCCAGGTGGGTGAGCCGCACCGGCTCTTCGAACCAAATCGCCTCAAAGCGTTCGGGCACCAGGGTGAGGCAGCCGTAGTTGAGGATTTCGTTGAGCTGGCTCGACACCGGGGTGCGCACGCTGCGGCGCAGCAGGGCCTTCACCCGAATGAGTAGTTCCTCGAGGTCGAAGGGTTTGGTGAGGTAGTCATCGGCGCCGGAATTGAAGCCGCTCACCTTGTCCTTGATGCCCCCCAGGGCCGTGAGCATCAGGATCGGGATCTGGGCGGTGCGCTCATCCCGGCGCAGCCGCTGGCAGAGGGTCAGGCCATCAACGTTGGGCAGCATCAGATCCAGCAGGATCAGGTCTGGAACGTATTGCATGGCTAGGGCCTGGCCCTTGATGCCTTCGGCGGCGCGTTGCACCTCAAACCCGCTGTGCTCCAGGTGGCCTGCCACTAGGTCCAACATGTCGCTGTCGTCTTCGATCAGCAGGATGCAGGGCTTCATGGGGTCGATCTAAAGGGCTTGAGGCGGTCAGACAAACGCTCCCGCTCCGGATGATTTGCGGCATTCTCCCTAATTGGGCCGGTATGGGGAGGGTCTGCCGAGCTAGTTGATTCGGCCGGTTCGGGGAAAAATGCAATGGGGCTAAGGGGTCTCCCCGCTAGCCCCCTTTGTCGAGGGGGCAAACCTTCAGAATTTCTTCCGCTGAAGCCGTTGCCAATTTGACGGAATTGTTTACAGCCAAAGCCAGTTGTTGCGGATCGGCCTTGCTGCTGCAGCACCTTGGCCCTGGCGGCAGCCATAAAAAAACCCCAGCCGAGGCTGGGGTTGGCAAAGCTCCCCGGGCGGGATTCGAACCTGCGACCAATCGATTAACAGTCGATCGCTCTACCGCTGAGCTACCGAGGAATGGAGCTTCATGAACTTACCCCTCGCCCCTCCCCAGGGGCAAGCGATTCAGGCCTTGGCGTAGGGCTGAGCCGTCCTGCCAGCGGCCGACGCGCCCATGGCGGACGAGGGCGGCGCCATCGCACTGGTCCAGCTCATCGAGGCGGTGGGTGATCCATAGGGCCGTGATCGGTCCTGCCAGGGCCCCGTCGGGCGTGCCTGGGCCTGGCCCAGGTGCCCGGTTGCAGAGCTGGCGCACTAGGGCGAGCACCTCCCGCTGGCTGCCTTGGTCCAGCAGGGCCGTGGGCTCATCGAGCAGCAGCAGCTGGGCCCGGCTGGCCAGGGCTCCGGCCACGGCCAGCCGTTGTTTCTGGCCGCCACTGAGGCTGTGGATCGGCCGTTGTTGCAGTCCGCCTAGGCCGACCTGCTCGAGGGCCTGGGCGATCTGCCCTTGCCGTTGGTGCGCCTTGAGCCCGGGGGGCAGGGAGAGCTGCACATCGCTGCCGCAGCTAGGCAAGAGCAGCTGGTGGTCGGGATTTTGAAACACCAGGGCTGGCTTGCGGTTGCAGAGGAGCTCGCCTGAGCTGGGCTCGAGCAGGCCGGCGATCAGGCGCAGCAGGGTGCTTTTGCCACTGCCATTGCCGCCCACCAGCATCCAGAGCCCCGGCCGGGGAATTGCAAAACTGCAGTTATCAAGGGCCACCTGGCCCGAAGGCCAGACAAAGCGCAGCCGATCAACCTGCAGGGGCAGATCGGCCTGGCTCCAGGCTCCGGCCCCGGGGCTGGTGGTCAGGGAGTCAGCCGCCAAGGCTCAGCCGTCGAAGGAGAAACCGGGACGCTTGCCACTGGAGCCGCCGGCGCTTTTCTCGTAGGTCTGCACGGCCACGATCTCACTGCTGAGCAGGGCGATCCGCTTGTCTTCCTCCTTGTCGCAGCTGAGTTCGAGTAGGCGCGGTTCCCCGCTTTCCATCGCCTGCTTCACCTGGGCAAACAGGGCCAGGGCGGCGTCCTGCTCCTTGCGTTGCACGGCAACGGGCATGGGGCTGAGCTTGAGCGAGAGCTCGATGACGTACACGGATCAGGTTCACGGCCAATCCCCACTCTGGCGAATGGACCGCCCCGCTGGCCGGCTAGGTGTTTTTGCCTAAATGCCCCCGGATTGGGGCCCAGATTGGCGGTACACCCGCCAAGCGGCCCCGGATCCCCGTACAGTCATCCTGTAACGCTTCATGAAGTTCGCCTCTCATGACGATCGCCTTAGGGCGCGCGCCACAGCGTGGATGGTTCGACATCCTCGACGACTGGCTCAAGCGCGACCGCTTCGTTTTTGTCGGTTGGTCCGGCCTGCTCCTCTTCCCCACGGCCTACCTGGCCCTG
>Ga0209357_1000260_pt1 | contig 20264 bp, 12 predicted proteins | sample LauGreFBDMM110SD_2_FD_187573 | JGI IMG/M metagenome (GOLD analysis project Ga0209357, IMG submission 187573) | Freshwater lake microbial communities from Lake Michigan, USA - Fa13.BD.MM110.SD (SPAdes) (version 3) | ecosystem: Environmental > Aquatic > Freshwater > Lake | place: Lake Michigan... | reverse complement strand
AACAATCATTCCTAAATCCGAACCTTCCTGCTGAAGGATACAAACTCATCATCGAGAAAAAGCAAATCACAATTGAATATGCCGATAAAAACGGCTTGCTATACGCGAACAACACCCTGACGCAGCTTATAGATTTGTATGTAGACGAAAAAATCCCCTGCATGACCATCACCGACTCTCCCCGATTCCATTATCGCGGGATGCATTTGGACGTTTCGCGACATTTTTTCGATATCGATTTCCTATACAAATACGCTGAAATGGCCGCCCAATATCGCTTCAATGTGATTCATTTGCACCTCACAGACGATCAAGGTTGGCGGTTCGAAAGTAAACTCTACCCCAATCTCAATACCATCTCCTCAGCCCGCAGTGGCACACAAGTAGGACCCTATTCGCAGCAAAAATTCGATTCAATTACCTACCAAGGAAATTACATCCAAGAATTCCTCAAAGGATTTGCGCAATTCTGCTATCTCAATCATGGCATCACCGTGATTCCGGAAATTGAAATGCCCGGCCATGCACTCGCCGCACTCGCGGCCTACCCCGAATTGAGTTGCACCGGCGGACCGTTTGAAGTGGCAAAAGGTTGGGGCGTGTTCGACGATGTATTTTGCGCAGGCAACGAAGCCACCTTCACCTTTTTGCAGAACATTTTGCAAGAAACGATGCGTACTTTCCCCAACTCGCCCTACATCCACATCGGCGGCGATGAATGTCCGAAAGAACGCTGGAAACACTGTACCAAATGCCAACAACGCATGAAAGACAATGGCCTCAAAGACGAGCATGAACTGCAGAGCTACTTCATACAACGCATCGAAAAGTATTTGCAAGATTCGGGCTGGTATGTGAATGCAAATACTGGGGACACTATCCGTGGGCGCAACATCATTGGCTGGGACGAGATATTGGAAGGCGGATTGGCACCCAAAGCCACTGTAATGAGTTGGCGGGGCGTAGACGGTGGAATTGCCGCGGCCCAGCAGCACCACAACGCCATCATGACCCCCGGAAGACCTTTGTACTGGGACCATTACCAAAGCAAAGACAGCACCGAACCCCACTCCATTGGCGGTTACAACCCGGTTGAAAACGTATATGCCTACAATCCCATTCCCGCTGCGCTGCCCGACAGTTTGCATCGATATATATTGGGGGCGCAGGCCAATGTTTGGACGGAGTATATTTTAACCCCAGACCATGTGGAATATATGGTCATGCCCCGCATGCCCGCCTTGGCTGAGGTATTGTGGTCGAACCCACAGCAGAAAGATTACAAAGATTTCATACGCCGTTTGACAGAGCATCGAAAACAATGGAAGAACATCAATTACTGTCCCACCGTCTTCGGCGAACCGGCCACGTTCTTCCGCAATGGCAACAAAAAATAACCCACGTCCAAACAGCACCATTTTAGCATGAACAATCGTAGAAAATTCCTAAAACAACTCTCTGGCTTGGCGGCCATGGTGGGACTCCCAGCCGCAGGCATCGCCGCTATCAATAACCTAAATCAGAGCGAAAAAGACAAGAAAAAAGGGGGCAAGGGCAAGCGAAAACTGGGTGCTCCGATGATCGTAACCACTTGGGATTTTGGTTTACAAGCCAATGAAGCCGCTTGGCCTACGCTGTCTGGGGGCGGTCGGGCCTTGGATGCAATTGAACAGGGAATCCGACTGTGTGAAAACGACCCCAACGAAAGAAGTGTGGGCTATGGCGGTAGGCCTGATCGCGATGGTCATGTGACCTTGGATGCCTGCATCATGGACGAGTTGGGTAACATCGGCTCGGTGGTTTGCATGGAGCACATCGCGAATCCCATTAGTGTGGCCCGCGCCGTAATGGAAAAAACACCCCATGTGATGTTGGCCGGCGAAGGCGCTACCCAATTTGCGGTGGAGCAGGGTTTTGAGAAAGTGAATTTATTGGTTCCAGATAGCGAACGCGAATGGAAAGAGTGGCTCAAAAAGGCCGAATATACGCCGGTAATCAACATCGAAAACCACGACACCATTGGAATGATTGCGATGGATGGCAGTGGCAATTTATCGGGCGGATGTTCAACTTCGGGCATGGCTTTCAAAATGCACGGCCGCATTGGCGACTCCCCAATCATTGGCGCGGGTTTGTATGTGGATAACGAGGTGGGGGCTGTCACAGCAACCGGTCAGGGCGAGGAAGTGATTCGCGTGGTGGGCTCTTTCAGGGTGGTGGAGGAAATGCGACATGGGGCAAGTCCGCAGCTTGCCTGTGAGCGGGCGGTGCAAGCCATTCGCGACAAATTTGTATTGCGCGGCAAGGACTGGAGCAACACACAGATTGGATTCATTGCAATCAATCCTCAGGGCAAAATTGGCGCCTACTCGCTGAGGCCGGGCTTCACTTATTCTGTAAAAACCGGCGATATCGCCGAGGTCCGCAAAGCAGATTATTTGTTGGATTAAGCCCTTACAGACCCTACGCTCAATTTTAATTGCCCACCGATAGGCATTCCTCGAGTATCGGATACCCCTCGCCGTAGTATTTTCCTTTGGGAGTTAGGTCCATCATCCGCTGCGCGGCTGCCGGCTGATGCAAACGAACCGAGTAATAACTCACCCGATCCATCTTCTTCCGATATTTCCTTTTGCCTGCAAATGAGATGGGCTTCACCCAAGACACGAATAACTCACTGTTAACATTCCAATTTCTAGGCAATTTCACCACAAAATCCTTGGAGAACAATGATTTTCCCAACGAATCGTATGCTGTAACCTCCAACGGAACCTCGCATTCTGTTAGCAGCCGCGAATTAAACTTTATAAAAAACTGATCCTTCGCACCCCACCATCCGCTGGGTTGACACTTCATCACCACCGGCAACATCGCCTCGGCCACCCTTCCTTGCGACGATTTCAAAAAACTCCAACCCGATTCAGTATTCGCAACACTCCATGTTGTCCCGTTCCAAATGTCGTTGTACTGCCAATACAAAGACCCCATACAATACGGTGCTGCCATCCGATGACTGATCATCGCACGATATAAAAACTCACCCTGAACCACCGCAGCAGAATCACTAAAATCCATGAACTCTGTCGACGTTATTCCCCGATGAGGCCATGCCTTTGGATATTCCTCACGCACATATTTTTCTAATAATTTGGGGCCTTTATAACTTAACAATCGCGACTTCCAATCGTCCGCAGTGGAATCGTCGTCCAAATGCCAACCCGATGGACTCGGCAATCCATACTCGCTGCAAAATGGCATCCGCGCCGAATCCAAATGCGCAAAACCCCGCTCACCGTGCCAAATTCCCCAATCGTGATTGTCGCCCCGTTTCATTTGTTGCAAATTGCCCCAATTGCCAATCGGACTACTTCTGGTGTAAGGAACCCCCGCATCCCAATTAGATAACGCCTCTGGAATCAAGGTATCGAACAACGACAGGTACGCTTTCCACTGCCTAGCACTATCAGCCCCGTGAATGTTGTATTTCTGTTGCCAGCCCCAATTGTGCCAAGCCACTTCGATCTCATTGTTCCCGCACCACAACGCCAAACTCGGATGGTTGTACAAACGCATCGCTTGGGCATGAACTTCCGACTCCACCGCTGAATAAAACTTGGCATCGTCAGGATACGTCGTACCATTGAACATCAAATCCTGCCAAACCATGATGCCCAGGGCATCGCATCGCTCATAAAACTCATCGCTCGGATACGCCCCACCGCCCCAAATCCTAACCATGTTGTAGCCCTGCCATCGCATAATATCGAGGTCTCCCATCAGCCTAGGCTCACCCAAAAACAATCGCTCCGGATACAAACTAGCACTGTCGCCAAACTGCCTGGCCCAAATCACATTTGCACCTTGCGCAAAAATAGAAATTCCATTTACGGAAAACGCAAATCGTCCGCCCGAAGTATCCAATCTAACCGTCTGCACACCCCAATTCGTCTCAATATTATGAATCTGGTTTCGACCATTTTTATCCAACTGATGCGCCGAAATCTCAATATTATACAATGCCGGATGCGAATCCTGATACACCTGTTGATACAACCCATTGGGTAACCAGTGCTTGGGATTCTTCATCCGAAAAACCATACGTCGGTGTCGGGCCTCAATCCCAAAAGCATTGGCCGGCATCAATACAACATCCACATCTGGCTCCGAAACTGCAGACCAAGGACGCACCACCCGCACAATATCCCATTCGATATCATCGTGCAGACCCGGCAAATTCCCCGAAGTAATCCGAACAAAACTCGGCCGACCCCGCATCGTATCGCACAAATAATACAAATCGGCATGACCGTAAACAAACTCCGCAGCTTTACCCCTTTCGTCCACACCCATCCAACTTGAATCTTGGGAAATTTTTAGAGATTGCAGGTGATTATCGCTCCAGCCATGCACAAAAACCCCTTCGCCCAATCCCACCAAAACCCTACGCGGAGCAATGTCCCAACCATACTGAACGATAGGCTTGCGCAAGAACGGACTCGCCTTGGCCGAAGCACCCTCTGCAGACGCCCCCATCGACGTGTTCCTCGCCAAAGAATGATAACCGTAGGAACCAAACGTGGTAATTTCAGCCTCATTGTCCGCCGGAAAATTCATCCCGCTGCGCCGACTGTAAATCTTCCCCAGCCGAGTGGGCGATGAAAAAACGATGTAAATCGAATCCTTGCCATCGAGACGAATCAACCCATCCAAATCGATCGTTACCGTGGCAAAACTGCTCAACAACGGGTTGACACTCTTCACCGGCTTGCCGTTCACAAATACCTCAATATAAGCACCCTCCCATTCCTTGATTTCCAAAAAATGATGCTCCTCTTTTTGCGCTTCCTCCGCACTTTCAAACAACGCCGCGCGATATTTCCACTCCCGCCATTCCACGCTCTTGCAGTGAAGATTGCATTCCGTGAGTTGCATATGATCACAAATTACTGGTGATGATGTAATTGACGGAATGCCACAATTTTCCGAACATGCCTTTGGTGATGGATGCGGGCAATATAAATCGTTGATCGCCGAGGTATATTTTACTGGAATCCAGCCGCGACCCACAACCGAAGAATCGTAATCCTTAAGATGATCCGCATTCTTTTCGTTCACAGTTACGCCAAACACAAAATCCTCTTCCAATAGTTCCCATTTTTCGATGCGATGGCTTTTGGATTCGTTGTTTATTACAGCGTTGCGGGAATCAGGCAGAGTAACCAGAGAATTGAGCTGGGCGATAAGATTTGCACTAGCCAACAGCATCAGCACAAAAAAAACACCCCGTAATAACTGTGCGGGAGCAATATATTTTTGTCGGATCAAAGCGGCACTCCTTTCATCGCTTCCACCATCATTTTTAATTGTTCGATATCTAGCAAGCCCTCGGCGTTTCTCGACGATGTATGTATCTCCTGAAAACCCAAATCGCGGTAGTGAAACACATTCTCCGGGCGAATCCCACCCCCAGGCAAAATGTCGATATTCTGGGCATGCCACTTCAACATTTTGAGCGTCTCCATTTTCATCGAACCCCATCCAGTCAACAGACGGTCAAAACCGCAAGCTTCCGCCTCATCAATCGCGTTAAACGGCGTAGAAATCTCATCAAAAGCACGATGCAAAACCGCCTCCATCCCTAATGAATGGGCAATATCGCAGCAGATTTTGCAGAAAACACGATCCAAAATCCAACGACCTGATTTCTTTTCCAACGCGCCAAAAACAACCCCCTGATAACCCAATTTGGCGATGCGCGCAATGGCGTCCATCATCCATTTTTTTTCCTTTTTGCTGTAAGCGAAGTCGCCCCCACGCTCCCTCACCATAACCACGGCAGGGATTCTGAGGCCTCGAAGTTGGGCATCATCGGAGGCGGATTGCGGACTCATTCGTTGCAAATCTACCCACTGTGGTGTGATCCCTCCTTTGTCGTATTCACGACAAAGTTCAAGGCGGGCTGCGCCCGCCGCCTCCGCCGCGTAGGCATCATCCACCGAGAAAACACAAACCTCAACCCCTTTCATCGTATCTGAATTTCATCCATAAATATATAACCACTGCCATGATACGGGTAGCCCAAATGTCCTTCAGGTAACTTACCGTACTTATCCGCCACCACTTTCACATACCGCGCCTTGATCGGTTTTACGCCCGCTTTTCCATCAGTATGCTCTATCGTAACTTGATCGATGCGCGTTTCGTTGTTTTGCCAATCGTCCTTCAAAGCGACTTCCTGCGCCCAAGGAGTAAATTTTACACCATCCGTAGATGTCATCACCGAAAAATGTCTCGGACATAAAATCCACGCGCGAGAATCTTGCAAGAAACGGGCCGACACCTCGCTAACTGACTTTACAGAACCCATATCAATCACCGCTGAGAAATCTTGGTCGTAGAAGCCCATCCAGCCCCCCGCTCGCCATTCAATCGACCCCTGAATTTCGTCAACCAACGCACCCAAACCACCCGCAGAATACTGAGGATGAGGAACAACGCCATCACCCAACGACACCTTATAATTATTTTCTTTCCGATTGTAAACCGCAGTAGCCCAGTCGCTCTTGCCCATCACATTCCCAGGATTTGAACCAGGCAAACCGCCATATACTCTTGCATCTACCAATTGCGCGCTTACCACCGCATCGTAGCCAATTAGAAATTCATAGGGCTTTTCGCCATCAGCATCCAAAGTAATTATCTCTTCCCTATTTTCTCCAAAGATCAGCATCCCCGGAATGGAATTCATGTCCAACATACCCTTCTTTGATTTCTGCTTTTTCTTTTTCGCCCCGCCGGTCGCTTTTCCTCCTGTATCCAATCCAGTGGCTTGCATTTCCATGTTCGTAACACGAATCACCAAAACCCCATTCGTCCCCTTTGGAACAGTAACCCTAACCCGCAAACTGTCTCTAAACGTCCGCGAACCTTCCAAAACGGGCACCGAAACAAACCCCGTCACCATCGTTTGCTTGGGCGTCTTCAACAATAAATTATCGCGATCTGCATCCGCCACCTGACCAAAAACAATCCCGTCGCCCTGCATCAATTGCTGATGCGACACTGTTAACTCCGCCGCCTTAAACACCTTACGCATGTTGCGCATTTCCAAGACCCGCTGTTGCTTCATCTCATCCAAGGCCCTCATTCGCTGCGCAACAGTTCCCTTCATATCATTGATCGATGGCAAAGCCGGCAACTCCGATTCCTTAGGCAATTCCATTTGATGCGCCGCCCAAGGCCGCATACCATCTGGAAACATCATCGGCTCCGCTGTCTTTTCTTCCGTATTCAAACTGCCCCGTGTGATATAAAAGGGCGATTTCCCCTCACGCTGAATTTCCACTTCATAAAACTGAGGCACACCCGTCGTGTAAACATTGCTGCCCGGACAAACCGCGTAAATCCCCATCGCACTCATTACATACCAAGCACTCATCTGTCCGCAATCCTCATTGCCAATCAACCCATCCGGACTGTCTTTATAAAATGTCTTACAAACCCTGTCCACGATGGCCTGCGCCTTCTCCGGCTTTCCACAATAGTTGTACAAGTAAGCCATGTGATGACTCGGTTCGTTGCCATGGGCATACTGACCAATCAATCCCGAAATATCCGCTTGATCGCGGCCCGTAGTGCGAGAATCAGCGCTAAACAAAGAATCCAAATGATTTTCCGTAGCCTTTACACCACCCAATTTATCCATCATCCCCATGATATCGTGAGGCACATACATCGAATATTGCCAAGCATTGGCCTCAGTAAAATGGTTATTCACCTCCCTTGGATCAAAAGGCGTTAACCATCCTCCATTCACTCGCGGACGCATGAAACCCGTTTTCTCATCGTATACATTCTGCCACCGCTCACTGCGAGCATAGAAGGTTTTGGCAATATCATCTTTGCTCAATACATAGGCTACGCGTGCGATGCACCAATCGTCGTAGGCATACTCCAACAACTTCGACACACTTTCTGCGGTATTTTCTACACCCATGTAACCGAGTTGCTTTCCCTGCTGGTCCAAAAAAGCCGAGTCTTTCAATTTGGCACTGTGCACCATCGCTTCCAAGGCCAAACTGTAATCAAATGGGTAAGCGGGCCGACCTTGAACATCCTTTTCTACCCCAATTTCTTTGAGAATCACATCGGCAATTACGCTCACACTATGATAGCCAATCATACACTCTGTCTCACAGCTACCCAACTCCCACACCGGCAATTTCCCTCCCTGTTGATACTGCAAAAGGAAACTCCGAACAAAATCTACCGTCCGATCTGGGTCGATTATACTCAACAACGGATGCAGCGCCCGATAGGTATCCCACAATGAAAAAACCGAATACACTTTGTGATGTTTTGAAGTACTCACCCGAACTACATTGGCAGCAATTTCACCCACCCGATGCACTTGCTGATCTCTCCCGCGATACCTTCCATCTACGTCGCTTGCCAAACTAGGATGAATCATGCAATGATATAGTGCCGTATAAAACTTGCGTTTTTCTACATCTGTCTTCACCGATTGTGCACCAACCCGAAACGTCTGCGCCTCGTAATCACTGGTCACTTGAATCTTACTCAACTCCTCATTCCAGGCCTGCTTTGCCATTGCCCGATAGTCGTTAAAACTCTTATCGCCCATCATCTCCGCATTCAAATTGGCCATTGCCCCGGCTTCGCTGGTAAAGGAAATCCCCACCTTAGCAACGATTTCACATAGATGTCCTTCGCCGTATTTGGACGGGTTGGCCGATGCATTCCCAGACCCCGAATTGGCATCCGAATAGCCCATATCAAACTCAACCACCATTTTCCGACCGTCTTGGGCGGTGATGACGCGAGAAATATCCTCCGAAAATTCAATCACAAAAAACACCCATTGGTTATTTGCCCAGGCTTTACTCTGTCGCCATCCACCAATCCGATGCTGATCCAACTGTTCCATGCGATGTGAAATCACATAATCGCGGTGATTTAGATCAATCAATACTTTGGCAGTAAACTGAGATTTATCGATCGACTGATAGTATGTGTAACGATGTATTCCAACGTGAGGGGTCACTGTGAGTTCGGCCTTTATTTCATAGGCCGGCAGATACACCGAATAATAACCTGCTTCAGCGACTTCCGAGCTATGGTTGTAATTGCTTCGGTAGTTTTTAGGATTGAAGGAAGGCATGATGGACCTAGGTCCGCCAGTGGGCATCATCAACACATCGCCGTAATCACTAACGCCGGTACCACTCAAATGCGTATGCGAAAATCCATAAATAAAACTATCGTCGTAATGATATCCGCCACAACCATCCCAACTATCATCGATGCGGGTATCCGGGCTCAATTGAACCATGCCAAAGGGCGATGCCGCACCGGGAAAAGTGTGTCCATGTCCGCCCGTGCCCACAAATGGGTTGACATATTCTGAAAGGTTGTTTGATGATGAATTTGTCTGCGCCGAAAGGGGAAACATCAACCCTAAAAACAAGAAGCAAACAAGAAGGGAAGTACGCCACGACTGCGCGATAGTTTGCAGGCCACTGCGATGGTTTAGAATTGTCAAATTCATAAAAAGCGAATATAACACAGGATGGGGATGTCCGTGGTATTTGGCATAAAAAAAGGGAGGCCGCGCTACGCGCGGCCTCCCTTCAACAACTTAAATTAAAAACAGGTTATTACTTCACTACAACACCTACAACTACACGGCGGTCCAAGTTATTGGTGCCAGTGTAAGCAGGTTGTGCAGTTACAATTTGGATTTTAGCCGCTGGAACACCCAACGAAGTCGACATGAAATTCTTTACCGCATTGGCACGACGTTCACGCAATTTCGCATTGGCAGTTTCAGAACCGGTTTTGTCGGCCGAAGCATAAACCACAATGTTAAAATCATACGATGTTGCACTGCGATCCGCACCCACTTTCCAACGATACAACTCCTGCATTCCATCATTGGTTAACTGAGAAGAATTCAATGCAAAAAATACTGTAGTCACGTTACTGCGCTCAAATTCCGCTTTGCTTTCTTTTTCCAACGCCTCAACCGCTTCTAACTTCGCTTCCAATACAGCAATTTCTGCCTTCGACTTAGTTAAATCGGCATCAATAGCAGCAACTTTAACCTTGGTTTCTTCAACCGCTTTTCCGATGCCACCATCGCCCTTATCCAACTTCATGTTGTTCTCATCGATCAACAATTTGGTTTGATCCGCAACGAAGCCACTCAATTTAGATTTCTGGTAAGCGTCCTTTGAACTGATACCGCAGCCAGTGGTTCCCACCAACAATGCAGCCATTACGCCGCCGATAAATACAATACGTTTCATAATTTTTTACAAATTTATAGAGATTCAAGGGTGCATTTATCAAAAACTATTCCACAAAGTTCTCATAAAATATCACTCCGTCCGCAAAAAATCGACATTCATCGTTTTAGCAAATCAAACGCTAACTATTTCGCAAAAGAAAGTTGACTAACGACCCTTTGATTTTAGCATATCCAAGGCCACGTCTAAGATCATATCCTCCTGACCGCCAACCATTTTCCGCTTGCCCAGCTCCTCCAAAATACTACGAGTATCAATCCCATAGCGTTCCGAAGCCCTTTCAGCATGCAATAAAAAGCTCGAATACACACCCGCATATCCCAAACTCAAGGTTTCACGATCCACACGCACAGGACGAACCTGCAACGGACGAATCAAATCATCTGCCGCATCCATTAAGGCATACAAATCACTGTTATGAGCCACGCCCATTCGATTTAACACCGCAATCAATACCTCCAAAGGCGCATTTCCAGCACCCGCACCCATTCCAGCCAAAGAGGCATCCAAACGCGTCGCGCCATGCTCCAAGGCGACAATGGTATTAGCAACACCCAAGCTCAAATTATGATGACAGTGAATCCCGATTTCCGTCTCCGGCTTCAGAACATCCTTGAAAGCCTTCATTCGATCAGCGACATCGTTCATCAATAAAGCACCAGCACTATCGGTCACATACACGCAATCTGCCCCATAACTCTCCATCAAAACCGCTTGCTCAGCCAATTTTTTAGGCTCGTTCATGTGCGCCATCATCAAGAATCCACCCACATCCATCCCAAGTTTTTTGGCTGCTTCGATATGCTGCGCTGCGATATCCGCCTCTGTACAATGCGTTGCGATTCTCACACTCTCAACACCCAAATCCCTAGCGCGTTTTAGATCGTCGATCGTCCCAATACCTGGCAAAAGCAATGTCGTTAACCGCGCATGTTTCAACTGTCCTGCAATACCTTCCAACCACTCCCAATCCGTATGGGCACCAAAACCGTAGTTAAAACTCGCACCCGCCAAACCATCGCCGTGGGCAATTTCTATAGCATCCACTTTCGCTGCATCCAACGCCAACGCAATTTCCGTCATCTTGGCCTTGCTATACTGGTGTTTGATGGCGTGCTGCCCATCCCTCAACGTTACATCCTGAATATATACCTTGCTCATGCGATATTTCCTTTTTGATTGGCCGCCATTTTCTCTGCCGTAGCCAACGCAGCACTCGTCATTATGTCCAAATTTCCCGCGTATTCTGGCAAGTAATGACCTGCCCCGCGAACCTGCAACATCACAGTAGTTTTTAACCCACTCACTTTGCCCAAACCTTCAATAAAAACGGCTTCCTCTGGCGATATAATTTCGAACTGCACTTCCTGATGCAATCGATATCCCGGCACATATTGTTGCACTTCGGCCACCATCTTATCGATGCTCTGTTTGATGGCTTCTGTATCGGCGAGTTCGCTCAAAGTAAACACGGTATCACGCATCACCAACGGCGGTTCGGCAGGATTCAGGACGATAATGGCTTTGCCTTTGGTTGCCCCACCCACTTGCTCAATGGCATGGGCTGTTGTCTCCGTAAATTCGTCGATGTTGGCCCTAGTTCCAGGACCTGCACTTTTTGATGCGATGCTGGCCACAATTTCGCCGTAATGGACTTTGGCAACACGGTTAACGGCTGCTACCATTGGGATGGTTGCTTGTCCGCCACAGGTTACCATATTCACGTTGGGCACATCCGCAAGCGAATCAAAATTGACCGGTGGGACCATAAATGGACCAATGGCGGCTGGAGTTAAATCTATGACGCGTTTGCCTTCAAATGCCTTGATTTTATCGTAGTTGTATACGTGGGCTTTGGCCGAAGTTGCATCGAACACAAACCCAATTTCTGGCCACAACGGATGACTTAACAACCCATCGATTCCCTCGTGGGTGGTTGCCACACCGATCCTTTCTGCCCGGGCTAGACCATCGCTGTTGGGGTCGATTCCCACAAAAACGCCCATTTCCAGGTGCTTGGCGGTTCGGATGATCTTAATCATCAAATCCGTTCCAATATTTCCTGAGCCAATGATGGCTACTTTGATTTTATTCATATAATTCTAATCAATTCATCAAATCCAAACGACATTGCTAGGATTGGATTATTGTTCAAAAGTAAACGATACAGTGCCAAACCCTTCGATGCTTGCAGCGAAGGTGTCGCCGGCTTCGCCGGCGCACATCGGACCCAATGCCCCACTCAAAACAATATCACCCGCTTTTAATGGAGTCCCCAAATCGGCAAACGTTTGGGCCAACCAAACCAACGCAAACAGGGGATTACCCATACACGCAGCGCCCATTCCCTCAGATACAATCTCGCCATTTTTCTTCAACTGCATCTTCAAAGCTGCCAAATCCAATTCGTTAACATCCTGACGAACATCACCCAATACAAAATGACTTGCACTGGCGTTATCGGCCACGGTATCCGTAATTCTAATATCCCAATTAAGCACGCGTGATCCCACAATTTCAATGGCACCGACCGCGTAATCGATCGCCGCTTTGGCGCGCTCCAATGTGATATCACCCGTTAAATCATGCTTCATCACAAAAGCAATTTCCGCTTCGGCTTTAGGCTGCAATATCGAAGAGACCATCACGCCTCCACCATTCTTCACTTCGGTATCGGCAAACAACAATCCAAAATCTGGCTGATCCACACCCAGCTGCTTTTGCACGGCTAGGGATGTGAGTCCAATCTTCAAACCCACCACACGTCCGCCTTCCGCCACGCGTAAATCGTTGTTGATTCGTTGTACCTCATACGCTGCGGTTATATCGCTATCACCAATCAATTCCCTCACCGGAGAACAAGGTTCTCCTTGCACTTGAGCATCCCGCAACCTCGCAGCGGCTGCTTCCATCACTTCTTGTGAAATCATTCTTCAAAGGTAACACAACATTTTCATCCTAACTTTGCAACATCAGCAAACCCATGGCCAACATCAAAGAAATCGCACAATCACTCCATCAAGCCGCGCACCAAGCCAAGCCAATCACCCAAATAAGCCTTGAGCAAAACCTCACGCTCGATCAAGCTTATGAAGTGCAAAAGGAACTCATCAACCTCCGCATCAACGAAGGCGAAACCCTCATCGGACTGAAAATGGGATTTACCTCCGAAGCCAAAATGCAACAAATGGGTGTGCACGATTTAATCTGGGGACGACTTACCTCATCGATGCTAATTCCAAACCAAAACACCACCGCCAGAAGTCAGTATATCCACCCCCGCGTGGAACCTGAAATCTGTTTCAGAATAGCAAAAGACATCACCGGTGAACTCAATGAAACCGAAGTCATTGAATACGTTGATGCTGTAACCGCTGCCATCGAAATTATTGATTCTAGATACCAGAATTTTAAGTTTTCATTGGAAGATGTGGTGGCCGACAACTGCTCATCCATTGGTTTTGCCGTAGGCGATTGGATGCCGGTTCAAGAAAGCCTCAACGACCTCAACATGCAATTGCGCATCAATGAGAACACAGTGGCAGAAGGATCCTCAAACGACATCATGAATAATCCATGGAAAAGTCTCGCCGCCGCCACCCGATTGGCAGCAAAATATGGCGAGCCCATCAAAAAAGGCATGTACATCATGGCAGGCGCTGCAACCAATGCAGAATTCATCCAAGCCAATCAAACCGCATCGGCAAAAGTGGATACACTTGGTGAGGTATCAGTTTCGTTTCGCTAAACGATTGATCAAAGCCAACTCAAACATCTGGGCGATCTAATAGCTCAAACACCTTCCCCTTATAAAAACAAAAAGGGCACCTAACGGTGCCCCAGTTGTGAATAATTAAACTAGATTAGTTCAATACGATCGTTTTTACCGCAATCTTGGCACCTGACTTATCAGTCAATTCCATGCGATATACACCTACAGAAGACCATGATTTCAAATCGATGGTATATACCTTCTGATTGATGGCTTGGGTATAAACAACGGCACCTACACTATTGTAAACGTTTACAGTGTAACCAGCGAAGTCGCTATAGTTACCATTATCGATGGTCAATTGATTTTGCGCTGGATTAGGATAAACCTTGATTAACTGTCCTTTATCCAAGCTGCTCACTTTCACAGAGAAACGCACCAACAATGTATCGGTTACCTTCACGCTCTTGAAAGCAACACAAGAATCAACGATAGCAATCTTTACAGTGTTTGAAGTATCGATACATACGTTTGTAAAAGCGATCACCTTCACCGACTGTTGGTGGTTCTTCAAGGCAACAGATTTAACTGTCAAATTCTTGGTGTTAGCACCCACGTATTTGGCGTTTACTGTAGGCAACTGTTGCATACCCAAATCCAAATCAGTGTGCCAAGCAAACTTAGCAGCAGTGTCGTTCGCGGCTACAGAGAATTTCGCGTCTGAACCAATGGTTTTACTTGCATTGCTAGGCTGGGTTGTGATCAAAGTACAAGCCTTGAACAAAGTAGTCAATTTGGCAGATGCACTGGTATCTTTACACCAACGAGTGTTAACCAAACAACGATACAATTCACCGTTGTTGTTCATAGTTACAGACTTTACAGTCAACGTATCATTGTTAGCACCTGCGTATTTCAATCCGTTAGTAACAGAGGCAAAACCTGCACCTTTGTTCAACTGCCAATTGTAAGTTGCATCGATATCAGGATAAGTCACGAAGAAAGAAGCGTCATTTCCAGATTTCACTGTAACTGATGCAGCATCAGTTGAAATGTTATCACATGCAGCATAAGTTCCAATGTTGTTCAACAAAGTTGCAGAATAGTCACTGCTACCAATCAAATCAGCATTGCTGCTAACAGGCCTAAAGTCAGGCGCTGTAGAATTTTTTGGATCAACCAAAATCAAACCAGCGCTATATTTGGCTTTGTCTACCATATTTGCATTTGTACTAGATTTAATCCAGCCATCCAACGCAGATGGTGTATTTTTAGAATCCACTTCGGCAAGTCCTGTGTTCGTTGCACCAGAGGCAGCGGCAGCAGCAGTATTTGCGATGTAGTTGTTACGGAACAAGTTACCCTTTTCACTTACAGTTCCTGCCTTCACTCCAGCAGCAACGATGGTACTATCACCGTCAAACATAATAAAGTTACGGTAACCAATAAATATAGAATTCACAATGCTCAAACGACTGTTACGACGGATACGAGCACCACGACGGAAAGCACCTTTTTGAGTTGAACTCAAGTCGTTGTAAGTTTTATCCAATGATACAGGACCAACACAAGTAATGTTGGAGAAAACTGCCGCAGTATATGGAGTTTTACCAGAACCTGCCGCATCGTTGTCACTTTCAAAAGTTTCAGATGTAGAAGCACCAGAAGTAGCATTCCAAGTCAAATCAAAATACGCAGTATCTCTCACGGCGATACCAAATTGGACAGTTCCACGGTATCCGAAATCTGTATCAAAATCATCATCAGTAGTTTTGTAAGAAATCAATTTCTTACAATTCACTGTACCACCAAACCACTCAAACCCATCGTCGTTACCAAAAGAACACTGAACACCCTCGATGGTTGTAGCAGAACCAACAGAACCCATCGTCAAAGAGTTTACTTCTTTGTTCGGTTCGAAAGCCAAACCTGCAAATTCAATACGGACATACTTAACTATACCACTGTTGTCTTTGTCATCAGTTCCACCAAATTTTCCCAATGTATTATCAACAGCAACGTTATTAAAACCTTCCAACTGTACATCCCCACCTTGGTTGTTCACAGCTTTACCGCAAAGTACTAATCCGCCCCAATCTCCGCGATCTCTTGATCCTGCCGCTTTATTTGAAGTCATAACAACTGGCTTCTTTGACGTTCCATTGACCTCGATCATACCACCACGCTCAACTGTAATCATCGCATATAGTTTAGGTGTTGCTGTTAAATCAGCTGCTCCACGAATCACTGTACCGGCAGGAATTACTAACTTTCCACCCGACTTAACAACGTAAGTACTTGTCAATAAGTAAACCTTAGAAGCATCCAACGTAACAGTTGTGCTAATAGTTTTGATTCCAGATGCATCGTTCAAAGTCGTTGCGTCCGTTGTAGAAGGATAAGACGCATTCTTTGGATTCCATTCGGTCCAACCTTTGGTCCAATCCTTAGAAGCATCACGGTGCAATGCACCAACAAAGTTCACCTTTTCGATGACTTGAGCCGACAATGCACTCGTTGCAGCAAGGAGTGCGATAAATGTGATTTTTTTCATAGTCTTTATTGCAAAAGAAGAATAGCAAAATTTCCCTTGAGTCAACAAAAGTTTGCATTTACATAACCCTAATATCACCTTTACCTTAACAAGTCTCGTAATTTGTAATAATTTGATAATAAATTGCGAGCAATTACAAAAATCACAATCTCGCTAAGAGTTCATCGCAATGTTTTCCTATATTTACCGCACAACACACTATGCTCACCGACATTGAAATTGCCCAACAGGCACAGCTGAAGCGCATCGAAGCGATTGCAACAGACAACCACGTTGATCCAGAAATTTTAGAACAATACGGAAAATATAAGGCTAAGGTCGATTTCGTTCCCAACCAGGCGCAAATCAGCCAAGGCAAACTAATCTTGGTCACCGCAACCACGCCTAATAAAAGCGGTAGCGGTAAAACAACCACCTCTGTAGCATTGGCTCAAGGATTAAATCACATCGGCAAAAAAGCAATCGTCGCTCTGCGCGAACCCTCACTCGGACCTTGTTTTGGAATGAAAGGTGGCGCCGCTGGTGGTGGATACTCGCAAGTTCTGCCCATGGAAGACATCAACCTGCACTTCACAGGCGATTTTCACGCAATTACTTCGGCAAACAACACCATTGCCGCTTTGCTCGACAACTACCACTATAACAACCAAGGAACGATAAACGGGTTAAAGAGAATTTTATGGCGCCGCGTGATGGACGTCAACGATCGTAGCTTGCGCATGATCAACTCAGGAATGGGCGGATCGGCCAACGGTATCCCAACGGAAACAGGATTCGATATCACTCCAGCTTCTGAAATCATGGCGATTTTATGCCTAAGCACGAGTTTGGAAGACTTACGCAATCGCATCGACTCAATTTTATTGGGTTATAAGTACGATGGCACTCCTTTCACCATGAAAGATTTGGGGGCAACAGGTGCGATTTTGATTTTGTTGAAAGACGCGATCAAGCCAAATTTGGTGCAAACCTTAGAAGGCGGTGCGGCTTTTGTTCACGGCGGACCCTTTGCTAATATCGCACACGGTTGTAACAGCATCATGGCAACATGGGCTGCATTGCAATATGGCGAATACGCAGTAACCGAAGCGGGTTTTGGATCCGACTTGGGTGCTGAGAAATTCTTGAATATCAAGTGCAGAGCTGCCGGAATTACACCTGCCGCAACTGTTTTGGTAACCACAACCCAGAGCTTGAAGCTTCATGGTGGCTGTCCAGAAAAGGAAATCAAGTTGCCAAACAAAGAGGCCTTGGAAAAGGGATTGTTGAACTTGGAACGACATGTAAATAACCTCCAGCAATTCGGTCAGACCGTTGTTGTGGCGTTGAATCGCTTCCATTTTGATACCGAAGATGAATTGCAAATGATTTCGGGCTGGTGTTCAGCACAAAATGCGCATTATGCCGAAAACCAAGGCTTTGCCAAAGGTGGCGAAGGCGCTGCTGATTTGGCTCGCAAAGTGGTAGAAATCGTTGAGAAATATCCAAGCAAACCCATCAATCATACCTATGAATTGACAGATTCTGTAGCCGACAAATTGACTAAAATCGTTCAGAAGGTATATGGCGGAAATGCTGCAATTTTGTCTGAAGCGGCGAAGAAAAGCTTGAAGGAAATTGATGCGTTGGGCGCTAACAATTGGCCGGTATGTATTGCCAAAACACAGTTTTCATTCACCGACAATGCCAAGCAAGTAGGTAGTGCAACCAACTTCAATATCACCATTCAAAAATTGATCGTGAATGCAGGTGCAAGATTTGTTGTCGCCGTAGCCGGAGATATCATGCGCATGCCAGGTCTTCCAAAGGAGCCAGCAGCGATGGGAATGGATGTGAAAGACGGTATTATTACCGGATTGAGTTAAAATCGCTCCCGAAGCCAAAAAGATACCCTCACCAACAAAATCAAGGCGGGGACTTCTATCAACGGACCAATAACCCCAACAAACGCTTGGGGGCTATTCAATCCAAAAACACCAATGGCAACCGCAATTGCCAACTCAAAATTGTTCCCTGCTGCAGTAAATGCAATGGCCGTGGCCTTGTCGTAGCTTCCGCCCATCCTCTTACTCAACCCAAATCCAAACAAAAACATCACAGCAAAATAGATCATCATAGGAATCGCGACCAGCAGAACATCGCCAGGCAATTGAACAATTTGATCGCCCTTTAACGCAAACATCAAAACGATTGTCGCCAGCAAAGCAATCAACGTCATTTTGGAAACCCGAGGAATAAAGACCTCGTTATACCAAGTGGCGCCCTTCCATTTCACGCCCAAAACCCGAGAGAGAAATCCTGCTACAAAAGGAATGCCCAAATAAATCAAAACACTTTGTGCAATTTCACCCATCGACACATCTACGATAGCCCCTTGATATCCCAACATTGGAGGTAAAACGGTGATAAAAAGCCAAGCATAAAAACTATAGGCGAATACCTGAAATAGGGAATTCAAAGCCACCAATCCAGCGCCATACTCCTTGTTACCATCGGCCAAATCGTTCCACACCAACACCATCGCAATGCAACGCGCCAATCCAATCAGAATCAAACCTACCATATAATCGGGGTGATTGGGCAGGAAAATCAAAGCCAAAGCAAACATCAAAACTGGGCCAATTATCCAATTCAAAACCAGACTTACGCCCAAGGTTTTCTTATCACGAAATACCATCGGGAGCAGCGAATAATCCACTTTCGCCAACGGAGGATACATCATCAAAATCAATCCAATCGCCAAGGGGATGTTGGTTGTACCCACACTCATCGACTCAATTCCATCGGCAAATGCGGGCTGAAAATAACCCAATGTAACGCCCAAACCCATGGCCAAAAAAATCCATAACGTGAGATATCGATCCAGGAACGACAGCTTTTTCATTGTTCGATGCGCTTTATTTACTCGATGACTTTTTCGCTTCCTTCATCACCCACAACATCTCCGCTGCAATTTGCAAACATCGTGCGTCGTATGTCGCGGCCTCCTCTGGCTTACCATCCGAAACCTTAGGATCGATGTAAGGAATGGCTACCCGGAAATTCGCACCTGTCACGATCGGACAAGCCGCATCGGCACTAGAACATGTCATTATCGCTCCAAACCCAGCAGAGGGATTATAAGGATGGGAAATGACTTTAGAAAAACAAAAAACGGGCTTAGCCTTACGAGCAAACGTCACCATCATCACCTTATTATTCAAGTTGATCGCATCGATGCTTCTCAGTTTTGCATCCGAAGGATCCAAGCGCTGCAAATTAATGGGATCCGGAATGTGCTCCAACACACAACCAGTCCTTTCCAACGCAGCAATGGCAAGAGGATTAAACGCCGTGGCTTCAGTTCCAGCAGAATACGTTCTAACGCCTTCAATTCCTAAGTGGTTAGCAGCGGCGGCGGCCCAAATCTGACCTAAGTGTGAACGACGACTATTGTGGGTGCAAATGAACATCAAATCACAATGCTGACTGTCTTTAAGCGACTTAACGATGTACTTACCAAGGGCTGTCAATTCATCTTTGCGATCTGCGGGGATGTTGACGAGGTTGGAATCCACTTTTGCCCAATAAGCATCCGTCACTCCCGTTTGAGCCGATCCTGCATTTGTTGTCAAAATATTCATAATTATCAATTGTAAGATGATTGCGATTTTTTTCATGTCTTTGATTT
>Ga0209357_1000259_pt1 | contig 20287 bp, 21 predicted proteins | sample LauGreFBDMM110SD_2_FD_187573 | JGI IMG/M metagenome (GOLD analysis project Ga0209357, IMG submission 187573) | Freshwater lake microbial communities from Lake Michigan, USA - Fa13.BD.MM110.SD (SPAdes) (version 3) | ecosystem: Environmental > Aquatic > Freshwater > Lake | place: Lake Michigan... | reverse complement strand
GGCATAAACACCTCCTCCCGCTGCTTGGCCAGGGAACAAACCACGAGCTCTTCGTGCAGATTCAGCTCCCGCAGGGCCTCCATCACCGCCGAAAGCTGACCCTTGCCGCCGTCGATCATCACCACATCGGGCCAATCATTGAGGCCACCGGTGTGAAGCGTGGTGTTGGCGGCCCGCCGGAGCTCGCCCAGGTCGGCACCCTCGGCCTTGGCCTGGGCCCAGCGGCGAAAGCGGCGGCGCATGATCTCGGCCATGGCCATGAAGTCATCGGAATGGCCAGAGCGGATCGAGCTGCTTTGGATCTTGTATTTGCGGTAGTGCTGCTTGGCCGGCAGACCATCGATAAACACCACCTGGGAGGCCACGGCGTCGCTGCCCTGGATATGGCTGATGTCGTAGCCCTCGACGCGACGTGGGGGGGTTGGCAGCTCCAGCAGCTGGGCCAGGTCTTCAGTGGCCAGCAGTTGCTGCTCGGCACCGCGCTGGGCGCGCTGCAGCTCGTAGCTGGCATTGCGCTCCAGCAGCTCGATCAGATCGGCTTTTTGCTGCCGTTGGGGCACGGCAAGTTTCACCTTGCGGCCGCGGCGCTCCGCCAGCCACTCCTCGATCAGGGGCTGCTGGGGTAGGGCGTGCTGCAGCAGCAGCTCGGGGGGAATCTCCACCGGCTCCACCTGGCTGTAGTGCTCCTCCACCACCCGCTGCAGGATGCGGCCGGGCTCCAGGGGCTGGCCATCAGCGCCGACGGCATCAGCGGTGAAGCCAAGCCGCCCCACCAGCTTGCCGGCCCGCATCTGGAACAGCTGAACTGCCGCAACCCGCTCATCGGCGGCTAAAGCCACCACATCACGGCTCACCGAACTGTCGCCGAGGCTCATTTTCTGATCAGCGGTGAGGGTGTCGATGCCCTGCAGCTGGTCGCGCACCCGCGCGGCGCTCTCAAAGTCAAGCCGCTCGGCATATTTGCCCATCTGCTCATTCAGCAGCTCGAGCAGCTCCTCGTTGCGCCCTTGAAACACCATCGCCACCTGGCGCAGGGTGAGGTGGTAAGCCTCGGAGCTGATCTTTTCCTGGCACACCCCAGGGCAGCGGCCGATGTCGTAGTTGAGGCAGGTGCGCTCCCTGTAGAGCGGCTGGGGTCGCTGGCGCAGCGGGAACACCCGCTTCACCAGGGTGAGGGTGCGGCGCAGTAGGCCCACATCCACGTAGGGCCCGTAAAAGCGATCCAGGGGCGAGCGAAACCGCCGCCGCCGGGTGATGAAGATGCGCGGGTAGGCCTCGCTCCAGGTGATGCAGAGATAGGGATATTTCTTGTCGTCTTTGAGCAGCACATTGAAGTGCGGCTGATTCTGCTTGATCAGGTTGGATTCGAGTGCCAGCGCCTCGGCTTCACTGTCGGTGACGATGAATTCGATCTCACACACCTGGCGCACCATCAGGGAGATGCGCGGGCTGTGGCCATGGCCACTACCACTTTGGAAATAACTGCGCACCCGATTGCGCAGCACCTTGGCCTTGCCGATGTAAAGGATGCGATCGCTGGCATCGCGCAGCAGATAGCAGCCCGGCTCGGAGGGCACCTCCTTGAGCCGGACCTTGAGGCGTTCGGGTTGCTGCAGCAGGGGGAGGCTCAACCGCCGTATTGCCAGCCGGTGCTGCCGAGCTCAAGGGCAGCAGCATCGCGGTGCAGGGTGGCCGTCTTCACCTCGCCCACAAACACGGAGTGGTCGCCATGGGCCACCTGACCCACCAGCTCACATTCCACCGCACCAAGGGCGTTGTCGAGAATCGGCAAGCCGAGCTCACCGAGGCTGAAGGGGGCCGCATCGAAGCGACCGCCCATGCCTTTTTGGGGTTTGAAGAAAACTGCGGCCAGGTCCTTCTGGTCAGCGGCAAGCACGTTCAGAGAAAATTTATTGGTGCGCTGAATGATGCCGTTGCTGGTGCTGTCGGCCCGCACAGCCATCACCACCAATGGCGGGTCAAAGGAGCCTTGGGTCACCCAGCTTGCGGTGAAGCCATTGACCTCATCCCCCTCAGCTACGCCGCAGATGAACACGCCATGGGGAATTTTGCGCAGCAGGGTTTTCTTGGCTTCGGCGTTGAGGGCGGGGTTAAGGGCCATGGCTGCAAGGGCGCTGAGAACTACATCCACCCTAGAAACGCCTCGGGCACCCATAGGCTGGCCCAATGCGCGCCCTCTACCCCGGCAGCTTCGATCCCCTCACCCTGGGCCACCTCGACCTGATCGAGAGGGCAGCACGTCTGTTTGACGGCGTAGTGGTGGCCGTGCTGCAGAACCCCAGTAAGCAGCCGGCCTTCGGCCTCGAGCAACGCCTGGAGCAGATCGGCACCGCCACGGCCCATCTCCCGGGGGTTGAAGTGGGCAGTTTTGATGGCCTCACCGTCGATTTCGCCAGTCGTTGCCAGGCCCAGGTGATTCTGCGGGGCCTGCGGGCCCTGAGCGACTTTGAATTCGAGTTGCAGATCGCCCACACCAATAAAAGCCTGGCCCCCCTGGTGGAAACCCTGTTTCTTGCTACTGCTGTGCACCACAGCTTCCTGAGCAGTTCTGTGGTGAAGGAGGTGGCTCGCTTTGGCGGCGATGTGCGTCACATGGTGCCCCCCGGAGTGGCGGAAGACCTGTGCAGGCTTTTTAATCGGGCATCTGTTTAGAGCTGTACATGACCGAGCCCACCATCACCGTGCTGGATCAGCTCGATCAGCTGGAGGAGATCGTGCTGGAGGGAAGCCGCATTCCGTTCAGCGGCGGACGGCTGGTCAATGAGCAGGACGCCATTGAAGTGATGGATGCCCTGCGGGAATCGCTGCCGAGCCAGCTGCAACAGGCCGTAGGGCTGATCCGCCAGCGTGAGGAATTTATTGGCCAGGCGCGGCAGCAATCCGACGAGATCATTGCTGCTGGCAAAAGGGAGCGGGAGCAACTGATCAACTCTGCCGCCATTCGTCAGGAGGCGGAGCGGCAGGTGGGTGAGCTGCGGGATCAGGCCCGCCAGCAATGCGAGCAGCTGATGTTGCAAGCCCGCCAGCAGGTTGCCCAGGCTGAGCAGGAGCACCAAGCCCGCACGGCCCAGATGGAGCAGCAATTTGCGCTCCGCCGTCAGCAGCTCGAACAGGAAACGGCCGAGCGCAACCGCCAGCTGCTCGAACAGCACGATCGCAATCGTCAACAGGCGATGGCTGAACTTGAGCAGATCCGCCAAGAGGGAGTGAGGGTGCAGCGCGATAGCCAGGCAGAAGCGGAGCGGGTGCACAACGACGCCCTGCAGTTCCGCCAGCAGACCCAGCAGCAATGCGACGCCCTGGTGAGCCGCAGCCGCCAGGAGTCGTCCGCCATTCAAGAGGGTGCCAACCGCTACGCCGAGCAGGTGCTGGGCGAGCTGGAGGGCAGGTTGAAGGAGATGAGCCAGGTGGTGCTGGGGGGCCGCCGCGAGCTGGTGCGACTCCAGGCGCCAGAAGCTGCCGCGCCAGCTGTTGAGGAGACGACGGGCCGCCGCCGCCGGGTAGCCAACACTCTCAAGCAGCTAGCGGGCTAGGGGGGGCACAGCTGGCTGTTTTGCGCTTGACGCAACACCTTGCCAATAGTGACGTTGGGTGAGCTGGCCCCATTGCTGATGGCGCTTACGTAGCGGGGCCCGGTCCCTGTCATCAGCACGCCACTGATTGAGCGCACACCGCTGATCGTGCCTGTCTTGCCAAAGAACTGGCCCTGCAGGGGGGTGCCCACATAAAGGTTGCGCAGGGTGCCCCGCTGCCCCGCAACCGCCATCGACGCCAGATAGGCGCGGCCGTAGGGGTGCTGATCCATGCGCATAAGCAGGGCAGCCAAGAAGCGGCTGGTGAGTCGGTTGGCGCGGTCGAGGCCACTGCCATCGGCAACGCGAACCCCCTGCATCGGCAGGCCCTGTTCGGTGAGCCACAGCATCTGAAGCTGGGTGGCTCGGGCCAGATCCCAGGTACCAGCGCCCTGGCGCAGCAGTACTTCGGCGGTGAAATTGTGGCTTTCGGTGTTAGCCAGGCTCAGCAGGTTGTGCATCGGAGCCGATGGCTCTTGGTGCAGCAGCACCGCATCAGCGGGCAGGGGGGCGCGGGACGACACCAGGGACAGCTGCACCTTGGCTCCCCGCTGAACCATGGTTTTCTGCAGCAGGGTCTGCAGTCGCGAAGGCGGATTCATCACCGCCTCGTTGATGGCATTGCTGGTGACCGCCAGCCGGGTGATCGGGGCGCCGTAGGCGTAGTAGCGGTCATCTGGGTGCCAACCTTGGGGCCACCAGGCCTGGCGAGGCTCCTCGGCGATCTGCAACCGCACCAGCGAAGGCGTCTCACCACTGCTGCCACCCGACCCCATCGCCAACATGGCGAATCGCTGCAGTTGGGGCAGGGCCAGGTCGGGGTCGCCCTCTCCGGTGAGGCGGAAGCTGCCATCACCCAGCCGCCAGAGCTGGGTATTAAGGCGATAGTCAGGGCCCAATCGGTCTAGGGCGTAGGCCGTGCTCACCAGCTTCTGATTGGAAGCAGGGATGCGGGGCCGGGTGCCGTTGAGGTCGGCCAGCAGACGGCCCTGGGCATCGGCAATGGTGATGCTCCACACAGAAGCCTCGCCAGCCACGGTGGCGAGCAGCCGCTGCTGCAGCGCCGGACAGCTCAGCTGGGCCTGTAGCTGGGGCAGGCCAACCGGTGAGGGCAGGGGCGGCAAGGACGCCAGGGGCACCTGCTGGGCCAAGGCGGCGACTGGCGCACCCGCTAAAACGAGAACTAGGGCATGCACACCAGAAAGGCGCAGCAGAAGCTGACGCTTAGCAGGGGTTTTGAGAGGGGCCATCTCAGCCACCTCCAACCTGGAGGCCGCTAACCGTGCCGCCCACGCGGAATTGCTCCCCCTCTATTTCCACTGGGGCACCAATTTTGATGGTTTGGTTGCCAAAAACCACACCACCAGCACTCTTGCGGCCCTGGCCCTGGAGCACAAAACGAGCATCGAGGCTGCCCAGGATTGCCTGGTTGGGGTCCACAGCCGTCACCACCGATCCGTTGGGTTGGACCGCCACCAGGCGCCGCTGCAGGGGCAATACCTGCTTGATCGCCACCGAGCCATGGGGCTGGTTTCGGATCACGATTGCAACCTTGCCCTCCTCCTGGGCGGCCTGAATCAAGGCTCTGGGGTCAGCCACCGGCACGCCACGCACATCCACCAGCACGGTGACTGGGGTGAGGCCACCGGTTGCCTGAGCCACCGCTCCGCTCAGCTTGGGGCTCCAGATCACCCCTGCGGCGGCCAGGAGCACCGCAACTCCGGCGCCGATGTCAACAAGGCTCCAGGAGCGTCCTTTTGCTGCAGGGCTCTGGTCGCTCTCGGAAGCCATCGGCAAGGTCTGCGTTTGGCGAAGTGTACGGAGGCTGGCCGGTTAGATCCAGTGCAAGTGGGTCCGCAGGGGGCTAGTTGCGCAGGCCTTCAATGAAAGCATCCATCACTTTGAGGTTGGCGCCGAGCCCCAGACCGGCTTCACCCGCCATGGCTAACGCCCGTTGCTCCATGTCTGGCTTCTGGTCGAAACTGCAAACAAAGCGATAGCCATCGGCATCACAGCGATACAGCTCCCACATCCCCGGACAGGCCCGACGCAGGGCCCCATCGCCTGTTGGAATCAGGGCATAGGCGCTCTGCCAGCCGGACAGAAAACCCTTGCGGCGCTCCCGAGCCACGCTGCCGATGCCGATGGCCGCATCCTCGAGGTTGCCGTTTAACAGCAAAACAACGCCGCGGTGCAGGGCGCACACCTGTTCCACCTCCTCGTAGTCGGCGGGGGAAGGTGCCACCAGCAGCAGCACGCCCTCGCTGCCGCCATCAGCCTGCTGAAGGCGCATCTGATCGCGCAGGCTGGCAATTCGGGTTGCGAAATCAGGGGCATCGCGTTGGGCAAGGGCAGTGGCGCCGGCATCGGCACAAAGCAGCCTCAGGCTGGGTGCGGCGGAACTAAGACCAGCCTGCAATCGCAAGGCCAAGGGGAGCAATCGCAGGCCCTCGAAGCGCAGCTCGACACTCCAAAGCCCCTTGGCTCCTGCATCCAAGGCGCTTTGAATCGCCGCCAGTGCTTCAGCTTCGGCGCTGCGCAGATCGGGGGGGAGCATTAGGCCGTCAACGGATGCTCCGACGCTACCGAGGCCGCAAGCGCCATCTGCAACGCCTTGACCAGGGCCTCAAGATCGGCAGCGCGATGCCAGGGCCCGAGGCTGATGCGCAGGCCACTTGCGGCGTCGACCTCGCCATAGCCCAGGGCCCGGAGCACGGTGCTGGCAGCCGATCCAGAGCTGCTGCAGGCCGAACCGCTGCTCAGGGCAAAGCCCTGGCGGGAGAGCTCACGCACCAGGTTGCGGCCGGAAAGCGGCAGGCCAGCCTCGTTAGCCACCAGCAGGCTGAGGTGGTGAGGCAGGCGGGAGTCGCCCGGGGGCGGACCGCTCAACCGCAGCCCGGGCAGGCTCAAAAGCCGATGCAGCAGGGAGTCGCGCAGGGGTGCCAGCGAGGGCGTGGCACAGCTGAGCTCCAGGGCCTTGGCGAAGCCGCTCAACAGCACCACAGGTTCGGTGCCGCCACGCCTACCGCCCTCTTGGCCGCCACCACCAAGCTGGGCCTGGAGGGCGAGGCCACGACGCACCAGCAGCAGCCCAACCCCCCTGGGGCCCTGCAGCTTGTGGGCCGCCCCACTCAAAAAATCAACGGGCAGCTGGCGAAAATTGATCGGCAGGTGGCCCAGAACCTGCACCGCATCAACGTGCAGCAGCACCCCCGCCCGCCGGCAGCGGGCCCCGATCGCCTCAAGTGGCTGGAGGCTGCCAACCTCGTTTTGGCCCCAGATCACCGAGACCAGACGGGTTGGAGGCACCAGCAAGCCATCGAGGGCGTCGAGATCAAGCAATCCCTGCCTATCCACCGGCACCGCTTGGACGCTCCAGCCGCGCTGCTGCAGTTGGGCAGCTGCCGCCAGCGTGGCGGGATGCTCGACCGCGGATATCACCAGCCGGCCGGGGGTGAGGCCAGCAGCAGCACCGAGCAGGGCCAGATGAATGGCCTCGGTACCACCGGAGGTCACCACCAGTTCATCGGGCTCGCAGCCCAGCCCAGCGGCCAGGCTCAGGCGCGAGCGTTCGAGCTGCTCTGCTGCCGCAAGGCCAGGGCCGTGGAGGCTTGAGGGATTAGCCCAGGCCGTGGCCTGGGCAAGGGCCATGGCCTCCAGCACCTCAGTGGCGGTGGGAGTGGTGGCACTGGTGTCGAAGTAGCCAGCCAGTGCTGGCAGCTGACTGCCCGAATAGCCCACCTAGCCACCCTGGGCTTGATCCAGCTCAAAGCGGGAGCGAATCCGCGATTCAAGGGAATTGGTGGCCAGTGCCACCAGGTCGTCGAGAGAGCTGCTGTTGAGCAGGGCATCAACCCGGGCCCTGGCTTCGGCTGAAGGGCAGGCTTCAGGTCGGATGCAGCCATTGATGCAGACGCTGGCGCAGTCGACTGCAGGCGAGGCGTCTGGAGAAGCGTCTGGAGAAGCGTCTGGTTGCTGTTGCACCGGGGCGGCGGCCTCGAGTTCAAAGGGCTCATCGCCCCAGAGCTCAGGGGTCACGACGCCATCAAAAACAGCCACCGCGGGGCCCGCCATAAACACATGACCACTGGCTCGATCCCAATCAATTTCCAGGGGCCCGCCTGGGAGATCGAGGCGCGCGCAGCGTTCAGCCAGCCCCAGCAGATGGGCCACCACGAGGGTGGCGCAAGCACCGGTGCCGCAGGCCAAGGTGGGGCCCGCTCCGCGCTCCCACACCCGCATCACCAGGTGAGTGCGACTGATTACTTGCACGAAATGAACGTTGGTGCGGGCGGGAAATGCGGGGTGAACCTCGAATGCCGCGCCGTAACGCTCCAAATCCACCGCCTCAATGTCATCAACGGGGATCACAACGTGGGGATTGCCCATACCGGCCGCCCCGACCGCAAACGAGCTGCCAGCCACTTCCAAGTTGCCCTGGGGCAGCCCGTTATCGCCACAAGGCAAGGTGGTCGGAATGGATTCAGGATCGAGAAAAGGGGCTCCCATGTCGACACGGATGCTGCCGTCCTGACGCAGCTCGGGAACGATGCGCCCAGCCAAGGTTTCGATCTGCCATTGACGCCCGGGAACATCGCCATCGCTATCGGCCAGAAAGCGGGCCAGGCAGCGCATGCCATTGCCACACATCTCCGGTTCCGTGCCATCGGCATTGAAGATCCGCATGCGCAACTCACCGCCCTGGCGGGGCGGCAGGGCCAGGATCACACCGTCAGCGCCAACCCCGAAGCGGCGGTCGCAGAGGCGCTTAATACGGTCCGGGGTGAGGCCGTAGCTGGCATCAGTGCTGGAGGCTCCCCTGCCATCAAGCATGAGGAAATCATTTCCCAGGCCTTGATATTTGCTGAACTGGAGCACGATGGGGGCGAGCGCAGCCACAAATAGATCTTATGCAGAGCTTTGAGAAGCGGAGCAGCGCCCTCGATACCTCGCAACCCAGCATTCGGCACTTACAGGATCTGATTCGCCATAAAACCCCGGTGGCGGTCCAGGTGCCGGGTTTGGGGGAGCTTGAGGGAATCCTCCATTGGCAGGACATCGACTACTTGGCGCTCAAGCAGGACGAAAATCGTCCCCTCACCCTGATCAATCGTGCGGCCGCGGCGACGATCCGTGCGCTCGGCTGAGCAGGAATCATCCAACTGGGCTGTGGCACGATCAAAGCCCTGATCCAGCCTGGCTGCCGTGAGCGACGCCCCCCGCTACCAACCCCAGGCCCTCGAATCGCGCTGGCAGCAGCACTGGGAGAGCGCGGCTCAGCACCGCACGCCAGGGAAACTGGATGGGTCCTGCGGCGACAGCTATTACGCCCTGTCGATGTTCCCCTATCCATCGGGGAACCTGCACATGGGTCACGTACGCAATTACGTGATCACCGATGTGATCGCCAGGGTGCAACGTTTACGGGGCAAGCAGGTGCTGCATCCGATGGGTTGGGATGCCTTTGGTTTACCAGCCGAAAATGCGGCCATCGAGCGGGGAATTGAACCCGGCATCTGGACCGATCAAAACATCGCCTCGATGCGGGAGCAGCTGAAGCGGCTTGGCCTCTCCATCGACTGGGATCGAGAGCTGGCTACCTGCCATAGCGACTACTACCGCTGGACCCAGTGGTTATTTCTGCAGTTTCTAGATGCAGGGCTCGCTTACCAGAGAGACGCAAGCGTCAACTGGGATCCCATCGACCAAACGGTGCTTGCCAACGAACAGGTGGACGGCGAGGGCCGCTCCTGGCGTTCCGGAGCCCTGGTGGAGAAACGCAAGCTGCGCCAGTGGTTCCTCAAGATCACCGCCTACGCCGACCAACTGCTGGACGATCTGCCCAAGCTCGAGGGTTGGCCGGAGCGGGTGCGCACCATGCAGGCCAACTGGATTGGCCGCAGTACGGGCGCCGAGCTGCACTTTGAGGTTGTGGATTCATCTGGCGCTGGCACCGGTGAACAGATCACCGTGTTCACAACTCGCCCGGACACCATCTTTGGCGTCAGCTACCTGGTGCTGGCCCCAGAACACCCCCGGGTGGCTGGGCTGACCACCGCCGAGCAGGCGATCCACGTCCAGGCCTTCTGTGATCTGGTGAGCCGCCAAAGCGAGCTTGAGCGCACGGCCGACGACAAACCCAAACGGGGTGTGCCGATCGGTGCCCGGGTGCGCAACCCAGCCAATGGCGCCCTTATCCCCCTCTGGATCGCCGACTACGTCCTCGCCGACTACGGCACCGGCGCAGTGATGGGGGTCCCTGCCCACGACCAGCGCGACTTTGTATTCGCGCGGCAGTACGAATTGCCGGTGCAGCAGGTGATCATTCCCCAGGGCAGCGACGAGCACGCCTTCGAAGGTGGTGCCTGGACAGAAGCCGGGGTTTTGATCCACTCCGGTTGCTTCGATGGTTTACCAAGCGCTGAAGCCAAAAGGGCGATCACCGAGGCCGCTGCGGGTCAGGGATGGGGCAATGCCAAGGTGCAGTTCCGTCTGCGCGACTGGCTGATCTCGCGCCAGCGCTACTGGGGCTGTCCGATCCCGGTGATCCACTGCGAAAGCTGCGGTGTGGTGCCCGTACCGGCCGAACAGCTGCCGGTGGAGCTGCCGGTGGGGGCAAACCTTGAGGGCAAGGGCGGATCGCCCCTAGCCCAATTAGAGAGCTGGGTGAACGTGGACTGCCCTTGCTGCGGCAAGGCGGCGAAGCGTGAGACCGACACCATGGACACCTTCATGTGCTCCAGCTGGTATTTCCTGCGCTACAGCGATCCCCACAACACAGACCTTCCGTTTACACGCGAGGCCGTGGACCGCTGGTTGCCGGTTGATCAATACGTGGGTGGGATCGAGCACGCGATCCTCCACCTTCTCTATGCCCGCTTCTTCACCAAGGTGCTGCGAGACCGGGGCCTGCTGGGCTTCGATGAACCCTTCATCCACCTACTTACCCAGGGGATGGTTCAGGGCATTACCTACAAGAACCCCCACTCCGGTAAATACATCGCGCCGGGCGATGTTGCCGATCCAAGTGACCCCCGTGATCCAATCAGTGGCGAAGTCCTAGAGACTTTCTACGAAAAAATGTCGAAGTCGAAGTACAACGGCGTCGACCCTGGCCAGGTAATTGATAAGTATGGCGCTGATACGGCCCGGATGTTCATCCTGTTCAAGGCTCCACCGGAAAAAGATCTGGAATGGGATGACGCCGATGTGGAAGGCCAGTTTCGCTTTTTACAGCGCCTGTGGCGGCTGGTGGATGGGGCCTGCGCCCGGGACCTGCAGCTGTCAGGTTTAGGGAGGGTTGTTGAGCAAACTGCGGCCCAGTTTGCCAACACAACCCTGACTGCATCTGAGCTAGAGCTGCGCCGGGCAGTGCACACGGCCATAGCCGAGATCAGTGAGGACCTCGATGGTGAATATCAGTTCAATACAGCCATTTCGGAGTTAATGAAGCTCAGCAATGTGATGGCTGAACATCTCGAGGCCGCCTCTGCGCCCGTAGCTAAAGAGGCATTGCACACCTTGCTTGTGCTCCTGGCTCCATTTGCCCCCCACCTGGCGGAGGAGCTTTGGCTGCGTTTGGGCGCCAATCCAGACAACAACTGCAGCATCCACGCTCAGAGCTGGCCGCAGCCAGACCCTGCAGCCCTAGTGCGGGAAACTATTGATTTGGTTATTCAGGTCAAGGGCAAGATGAGAGGCAGCTTGGCGGTGCCGGCCAACGCTGATAAAGCAACCCTTGAACAGCTGGCTCTAAACAGCGAAATCGCACAAAAATGGCTGGAGGGCAAGCCCCCCAGCCGGGTAATCGTGGTGCCTGGAAAGCTGGTGAATCTGGTGCCCTAGAACCACTCAGCCACCGCTTCTTCAGCGGTGTTGACATTGGCATCCGGGGTAGTGCGGACGAATTCAAGAGTGATATTGCGCCGTTGTTCGCCGTCAGCTGCTACGGCAGTAATCGGGTACAACTGCTTGCCATCACGGAAGGGAACCTGAAGCCTGAAGGTGCCGTCTTCGCCAAGGGGCACGACTTCCTCACCAATCCGCAGGGTTGCCGCCGGATCAGTAGCTCCATAAACAATCAACTCGGCATCGGCTACTAGCCAGAAGGCCCGCTGACGGGTAGCCATACCACCAGCACCCGACTCGTTGCGGCCGCTGGCCCAAACACCGGCACCGGAAGCATTTAGACGCTGATTGTGGTCGGAATTGGCATCCACTTCGTGGAAAGCCTCAGAACCGCGGCCTACTGCCCGCCAAGTAGTGGTGGCAGCCTGATAAATGCGCTCGTGAATACCAGGAGCTGCAGTCGGCATAACAGCTGAACCAGCTGCAGCAGGAGCAGGGGCCCCTAGGGAGAAGGGCACAAACCGATCAAGGATCTGCTCACTGGGATGGAGGGCAGGTACCCGAGCTACCGAGGAGAAGGCCAATGAACGCCAACCGCCACCGGCGAGCCGGTAGCCAAGTTCAACCCGATAGTCCCTGTCGCTGAGGGGAACAGGCAGGTACCACTCGGTGGCATGGCTATTGACCACTACTTCCTGCATGGTGTGCTGGTGGACAGCACCGGCACCGAGACCGGTCACATCCACAACACGAAGTACCAGCTGGCTGGCACCGTCGGCCATCGCCTGGCGGCGGTCGGAGTCGGAGAGCTCCCAAAACATATAGGCCCACTGGGGATCCCTGGGCAGAAATACAACTGCCGTTTGGGAGGCGGGCCGGGGAGCAGAGCCCATCTCGGCTTCCATGCTGCGCAGACCCTCATCTTCTGGCACCTCACCACCAGGCTGGCTAGCTGGGGGCTGGGACTCTGACCTGCCCTGAATAGCCCGCAACAGCTGATCCTTCAGCATCCGGCTATAGCGGCCGATGCCGAGGTTGCTGGCCATCTGGCGCAGTTGACGCAAGGTCAGGTCGTTGGCGTCGTAATCACCCGACATCGGAAAACCTGACGTAGTCATAACTGCTGCTTTCCGAAGAAACTCGGTCGATTTTCAGGGATTCCGGCCCTGTTTTCGGAGCCTTGTCAGCAGATCGCCACGTCCGGGGAGCAAGCGGCCCCACCAGGCATTGCCTCAATAGCCGATTCCAGGCGCTCCCCAGCGGGCAGTTAGGGCTCCGGCAGACCTAGCTCTGTCAGCGGGAGCAAATCAAGCGATCCGCCAAGAGGGGTTGAGGGCGTGGCCCTTGGCGACTTGTGTCAATGGATGGCCGTGCCCCTCCCCAGGAGCGTGGTCCGTTCTTAAACAAGGTGAACTCCGTGTACCTATCGATGCGTTGGCTGGGCCTGGTGCTGTGCCTTCTGTGGCTGGGCTGGCGGCTCCAGGCCCTGTGGCAGTGGACTCAGCGGCAATGGCGCCTAGATCCGCTCAGCAGTAAATTCCAGCAGGAACTACGCCGCCGCGGCTTAGTGGGGGTTTTGCCCTGAAAACTAAGCGCTAGCTACAAGGCGCTGCCTAAGCAATTGAATGTGGTCGTCAATGAGAGTGCGAGCCTCTTCAAGGCTGCCTACTGAACCCATGGGCATGCCACTGCAGTGCTGAATGCGGTAGGCCTCTGCAGCTGGACAGCGCGTGATCAAGCGCACGCTGCAGCCGCGATGTCGCCACTCCGCAATAGCAGAAGAATCAGGCATGGCACGCTCTGCGACCCTTTCAATCAACCAAAGCTGGCCAGGGATGGCAAGGAGAAGTGTTGGTGCGACAACCAGCCTCAGGCTTTCTGGCTGAGCCGCCAAAGCTCGTTGACGGTTTTTCCTGATTCCACAGCCCGCAGACGCTTGACCAGCTCGAACATCTCGGTGCTTGCCAACTCGCCATTTTCTTGCCACTCCAGGCTGCGGGGCTCGAATAATTCCTGGCGAGGCGCTCTGTCCTCTGAACGATTCATAACCACTACGCGTTGATTGCAAGACCTTATGGAATTGATCAGGGGATCGAGACCGGTTCTGATCTTTATCAATGGAAGATTGTGTGAAGGAACACGCGCCCAGAGGCCGGCCGCAGGCCTAAATAGGCAAATCCCGCTCGAGCTCCGTGGCCCTGGTACACCGCGATACCCCATATCCACATTGGGAGTTCGCCAGCGACTCCGGGGATCTGCTGCGGGTGGTGCCTGAGCGCGGCGGTCTGGTGACCGGCTGGCGCTGCAACGGCAAGGAACTGATCTACCTCGATCTTGAACGCTTCCTCGACCCAACCCAATCAGTGCGGGGCGGTATTCCCATCCTCTTCCCGATCTGCGGCGGCCTGCCGGACAACACCTTGCCCCTACCCCAGGGAAACTTTCCCCTAGGTCAGCACGGCTTCGCCCGGCAGCTGCCATGGCAGTTGAGCGCTCTCGAGGATGGCCAAGGCATCGCCCTTGAGCTCAACGACAGCGAGACAACCTTGACGAGCTATCCCTTCAGCTTTCTGCTGAGGCTTGAGCTGCGCCTGGTGCCAGGGGCCCTCGAGATCGACACCTCGGTCCACAACCGCAGCCAGGAGCCGATGCCATTCAGCTTCGGCCTCCACCCCTACTTCAACCTCAGCAACCTCAAGTCTCCCCGCTTTGAGGGGCTACCGGAGCGCTGCCTAAACCATCTATCGATGGCCGACGCCGACACGGCAGAACAAATGGCGCGATTGGACGACGGAATTGACCTGTTGGTCCGTCCCAGTGGTGACGTGCGCTTGCTGGATCCGGAAGCCGGCCTGGCCCTTGATCTGCAGCTCAGCGCCCCGTTCAACCTGGTGGTGCTCTGGACCGAACCGCCCCGTCCGATGGTCTGCCTGGAGCCCTGGACAGGACCTCGCCAGGCTCTGATCAGTGGCGATGGCAAGCTTGAAATTGGTCCCAGCGAAACCTGCCGGTTGCAGACCCGTTACGCCGTTAGCGCCTGCTAAGCCCCATCAAGTTTGGCGGCCAAAACTGCGTCAGCTCTGGTTAGGCCATCCACCTTGTGGGTGTACACCTCAGCGCTTGCGTGACCCCAGCCAAGGCTGAATTCGGCATGGTGACCCTCCGCTTCGCAGATCGCTCCAGCCCGGTTGAGCCAATCGAGAGCTTGCTGAAAATCAGCGAAACTCCAGGCCTTTTGCAAGTGGTGTCCATCCACCACAACCCAACCGGGCAAGTGGGGCAACAATTCGGCCAGTTCAGCGGCATCCAGGAGGGGCGCCCCATCGCGGCAGGGAAGACAGCTTTCTTGGTTGAGGGCCATCGGTAGGGCTGCTGGGAAGGTCTGTTGGTAATAGCTAAATCATGGCCGTAGTGAAGCCCGGTTGGCGGGCCCAAGACTTCCTAGGATTGGCATTATCGGCGAAGTTCATGCCGTATCCCGACTACCCGATTCCGGCGGATGAATCGCAGCGCCAAAGGGATTTAGAGCGCCTGGGGGTACTAAACCATCCAGGCGATCAGCACTTCGAGCGACTGGTGAGGCTCGCCTCGACTGTGCTGGAAACCCCGATCGCGCTCATCTCCCTGGTGGATGGCGACCGCCAATGGTTCCTTGCCCACCACGGCATAGACAGCACCGAAACGCCGCGGAAGATGGCCTTCTGCGCCCACGCCATTGCCGGTGATGAAACCCTGGTGGTCCCAGATGCCCACCTAGACCCGCGTTTCTGCACCAATTCCCTGGTGACTCAGGACCCAAAGGTGCGCTTCTACGCAGGCACACCGCTGCAGAGTCGTGACGGCCACAACCTGGGCACCCTGTGCGTGATCGACCGGTTGCCGCGCCACTTCAGCTCCAGCCAGGTGCGACTGCTCGAGGATATGGCCCAGCTGGTGCTGCGTGAGCTTGAACTGCGTCGACTCACCACAGTTCATCCAGTGAGCGCATTAGCAAACCGAGCAAACTTCCTGGAGCAAGCTGAGCCTGAGCTGCTGCGGGCCCGCCAGGCAGGCGAAAACCTGGCCGTGCTGGCCCTGCAGCTCGACCACTTCGACCAGATCAAGAACCGCTGGGGTCTGCAGGCCTCTGATCGGGCGCTTGTAGACGTTGCCGCCCTACTGCGCTCCCAGCTATGCGAGCAGGACCTGGTGGGCCAAACCGGCGACCAGGAATTCGCCCTATTGATGGTGAATGTTGACCTTGCTACAGCCATGGAGCGGGCCGATGCCATTCGCACTGGCATCAGCGAGCTGCGGGGCGTCTTTTCGACCAGCGGCCACCAGCTAACGGCCAGTGGCGGCCTGACCCTGCTTGCCCCAGCCGATCGCCAGGCCCTTGATGCGCTGCTTCGGGCCGAACGGGCCCTATTCCTGGCGCAGGGCAATGGCCGAAACCAGATCGCCGAAATACTGGCTGACCCCCTAGAAGCAGAAAGCGTCCTAGAGTAAATCTATCCACACCCTCCAGCGGCCAATTCTGAGCCCTGAAATCACCACCTCAGACTTGTTTCAAGCCTGGGTAAATGATGGGTCCTGGCTTATTTGGCATTTCTAAAACAGGTCAATGACCTGACCATTTCGATTTTACCGCATCAAGTTGCGGTTAAATCGGCTGCAGTTGTCTACTGCGAGGGAAACTTCGCAGGGCTCGACGGCAAAACCGCCCACGGTCTAGTGCGCTTCTGTGAAGCCTTCGAAATCAGGGCCATTATTGATAGCCAATCAGCTGGAGTTGATGCAGGCCTGCTACTAGACGGCATCAGCAACGGCATACCCATCGTGGCTGATCTAGATGAGGCCCTTGCCTTGCCAGGGCCGCGCGCCAGCAGCTTCATCTATGGCATGGCCCCTGCAGATGGCCTCTACAGCAAAGAGGATCGCCGGGCTCTGCTGCTGGCCATGGCAGCTGGCCTGAACCTGGTCAGCGGCATGCGCGAATTCCTTAATGACGACAGTGAATTTGCCCTGGCGGCCAAACGTCATCAAGTGTCAATCCGGGATGTGCGTCGTCCAGCCGCGCTGAAGGATCTGCGCCTGTTCAATGGCTCGATCGCCAAGGCACGCTGCATTCGAATCGCCGTGCTCGGTACCGATGGCGCCATCGGTAAGCGCACCACGGCCACGCTTCTGGTTCAAGCCCTAAACGCCAGCGGTATCCGCGCCATTTTGGTGAGCACGGGGCAAACCGGCTTGATTCAAGGGGGGCGCTATGGCATTCCTCTTGATGCGATTCCGTCCCAGTTTTGCTCAGGGGAGTTGGAAGCCGCAGTGGTGGAGGCCTACTGCACGGAAAAACCTGCGGTGATCGTGATTGAAGGCCAAGGTGCCCTCAGCCATCCCGCCTACCTCTCTTCCAGCTTCATCCTGCGGGGCAGCCAGCCCCAGGCGGTGGTGTTGCAGCACGCGCCGGCACGCCGGCAGCTGAGCGACTTTCCGTTTATGCCGATGCCCACGCCTGCAAGCGAAATTCGCCTGATCGAATCCTTCGCGCCAACGCGGGTAATCGGCCTAACCCTCAACCACGAGGGCATGAATGACGCCGAGGTGAGTGCGGCAATCGCCCTTTATGCGGCCGAGCTCGCCATTCCTGTTACCGATGCGGTGAGCCGACCTGCCTCTGCCCTAGTAGCCATGGTGCTGCGGGCTTTCCCCGAGTTGTGTACATCAACTGACGGCCAGCTTTGAGCGCACCGCGGCTGGAGATTCATCTCGAGCACCTGCAGCACAACGCCACCACCATGGTGAAGCGGCTTGCCCGCCAAGGAATCAAGGTGACCGGGGTGAGCAAGGCAACCCTGGGCCTGCCAGAAATTGTGCGCACCTGGGTGGCGGCAGGGGTGCATTCCATCGGTGAATCGCGAATCGAATCAATCGAATCGCTTAGCCGCTACGAGCTTGGTGTGCCCCTACTGCTGATTCGCTCGCCGATGCTCAGCCAGGTGGATCGGGTGGTGGCCCATGCGGCGATTAGCTGCAACAGCGAGGCGGTGGTGCTCAAGGCATTGGCGGCGGCGGCGCATTGCCAGGGGGTGCGCCATGGCGTGCTGCTGATGGTGGAGTTAGGGGATCTGCGCGAGGGAATTCTCGCGGCAGACCTTGAGGCGATGGTGTTACTTACCCTTGCCCTGCCAAACCTGCTGCTGGTGGGCATCGGCACCAATCTGGGCTGTCAAAACGGCGTTGCCCCAGATGAAGCGAATATGGGCGAACTATCGCGTCTGATCGAAGCCCTGGAGAGGCGTTTTGGCATCAGGCTCGAGTGGTGCTCGGGAGGTAATTCAGCCAATCTTCCCTGGTTGACAGGTGGCGGCGATCCGGGCCGCATCAACCACCTGCGCCTCGGCGAGGCCCTACTGCTGGGCCGAGAGCCGCTTACCCTAACGGCGATACCAGGCCTGTACACCGATGCCATCACCCTGGTGGCAGAGGTGATCGAGTCCAAGCGCAAGCCAAGCCGTGCCTGGGGAACGCGTCACTGCACCAGTTTTGCCAAAGGGCCAGTCGCTCCCCAAAAGCAACCAGACCAACCCATGGCCATGCGAGCGCTCCTTGCCCTGGGCGAACAGGATGCCGATCCGGCCGGTCTTAGTGCCCCGGGGATCAACATCGAGGGCGCATCCAGCGACCACTTGGTGGTGAGCGGAGCGGCAGAGGCGTTGGCGCCGGGCGATGAACAGCGCTTCCAGGTGAGCTATAGCAGCCTGCTGCGGGCGATGACATCTCCATTTGTGAGCCGTTGTTTCATCGGCGGACCTGCCTAGGGTTCGCAATTGGTATTGGCCCCTTCATGCAGTCGCCCCTTCGCTCAGCTGGCAGTTCCGATGGTCCTGGAGCAACCCTCAGCCTGATTGCGGCCGTGTTGGTGGGCATCGCGATTCTGCTCAGCCAAACCGTGTTCATCGTGCCGGCCGGCAACGTGGCCGTTGTCACAACCCTGGGCAAGGTCACCGGTACCCCCCGCAGCCCCGGCGCCAACATCAAGGCCCCCCTGGTGCAGAACACTTCGCTGTTTGACGTGCGCACCCAGGTGCGACCGGAGCAGTTTTCGACTCTCACCAAAGACCTCCAGGTGATCCAGGCCACCGCCACGGTGAAATACGCCATGAAGCCCGCAGAAGCGGGGCGGATATACGAGACGATCGCCACCGATGACCAGCAGATCTATCCCCGCGTAATCCAACCATCGCTACTGAAGGCACTCAAATCAGTCTTCTCCCAGTATGAGTTGGTGACTATTGCCACCGAATGGAACTCCATTTCGGAGCTGGTGCAGGAGAAGGTGGCCGAGGAACTGCGCAAATTTGATTATGTGAGCGTGCAGGGACTCGATCTCACCGGCCTGCAAATCGCCGAGGAATACCGCGCCGCGATCGAACAGAAACAAATTGCCGAGCAGCAGCTCTTGCGTGCCCAGACCGAGGTATTGATCGCCGAGCAGGAAGCCAAGCGCTACGAAACGCTCAACTCAAGCCTCGATGACCAGGTGCTCTACAAGCTCTTCCTCGACAAGTGGGACGGCCAGACCTCCGTGGTGCCTGCCCTGCCTGGTACGGCTGGGGGGAGCGGCAACTCCGTGATCGTCAACGGACGGCGCTGATGCTGGCTTGAATCAGCCAATCTTGAGCAACTGCGCAGGCCAGCAATGCCAACCTTCCTAGTTACCGGCAGCAACCGCGGCATCGGCCTCGAGTACTGCAGACAACTACAGGCCCGCGGCGATCAGGTGATCGCCGTATGCCGCACTCCCTCGCCAGAACTGGAGGCGCTGAGGGTACGCCTCGAGGCCGGAATTGAGCTCACCGCTGAAGCCGATCTTGATGTTTTGGTGCAACGGCTAGCTGGCCAGCCGCTTGACGGGGTGATCCTCAATGCCGGCATCCTGGAAACCAACCGTCTGGAAAATCTCGACAGCGACAGCCTCAGGCGTCAGTTTGAGGTGAATGCATTGGCGCCCCTGCGGCTCGTGGCCGCCCTGCTGCCAAATCTGCAGCCCGGTTCCAAGCTGGCGCTGATGACCAGCCGCATGGGCTCGATTGACGACAACAGTTCCGGCTCCTCCTACGGCTACCGGATGTCAAAGGTGGCGTTGAACATGGCGGGGCGATCCCTGGCGATCGACCTGCGGTCCCGCGGCATCGCTGTGGCACTGCTACATCCGGGGCTGGTGCGCACCCGCATGGTCAACTTCAACCCCCAGGGCATCAGCCCCGAAGAGGCGGTGCGGGGCCTGCTGGCCCGCATTGATGCTCTCAGCCTGGCAACCAGCGGTGGCTTCTGGCACGCCAACGGCGAGGTGCTGCCTTGGTAATGCCGCTCAACCGCCCAAGCTGACGACGCCGCGCCGGTGAATCTCGCTGGCGTAGTCGGTCCAGACCCCCTGCCCCCAGTAACGAAAGCAGCTCGTTTCCAACAGCAGAAGATGCAGCAGCGCCTGCTGGTAGGGCTGGGTCTGGGTAACTGAGGGATCGGCCGCCACCAGGGGATCGAAGTGCTGGTGAAAGGCGGCGCTGAGGCTGGTCATCGGCTCCAGCACGTTGGCGTAGCCCTCCACCCAGCTGAGGTTGTTGGTCCAGGAGGCACCGGCCATCGAGAAGGAGGGATCACGGGCCTGGAGCTCGGCGATGGCCGCCTCAACATCTGCAGAGTTGGGTGTCTCGCCCAGCTGCTGCCAGAGCTTGTGTTGCTGCACCGCCTGAATCGGCGGAAAGTCGCCGCTAGACAACCCGGCAGCCTCAAGCAACTCGAGATATTCGCTGCCATTAATCGCCACCGTGGTCGCCGCTGAGCTCGCGCCACCGCCTTCAGCG
>Ga0209357_1000258_pt1 | contig 20311 bp, 18 predicted proteins | sample LauGreFBDMM110SD_2_FD_187573 | JGI IMG/M metagenome (GOLD analysis project Ga0209357, IMG submission 187573) | Freshwater lake microbial communities from Lake Michigan, USA - Fa13.BD.MM110.SD (SPAdes) (version 3) | ecosystem: Environmental > Aquatic > Freshwater > Lake | place: Lake Michigan... | reverse complement strand
CTATTGCTCATGGCGACGCCAAGCTTGAAGGCCAATGTAACTGAGCACGGCAAAAATACCGTACAGCACGGCGGTAAGCCACAAAGACTTTTCGACCATCAGGCCAACGGTGAGAACATTGACAAGCATCCAGACCCACCAAGTTTCAATTTTCTTGCGACCCAATAAATATTGACCCAACAAACTCAGTGCCGTGACCAAGCCATCCCAAACGGCCACATCACTGTCGGTGTAGCGATGCAGGAAAAATGAAAATGAAGGCCAAGCCATCAATGTGGCAATGAAGGCAACTCTTCGCTCAGAAGTCTGTAAGCCACTCACGTAAAGCTTGGCTTTTGCCAATGGCGCTGGGCTTGCCTCTGCGTCAGTCCCAATCGGGGCTGACGCGCTTCCTCTAAGCCATTGCTGCCAACCCCAAGCCGCTGTCAGAACGAACATGATTTGCAAACAGGCTTCACCATAAAGTTGCTCATTCCAGAAGACAGAGCCATACAGTAGCGAGCTCAGAATGGCCAGAGGCCATCCCCAGTGAATTTCTTTGATGTTGCAATAAACCATTGCCAACGACAAAACGAAGCCGGCCAATTCGACCGGATTGATCATTTTTCGATTTGAACAAAAATCTCGTTGGCCTTGACCATGCCGAGTTCATGGCGGGCACGCTCTTCGACGGTGTTCAAACCTTCTTTGAGGTCGTTCACTTCAGAGCTGAGTTGGCCATTGATGCGCTTGGCTTTGGCATTCAACTCGTTTTGCTCTTGAATTTTGTACTCAAGGTCGATGACCGTGGGCACACTTCCTTTGCCCAGCCAAATCTGCCCCTGCAAAATAAGCAGCAAGGCGATCAAGGCGGCTGGCAGTAGGCGGTTGTCCATGAGCATCGAAGAGGGCTATCTGCAAATATTAGCGCAAATTGTAAAACGCTGAACGGCCTGGGTACTCTGCTACGTCGCCCAAGTCCTCTTCAATGCGCAGCAATTGGTTGTACTTGGCCATGCGATCGCTGCGGCTCATAGACCCAGTTTTGATTTGGCCAGCGTTCAAGCCCACCGCAATGTCTGCGATGGTGGAATCTTCGGTTTCGCCAGAGCGGTGGCTGATGACGGCGGTGTAGCCGGCGCGCTTGGCCATTTCAATGGCGGCAAAGGTTTCGGTTAGGGTGCCGATCTGGTTGATTTTGATCAGGATCGAATTGGCAATGCCTTTATCGATGCCTTCTTTCAAAATTTTGGTGTTGGTGACAAACAAGTCGTCGCCCACGATTTGAACTTTTTTGCCCAAACGCTCTGTGAGCAGTTTCCAGCCGTCCCAGTCGCCTTCGGCCATGCCGTCTTCAATGCTGATGATGGGGTACTTGTCGACCCACGTGGCCATCATGTCAATCCACTGTTCGCCTGTTAAAGACAAGCTTTCGCCTGCCAGCTCGTATTTGCCATCTTTGTAAAACTCGCTGGCAGCGCAGTCTAGGCCAATGGCAATTTGCTCGCCAGCGGTATAGCCCGCTGCGCTGATGGCGTCCAATATCATTTGGATGGCAGCTTCATGGCTGGGCACGTTGGGGGCAAAGCCACCTTCGTCACCCACCGCCACACTCATGCCTTTGTCGTGAATGATTTTCTTCAAAGCATGAAACACTTCGGCGCCGTAACGCACGGCTTCGCGAAAGCTGGGCGCGCCCACAGGAATGATCATGAACTCTTGCAAGTCAAGGTTGTTGTTGGCATGGGCGCCGCCATTAATGACATTCATCATGGGCACTGGCAATTGGCAAGCATTCATGCCGCCAAAGTAGCGGTACAAGGGCAAGCCAGACTCTTCAGCGGCGGCGCGGGCCACCGCCATGGACACGGCCAACATGGCGTTAGCACCTAAACGGCCTTTGTTGTCGGTGCCGTCCAAGTCGATCAAGGTTTTGTCGAGAAAGGATTGCTCGGAGGCATCCAAGCCCAACACGGCTTCAGAAATTTCGGTGTTAATGTGCTCCACCGCTTTTAAGACACCTTTGCCAAGGTAGCGGCTTTGATCGCCATCTCGCAATTCAATGGCTTCGCGGCTACCCGTAGAAGCGCCAGAAGGAACCGCAGCACGGCCCATCACGCCGGACTCTAACAACACATCGCATTCAACGGTAGGGTTGCCGCGGCTGTCTAAGATTTCGCGGCCCACAATGTCAACAATCGCACTCATTTTGACTTCTCTCTTAATTAAATATATTTTCTAAAAACGGATTCTTTTTGGTCACGGCATCGAGTTCGAGCAGTGTTTCCAGCAGGGCTTTCATGTGGTGCAGGGGGACGGCATTGGGGCCGTCAGACAGGGCCACGGCTGGGTTGGGGTGTGTTTCCATGAACAAGCCCGCCACGCCCACAGCCACAGCGGCCCTTGACAGCACGGGCACCATTTCACGCATGCCGCCAGAGGTGGTGCCTTGGCCGCCTGGTAACTGAACGGAGTGAGTGGCGTCAAACACCACGGGAGCGCCCGTTTCACGCATGATGGCCAAGCTGCGCATGTCGGACACCAAGTTGTTGTAACCAAAACTGGCGCCGCGCTCACAAGCCATGAAGTTGTCTTCGGGCAGGCCGGCATCGCGTGCTGCTGCACGTGCTTTGTCAATGACATTCTTCATGTCGTGAGGCGCTAAAAACTGCCCCTTTTTGATGTTCACCGGTTTGCCAGATTGGGCTACGGCACGAATGAAATCTGTCTGGCGGCACAAGAAGGCTGGCGTTTGAAGCACGTCAACCACAGCAGCAACTGCCGCAATATCGGCTTCGGTGTGCACATCGGTGAGGATGGGCAAGTGCAGTTCACGTTTGACCTTGGCCAAAATTTCCAAGCCTTTTTCCATGCCCGGGCCGCGAAAAGTACTGCCCGAAGAACGGTTGGCCTTGTCATAACTGCTCTTGAAAATAAACGGAATGCCCAGTGCAGATGTGATTTCCTTCAAGGTGCCCGCGGTGTCCATTTGCAACTGCTCAGACTCAATGACGCAAGGGCCAGCAATCAAAAAGAAGCGATGGTCAAGGCCAACATTAAATCCGCAAAGTTTCATGGTGTTCCTGGTATCTTGCTAAGTTGTCGCGGAAAATTAAGCCACGGCTTTCAAGTGCTTCGCGCCTTGTTGATGATCGATCGATGCTTTGATAAAAGCATTGAACAAAGGGTGGCCATCCCATGGGGTTGATTTGAATTCCGGATGAAACTGCACCCCAACAAACCACGGGTGAACAGAAGTGGGTAGCTCCACGATTTCAGTCAGTTGTTCACGCTGAGTGAGGGCAGAGATGACCAAACCGGCTTGACGCAAAGTGTCCAAATAATTGACGTTGGCTTCATAGCGGTGGCGATGACGTTCTGTGACCACTGGGCCGTAAATTTGCCGAGCCAAGGTGTCTGCGGATACGTCAGAGCTTTGTGCGCCTAAACGCATGGTGCCGCCCAAATCGGATTGCGCATCGCGAACTTGGATGGTGCCGTCGGCATCTTTCCATTCGTTGATGAGCGCAATGACGGGGAAGGGTGTATCGGGTTCAAACTCGGTGCTGTTGGCGTCTTGCATACCTGCTACATTGCGCGCATATTCAATGGTGGCCACTTGCATGCCTAAGCAAATGCCAAGGTAGGGCACCTTGCCTTCACGGGCAAAACGAGCGGTTTGAATTTTGCCTTCAATGCCGCGCTTGCCAAAACCGCCGGGTACCAAGATGCCATCAAATTTGGCCAATTGAGCCACTGTTTCTGGGGTGATGGTTTCAGAGTCGATGTGCTCAATCTTGACGCGCACATGGTTGCGCATGCCGGCATGGCGCAAAGCTTCGTTGACCGACTTATAGCTGTCAGACAGCTCGACATATTTGCCCACCATGGCAATGCTCACTTCGCCTTGAGGGTGCTCGGTTTCATACACCAAGTCGTCCCAGCGTTTGAGGCTGGCCGGCTGCGTATTGATGTGCAAGCGATCGCAGATGAGGGCGTCAAGGCCTTGTTCGTGTAAGACACGCGGCACTTTGTAGATGGTGTCGACATCGGGCATCGAGATGACGCCCCATGTTTGAACATTGGTGAACAGAGAAATCTTGTCTTTCTCATCGTCAGGAATCATGCGGTCGGCGCGGCACAACAAGGCATCGGGCTGAATACCAATTTCGCGCAGTTTTTGGACCGTGTGCTGTGTGGGCTTGGTTTTGAGTTCGCCTGCTGCCGCAATCCAAGGTACATAGGTGAGGTGCACAAAAGCCGAATTGTTAGGGCCTAAGCGCAAGCTTAATTGGCGCACCGCCTCGAGGAAGGGCAGGGATTCAATGTCGCCCACGGTGCCGCCAATTTCTACAATGGCCACATCCACGGCTTCGGGGGTGTCAAAACCAGCGCCGCGTTTGATGAAGTCTTGTATTTCGTTGGTGATGTGCGGAATGACTTGAACCGTTTTGCCCAAGTAATCACCGCGGCGTTCTTTTTCAAGCACGCTCTTGTAAATCTGGCCCGTGGTGAAGTTGTTGGCCTTCTTCATGCGGGTGTTGATGAAACGCTCGTAGTGGCCCAAATCAAGGTCGGTCTCTGCGCCATCGTCTGTGACAAACACTTCGCCGTGTTGAAACGGTGACATGGTGCCGGGGTCGACGTTGATGTAGGGATCGAGTTTGATGAGGGTGACTGAGAGGCCGCGCGATTCTAAGATTGCGGCAAGCGAGGCAGAAGCGATTCCCTTCCCGAGGGAAGACACCACACCACCAGTGACGAAGACGAATTTGGTCATGTCCAGGACGAGATGCAAAGCACCCGGGAGATGGAAAACGAGATTATAAAGGTCTCACGATCTGCTACATTGCCAAACATGAACGATTTGCACGGAAAACGCATTGTTTTAGGACTCACTGGCGGCATTGCCTGCTACAAGGCGGCCGAGTTATGTCGTTCCTTGGTGAAAGTGGGTGCCAAGGTGCAGGTGGTCATGACCGAATCCGCCGCGCAGTTCATCACCCCCGTCACCATGCAAGCCTTGTCGGGTCAGCCTGTTTTTACCTCGCAATGGGATGCGCGCGAGGGCAATAACATGGCCCACATCAATTTAAGCCGCGATGCCGATGCCATCTTGATTGCCCCAGCCAGTGCCGATTTCATGGCCAAACTCATCCATGGCAAGGCCGATGAACTGCTCAGCCTCATGTGTTTGGCCCGGCCCATTCAAACGGTGCCCCTGATTGTTGCGCCTGCTATGAACCGAGAAATGTGGGCTCACCCAGCCACACAGCGCAATGTGGCCCAACTCAAGGCCGATGGCGCGCATGTGTTGAACGTAGGGCAGGGCGATCAGGCCTGCGGCGAAACGGGTGATGGCCGCATGCTCGAAGCCGAAGAAATTGTGGATGAATTGCTCGCCTTTTGGACCCCCAAAGTGCTTCAAGGCCAGCATGTACTCATTACAGCCGGCCCCACCTATGAGGCGATTGACCCGGTTCGAGGCATTACCAATTTGTCCAGCGGCAAAATGGGTTTTGCCATTGCCAAGGCCGCCCATCATGCGGGTGCCAGAGTCTCGCTCATTGCCGGGCCTGTGAGCTTGCCTACGCCGCGGGGCATACAACGAGTCGATGTTTTGTCGGCCATGCAAATGCGCGACGCCGTGCAATTGGCCGTTCAATCTGCCACGATTTTCATTTCTGCAGCAGCCGTGGCCGATTGGCGACCCGAACATGCGGCTGATCACAAAATTAAAAAAGATGGCTCGGGAGACTCCCCTGAATTGAGTTTTGTCGAAAACCCAGACATTTTGGCCGCTGTTGCCAGATCAGCTCGGGCGCAAAGTGGCGATTTATTTTGCGTAGGCTTTGCTGCTGAAAGCCATGATTTGTTGGCCCAAGCCACAGCCAAAAGGGTGCGCAAAGATGTGCCTCTGTTGGTGGGCAATATTGGACCGTCTACATTTGGACAAGACGACAATGCTTTGTTGCTGGTCGATGCAGAGGGTGCCAAAGAGATGCCGCGCGACACCAAGACGCATCTGGCGCAAGACTTGGTGAAAGAAATAGCCAGCCGAATTGGCAAAAACCATTCACGCAATTAAGCCGCTTCAAGCACTGACCTCTCCCTTAATTTGGATCTCACGACGATGAATGTTGACTTGAAAATTTTGGATGCCCGCATGGTCGATCAATTGCCTGCATACGCCACACCGGGCAGTGCGGGTCTCGATTTGCGGGCCTGTTTGGATGCCCCCATCACCCTGCAACCCAACGCATGGCAACTCATTTCCACCGGTCTGTCTGTGTACATCAAAGACCCTGGTTATGCCGCCATGCTTTTGCCGCGCTCTGGCTTGGGTCACAAGCACGGCATTGTGTTGGGCAATTTGGTGGGCTTGATCGACAGCGATTATCAGGGCCCGCTCATGGTCAGTTGCTGGAACCGAAGTCAAGAGGCCTTCACCATTCAACCCATGGAACGGATTGCACAAATGGTCATCGTGCCTGTGGTGCAGGCCACATTCAATGTGGTCTCGGAGTTTGATGCACCTAGCGAACGTGGTGAAGGTGGTTACGGATCAACTGGCAAGCGGTGATGTCAAGTTGGATCAATTTCAATTTTAAAAAACCCAGTACCGCAGGTACCTGCTTCTTGCTCTTGTGAAGTGGCCAAGCGCACATGGTGCACCTTCAGGCTGATGCGCAAAGCGATGCCTGACAAAGGATGGTTGCCATCTAGCACCAGGTGATCGGGATAAATTTCGGTGATGGTGTAAAGCACATTGCGCGGCGCATCGGGGTTGCAGCCAGCAGGCAATGCGTTGCCCTCGATGGTGAGGCCTTCCCTGATGTCTTTGGGGAAGAGCGCGCTGGGTTCTAAGAAAAGCAAGTTCTCGTCAAAATCTCCAAATGCATCTTCGGGTTCGAGGTGCAAATCGACTTTGGCGCCCACGGCATGACCCTGAAGCGCTTCTTCAATTTTGGGCAGCAAATCATGACCACCCAAGTAGAAGGCTACCGGCTCATCGAGCTCGTCTAAAACTTCGCCCAAAGTATCTTTGAGCGTCCAGGTCAGTTCGACCACACATTGAGAAGTAATATCCATCTGAGAATTGTCGCAGTTTTGAAATCGTTTTTGAATTGAATGTGATGCAAAAAAATACACCCTTGATCTTGTTGGCGGGATTGACCCCTGCCCAATTCATGAAGCGCCATTGGCAGAAGAAACCATTGCTCATTCGGCAAGCCGTCCCGGGCATGAAGCCCTTGATCGACCGATCGGCCCTGCTAGACATGGTTGAAAGCGAGGAGGTTGAATCGCGCCACATTGTTCGGAAAGGTGAGAAATGGACCTTGAAAAAGGGCCCGATGAGCCGAAAAAGTTTGCCTACCCTGAAGACGCCTGACTGGACGGTGCTCATTCAAGGGGTGGACCTTCACAACGATGCGGTTCATGCGCTCTTGCAGCAATTTCGATTTGTGCCTGATGCGCGACTTGACGACCTGATGATCAGCTATGCCACCGAGGGCGGCGGTGTGGGGCCTCATTTCGACAGCTACGACGTGTTTCTTTTGCAGGCGCATGGTCAGCGGAAGTGGCGAATTGGGCGACAAAAAAAGTATGAGCTGCAAGAAGGTGTGCCCCTCAAAATTTTGAAAGCATTCAAGCCCGAAGCTGAATTTGTGCTCAATCCTGGTGACATGCTTTATTTGCCCCCGGGCTATGCCCACGATGGCACGGCTGTGGGTGAGTGCATGACTTACTCCATTGGCTTCAAGGTGCCTCGAAGTGCCGAGTTGGCCAGTGAGTTGTTGATGGGCTTGTCTGAAGAGATGGCTGAAAATGCAGGCTCAAGTTTGGATGTGATTTACCAAGACCCCAGTCAAGCAGCCGCTATCAAGGACGCTGCTATTCCAGCGGCGCTGCAAAAATTTGCTTCGCAATCAGTTGCCAAGGCGCTCAAAGATCCCCAAATATTGAACTGTTTGCTGGGTGAAACACTCACAGAGCCCAAACCCAGTGTGTGGTTCGATCCCCCGGATCAGGACGTGTTGAGTGCCCATGCATGGCCATGCGGTGTTCACCTAGATCGAAGAACCAAAATGTTGTTTGATGCCAAGCACATCTTTATCAATGGAGAAAGTTTTCGGGCGGCTGGAAGGGACGCCAAGCTGCTTCAAAAGTTGGCCAATGAAAAGTTCTTAACTGCCAAAGAGGCTTCGGGCTTGACCGATGCGGCTGCTCAATTGATGAAGGCCTGGTGGGAGGAGGGGTGGTGGCATCCATCTGGCTTGATCGAAAATGATTTGACATGATTAAAGCTATAATCTGAGGCTGGACAGCAAGAGCTCGAGTGCTTGCTGTTCTGTCAACAGGATTTTTCTAAACCTGATGACAATTTCCCGGAAATTGTTTTTTACTAACTTTAAGGATAATAATCATGACCAAGTCCCTCGTTTTGGCTGCCGTGATCGCTGCTGCTGCTTTGGCTGCCTGCGGTAAAAAAGAAGCTGCTGCGCCAGCACCCGCACCAGCGCCAGCTGCTGCACCAGCCGCTCCTGCAGCGCCTGCTGCTGATGCTAAGCCAGCTGATGCTGCTGCTCCTGCAGCTGCTGCACCAGCCGCAGCACCTGCTGCTGCTCCTGCAGAAGCGCCTAAGAAGTAATTCTTGGCAGTCAAAGAAAAACCCCGCTCCTGCGGGGTTTTTTTTCGTCCAGACTTTGTGCGTCTGGAGAGGTTTTGTTTTTTATTTGATTTCGTCAGCCAACAGCTTGATGATTTTGTCTGCATTGGCCGAGGTTTCAGGAATGCCATCAGCGCCCTGAACCATCACCGTTGAAACGTCGCCCTTGCTGGTCACAGCAATGCGGTATTTGGCCAGTGTTGGAATGGCTTTGTCGCTTGTAAACAGCTTGGCAAAGAAACCTGGTTCTTTGCCTGTGGTGCCGGGTGGTGCATAACGCACAAAGAACACACCTTGCGCGCGATCACGGTCCTCTACCGTAAATCCAGTTCGATCAATGGCCACACCGACGCGTCGCCATGCGCGATCAAAGCCGTCCTTGATTTCGATGGCGGGCAGATTGTTCTGCTTGATCAACTTCACATCGGCTGGCATGGCTGTGCCAGACGATGCTGTCGTGGCTGAGTTGGCCGAACTCGAAGCCGTATTGACGGAGAGGCTTTGGCCGCCCAATCTCATCATAAGACGGCGCAGAAATTCGATTTCCAATTCAGGATCGGCTGCACGGGGCGACCAAACTGTGGAATCTTTCAAGGGGCTGGTATAAATTTCAGCCAAGCCCCGATGGGTGATGGTAATTTCCAAACCATTGGCAGTTCTTTCAATGCGGGTGCGAAAGCGATCACGCTCTCCAGTGGAGTAGAGCGAGTCAAACATTTTGCCGACGGCTTTTCGCAAAAAGTCTTGTGGCAATTTAGCGCGATTTTCAGCCCAGTCAGTCTCCATGATGCCCAACTCGGGTTGATCAAGGCTGAGTACGAAACCATTGTCTTTCCAGAATTCACGCAATGGCTCCCACACAGAATCTGCGCTTCTGTTGATGACCAAATAACGCTGAGTGCCTGTGCGCACAATGCGAGCTTCGCCCGCTTGATTGGCTGCTGTGCCAGCATCGAGAGCGACTCGAGCGGGCGAAGCCGCCGCCGCGGCACTGGCCAATGCGCTGTTCGAGCCAGCCACTTGATACCGAGAGTCACGCCTCAACTGTGTGAGATCTGGCGGGACTGAAAGTGTGGGTGCTTGGCTGGCGCTTTTGTAATCAATTTTGCTTTCGTCTAAAGTAGAGCAGCCGGATAAAAAGCAGGTAAGTGCGGCAGCGCAAGCCATTGCATTCAAGTAACGAGCAGAAGGGGCAAATCGATTCACGGGTGAGTCCTTAAATAAGTCCGCTGGCACGCAACGCGGTTTCAACCACGGGCTGCTGAGATTTTGAGAGTTCGGTCATTGGCAAGCGCAAGGTACCGCCACAGAGTCCCATTCGGGCCATGGCCCATTTGACAGGAATGGGGTTGGCTTCTACAAATAAATTCTTGTGCATGGGCATCAATTTGAATTGAATTTCCATCGCTTTTTGAACATCACCCGCCATGGCGGCGACACACAACTCATGCATCAAACGGGGCGCCACATTGGCTGTCACGCTGACGTTTCCTTTGCCGCCACACAGCATGAGTGCCACAGCGCTTGGATCATCACCCGAATAGACAGCGAATTCTTTGGGTAAATCGCGAATAAGCCACTGTGCGCGTTCAATGCTGCCAGTGGCTTCTTTGATGCCCACAATGCCTGGTACTTGCGCCAAACGCAAAACAGTTTCGTGCTGCATATCGGCAACAGATCGGCCAGGCACGTTGTACAAAATGACCGGCAAATCGGGCACCGCTTCTGCGATGGCCTTGAAGTGTTGGTACAAGCCTTCTTGGGTTGGCTTGTTGTAATAAGGCACGACTTGCAGTTGACAATCGGCGCCAACACTTTTGGCAAACTTGGCCAACTCGATGGCTTCGGAGGTGGAATTGGCGCCACAACCGGCCATGATGGGTACGCGGCCTTTTGCTTGTTCAACCGACACCCGAATGATTTCTCGGTGCTCTTCGACATTGACAGTGGGCGACTCGCCAGTGGTGCCAACCACGCCAATGCAATCTGTGCCCTCGGCAATGTGCCAATCGATCAGTTTTCGCAGGCTGGCGTAATCGACAGAGCCGTCCTCCAACATGGGGGTAACCATGGCGGGAATGCTGCCGGTGATGGGTTGAAAAGTTTTCGTCATGGCGAATGAAATGGTCAACAAATGATCATTCTAACGACTGCTAAGCCAAAACGGATGTGGCAAGTCATTGACTTTCTGCGCGGCCACAATGCGTTGAACGCATTTAGCGGGTTGATCCCAATACCCATCTTCATAGGCAATAACATGCAGCTGGGCACACGTTTGAAGCAATTCGCCTGGCTTGAGCAAGAAGTCGGGACGAGAAGGTTTGCCAAACTTTTCGTGGCCCAAAGCGAAAGTCTCGTAAATTAAGAGCCCATCTGGCGCCAAGCATTCCAAAATGCGCGGCATCAGTGGGCGCCATAAGTAATTGGTAACGACCACCACATCAAATGTCTGGCCGCTTAAGGGCCAAGGGCCGCCTTCTATATCAGCCTCGATGACCATTCCGTAGGAGGAAGCTTCCGCTAAGGCCTCGGCAGATCGGTCTATGCCTGTGCAATGGTGACCGAGGCTCTGAAAGTACTTCATGTGCCTGCCTGCGCCACAAGCCAGGTCCAAAACCTGACTTTGAGGTTTGGCCAAGTGCGACCATCGCTGAACCCAAAGGGAAGGGGCTTCTGTGCCGTGCATCGTCTCAGTACTCCTGTTGAATCTCGTTTGCTGGAAAGCTGCGTGCCACGCATGATGCCCGATTGTGAAGTTAAATGCCCGGTTGAACTGTAAATTTATCCAGTACTTTGTTTGATTTCGCACTACAATCTGCGCCCATGGCTACATCTACCTCTGCAAAAGCATCTCCCGAATATGGCGAAGGCTCCATTCGAGTCCTCAAAGGCTTAGAGCCCGTCAAGCAACGCCCGGGCATGTACACCCGAACCGACAACCCATTGCACGTGATCCAAGAGGTGCTAGACAACGCAGCCGACGAAGCGCTGGCGGGTCATGGAAAGAAAATCAAAGTCACCCTTCATGCCGATGGCTCGGTCAGCATTGAAGACGATGGTCGCGGCATTCCATTCGGGCTGCACCCTGAAGAAAAAGCCCCAGTCATTGAGTTGGTCTTCACGCGATTGCATGCGGGCGGCAAGTTCGACAAGGGCAGCGGCGGCGCCTACAGTTTTTCAGGCGGCCTGCATGGCGTAGGTGTGAGTGTGACCAATGCACTTGCCAAGCGTTTGGAAGCCATCAGCTACCGTGAAGGTCAAGTGGCCGCGTTGGCGTTTTCTGGCGGCGATGTGATTGAACAACTGGTTACCCGCAAAGCTGCAGAGGGCGATCGCAAGCAGGGCACCACGGTGCGTGTGTGGCCCGATGCCAAGTATTTTGAATCGAGTGTCTTGCCCATGACCGAGCTCACGCATTTGCTGCGCAGCAAAGCGGTGCTCATGCCCGGTGTCACAGTGACCTTGTTCAACGAAAAAACCAAAGAGACCCAAACTTGGCAATACAAAGCCGGACTGCGCGATTACCTCATGCAAACTTTGAATGGCGACCCCGTCATTCCGCTGTTCGAAAATGAAGGCTTTGCAGACAGCAACCACGACAGCTTTGCAGAAGGCGAAGGTGCCAGTTGGGCGGTGGCATTTACCGAAGATGGCCAGCCTGTTCGCGAAAGCTATGTCAACCTTATTCCAACCACCGCAGGCGGCACGCACGACAGCGGTTTGCGCGATGGTTTGTTCACGGCGGTCAAGAGCTTCATTGAACTGCACAGCTTGCTGCCAAAGGGCGTCAAACTCATGCCCGAAGACGTGTTTGCGCGGGCCAGTTTTGTGTTGTCGGCCAAGGTGCTTGACCCACAATTTCAAGGTCAAATCAAAGAGCGCTTGAATTCGCGCGACGCCGTGCGTTTGGTGTCCAGCTTTGTTCGCCCCAGCCTAGAGTTGTGGTTGAACGAGCATGTGGAATACGGCAAAAAGTTGGCCGAATTGGCCATCAAGGCCGCGCAGCATCGTCAAAAAGCCGGCCAAAAAGTGGAGAAGCGCAAGAGTTCAGGCGTGGCGGTATTGCCTGGCAAACTGACAGATTGCGAGAGCAAAGACATTGCACACAACGAAGTGTTTTTGGTCGAAGGCGACTCGGCGGGTGGCAGTGCCAAGATGGGCCGCGACAAAGAGTGTCAAGCCATTCTGCCTTTGCGCGGCAAGGTGCTTAACACCTGGGAAGTCGATCGCGATCGCTTGTTTGCCAACAACGAAATTCACGACATCTCGGTGGCCATTGGGGTCGATCCACATGGCCCCAACGACTCACCCGATTTGTCGGGTTTGCGTTACGGCAAGATTTGCATCTTAAGCGATGCCGATGTGGACGGCTCGCACATTCAGGTCTTGCTTTTGACGCTGTTTTTCCGCCACTTTCCCAAGCTCATTGAAACCGGCAATTTGTTTGTCGCCCGCCCGCCACTGTTCCGAGTCGATGCACCTGCGCGCGGCAAAAAACCAGCTGCCAAAATGTATGCATTGGACGATGGTGAGTTACAAAGTATCTTAGACAAACTGCGCAAAGACGGCGTGCGCGAAGGTGCATGGAGCATCAGCCGATTCAAAGGCTTGGGCGAGATGAATGCAGAGCAATTGTGGGAAACCACGCTCAATCCAGATACACGTCGTTTGCTGCCTGTTCAACTGGGCACCCTAGACTTTGCACAAACCGAAAGTTTGATCACCCAACTGATGGGCAAGGGCGAAGCGGCAGCGCGCCGCGAACTGATGGAGTTGCACGGTGATGACATTGAAGTTGACATCTAAGTGCTCAGTCAACGCCTTCCTGAATTGCTTAGATTTGAAATGATCCCAACATGAACGATCAACCGACCTTAGACCTTGAAAACAGCGAGTCCGATGACTCTCTGAATTTGGCCACTTATGCGCAGCGCGCCTACCTTGAATATGCATTGAGCGTGGTCAAGGGCCGTGCCTTGCCTGATGTGTGTGATGGTCAAAAACCAGTGCAAAGGCGCATTTTGTATTCCATGTCTCGCATGGGATTGGGCTTTTCGGGCGCCACGGGTGCCAAGCCGGTTAAAAGTGCGCGCGTGGTAGGTGATGTGCTGGGCCGCTTCCACCCCCATGGCGACCAAGCTGCTTACGATGCGTTGGTGCGCATGGCGCAAGACTTCAGCCAGCGTTACCCACTCATTGATGGCCAAGGCAACTTTGGCAGCCGCGATGGCGATGGCGCTGCGGCCATGCGCTACACAGAAGCACGTCTTTCGAAAATCACCACTTTGTTGTTGGATGAGATAGACCAAGGCACCGTCGATTTCATTCCCAACTACGATGGCTCCACCGAAGAGCCGCGTCAGTTGCCAGCGCGTTTGCCCTTTGTATTGATGAACGGTGCCAGCGGCATTGCGGTGGGTTTGGCCACTGAAATTCCTAGCCACAATTTGCGTGAAGTGGCCGATGCGTGCGTAGCCCTCATCAAGTCGCCCAAGCTGACCAACGAAGAATTGTTTGCCTTGGTACCAGGCCCCGACTATCCAGGCGGTGGTCAAATCATCAGTCCTGCCTCCGACATTGCAGATGCCTATCGCACCGGCCGTGGCTCACTGAAGGTGCGCGCGCGTTGGAAAATTGAAGACATGGCGCGGGGTCAATGGCAATTGGTGGTCACTGAACTGCCCATTGGTGTGAGCTCGCAAAAAGTGTTGGAAGAAATTGAAGAGCTCACCAACCCCAAAGTGAAGGCAGGCAAGAAAGCCCTGAGTGCAGACCAGATGCAACTCAAGGCCAGTGTTTTGTCCTTGCTCGACGTGGTGCGCGATGAGTCCAGCAAAGATGCCGCAGTGCGTTTGGTGTTTGAGCCTAAAACCAGCCGCATTGAGCAACAAGAACTGATCACGGCTTTGCTGGCGCACACCAGCTTGGAAACCTCATCTCCCATCAACATGACCTCGGTGGGCATTGATGGCAAGCCGGTGCAAAAGTCATTGCGCCAAATGTTGCTTGAGTGGATTACCTTCCGCCAACAAACCATTGTGCGCCGCTCCGAACATCGCTTGGGCAAAGTGATGGATCGCATCCATATTTTGGAAGGCCGTCAGTTGGTGTTGCTCAACATTGACGAAGTGATTGCCATCATTCGCCAAAGCGATGAGCCTAAGCAGGCTTTGATGATTCGTTTCAAACTGAGCGAGCGCCAGGCCGAAGACATCCTTGACATTCGCCTGCGCCAACTGGCCCGTTTGGAAGGCATCAAGATTGAGCAAGAGTTGAAAGAGCTGCGCACCGAGCAAACACAACTCGAAGAAATTTTGGCCAACCCATCCGCACTCAAACGCTTGATGGTGAAAGAGATTGAGCAAGACGCCAAAGCATTTGCCGACCCGCGCCGCACACTCATTCAAGAAGAGAAGAAGGCAGTGGCCGAAGTCAAAGTGGTTGACGAACCTGTGACTGTGGTGGTGTCGGAAAAAGGCTGGGTGCGTGCACGCCAAGGTCATGGTCACGACGCTAGCAGTTTTGCATTCAAGGCAGGCGACGGTTTGTATGGCGCCTATGAATGTCGCACTGTCGATACATTGCTTGCCTTTGGCACGGCCCAAAAAGGCAGTGGCCGTGTGTACTCTGTGCCTGTGGCTGCGTTGCCTGGAGCGCGTGGCGATGGCCAACCTGTGACCACGCTCATTGAACTGGAACCCGGCACACAGATTGCACATTACTTTGCAGGGCCTTCAAACGCTACGCTCTTGCTTTCGAGTTCGGGCGGCTATGGTTTCATGGCGACAGTGGACAACATGATTTCGCGTCAAAAAGGCGGCAAAGCTTTTCTCACACTGGGTGATGGCGAATCGGTGTGCGCACCATCGCATGTTTCGGGCTCAAACGCTACGCCGCAACCAGGCGCTAAAGTGATGCCTGCCGCAACGCATGTCGCCTGTGCTTCCACAGGGGGCCGCATTATCACTTTTGAAATCAGTGAACTCAAGCTGATGGAGAAGGGTGGTCGTGGATTGATGCTGCTTGATTTGGAAGCCAAAGACACGCTGGCTGGCGCAGCCGCATACACCCGCAGTGTGAAGCTCACGGGTATTGGCCGCGGTGGCAAAGACCGTGAAGAAACGCTTGAAATTAGAAGCTTGAACAATGCGCGGGCGGCTAGAGCGCGCAAAGGCAAGGCTGCTGATTTGGGCTTCAAGCCCACCCAAATTTCACGCGTTGAGTAAAGCAGAGGCTTATCTTTTGGGTGCGAAATGCATGCGCGGCACAAACTGGTAAGTAGAACGCCAGCATGTGGCCAAGAGCTCCTCGGGACCATTCCTGTGGGTTAACTTCTTGCGAAGTCTTGAGACACACACTTGCAAGCGTTTGTTGTTGTAAAAATCTGAGAGGCCCCAGATGGCCATTTCTAAGGCATCGCTGCGCAATGCTTGTTCGGGTGCCATGGCCAATTGCGTCAGCAGAACGGTTTCCATGGCGGTCAGCCCAATGGCATTGTTGGCTGGGCCCGTAAGCAATGCCCTAACGGGATCGATGGTCCAGCCGGTTTTGAGGGTTTTGGGAAGTCTTGCAGCCAAGCGTTCAATGATGGCGATCAATTCACTAGGGTTAAACGGTTTGCTAATGCAGACGTCAGCACCTGCAGCAATGGCGGCAATGCGCTCTTGGGGCTCGGTGGCAGGGGCAATCATGACAACACGAACTTCTGGGTGTTTGGCCAATTTGGCCGTATAGGTCAGACTTTGCTCGCCCAGTGTGAGTGCATCTAAAACCACAACATCACTGATTTGGTGGGCGTTTTGTGCGGCCAAGTCGTTAGCGTCTATGTAGTGATGGCATTGAATGCCAGCAGTATGAAGGTGGGCAAGGACCTGTTCCGCCAAATTAGAGTCTTGTTCGACGAAGCTGACACAGAGTGGTTTCATGGCGGTTTTCCTGTTTAAATGTTTACTTAAGAATTCATAATAATTCTTTTTGTTTTCATTTATTAATCAATATTTAACAATTTATAGTTAAAAGTGATTAATAATTTTAGGAAAAGGCCATTTCTCCTCTCAAAACTATCAACAATTGCTTTGCCTTGCCATGAACTTGCAAAGATAGACAGTGTGGCAATTTTGTTGAATTAGGCTAATTCGGCTATCAATTCAATCTCGACGCAGGCACCCATGGGCAGTTGAGCAACGCCAAAAGCACTTCGAGCGTGCGCGCCGGCATCGCCAAATACCTGGCCCAACAACTCACTGCAGCCATTGGTCACCAAGTGCTGCTCTGTGAATTCAGCTGTTGAATTCACCAGACTCATCACCTTGACAATGCGTTTGACCTTGTTGAGGTCGCCAACAGCCGCATGCAGGGTGCCCAGCAAGTCGATTGCAACCGCTCTGGCCGCAGCTTTGCCTTCGTCGGTTTGAATGTTCTTACCAAATTGCCCCGTCCAAGCTTGGCCATTCTTTTTAGAAATATGACCACTCAAAAAAACCAAATTGCCAGTTTGAGCAAAGGGGACATAGGCTGCAGCGGGTGTGGCAACAGGTGGCAAAGTGATTTGCAATTCTTCTAGGCGTTTGTAGATGGACATGTTGTAAAAATGGGTTAAAGGTTCGAGTTTAAAGCGGCTCCACTGTGACACTGATTCACTTGGTCTGCAAGTGAACGTAACAGCGCTTGCATCGAAATAGCAGCTTGTGCCTCCTAAACTAGAAAAAGCCGCGCCATGCTGGGCACAAAGAAAGGCTCTACATGGTAAGGACACTGCCTTGGTGCTTGGCTGCTTGGCTTTTGGGCACCGCACTTCAGTTGCAACAGGCCAGCCTTTGGTCGCTTTCTGTTGTCCTGACTGTTGGCAGTTTGACCGTCTCAGTTGGCGTGCTTTTGTGCTTGCTGCGCGCCAACAACTCTCACTTCACAAACTGTCTCATGGGGGCTTTGATTTCGTTTGGGCTGGCTTTGTCGCTGGTCAATGCCCGTTGTCTTTGGCAGGCTCAACACAGACTGGATCCTTTGATAGAGGGAAAAGAACTGATGCTTTCGGGAATCATTGCGTCCTTGCCTCAGCAGAGCGCAAACGGTGTGAAATTCAGGTTTCAAGTTCAATCTGCTTTGGAGATCAATACATCTCGCAATGTCGTGGTGCCTGAGTGGATTGATCTTGCTTGGTACGACAGAGAGTCAGTTGATTGGATGACAGGCAGACATTGGGCTGGACTCAAAGCTGGCGACACATGGCAGTTCAATGTGCGCCTAAAAGCGCCCCATGGCACGCTCAATCCGGGGGGCTTTGATGAAGGTTTGTGGCGTTGGGAACAAGGGGTCATGGCCACAGGCTCTGTGCTGACAGGCAAACGCGCTGAAGCGCCTCAAAAAATCAAGACATCGTGGCTTTACCCCGTCGCACAAGCTAGGCAATACGTTCGGTCTGAAATTGAAAAAAAACTGTTGTCGGGAGATGCACAGAGCCGGTCCATGGCTGGCGTGATTGCGGCATTGGTCATGGGTGACCAAGCCGCCGTTCAAACTTCGGATTGGGATCTTTTCAGGGCCACGGGTGTCGCGCATTTGATGAGTATTTCGGGTTTGCACATTACCTTGTTTGCGTGGGTGATGGCCGGCGCAATTCGAAGACTTTGGCGTTTCTCTGCTGCGCGTGGAAGCCGTCTTTGTTTGCGTTGGCCAGCGCCGCATGCGGCTGTCTTGGCAGGTTCCCTGTTGGCCACACTGTATGCGCTGTTCAGTGGCTGGGGCTTGCCCTCTCAAAGGACCGTCATCATGCTTTGGGTGCTGAGTTTGCTTCGACTTCGGGGTGCGCGTTGGCCAACTTTTTGGAGCCTTGGTTTGGCTTTGTGGGTGGTGGTGGCTTTTGATCCATGGGCTTTGCTTCAAGCCGGTTTTTGGTTGAGCTTTGTGGCGGTGGGTGTCTTGATGGTCAGCGATCCAGCGAAACATTCTGAGCTAAAAACATTGGAGAATGAGAACTCTCAAACAGTGCAAAGAAATACGTTTGATTCAATCGGCCTTCATTGGATGGCCAAAGCATTTCAGTCACTGAAGGGCTTGCTGCGAGAGCAATGGGTGGTCACAGTGGCTTTAACCCCGCTTGCTATTTTGTTTTTTGGGCAGGTTTCATGGGTGGGTCTGTTGGCAAATTTGGTGGCCATTCCATGGGTCACTTGGGTAGTCACCCCACTTGCTATTTTGGGTGTATTGGCCTCACCGCTTTGGCTTGTGGCTTCTTGGGCCCTTGAGCCCCTGATGGCCATGCTGACGTTCTTGGCCAGTTTACAGGGCAGTGTTTGGCAATTGCCAACGCCACCATTTTTCTTGGCGGTCCTGGCTATTTTGGGTGGCTTGTTGCTGTTGCAAGCATGGCCTTGGCACTTGCGCGCTTGGGGTGTGTTGTTCATGTTGCCAATCTTCCTGTGGCAAGTTCCTAAACCACAGCTTGGTCATTTTGATCTGTGGTTTGCCGATGTCGGGCAAGGCAATGCGGTATTGCTCAGAACGGCCAACCATGCCTTGCTTTATGACGCGGGGCCTATGTACACAGAAACCTCAGATGCAGGGCAGAGGGTGTTGGTGCCTTTGCTGAATCGCTTGGGCGTGAAGTTGGACAGGGTGATGCTTAGCCACCGCGATGCAGATCACACGGGTGGTGCGCCCGCAGTGTTGCGCGCACACCCCAATGCAGATCTGTGGAGTTCAGTTGAAGTGGGCCACCCATTGGCGAACATTCGCCCTGTGCATGCTTGCATCGCTGGGCAGAAATGGGCCTGGGATGGTGTTCAATTTGAAATGCTGCACCCCCTACTTTCGGATTACAGCAAGTCGGCTGGCGCCAATGGATTGAGTTGTGTTTTGAGGGTTGATGCCAGTCAAACAGTTCAGTCAAACATGTCGCAAGATCGCAACTTGGGCAGTGCCTTGTTGGTCGGGGACATCGAGGCGCCTCAAGAGTTGGCTTTGCTTCAAGGCTTGGCCTTGCAGTCCGTTGGTGTTTTGTTGGTGCCGCACCATGGCAGCCAAACATCTTCAACAATGGGTTTCATTGAGGCCCTGATGCCTCAATGGGCAGTGGTTCAGGCGGGTTACCGAAATCGATACGGCCACCCTGCACCTCGTGTTGTTCAGCGCTACGAATCTCTGGGTGTTCCCTTGTCGATATCATATGAGTGTGGTGCTGCCCATTGGCAAAGTAACAAGCCCGAGCAATTGCATTGCGAACGAGAAGTTCGTCGGCGCTATTGGCACACACCTAGAAGGGTAGAACCTAGGGCTGCCGATTAGCCGATTGCAAAGTTGCGACCATGCAATGAGTCAGAATTACTTAATCAGTTCGGGTGAGAAAAATCGCGGCAAAAACAGCACGATGTCTGGAAACACAATGATGGCCATCAGCACGACCAACATAGGGATCAGCATGATCATGGTGTCTTTGATGGCAAAGCTGATAGGTACTTTGGCAACGGCGCACGATATCATCAGGCACATGCCATAGGGCGGTGTGATGAGGCCAAATGCCAAAGACACAATGCCAACAATGGCAAAGTGCACGGGGTGCATACCCACAGATTCGGCCAATGGCTGTAAAGTGGTTCCAACAATGATGATGGCGGGTATGGCATCTAAGAAGCAGCCCACAACCAAAAACGCGCCAGCAATCAA
>Ga0209357_1000254_pt1 | contig 20512 bp, 22 predicted proteins | sample LauGreFBDMM110SD_2_FD_187573 | JGI IMG/M metagenome (GOLD analysis project Ga0209357, IMG submission 187573) | Freshwater lake microbial communities from Lake Michigan, USA - Fa13.BD.MM110.SD (SPAdes) (version 3) | ecosystem: Environmental > Aquatic > Freshwater > Lake | place: Lake Michigan... | reverse complement strand
TTAGTGAATTACAGCCTGGCAAATATCAACCTCGAAGCATTATGCAAGAAGAGGCTTTACATGCGCTTTCACAATCTATTTTAAAACAAGGCGTCATGCAGCCTATTATTGTCCGGCCTGTGGGCAATAATCAATATGAAATCATTGCAGGCGAGAGAAGATGGCGTGCTGCAAAATTAGCAAATCTTAGTGAAGTACCAGTCATCATTAAAAATATTCCTGATGAATCAGCGCTCGCGATGGCGCTTATTGAAAATATTCAACGCGAAGATTTAAATCCATTAGAAGAAGCGATTGGCATTAAACGTTTAATCGATGAATTTAATATGACGCATGAAGAAGCGGCAGATGCGGTTGGTAAATCGCGCGTCACTGTTTCTAATTTACTAAGACTGTTAACTTTAACGAAGCCTGTTCAAGATCGACTATTAAGTGGAAAAATTGATATGGGACATGCAAGAGCTTTGATTGGCTTAGAGGGCAGCCAACAGATTATGTTATGCGAAGAAGTGATTCAAAAAAATCTATCTGTGCGAGAAGTTGAGGCGCTCGTTAAAAACCTACAAAATAGTTACAAAATCGATAGTCAAAAAACCTCCCCTAAAAAGATAAATGCAGATGTGCGTCAGCTTGAAGAATCTTTAGCAGAAACCCTTGGGGCATCGGTCACTATTGATGCAAAAAAGAATGGTTCGGGTATTTTAAAAGTGCATTACCGTAATTTGGAGCAATTGGATGAGATTCTTAAAAAAATCAAAGGATAAAGTACGCTTTACCCTTGACGGAACGGCTAATTACAGGGAAAATTCATGCCTTTGTAACTCAAAGATGTTGCATTCAGTGAGCATAAATGTCCGATATTGATGAAATCACTGAAAGAATGAAGCGATTCCCTCAAATCATTCAAAAAATGTTGAGTTTGCAGGTTAAAGCCGCTGGTATATTAACGGTTTTAGTTGCAGTAGTGTTTGGAAAGCATGCAGGTGTGTCTGCGTTGATCGGTAGTGTCTCCGTAATATTCGGTGTACTTCTCGCCTCAAAAATTGCTCACAAAACGGCTTTGAGTAAAGAGCCCGCAGCTATCATTATTAATGTGTTAAAAGCTGAAGCCGTAAAAATTTTTGTAGTACTTGTATCGCTTTGGTCTGCGTTTAAGTTTTATACAGCGCTTGTACCATTTGCACTGATTGCAGGGCTTGTATTGTCAGCCATTATTTCAGGCGCATCGATTACAAAATTAAATGAAGACAAATAAAAGTCATTAGGAAATATTGAAAGCTATGGCAACTGAAGGCACATTAACAGCGAGTGAATATATCACCCACCATTTAACCTTTAATACAAAGGCTATTGGTGAAGGTGCATTCTGGGCAATTAATATTGACTCACTTGTAATGGGTGTATTGCTTGGTATTATTTCAATGGCATTGATATGGATGGTTGCTCGTAAAGCTACAGCTGGCGTTCCTTCAAAAGGCCAAGCATTTGTAGAGCTCATGTTTGGTTTCATTGACGATCAAGTTAAAAATATATTCCATGGCGATCGCCACGCTTTTATCGCACCTGCTGCATTAACAGTTTTTATCTGGGTCCTTGTGATGAATTCCATGGACTTTCTGCCTATCGATGTGATGGCACATTTTATTTACGCACCTTTAGGTATTCACGAATGGCGCAGCGTGCCAACCTCAGACATCAACACAACCTTTGCACTTGCCATCGCAGTGTGGATTCTTATGATTTATTTTGGTATTAAAGTAAAAGGTTTTGGTGGTTGGATCCACGAATTATTTACAGCCCCTTTTGGTAGCAAAGTTTGGGTATGGCCTGCAAACTTTTTATTTAATATCATCGAATACATTTCTAAACCTTTATCTCATTCACTTCGGCTTTTCGGAAATATGTATGCAGGGGAAGTGATTTTCTTGTTACTCGGCTTATTAGCGTCAACAAGTGTGACAGGCGTATTTTTTGGAGCATTGTTGGGCGCAGGTTGGTCCATATTCCATATTCTAATTGTGGGGCTACAAGCATTTGTCTTCATGATGTTAACGGTGGTGTATTTATCGATGGCGCATGAAGGCCATTAGTTTTTTTATTTAAGTATTTTTAACTGAGAGGGAAGTAAACATGGAACATATACAATATTTAGCAATGATTCAATCTTATACAGCAATTGGTCTAGGTTTGATGATTGGTTTAGCAGCTTTAGGCGCATGTATCGGTATCGGTATTATGTGTGCGAGTTTCTTAGAAGGTGCAGCAAGACAACCTGAAATGATTCCACAATTACAAGGTAAGGTATTCTTACTTTTAGGCTTGATTGACGCTTCTTTTATTATTAGCGTTGGTATCGTGATGATGTTTGCATTTGCAAATCCATTATTAAGTGCAATCGCAAAATAAGTGTTTAGGTTCTTTTAACCGAACTTAGACAGGAGCAAAAATGAATATTAATTTTACGTTAATTGCCCAAGCGATTGCTTTTGCGATTCTCATTTGGTTTACCGTGAAGTATGTGTGGCCACCTCTTTTAAACGCGATTGAAACGCGTCAAAAAGAAATTGCCGACGGTTTAGCTGCAGCGCAAGAAGGAAAAGCTTCTTTAGAAGTAGCTGCAAAGAAAACGACACTGCAACTTAACGAAGCCAAACAGAAAGCATCTGAAATTATTTCTCAAGCTGAAAAAAGAGCATCTGAAATTTTAGAAGAAGCGAAGCATCAAGCGAAAACTGAAGGGGATCGTATTATCTTAGGTGCGAAAGCAGAGATTGACCAAGAAGTGAATCGTGCTAAAGAATCTTTACGCGAACAAGTGTCAACACTTGCCATCGCCGGTGCTGAAAAAATCTTATCAAAAGAAATTGATAAGAAAGCACATAGCGATATGTTAAGTAAATTAGCGAAAGAACTATAGGATCTATATGGCAGAAATTTCAACCATCGCAAGACCTTATGCTGTTGCAGCATTTAATCTTGCTAAAGAAAAAAAATCTCTTACAGAGTGGTCTGAGATGTTGGAATTTTTAGCACAGGTGTCTTTAGATGAGGGTATGCATGCTTTCATTAACGATTCAAAGGTATCTGATGAGGATCGCGAAAAAGCACTCATTAAAATCGCTGGAAAAAAACTTAATGCTTATGGAGAAAATCTCATTAAGCTTTTGATTGAATATAAAAGACTTAATGTGCTACCTCAAATCAGCGAGCTTTTTGAAACATTAAAAGCAACGGATGAAGGAACGCTCGATGCTGAAATTATTGTTGCATCAAAACCGACAGATAAAGAAGTCGACACATTAGTGAAAAGTTTAGAAAAGAAATTTAATAAAAAAATTGACGCAAAAGTAACGATTGATGAAGCAATCATTGGCGGTATTAAAGTGATTGTGGGCGACACCGTGATTGATGCTTCAGTTCGTGAGCAATTACAAAATTTAGCCTACGCGTTGAAGTCGTAAGCTAATCATTATCAGGAGATAGTAATGCAGTTATCAACATCAGAAATTAGTGAACTCATCAAAAGTCGATTAGAGAATTTCTCGACAACCGCTGAAGCGAGAACACAGGGTACGGTCGTATCAGTGACCGACGGTATTGTGCGTATTCACGGATTGTCAAATGTGATGTCTGGTGAAATGATCGAATTCCCAGGGAATACATATGGGCTTGCTTTGAATCTTGAACGTGACTCTGTAGGTGCTGTGGTGCTAGGTGATTACGAACACATTACAGAAGGTGATGTATGTAAATGTACAGGCCGTATTTTAGAAGTGCCTGTAGGCCCAGAATTGATTGGCCGTGTGGTAAATGCACTTGGTCAACCTATTGATGGTAAAGGCCCAGTTAAAACTAAACTTACTGACAAGCTTGAGAAAGTTGCACCAGGTGTGATTGCACGTAAATCTGTATCCCAACCAGTTCAAACAGGTTTGAAATCTGTTGACTCGATGGTGCCAGTCGGACGAGGCCAACGTGAATTGATTATTGGCGACCGTCAAACGGGTAAAACAGCTGTAGCGACTGACGCGATTATTAATCAAAAAGGTCAAAACATGACCTGTATCTACGTGGCGATTGGTCAAAAAGCATCTACTATCGCTAACGTCGTTAGAAAACTTGAAGAACACGGCGCGATGGAATACACAATCATCGTTGCAGCTACAGCTTCTGATTCAGCAGCGTTGCAATTCTTAGCGCCTTACGCGGGCTGTACGATGGGTGAATATTTCCGCGATCGTGGTGAAGATGCGCTTATTATTTATGATGACTTAACAAAGCAAGCGATTGCTTATCGTCAAATTTCATTACTCTTACGTCGTCCACCAGGCCGAGAAGCTTATCCTGGCGACGTTTTCTATATTCACTCACGTTTACTTGAACGTGCAGCACGCGTGAATGAAGACTATGTAGAAAAATTTACAAAAGGAAAAGTGAAGGGTAAAACAGGTTCACTCACTGCATTACCAATCATCGAAACAGCGGCAGGTGACGTATCAGCATTCGTACCAACAAACGTGATTTCGATTACTGACGGTCAGATCTTCCTTGAAACAGACTTATTTAACGCAGGTATTCGTCCAGCGATTAACGCAGGTATTTCTGTGTCTCGCGTGGGTGGGGCTGCACAAACTAAAGTGATTAAAAAATTAGGCGGTGGTGTACGTTTAGCTTTAGCTCAATATCGTGAGTTAGCAGCGTTTGCACAATTTGCATCTGATCTTGATGAGGCTACACGTAAACAACTTGATCGCGGTCGCATGTTTACAGAACTTATGAAGCAAGCACAATATGCACCTTTAAGTGTTTCACAAATGGCTGTGACATTATTTGCAGCAAACAAAGGGTACTTTGATGATGTTCCAACGATTAAAGTGTTGGCATTTGAAAATGCATTGCATGGTTTCATGAATTCTAAATACAAAAAGATTATGCAAGACATCGAAAAAACAACTGACTTATCGGGTGACAATGAAAAAGCACTTGAAAAGGCGATTGAAGATTTCAAATCAAGTAACGCTTACTAATATAAAGAGTCATTATGGCCAGTAGTAAAGAAATCAGAACCAAGATCAAGAGTGTGGAAAATACACGAAAGATCACCAAGGCGATGGAGATGGTCGCAGCATCTAAGATGCGTAAAGCTCAAGAGCGTATGCGTCAAGCTCGACCTTATGCTGAGAAAATCAGAAACGTGGCAGCACATTTGTCTTACGCCCAATCTGAGTATAAACATCCATTTCTCGTGAAAAAAGACCAAGTAAAAAATATTGGTTTGATTGTAGTCACTTCAGATAAAGGTTTATGTGGTGGCCTTAATACCAACGTTTTAAGAATGTCTGTCAATCAGATGAAACAATGGGAATCACAAGGTAAAAAGGTACACGTGAGTGCATTAGGTAATAAAGGTTTAGGTTTCATGACGCGTATTAACGCGAATGTGAAATCACACATCACAGGTTTAGGTGATACGCCGCATGTTGAAAAACTAATTGGTGCAATCAAAGTAATGTTAGATGCATATGTAAATGGTGAAGTTGATCAGCTCTTTATTTGCTATACCAAATTTATTAATACGATGAAACAAGACCCTGTTGTGGATCAATTGTTACCACTCTCAGGTGAAAAAATCGGAAGTCCAGAAGGCCCATGGGATTATATCTATGAGCCGGATGCACAAAGTGTGATTGATCAATTATTAACACGTTATATCGAATCATTGATTTATCACGGCGTCACAGAAAATATGGCGTCAGAACAATCCGCACGAATGGTTGCAATGAAGTCTGCTTCAGATAATGCGAAGAATGTAATTGGCGAATTGAAATTGGTTTATAACAAAGCGCGTCAAGCGGCAATTACAAAAGAAATTTCAGAAATTGTGGGTGGTGCAGCTGCGGTTGCATAACATTGAATTAATTATTTAGAGTCTTCAAGGATAAAAAAATGGCTAGTAAACAAATCGGAAAAGTAGTTCAGTGTATCGGAGCGGTGGTTGACGTCGAGTTTCCTCGCGATCAAATGCCAAAAGTATTTGATGCATTAATTATAGATGACAAAGACTCACAAGCTGAAGCAGGATTGACACTCGAAGTGCAACAACAGCTAGGCGACGGAATTGTTAGAACGATTGCGATGGGTTCTTCTGACGGACTTGCGCGCGGTACCGCATTTAAATCTACGGGCGCTGCGATCAATGTGCCAGTAGGTACAGGCACTCTAGGTCGTATCATGGATGTGCTTGGTCGCCCGATTGACGAATTAGGCCCAATTAAATCTAAAGAATTCCGTTCTATTCACCAAAAAGCACCAGACTTCAAAGACCTGTCACCTTCTGTTGATCTTCTTGAAACAGGTATTAAGGTCATTGACTTAGTTTGCCCGTTCGCTAAAGGCGGTAAAGTGGGTCTCTTCGGCGGTGCCGGTGTAGGCAAGACTGTGAACATGTTGGAACTCATTAACAATATTGCTAAACAACACTCAGGTTTATCTGTATTCGCAGGTGTGGGTGAACGAACTCGCGAAGGTAACGACTTCTATCATGAAATGTCAGATGCAGGCGTTATTAAATTAGATGACATGGAAGAATCTAAAGTAGCGATGGTGTTTGGCCAGATGAACGAGCCACCAGGCAACCGTTTACGCGTAGCGCTTTCAGGTTTAACCATGGCTGAAAAATTCCGTGACGAAGGTCGTGATGTTCTTTTCTTCGTAGATAATATTTATCGATACACGCTCGCAGGTACCGAAGTATCAGCACTTCTTGGACGTATGCCTTCAGCGGTAGGATACCAACCAACACTCGCTGATGAAATGGGGCGCTTACAAGAGCGTATCACTTCAACAAAAACAGGTTCGATTACTTCGATTCAAGCGGTTTATGTCCCAGCCGATGACTTGACTGATCCATCACCTGCAACAACATTCCAACATTTGGATTCAACAGTTGTATTGTCTCGTGACATTGCTTCTCTTGGTATTTATCCAGCGGTGGACCCATTGGATTCAACATCACGTCAGCTTGATCCGCTCGTAGTGGGTGAAGAACATTATCAAGTCGCACGCTCTGTGCAATCTACATTACAACGCTATAAAGAATTACGCGATATTATTGCGATTCTTGGTATGGACGAATTATCTCCGGAAGATAAATTAGCGGTGAGTCGTGCACGTAAAATTCAACGTTTCTTATCACAACCATTCCACGTCGCTGAAGTCTTTACAGGCGCTCCTGGTAAATATGTGACATTGAAAGATACGATCAAAGGCTTTAAAGCAATCGTGAGTGGTGAATATGATCATTTACCAGAACAAGCGTTCTATATGGTTGGTAGCATCGAAGAAGCTGTAGCAAAAGCAAAAACATTATCTTAATTGATTAGGTAAAAACAACATGGTTGCAACGGTTCATATTGATGTAGTAAGCGCTGAAGAATCTATTTTTTCAGGAGAAGCTGAATTTATAGCAGCACCCGCACAAATGGGTGAAGTGGGTATTTATCCGCATCATGCACCGATGATTACATCGATTAAACCAGGCGCGTTGCGCATCAAATTAGCGGATAAAAATGAAGAACAACTCATTTATATTTCAGGCGGTATTTTAGAAGTGCAACCAGGGGTGGTGACAGTGTTAGCGGATACAGCGATTCGTGGTCATGATCTTGATGAGGCGCAAGCGAATGCAGCTAAAAAAGCGGCTGAAGAAGCAATGAAAAATCGATCATCCGATGTGGATTATGCAAAAGCGCAAGCTGAATTAGCTGAAGCGATTGCTCAAATTCAAGCGATTCAAAAATTACGCCAAAAACATTAAATTACAAAGCTTACAAAACTAGTAAAAGCAGCTTTTAAGCTGCTTTTTTTATGTCATCTGATCACAAATAGACGATAAAATAGCAAAGATGTCTTTATCTATTGTGATTTTAGCTGCAGGCAAAGGAACGCGGATGCGTTCTGATTTACCCAAAGTCTTGCAACCGCTTGCTCATAAACCTCTTCTCGGTTATGTCATTGATGCTTCTATGTCATTCAAACCTAAAGAGCTTGTTGTGGTTTATGGATATGGCGGCGATCTCGTCAAAAAAACATTTCCATCGCCCGATATTCAATGGGTAGAGCAAAAAGAACAGTTGGGCACAGGCCATGCTTTGCAACAAGCTGTTCCTTTAATCAATGACGGGGGTAATACGCTCATTTTATATGGTGATGTACCTTTAATTGATCAAAAAACGATTGAACGCCTAATTATAAAAGGCCAAAAAAATTTAGCTGTTTTAACTTACTTAAAAGAGGATCCAAAAGGCTACGGTAGAATTGTAAAAAAAGACGGCCAAATACAAAAAATTGTAGAAGAAAAAGATTGTGATGAATCACAAAAAAATATTAAAGAAATTAATACAGGCATTATGTGCGCCCCCAATCATCTCTTAAAAAATTGGCTTACAAGACTGACCAATAAGAACGCCCAAAAAGAATATTATTTGACAGATATTGTAGGGCTGTCCATTGAAGATAACATTGAAGTATTAAGCGAATCTGCGGATAATGAAGCATCCATTACCGGAATTAATTCGAAATATGAATTAGCAACCATGGAAAGGAACTATCAACTTATGATAGCAAAAACATTGATGGAACAGGGTGTCACCATAATAGATCCGAGCCGAATTGATATCCGTGGCGAAGTCACAGCAGGACAAGATGTGACGATTGATGTAGGTTGTATTTTTGAAGGCAAGGTCGTTTTGGGTAGTCATGTGAAAGTTGCAGCGTATTCGCATATCAAAGATAGCGTCATTGGTGACCATTCCTCGATCGAACCCTATTCACATATTGTTGAAAGTAAAGTGGGGAGCCATTGTCGTATTGGACCCTTTGCAAGATTAAGACCTGGTACCCAGCTTCAAAATCATGTGCACATTGGTAATTTTGTAGAAATTAAAAATAGTGAAGTGAACGATCACACCAACATCAATCACTTAAGCTATGTCGGCGATAGCCTTGTAGGCAAATCAGTCAACATAGGTGCCGGAACTATTACATGCAATTATGATGGTGCAAATAAACATCCGACTACTATTGAGGATGATGTTTTTATAGGATCAAATACAGCATTAGTAGCACCCGTTAAAATTGGTAAGGGCGCTACGATTGCAGCAGGATCGACGATTACTAAAGATGCTCCACCAGGAGATCTCACCGTGTCACGTGGAAAACAAACCAGCATTTCTGGCTGGAAAAAACCTACAAAGAAATAAAGAGAGAAATATATGTGCGGCATTGTAGGTGCAATTTCAAATAAAAATATCGTTCCACATTTAATCGAAGGATTAAGTCGTCTCGAATATCGTGGTTATGATTCTTCCGGTATTGCAGTGGTAAGAAATGGCATTGAGCGAGTTCGTTCCGTAGGACGTGTTTCTGAGATTGAAGCAATGGTTAAAGATCAGAAATTGGAAGGATTTTTAGGTATTGGTCATACTAGATGGGCAACACATGGCGGCGTCACTGAACTTAACGCACATCCACATGTATCAGAGGGCGAGATTGCAGTAGTTCACAATGGGATTATTGAAAATTATGAAGAAAAACGAGAGCACCTTAAAAAATTAGGTTACCACTTTGAATCACAAACAGATACGGAAGTCATTGCACATCTCATTCATTATTTTATCAAACATAAAAATAAAACTCTTCTTGAAGCAACTCAAATGCTGGGTGAAGAATTAAGGGGTGCATTTGCAATTGCTGTGATCTCGCTTAAAAATCCTGATGAAATGATTTGTGCACGTCTAGGCTGCCCTCTTATCATCGGATTAGGAGATACACAAAATTTCATTGCATCAGATATTTCAGCGCTTTTAGCCGTCACTAGAAAGGTAATCTATCTTGAAGACGGTGATATTGTTCAAGTTAAAAAAGATGGGATTCAAATTTTTGGTAAAGATAAAAAGGTGATTACACGTAAAACACATATTAGTGAAGTAACTTTATCCTCCATGGAATTAGGCCCATATGATCACTTTATGCAAAAAGAAATTTATGAGCAACCTCGCGCTTTGACCGATACGATTGAAGCCATCATTGATCAAGGTCATTTTGACGTAAGCTTGTTTGGGCAAGACGCAAAGGACGTATTTTCTAAAATAGATAGTATTTTAATTTTGGCGGCAGGGACAAGTTATTACGCGGGAGTCACGGCTAAGTATTGGTTAGAAAGTATTGCAAAAATACCAACCACGGTAGAAATCTCAAGCGAATATCGGTATCGCGACTCAGTACCTAATGCTAACCAATTGATCCTCACTATTTCTCAGTCGGGCGAAACTTTAGATACGATGGAAGCTTTAAAGCATGCCCAGTCTTTAGGTCAGCATTTAAGTTTAGCAATTTGTAATGTGCAGGAAAGTACGATTGCGCGTGCATCAAAACTTATTCTATATACAAGGGCAGGTGCAGAAATTGGCGTAGCATCTACTAAAGCTTTTACAACACAACTGGTATCCCTTTTTAGTTTAGCTGTGGCGATTGCTACTTTTAAAAAGCTTATTAACAAGACAGAAGAAAAAAATTATCTAGAAAGTTTAAGACATTTACCAGGTAGCATCCAACAAGCGCTTAACTTAGAACCGCAAATTAAAGAGTGGGCAAAGTTATTTGCTGATAAACACCATGCACTATTCCTGGGTCGAGGTATTCATTACCCGATTGCTATGGAAGGAGCGCTGAAATTAAAAGAGATTTCATATATTCATGCAGAAGCTTATCCTGCAGGCGAATTAAAGCATGGACCCTTAGCCTTGGTGGATCATGATATGCCAGTCGTAGTGATTGCACCAAACGACAATTTACTCGAAAAAGTAAAATCTAATATGCAGGAAGTCAAAGCGCGTGGCGGTGAAATTTTTGTGTTCGCAGATGCTGACAGTCATTTTTCGGAAAGTCCTGGTGTTCGAGTGATCAGAACGCCAAGACATACTGGCGTATTGTCTCCGATTATTCACTCTATTCCAGTTCAGTTATTGGCTTATCATGTCGCACTTATTAAAGGTACAGATGTAGATAAACCTCGTAACCTAGCAAAGTCTGTCACGGTTGAGTAATAACCAACTTAATATGTCACCTATAGAAAATATTAAAAATATAACTTAAAGTCTTTTCGTAAAAAGGATAAAATATTAACTAGAAGTTTATTTACATCAAAAAGGACATTAATTTAAATGGAAACTAAAACAATTGTGCAGTATGTAGTCGCTGGCGTTATCGTAGTAGGCTCACTATTCGTGGCTTACAATGCACAAGATAAAATTACCGGTCAAGCAAGTGAAATTAAAGCATTACAAAATCAAGTGGCCGTATTAACTGATCAGGCAGCTCAAAATGAAGAGCTGATCAATCAAAATAAAGCGCTTCAAATGGAAGTGAAAAATTTAGAAACAAAATTAGCGACAAAAACAAAAGCGTCTGCAAAAGCTAAAGCTTCAGCTAAAACTAAGACTAATAAAAAAGCTCATAAAGCGCATAAGGCTTCTAAAAAGAAATAACTTAGTAGTAGGTTTTATACCAGTCAACAAATTGCTTAACGCCTTCCTTGATGGAGGTGTTAGGTTTGAAATTGACCCAACGATTAAGTTCCGACGTATCTGCTGAAGTTTCTTTGACATCCCCTGGTTGCATATCTGTCATTTTCATAATTGCTTTTTTACCTAAAGCATCCTCAAGTGTTTCAATGAAGTGCATCAAGGGCAGGGGCTGACTATTGCCGATATTAAAAATACGATAAGGTGCATGACTTGAAGCTGGATCAGGATTTTTCGAATCAAAATTGGTACTAGGTGTTGCAGACTTAAATAATGTTTCTTTGACAGATACTATGATGTCGTCAATATAAGTAAAGTCACGCATCATATCGCCATGATTAAATACCTGAATAGGCTCATTAGCTAAAATAGCTTTCGTGAATAATATAGGTGACATATCAGGCCTTCCCCATGGACCATACACCGTAAAAAAACGTAAACCTGTTGCAGGAATTTGATAAAGATGACTATAAGTATGGGCCATGAGTTCATTGGCTTTTTTAGTCGCAGCGTAGAGACTTATTGGATGATCGACATTGTCGTGTTCGCTGAATGGCACTTTCTCATTTCCACCATATACACTCGAGCTGCTTGCAAAGACAAGATGTTCAGCTTTAATTGTGCGACAACCTTCTAATATATTAATAAATCCTTGTATGTTGGAATCAATGTAAACATACGGATTTTGAATGGAGTAACGCACGCCTGCTTGTGCTGCAAGATGAAGAACTCGTTGAGGTATTTCTTTTTTAAAAAGATTAAGAACGTCTTTTTGGTCTTTAATATCAAGCTTTAGAAAACGAAAATGCTTATAACTTTCTAATATTTTAAGCCGATCATTTTTTAAAGCCACATCGTAATAGTCATTCAGATTATCGATACCAATAATTTCATGACCATCATCAAGAAGTTTTTTGGCGCAATGCATGCCAATAAAACCGGCTACACCTGTCACCAAGATTTTCATTTAACGTCCAATAGGATAGTAATTAAATCCAAGTGCTCGAACAGCTTTTGGATCATAAAGATTTCTACCATCAAAAATCATGGGAGATTTTAGTGAAGATTTAATTAATGTAAAATCTGGACTTCTAAATTCTGTCCATTCTGTGACAATGATAAGCGCATCCGCATTTTTAAGTGCCTCATCTTGCGTATCAGCAAAAGTTAAATGTTTTTCATCTTTAAAAATACGCTTTCCTTCATCCATCGCTACAGGATCGTAAGCTGTGATCGAGGCTCCTGCTTTGATTAATTCATTAATCAGTATACGACTTGAAGCTTCTCGCATATCATCGGTGTTCGGTTTAAAAGCCAAACCCCATAATGCAAAATGTTTGCCTTTTAAATCTTCACCAAATTGCTTTTTAACTTTTTTAGGCAATACAAATTTTTGAAGGTCATTCACCTCTTCAACTGCTTTAAGTAATTTCAAATCGAAACCAGCAACATCTTTAGCAGTTTTGATTAAAGCCTTCACATCTTTTGGAAAGCATGAACCGCCATAACCACACCCCGGATATAAAAAGTGATAACCAATACGTGAATCAGAACCTATACCTTGTCTCACCATTTCGATATCAGCGCCCAAAATTTCAGCTAAGTTAGCCAATTCGTTCATAAAACTAATGCGAGTAGCTAACATTGAATTAGCTGCGTATTTAATAAGCTCAGCACTTCTAAGGTTGGTGACCACAAGCCTTTCGTGATTTCTTTGAAAGGGAGCGTAAACTTGTTTCATAACTTCAATCGCTTTTGGGTCTTCAGTCCCAATGATAATTCGATCAGGCCGCATAAAATCTTCAACTGCAGCGCCTTCTTTTAAGAATTCTGGGTTAGAAACGACACTGTAATGAATATCGAGATTTCTTTTCTTTAGTTCTTCAGCTACTGCCGCTTTGACCATGTCACCTGTTCCAATTGGAACGGTTGATTTATCTACAATCACCTTGGCTGAATTCATAAAGCGACCAATATTACGAGCAGCTTCTGTCACATATTGCAGATCAGCAGAACCGTCTTCATCGGGAGGAGTGCCAACGGCTATGAATTGGACTTCACCAAAGCCTACCGCTTCTTCAACATTGGTGGTGAAAGAAAGACGACCATTTTCAACATTACGACGAACAATTTCTAAAAGGCCTGGCTCGTGAATAGGAATACCACCTTCTTTTAGAATACGAATTTTTTCTGCATTTACGTCAAGACCTAAAACGTGATTACCCACCTCGGCTAAACATGCAGCACCCACTAAACCCACATATCCTGCACCAACAACAGTAATTTTCATAATAATTTGTTGTATTTAAAGCTATATTTTACCTCTTTTGTTAAAGGCTTGTCTTTTCTAGATAAGGAATTCACTTATAATTTAAAGAATATAAGAGGAGTTCATCATGACGGCTTTATTTGAATATTTACATGCCATTCAATTAGTTTGGGTAGACAATCTTGAGTACCAAGTTAAGCAAGGCTGGGCCTGGTTAGACCCTGTTTTGAGCTTAGTACGTGATTATTTTTTTGAGACTACGGTTGTTGTGACAGTGATTCTTTTATATTCCATTATTTTCTCTGCCATTTCACTTTATGGTAGACCACCTCAAGATAAAAAAATTATCTACACGGATGAATTTAAGAATTTAGTGAAAGGCGTCGATCTTCATTTAGGCGATGAACCTAAAAAACCCTTAATAAGAAAACCTACAAAAAATAAAATTATCTAGCCGCTATAAAAAGGGTAATCGGTATAACTTTATTTCAGTGCCCCGTAAAATTTTTTGTGCGGGCCGACTTTGGTAACTTTATTTTTTTATCTGTTTCTTTTCTTTTGATTTAATCAGTTTTGTTTTCTTGACTGTCTTCTTAGTAGGGGCTAATTTTTTAGTCTCTTTTTTCGGTAATACTTTTGTTTTTTTAACTACAGCTGGTTTAACTGCACTTTTAGCAGCTAACGATGCTTCCAATTCCTTGACCTGAGTTTCAAGCACATCAATACGCTGTAATTTAGTATTGGCATCCTCTAGCTGTGTTTTAAGATTTTTAATTTCCATGTCCTTGAAATAAGTCGCTTGGTAGTTTGCATAACCAAAAATGAGTGAGCTGACCGTTATTACGCCCGCCCCAATGTAAACAGCCAAAGTTTTTTTGTCTGTCTTCTTTTTTTCAGGGATATTAAAAGGTGTTTCTTCTTTTTGATCAAATTCCATTTTGTTTTTCCTTATTATTTAATGCGGGTTATTCGGACAGCGTCAGCTTCTATTTTAGCTAAAAAAGTTTTACTTAACTCTTTATTAATCGTTTTATGCTTTTTATGAATCGTCTCTAAATTTGCATTATCAATTAAAAAGCTCTCACCAATATCCATGATTTGGTAAGGATAATAGCCAGACTTATCAAAACTCAACGACTTTCTGCACTCTATAAATTTAAAATGTCGAGTTCTAAATTTGAAAAATAATTCTTTTGCCTTTTTTAACATTACGCAAAAAGTTTCCAAACCATTGTTGTCATAAATGCAGCAATAGAAATATAAAGATATTTTTTAAAGCTCTTGCCTAGATTACTCTTTTTAGCTTCTTGAAAACTGTTGTCGGTAGTATCTATTTCATATTGAGTAATGACAGCATTTACATCAATATTAAGGAGGTGACAATAGCGCTTGATGACTGCTTGTTTTAATTTATTTGAATGAAAAAAAGCGCTTAAATTATTTTCAAGCGAGTTGACTTGCTCAACAGATAAACATAGCTCTGTTGCGATATCGCCTGCTTTAAGCTTGAGTTCACCACGAGCTGTTGCTAGGACTTGGCCGTTGTATTTGAGGTTCGACATAAATAAGATTTTAATTTATTTTACGTTTTGCGGATATAGGGAATTTGGGGTAATTACTGAATCATTTTTCTGATTTTTTTAGGACCTCCTTTAGCTAAAAAGTCCCATAGAGGTGCAGGTAAAAATTTCATAATAGTGCCTACGATTTTCATCTGCCAAGGAATGATCACAAAGCATTTTTTATTTCGAATGGCTTTCATGAAGCGAGATACCGCATCATCCAAATCTAAAATAAAAGGCATGGTGTAGAGGTTATGTTGTGTCATGGGCGTACGAATGTAGCCAGGTGCAATTGTTGTCACATGAATACCGAAAGGTTTCATCTCAATACGTAGACTTTCCAGATAATTGATTAAAGCCGCTTTTGAAGTGCTATAGGCCCCCGAACCAGGCAAGCCTCTAATGCCAGCTACACTTGCAATTCCAACTAACTGACCCGACTTCTTTTTTTTATAAACTTCAATAAAAGGAAGAAAGGTGTGTATGACACCAAACAAATTAATCTCAATGATACGTTTAAATGTATCAAGGTCTTTCTTTTCACCGGCAAGGGTTCCAGTGCTCACACCTGCACTGGCAATTACAATATCAGGCGGACCATATTTTTTAATGAAATGATTTGCAGCTTTTTGAAGTTTTTTTTGATCTGAGACATCGACTGCATAAATTTCACAATCGGTTTTGATGTTTGATTTTATTTTTGTGAGAAGTTCTAGACGTCGCCCCACCAAACCTAAGGTTGCACCTTCTTTAGCATACTGATGAGCCAATGATTCACCGATACCGCTTGAGGCACCGGTGATAAAAACTTTTAAAGCTTTATTTTTTATTGCGATCTTTTCTGACATTGCTGATGATGAAGTCAGCAATTTGCAATGCTTCATTATTGCCACCCGCCATCGTACTTGAGGTGATGTATTTACCATCAATCATTAAAGTAGGGACACCGGTTGCTCCAGACGCCTTAAAAACTTGAGCAGCCTTATTTAAAGAAGCATTCATCGAAAATGAATTAAAAGCATCCTCCACTTTTTTTCGATCAAGACCTGACTTTAATGTAACCCATTGAAGAATGGCTTTTTCGTCACTTGGGTTAAGTGTGCGGTCTTTATGCACAGCCTCAAATATCGCCATATGAAGTTTGTCAGCTACACCTAATGTTTCCATGGCATAAAAGGCTCGGGCCATCGGTGCCCAATCAGGACGTGGAATGGCAGGCATACGTTTAAAGTAAACATCTTTAGGTAATTTTTTTACCCAGTCACTCAACATAGGATCCATTTGGTAACAGTGAATACATCCATACCAAAAGAGTTCCGTGATTTCAATTTTATCTTTGTTATCTGTTGGGACCACTTGTGCTGTCTTATCAAAATTAACACCAACCTCAGGCGCTACGGCAAAGGAAAGTGAGCTAAAAAGCATTAAAAAAGTGATTAAGATTTTTTTCATAAATTATCCTTAATTATTTGTATTGTTAAGTGTTGCCCTCACTAAAATGGGCTTAAAGCCATTTTTAATGAGATCATTTTTGGTTTTCATAATTTGTGCATCATCGGTTAGAGGGCCCACTCTTACTTTATGAACTACTTCATTATTTTGTGAAGGGGCTGTGAGTACGACTGCCTCAAATCCTAAAAGTGCCAATTTTGCTTTAGTGTTATCAGCATCCTTATCCGAATTGAATGCACCCACTTGGTAGAAGTACACTTCCTTTTGTGGAATGCTGGCTGGATTTTTTAAAGCCTGTGTTGCTTCTCGGTCTGAGATATCTTTATCGTTATTAGGCAGGATATTATAAAAATCAAATTTAGTCGGTTGATCTTGGATAGCATTATCTGCTGCAACCTCTCCTTCAGGTTTAGCCCCCTGAATTTCAATACAAGCCCCATTCGTATCTTTACTTACAAAAGGACTTTTGCCATTAGTAATAAAGACGGTAATAGCAATGGATAATCCAATACCTACTAGAACGCCCATAAAAAGACCGTTCATAAAAGAACTACCTGATTTTCCTTTTTCCATATTTACCTTTTAAGCTACATGTTTTCCGGAGCGTTCACACCGAGAAGATATAGACCATTTTTTAATACAATTTGTGTGGCACGGATTAAACTTAAGCGTGCTAACTTTTCATCTTCATTTTCAACCAAAAACTTAGTGTCATTATAATAGCTATGAAGATCGGCCGCACAGTCTTTTAAATAGTTTGCAATCGTATGCGGTGTTAATTCAACAGCGGCATGTAAAACCATTTCTGGAAATTCACTTAAGCGTTTAACCAGGACGAGTTCTTGTATCGATTTAAGATGATTAATATTAACGTGATTTAATTGATTAATATCTCCACCCCATTGTCTTAAAACGCCTGCAATACGCGCATGTGCATATTGAATGTAATACACAGGGTTATCTGAATTTTGTGTTTTAGCTAAATCAATATCAAAGACGAGTTGTGAATCAGATTTTCGAGCAATTAAGAAGTAGCGTGTGGCATCGCAACCCACTTCATCAATAAGATCGCGTAAGGTGACATAACTACCTGCGCGCTTAGAAAGTTTTACTTCTTCCCCGCCCTTCATCACTGTGATCATTTGATGCAACACATACTCAGGATAGCTTTCAGGAATGCCGATTTTTAAAGCTTGAAGACCTGCCCTGACACGGGTAATGGTGCTGTGATGATCTGAACCATGTTCATTAATAACGCGTTTAAATCCACGCTCCCATTTATTTAAGTGATAAGCCACATCAGGAACAAAATAGGTATAACTTCCGTCAGATTTTTTCATGACGCGGTTTTTGTCGTCACCAAAATCTGTCGTTTTTAACCACAGGGCATTGTCTTCCTCATAGGTAAAACCATTTTTAATAAGAGATGCCACGACTTTTTCAATGTGACCATTTTGGTAGAACGAAGATTCCAAAGTGAACACATCAAACTTAATTTGAAAGGCATTTAAATCTTGATCTTGTTCATGTCTTAAATAAGCGACACTGAATTGTCGAATAGATTCTAAGTCGTCAATTTGGCCAGATGCATGAATAGTTTTACCTTCGCACTCAATGCTACTTTCATTCAAAAAAGCATTCGCAATTTCGACAATGTATTCACCTCGATAACCATCTTCAGGAAATGCAGGATCCGAGGGATCTATATTATGACAGCGGGCATGCACTGATTTTGTAAGATTATCAATCTGCGCACCTGCATCATTGTAATAAAATTCCCGCGTCACATCCCAACCATTAAATTTGAGAAGTCTCGCTAATGAATCGCCAATCGCAGCGCCTCGACCATGACCGACATGAAGAGGGCCTGTAGGATTAGCGGATACAAATTCAATTTGGACTTTTTGAGGCTTGCCTTTTTCATCATGCCCTGAAGTATTTTGTCCATAGACTTCAGGATTTTTTAAAATCTCATGGATAATGAAGGTGCGTGCTTTTTCGTTCAAGTAGAAATTAATAAAACCCGCACCCGCAATTTCAACTTTTTCAATAAAAGGTGAGGCAGGCAACTTCTCAATAATGAGGGTGGCTAATTCACGCGGATTTTTTTTCAAAGTCTTTGCGAGTGCCATCGCCAAGTTACTCGAAAAATCTCCATGCTCGATCGATTTAGGACGATCTAATTGAATAGAATTCGATAAAATCTCAGGATGTATCGATTGTGCAACAGGCAACAATAATTGTAGAAGATGTGATTTCACGTCTTAGAATGATAGGTAACGATTAAAGCGTTTATTTTAACTTAGAATTGATGGTCTCCCCTTAAAAACTAACACCATGACTGATGCACTTCATATTTTAAAAGTCGCCCTCGATGTGCCACTCGATCGGGTGTTTGACTATAGGACGGACAAACCCAATACTCAAATTGGACAGTATGTCGTGGTCCCTTTTGGTGCTCGCAAAATGATCGGTGTCGTGGTCGGCATTTCTGATACGACAGCCATTGAATCTAAAAAATTAAAGTCTATTATCCGTTTAGACCCTGAAGTGATTTTTGATGAGCAAAGTTTTAAGCTTTTTCAATTTTGTAGTCAGTATTATCACTATCCCTTAGGGCAAACGATTTTGTCCGCTGTGCCATCTAGATTAAAAAAATTAAATACAAAGGCGATGGCGAAAAAATATCTATATCGCCTAACTCCCAAAGCCATTGATTTAGGCGTCGATCAATTACCACCTCGCCAAACGATACTAAAACGTATCGTGATGGCTTTAATTGATGCGACCCTCCTTGATGAATCAAGTCTCCGCTCGATCAGTAGCGCTTGGAAAAAATCAATTGAAACGTTGGATGAGATGGGTTGGATTGAAAAAGAAGAGATTACCTTAGATGATAAAGTTTATACACAAGCGCCCATTCCATCATTGAATGATGAACAACAAAAAGCATTCGATGAGATTTCAAAAACAAATAAAACTTTTGCAGCTTGGTTACTTTATGGCATTACAGGAAGCGGTAAAACCGAAGTCTATATTCGTTTAATTGAAGAGGCATTAAAAAAAGAAGATGCACAAGTCTTAGTCCTCGTGCCTGAAATTAATTTAACGCCCCAGCTCGAGAGTCGTTTTAGATCTCGTTTTGAAAAATATACGCTCGTGACACTCCATAGCCACTTAACGGATAACGAACGTTTAACCCATTGGCGACTTGCTAAAGAGGGGGCAGCCCAAATTATCATTGGGACACGTTTAAGTGTTTTTACACCCATGCCACATTTATCCCTCATCATCATTGATGAAGAGCACGATGCATCATTCAAACAACAAGAGGGGTTACGTTATCACGCGAGGGATGTCGCAATTTTCCGCGCAAAATCCGAAAACATTCCGATCGTGATGGGAACGGCAACGCCATCGCTTGAAACTTGGTTTAATGCTACGAGGACAAAAGACACCAAAAAATTTGGCTTTCTAAAATTAACATCCCGCGCGGTTGCAGACTCAAGCTTGCCTGAAATTAAATGTATTGATGTTGCCAAGTCAACAGTTTCAAAAGGTTTCTCACCTTATCTCATTGAAGCGATTCGGGACCGCTTACATAAAAAAGAACAAAGCCTTATTTTTATTAATAGGCGTGGTTTCGC
>Ga0209357_1000250_pt1 | contig 20652 bp, 17 predicted proteins | sample LauGreFBDMM110SD_2_FD_187573 | JGI IMG/M metagenome (GOLD analysis project Ga0209357, IMG submission 187573) | Freshwater lake microbial communities from Lake Michigan, USA - Fa13.BD.MM110.SD (SPAdes) (version 3) | ecosystem: Environmental > Aquatic > Freshwater > Lake | place: Lake Michigan... | reverse complement strand
GTGGTGCCGAAAGCCGGAATCGAACCGGCACGGTGTTTTGCACCGGCAGATTTTGAATCTGCTGCGTCTACCAATTTCGCCACTTCGGCAGAAGAGGGATTCGAATTATGGCACAGTGTGGGGATGAACTATCCAACCATCGAGTCGGCCATTGGAAACACCCCGATCGCCGCTTTGCAACGCATTGGCATTGCTGAAAACAAGCCCAAAGGCAACGTTTTGTTAGGCAAGCTTGAAGGCAACAACCCCGCAGGCTCGGTCAAAGACCGTCCAGCTTTGTCCATGATTCAGCGAGCCGAAGAACGTGGCGATATTCGCCCAGGCGACACCTTGATCGAGGCCACTTCAGGTAACACCGGCATTGCCTTGGCCATGGCCGCCGCCATCAAGGGCTACCGCATGGTGCTCATCATGCCCGAGGACTTGTCGATTGAACGTGCCCAAACCATGAAAGCATTTGGTGCTGAACTCATACTCACGCCCAAAGCCACGGCCATGGAGGGGGCTCGCGATTTGGCCGACCAAATGCAGGCGCAGGGCAAGGGCTTGGTGCTTGATCAATTCGCCAATGCAGACAACCCGCGCATCCATTTTGAGACCACCGGCCCCGAAATTTGGCAGCAAACGAATGGTGAAATCACGCACTTTGTGAGCGCTATGGGCACCACCGGCACCATCACGGGTGTATCGCGTTTTCTCAAAGAGAAGAATCCCAATATCCAAATCATTGGCGCTCAACCCAGCGAGGGCTCGCGTATTCCTGGCATTCGAAAATGGTCACCTGCGTATTTGCCCAAAATTTACGACGACACCCATGTAGACGAATTGGTCTATGTCAGCCAACAGGATGCCGAGGACATGTGCCGCCGTATGGCGCGTGAGGAAGGAATTTTTGCGGGCATCTCGGCTGCTGGCGCCTGCTGGGTGGCATTGGAAATCGCCAAACGTGTTGAAAATGCCACCATCGTGTTCATCGTCTGTGACCGAGGCGACCGTTACTTGTCCACCGGCGTATTCCCCGCATGAGCAACTTCCAATATTGCCCCATGTGCGCCACCGAATTGCAACTCATTACACAAGATGAGGACGGTGGTCCCAAGCAACGTATGCGCTGTGTGGTGTGCCAATGGACGCATTGGAACAACCCCACACCTGTGTTGGCAGGTATCGTGCAATACCGCGACCAAATTTTGCTGGCGCGCAATGCCGCATGGCCGGGCAGGCGTTTTGCCCTCATTACCGGTTTCATGGAAGCGGGTGAGACGCCAGAGGAGGGTATCAGCCGAGAGATCGCCGAAGAAACCAACCTGAAGGTCAGCGCTTTGAAGTTGGTGGGTGTGTATGACTTTCAGCGCATGAACCAAGTCATCATTGCTTACCATGCTGTGGCGGATGGAGAGATTCGCTTGTCGCCTGAGTTAGCTGAGTACAAACTCTTCAATTACCAAGACATCATTTGCTGGCCAGCAGGCACGGGTTACGCCATGGGCGACTGGCTGCGTAACCAAGGCATAGAGCCACGCTTCATGAGCTGGGAAGAGCGTGCGGCGCAAAATTTAGAATAAGCACCATGATGAACATCGATCAAGAGTTAGACACACGCGGCTTGAACTGCCCTTTACCCATATTGAAAGCCAAAAAAGCGCTGACGGCTATGCAAAGCGGTCAGTTGCTGAAAGTGGTGTCCACAGACAAGAGTTCTTTGCGCGACTTTGCGGCTTTTTCCAAGCAGACAGGTAACGTGTTGATGTCGCAAGAAACCGTGGGCGACGATTTCATCCATGTGCTGAAAAGACGTTGAAGTCTTTCGGCAGTTAAGCAGAATTAAACTTACCCCAAGCGCTTGAGTTGGTCTTGCACCTTCAGCAAGGTCGCTTCAAAGTCCGCGACCCGCAGGCGCTCTTGGGCAATCACCGCGGGTGGAGCTTTGGCCACAAAAGCCTCGTTGCTGAGTTTGGCGTTGGCCTTGGTGATTTCGTTTTGCAAACGTGCCACTTCCTTGCCCAAGCGCACTTTTTCAGCGCCCACGTCCACTTCCATGAACAGGCACAAGCGGGTTTCGCCCACCACCGCCACCGGTGCGGCTTGGGCGGCGGCTTGCCATGGGGCTTCGTCGTCAAAAATCTTCACCTCGCTCAATTTGGCCAGCGCTTGCAAAACAGAGGCATTGGCGCGCATGAACTCGGCGTTGCCCAAAGCGAACATGGGCATGCGGGTGGAAGGCGACACATTCATTTCGCCGCGCAAATTGCGACAGGCATCGACCAGTGATTTCAGCTGATTCACATTGGCGATGGCTTGCTCATCGACCTTGTTCATCTGCGCTTCGGGGTAGCGCGCAATGCTCACCGACGCACCGGCCAAGCCGGCCACAGGAGCTACCTTTTGCCACAGTTCTTCGGTGATGAAGGGGATGAGCGGGTGGGCCAAACGCAAAATGGCTTCCAAGGTACGAATGAGGGTGCGTCGCGTGGCGCGTTGCTCCGCTGGCCCACCGGTTTGGATTTGCACTTTGGCGATTTCCAAATACCAGTCGCAGTACTCGTTCCACACAAATTCATAAATGGCCGTGGCCACATTGTCCAAACGGTATTCTTCAAAGCCTTTGGCGACATCCGCTTCCACCTGTTGCAACACCGAGGAAATCCAGCGGTCGGCTTGGCTGAACTTCATGTATTGGTAAAACGGGCCGGCGGGAATATGTTCGCCGTTTTCATCGGTGCGCGGTGGAGAGCATTCGGCCTTGGTGTGTTCCTTGAGGCCGCAGTCTTGGCCCTCGCAGTTCATTAATACAAAGCGGGTGGCGTTCCACAGCTTGTTGCAGAAGTTGCGATAGCCCTCGCAGCGCTTGCTGTCAAAGTTGATGCTGCGCCCCAAGCTCGCCAAGGCGGCAAAAGTAAAGCGCAGGGCATCAGCGCCATAAGCGGGAATGCCTTCGGGAAATTCTTTTTGCGTGTTCTTGCGCACCTGCGGCGCGGTCTCGGGTTTGCGCAAACCTTGTGAGCGTTTGTCCAGCAAGGGCTCCAGGGAAATGCCGTCGATCAAGTCCACGGGGTCCAGCACATTGCCCTCAGACTTGCTCATCTTCTTGCCCTGCGCATCGCGCACCAAGCCGTGGATGTACACATGCTTGAACGGCACCTTGCCCGTGAAGTGCGTGGTCATCATGATCATGCGTGCCACCCAAAAGAAGATGATGTCGTAGCCAGTCACTAAAACGCTGGAGGGCAGGTACAAATCGCCGTCCGATGTTTTGTCGGGCCAGCCCATGGTGCTAAAGGGCACCAGTGCGGACGAGTACCAGGTGTCCAGCACATCGGGATCTCGCGTGAGGGTTTTGCCAGGCGCTTGGGCTTGCGCATCGGCTTCGTTGTGCGCCACATACACCTTGCCATCTTCGTCGTACCAAGCCGGAATTTGGTGGCCCCACCAGAGTTGGCGGCTGATACACCAATCGGTGATGTTGTTCATCCACTGGTTGTAGGTGTTGACCCAGTTCTCAGGCACAAACTTCACTTCGCCCGATTGCACCGCGTCAATGGCTTTTTGCGCAATGCTTTTGCCTGTGGGGTCTTGCGGGCTGACGTGGTTCATGGCCACAAACCATTGGTCGGTCAACATGGGTTCCACCACTTGGCCGGTGCGAGCGCAAATCGGCAGCATCATTTTGTGCGGTTTGATCTCCAGCATCAGACCCATGGCTTCCAAGTCGGTATTGACGGCTTTGCGCGCAACAAATCGGTCCATCCCTTGGTAAGCGGCAGGGCCGTTCTCGTTGACTTTGGCGTCCAAGGTGAAGATGGTGATGAGCGGCAAGTTGTGGCGCTGCGCACAGGCGTAGTCATTGAAGTCGTGGGCGCCGGTGATCTTCACGCAGCCCGAGCCGAATTCGCGGTCAACGAAGTCATCGGCAATGATGGGGATTTGGCGGTCGCACAAAGGCAGGTCCACCATCTGGCCCAAAAGATGTTTGTAGCGTTCGTCTTCAGGATGCACCGCCAACGCGCCGTCGGCCATCATGGTCTCGGGTCTTGTGGTGGCAATCGTCATGCCTTTTTGCATCACGCCGTCAATCAGCTGCGGTCCCTTGGTAAAGGGGTAGCAGATGTAGTGCATGTGTCCGTCAGATTCGGTGGCTTCGACTTCCAAGTCGGACACCGCGCTCATCAGCACTGGGTCCCAATTGACCAAGCGCTTGCCACGGTAAATCAAGCCTTGTTGGTACAACTTGACAAAGGTGTCGGTGACCACGGGGGACAATTTGTCGTCCATGGTGAAGTACTCGCGGCTCCAGTCCACGCTGTCGCCCATGCGGCGCATTTGTTGGGTGATGGTGTTGCCCGATTGCTCTTTCCACTCCCACACCTTGGCAATGAAATTTTTACGCGCCACATCGGGCGTGGGGCCCATGTCGTGGCGGCTGATGCCTTGGCCCTGCAATTGGCGCTCCACCACAATTTGGGTGGCAATGCCTGCATGGTCGGTGCCCGGTACCCACACTGTATTGAAGCCCTTCATGCGGTGGTAGCGTGTCAAGCTGTCCATGATGGTTTGGTTGAACGCGTGCCCCATGTGCAAAGTACCCGTCACGTTCGGTGGCGGCAGTTGAATGGCAAACGCGGGTTGTTCCAATTGGGGCTGGCCCGTGCCGCGAAAACCCGCCACGCCGTAGCCGCGCTTTTCCCATTCAGGGCCCCAGTGGGCTTCTAGGGCGGCGGGTTCAAAAGATTTGGACAGGCTGTCTAAGCCGGGTTGCGCGGGGGCGTTGCTCATAGGGATACTGGTGTGACACGCTGGTCTTTGAGCGTGTTATTTCAAATAGAAAGAAAAGATTTTAACGGCGCGAAAACCGTGGAACGCTTTTATCGGTTCAGCCTGCTTCTGCAGCAATTTGGCGCAGTGCGTTCGCAAACACCGCAGCCGGTTGGCCGCCAGAAATCAGGTGCTTGTCATTGATGATGACAGCGGGCACAGAGTGAATGCCTGCGCTGGTGTAAAAATTTTCCTTGGCGCGCACTTCTTCGGCGTAGGTATCGCTATCGAGGACGGCCTTGGCTGCATCGGTGTCCATGCCCTGCATCTTGATGATGGCCAGCAAGACTTCATGGGACTCAATTACTTCGCCACGACCTTGGTAAGCCTCCAAGAAAGCTTTTTTCAATTGGTGTTGATCGCCTGGTGCGCCTTCAAGTTCGGCCCAATGCAGCAAGCGATGCGCATCGAAGGTGTTGAAGATGCGGCCACGCCCCGTGGGGTGAAACGCAAAACCCACTTCAGCGCCCCTGGCTTTGATGTTTTGGTACATCTGCGATTGTTGCTCTGCGGTTGAACCGTATTTTTTACCCAGATGCTCTACCAAGTCCTCGCCACCTTCGGGCATATGGGGGTTGAGTTCAAAGGGTTGGAAATGGATATCGGCCTTCACCTCATTTTGCAGTTCTTCCAGTGCTTGTTCCAGCGCCCCCAACCCCACTGCACACCAAGGGCAGGCGATATCGGATACGAAATCAATTTTCATGACGGTGGTCATTTCATACTCCCAACAAAGTTTTCAAGGGTTAAGCAAGTGCATAGGCTTTGGCCACACTTTGAACCAAATGTCCATTCAGTGCTTGGCCACGAGCAACCAAATATGCGTCGGGTCTTAACAAGGCCCATTTGGCTTTCACATCCCCACAGGCTTGCTGCAAAAGTCCATCGGCTTGCATCACATGTTCAAGGGCTTGCGCTTTTTGTTCTTTGCCAAGAACTTGCACCACACGCACACGATCGGTTTGACTGAGTTGACGCATTTGCTTGAGTTCTTGAGGCGTACTTTGACCAAAGACCAGCAAAAGCAAATGGCTATCGGCCCACAGCAGCAAGTCGCCTAGGCATCCTGATTGTTTGGAGGTGAATTGCAAGCCGACGTTTTGCACCATGAAGCCGCCCTCTGCTTGGCATACAGAAGAGGCGTTGTATCGGTTGGCTTCAGCCATGCGCCCCGTGTTGATGAGTTGCCGTGCAAACCCATGTCGCTTGGCCAAGCCTATGGTGGCGCGGCGAAACAGCCTCTCGATGCCCTCAGGCGCTCGCAAATAACGCGCTGTGCGGTTGGTGACTTGTACATTGCGTCGCGCAGCTTGCAGGCGTTCTTGGTTGTAGCTGCCCAGTAAAACCGATGACGCTTTTTGATGCACTACTGCTGCAAGTTTCCAAGCCAAATTGTCTGCGTCTGCGATGCCTGTGTTGCCGCCTCTGGCGCCAAAAGGGCTGACCACTTTAGCGGTGTCGCCCAAGAAAAACACATGGCCGTGGCGAAGCGAGTGTAGGCATTGCGATTTGTAGGCATAGGGGCCGACCCAAACCAGTTCGCATTCCACATCGGCGCCGAATTGTTTGGCCAAGCGTTCTCGCACCACGTCTTCGCGGCTGACATAGGCTGGGTCAGCGTCGGGCGCCATTTGGTAGTCGATTCGCCAGACATCGTCACCCATCAGGTGTTGCCATACAGCGCGGTTGTCATTGAACGGCGCTTCAATCCATGTGTGGCGCTCTGTGGGCGGCTTGTGTTTGAAACGCACATCGGCGATGCACCACCGGTCGTCGCCACGCTTGCTGTCCATCGTGGCGCCCACCCATGCATGAAAAGGGGTGTGTGAGCCACTGGCATCAATCACATGGTCTGCCGTCATTTGGTAGTCACCTTCAGGGGTGCCGACACCAAGCAATGCATGTGCTTGGTTTTGTTCAAAGGAGGTGACCTTAGAAGACCAGCGTAAATCAATAGACGCGCCTTGGCGGTTGAGCTCTTGTATGCGCTCCACCAAATACATCTCTACATAAAACTGTTGGATATTGGTGAATGGTGGTTGTTGGCTGAAAGAAAACTGGCTTTTTTCACGCAAGTCAAAAGAGAACACCTCGTCGTTGCCAGCGAAGGTTCGACCCACTTGCCAAGCAACACCTTTGGCGGCAATGCGTTCATAAATGCCCAAGCGTTGAAAAATTTCCAAAGACTGTTGGGTGTAGCAAATGCCCCTGGAGGATGCGCCTTTGACGCCGACCGTGTTGTCTTCATCCAAGAGTACCGCAGGGATGCGCAGCTGTGCCAGTCGGCATGCCAATGTAAGACCTGTTAAGCCGCCACCCACAATCACCACGGCGTGGTGATAGCGCTTTCTCTCGAGCAGTTCTGGCGGGACGGAGAACGGGTACTCGGGCAGGGCGTAGCCGTTGGTGGGTAGGTCAGGCATTGAGTTCACGGTCGAGGCGCCGTCTTTTTTTCTCTTCGTTCCACGCCTGTAATTGCGCATGTACATCCAAGCTTTCGCGGTGCATTTGGTTTTTATCTGCCAACTGGGCCGCCAACTCTAGGCGGATGCCGTTGGGATCGAAAAAATAAATGCTTTTAAAAATACGATGGTCTGTGACGCCCAGCACCTCCACGCCATGCGCCTCAAGGCGTTTTTTCATGGCCTCTAAGTCATCGATGCTGCTGACATTGAAAGCGATGTGGTTGACCCATGCAGGCGTGTTGGGGGAGGGCTCACAGGCAAGGTCGTCCCCCAAATCGAAGAAGGCAATGAAAGAACCGTCTTGCAACTGAAAAAAGAAATGCGTGTAAGGGCAGTATTCACCAGTGCTTGGCACATGGTCATTTTTGATCACATGGTAGAGCGGCAAACCCAGAATATCTTCATAAAAATGACGGGTTTCTTCGGCATCCCGCGCTCTGTATGCGTAATGGTGTAAACCATGAACTTTGGCGGCAGCTGGAAGGTTTTTCATATTCATCATTAGCAGTATTACTTTTTCATGAACTCAGTTTACTTGACTGCCGCGGCCTACAGCCTGGCAGAATAATCGGGGTCAATAATCGGGGTCAGATCCCAATTAATTTCTTGCAGATACAGGATTTGTTGGAAAAATCAAGGGTTGATAGCCTTAGTCAATAATGTAGATTGAAACATCTCATTGGACTTTTCATATTCACCAGTTAATCTAGTGCAGTCTTTGATAGCAATATCAAAGCATTTTCATTAACCCAAGGAGATTCCTCATGTCAGCTCTCAAAGGCTCAAAGACAGAAGAAAACCTGAAGGCAGCCTTCGCAGGCGAGTCTCAGGCCAATCGTCGATACCTGTATTTCGCAAACAAGGCCGATATTGAAGGCCAAAATGATGTGGCAGCGCTGTTCCGTTCGACCGCCGAAGGCGAGACCGGTCACGCCCACGGTCATTTGGAGTGGCTTGAGCAGTGCGGCGACCCCGCCACTGGTTTGCCCATTGGCGCCACCCGTGACAACCTGAAAGCTGCAGTTGCAGGCGAAACCCATGAGTACACCGATATGTACCCTGGCATGGCCAAAACCGCACGTGACGAAGGCCACGACGAAATCGCCGATTGGTTTGAAACTCTGGCAAAGGCTGAGCGTTCACACGCCAACCGCTACGCCAAAGCATTGGCTGAATTGGTCGATTGATCATTGTCAGCATTGAGGTTAGGGCGTTGGGCGCGTATTGCCCAGCGCCCCTTTTTTTAAGGAACACGCCATGGCCCGCGAAGGCAACTTGGAAGCCCCCACACGCCATCCCCTAGATTGGCTCAATCCCGATTTCTATAACGAAGAGGCTTGCTTCACCGAAATGGAGCGTATCTTCGATATTTGCCATGGCTGTCGCCGTTGTGTGAGCCTGTGCGGCTCGTTTCCCACCTTGTTTGATTTGGTCGACGAAAGCCCAACGCTTGAAATGGATGGCGTGGACAAAAAAGACTACTGGAAAGTGGTCGACCAATGCTATTTGTGCGACCTGTGCTACCTAACCAAATGCCCCTATGTGCCGCCGCACGAATGGAACCTCGACTTTCCCCACACCATGCTGCGGGCCAAGGCCATCAAGTTTCAAAAGGGTGAGGTCACCACCGGCGAAAAATTGCTGGCCTCCACCGATGTGCATGGCCAGTTTGCAGGCATACCCATTGTGGTTCAAGCCGTCAACGCCATCAACAAAACCAAAGCCGCTCGCTCGGTGATGGAGTCCGCTTTGGGCGTGGACAAGGACGCATGGTTGCCCGAATTGGCGACCAAAAAATTCCGCAGCCAGGCGCCTAAGGCCAAAGCGAGCAAAGTGGTGAATGGCGAAAAAACACCCGGCAAGGTGGTGATTTACGCCACCTGCTACGTGAACTACAACGAGCCTGGCATTGGCATGGATTTGCTCAAAATCCTCGATCACAACGACATCCCCTACGAGTTGGTGTCCAAAGAAAAATGCTGTGGCATGCCCAAGCTGGAATTGGGTGACTTGAAGTCAGTGGATGAGAACAAACAAGTCAACATCCCCATCCTCGCCAAATACGCGCGTGAGGGTTATGCCATTTTGAGCGCAGTACCTTCTTGCACCTTGATGTTCAAGCAAGAGTTGCCGCTCATGTACCCCAACGACGCCGAAACCCAGTTGGTCAAAGAGCACATGTGGGACCCGTTTGAGTACATGATGGCACGCAAGCGCGATGGCTTGCTGAAAACCGAGTTTTCAGAGAGCTTGGGCAACATCAGCTACCAAATTCCCTGCCATGGTCGGGTGCAAAACATCGGCAAGAAAACCGAAGAAATGCTCAAGATGATTCCCGACACCACCATCAACACCATCGAGCGCTGCTCGGGACATGCTGGCACCTATGGCGTGAAAAAAGCCACCCATGCTTACGCCATGAAGATTGGCAAGCCTGTGGTCAAAGCCATGGCCACCATGAAGGACGGCAGCAAACCCGACTACATCAGCTCCGACTGCCCGCTGGGCGGTCACCACATCGCCCAAGGCTTTGAGGCCAGCGGCCAAGCCGTACCCGAACTCCAACACCCCATCAGCCTCGTGGCCAAAGCCTACGGACTGAAATAATAGAAAGCACGTCATGCAGATCACCGGACACATCACCTCTGAAAACCTCATGAGCCTTGAGGCTTACAGCAAATTTCGCAAGACCCAAAAGGCCGACGTGCTGGCGCATCGCAAATTGCGCTCGGTGCATTTGGGCGACCACATCACCTTGCAGTTTGAAAGCGAAACCACGGTTCGCTACCAAATCCAAGAGATGTTGCGGATTGAAAAAATCTTCGAAGAAGAAGGCATCCAGCAAGAGATTGACGCTTATGCGCCTTTGGTGCCAGAGGGCAGTAACTGGAAGGCCACCATGCTCATCGAGTACCCCGATGTGAACGAGCGCAAACGCGAGTTGGCGCGACTCATCGGTGTGGAAGACCGCATGTTCATCGAAGTGGAGGGCCATGCCCGCGTGTATGCCATTGCCGACGAAGACTTGGACCGCGAAAACGACGAAAAAACCTCAGCAGTGCACTTTGTGCGCTTTGAGTTTGACGCTGCCGCCAAGGCCGCCATCAAAGCCGGTGCTGCGGCGAAATTGGGTTGCGACCACACCAACTATCCGGCGCATACGCAGATCGCGGAAGACGCTTTGGCATCATTGGCTGGGGATTTGAAATAATCACAGGATGTTATTCCTGCTCTCCCCCGCCAAATCCCTGGACTACGAGTCCGCCTTGCCGCCTGTCAAGGCCAGCGAACCGCAGTTTGTCCCGCAGTCCACAGAGCTGATTTCAACGCTCAAAAAGAAGACCTCGAAGCAAATCGCCGAGTTGATGGACTTGAGCGAGGCCTTGGCCCAGTTGAATGTGGACCGCTACAAAGCCTGGTCGCCAACCTTCACCGAAACCAACGCCCGCCCAGCGGTGCTGGCCTTCAACGGCGATGTCTACGAAGGCTTGGACGCCAAAAGCCTGAAGCCCAAAGACTTGCAATGGGCGCAAGACCATTTGGCCATCTTGAGTGGTTTGTATGGCGTGTTGCGCCCACTGGACTTGATGCAGCCTTACCGCCTCGAGATGGGCACGGCGCTCAAGCACGGCAAGGTCAACAACCTGTACCAGTTTTGGGGCGCTCAAATTGCCGAGCATTTGAACCAACAACTTGGCCACAGCAAAGACCCCGTCATCGTCAATCTGGCGTCGCAAGAGTATTTCAAAGCGGTGGACCGCAAAGCCTTGCAAGCGAAGGTGATCGAATGCGTGTTCCAAGACTTTAAAAACGGCCAGTACAAAATCATCAGTTTTTTTGCCAAACGCGCAAGGGGTTTGATGGCGCGATACGCCATACAACACCAAGTCAAGTCGCCGAACGCATTGCAAGGTTTTAATTTAGAAGGCTACAGTTACACACCCGCGGCTTCAAGTGAAGATACCTTGGTATTTCGCCGTCAACTCAAGGACTGAAAGGCCAGGCCATGCAACTCTTTATCAATGGTGTTCGACTTGAAGTTGAAGACACCGGTGAAAAAGACCGCGTCGCGGTTTTGTTGATCCCCGGCATGGCCATGCAGCTGATAGTTTGGCCTGAAGCCATGGTGCATCAATTACACCAAGCAGGCTACCGGGTCATTCGTCTAGACAACCGTGACATTGGCTTATCGCAAGACATGGCGCATCTGCCTGCCCCGAATTTACTGTGGTTCATGTTGCAACAAAAATTGGGTTTGCAACCGCAAGCTCCGTACAGCATCCAAGACATGGCCAACGATGTTTTGGGTGTGCTGGACCACTTGCAAATCAACCAAGCGCATTTGGTAGGTGTGAGCATGGGCGGCATGATTGGGCAACGTATTTGTATTGGTTCTCCACAACGTGCCTTAAGCCTGACCAGCATCATGAGCAGCAGCGGTGCCAAAGGCTTGCCAGGCCCTACCCCCGCTATGCGCCGTGTTTTGTTCACGCCGCCAGCCAAAGCCGGCACACAGGCTGCACATCAACATGCACTGCGCTTTGTGCAAGCGTTGGCAGGCCCGGGCTTTGCCCACCCTGAAGGTTCGCAACAGCAGTTGGTCAATGATTCTTTGAAGCGCAGCAGCCGACCCATGGGTGCTTACCGCCAAATGTTGGCTGCCATGGCCGACCGTGAACGCGCTGGCCTGCTGGCTCGCATCACCACGCCCACTTTGGTGATTCACGGTAAAGCCGACCCCTTGGTGCCCTATGCCTGTGGTGAAGACACGGCCAGACGCATCCCTAACGCCAAATTGCATGGCATCGAGGGCATGGGCCACGATATGCCGCCTGGCGCCATTGACAACATGATGGCGCGGCTCTTGCCTTTTTTGAATGCACACACGCCTTTATGAATACCCCTGAAACATCTTTGCTGGGCAAGGTGGCCACTTATGCCGATCGTTACGACGCCGCCTTGCTCTACCCCTTACCCAGAGCAGCGCAGCGTGCGCTGATTGGCGTCACAGACCGGCCAATTTTTTTGGGTGCTGACTTGTGGACTGCTTACGAATTGAGTTGGCTTAATGCGCGAGGCAAACCCCAGGTAGCGCTAGGACGCTTTACTGTGCCAAGTGAAAGTACGCATTTGGTGGAGAGCAAGTCCCTCAAGCTGTACCTCAACAGTTTCAATAACACTGTGTTTGCTGACATCGATGCAGTTCGTCAAACTTTGCAAAAAGACCTGTCCGAGGCGGTTTGGCGTGGTGGTGTGGTGAAGTCCAGTGTGGGTGTGCAGTTAATGTCCCCCGAGCAATACGCCAAAGAAAAAATCGCTGAAATGGACGGGCTAAGTTTGGATCGATTGGATTTGGACTGCAGCCATTACCAACCTGCGCCTGAATTGCTCAGTGCTGCTTCCAACGAAGCACCAGTAACCGAGACGCTCTACAGCAACTTGCTGAAAAGCAATTGCTTGGTAACAGGTCAACCGGATTGGGGCAGTGTCAGCATCAGCTATAGCGGGGCGCAAATAGAGCAAGCTGGTTTGTTGCAGTACATCGTGAGTTTTCGCAACCACAATGAATTCCACGAGCATTGCGTGGAGCGCATCTTTATGGATATTTTGACGCGTTGCAAACCCACCAAGCTCACCGTCTATGCACGTTACACGCGTCGAGGTGGGGTGGATATCAACCCTTGGCGCAGCAGTCATGCACAAGGCTTGCCCGCGCAAGTGCGTACTGCGCGGCAATAAGCGGCTTAGTCGTTAAACGATTTCAAGGGTGCCATGTCGGCAAAGGTGGCCGAGCGTTTTTTCTGAAACGCATCGATGGCTTCTTTCACATGGGCATTGCTCCAAATGCCGCTTTGCAACCAGCCCATTTGTTTCAAAGCATCTTCGGTGCTGTGATCGCGTGCATAGTGCAGCGCTTGTTTGGTGCCCCAAATCGCCACAGGCGGTTTGCTGGCGATCTCTTTGGCGGTTTGCATGGCGGCAGCCAATGCGCTGACCGCGTCAGGCAACACTTCATTGACCAAGCCGTATTGCAAAGCTTTGTCTGCGCTCATGCGCCTGCCGGTGTAAGCCAGTTCTTTCACCACGGCCATGGGCATGAGTTTGGGTAAACGCTGCAAAGTACCCACATCGGCCACCATGCCGATATTGATTTCTTGGATACAGAAAAACGTATCTGCGCTGGCGTAGCGCAGGCAAGCAGCCGTGACCATGTCCACCGCGCCTCCAATGCAACCACCCTGCAATGCAACGATGACGGGGATGCGCAGGTTTTCAATGCGGGTGAAGGTGGACTGCAAATTAGCCAACATGTCGGTAATGGCGGCGCGGCCTTCGGCGCTTTGATCGTCCATGCTGACCGAGGCACCAAAAACATCGAGTGACATACCCGCGCTGAAATGTTTGCCCGTACTGCTCATGACCAATACCCTTGCTTGGTTGCCTTGGTGTAAATCGTGCAGCACCCCATCGAGTTCGCGCCAAAAAGTCAGGTCCAAAGTGTTGAGCGATTGGGGGCGGCTCAATACCAAGTGGGCAATATGGTCTTTGATGCTCAGTTCAAAACAGGTCAGCTTGTTCATGGTGGGGCTCGGTAGGGTGTGAGGGCTCGCGCAACAGCAGGACAGATTTTGCCGCATCAGGGGCAAGCGCCTCTTGGGAGTCGGCTTTTACCAATGCACCGACGCGCACACCCAGCAAGCGCAAGCGTCGCTTCATGTCCACGCGTTTTAAACACAGCCCGCCGATCTTGCGAATATCTGTTGCATTGGCGGTGTAGTGGTCAATGGTTTGGTCTCGGGTGACGCTTTGAAAATTGTCAAAGCGCAGCTTGATGCCAATGGTTTTACCCACATAGCCTTTGCGCTGCAAATCAGCGGCCACTTGTTGGCACAAGCGCGTAAAGATATCACCCAAGGCGGCGCGGTCGTTCACCACGTGCAGGTCTTTTTCGAAAGTGGTTTCGCGACTCATGGACACGGGCTCGCTTTCGGTCACCACCGCGCGTTCATCTAAGCCGTGAGAAGCATCGAACAGCCAAGCACCATAACTCTTGCCAAATTCGCTTTTCAGCCAATCTAAATCTTTGGCTGCCAAGTCGCCAATGGTGTCAATACCATGCGCTTGCAGTTTGGCTTCTGCCTTGGGGCCAATGCCATTGATCTTGCGGCATGACAGCGGCCAAATTTTGCTCTCTAAATCTTGCGCATACAAAATGGAAATACCGTTGGGCTTGTTTAACTCGCTTGCCATCTTGGCCAACAGCTTGTTGGGTGCCACACCAATCGAGCAAGTCAGACCAGTGTGTTCAGTGATGGTTTTTTGAATCAAACGGGCCAAGGTCTTGCCACCATCGCGCTGACCACCAGGCACTTCTGTGAAGTCAATGTAGATTTCGTCCACACCTCGGTCTTCCACCACAGGCGCAATGTCGGCGACGATGTCTTTGAAAGCTCTGGAATAAAAACGGTATTGGTCAAAATCTACCGGTAACAAAATCGCGTCGGGACACAGCTTCGCAGCCTTCATCACGCCCATGGCCGAGCCGACACCAAATGCCCGTGCGGCATAGGTGGCGGTGGTGATGACACCGCGCCCTGTATAGCTGGTCAAGCGTGGAAAAACATCGACCGGTATCTCACTCAAATGGACAGCAGTGGTCCATTCGCGTTCAGGTTGTAAGACTCGCATTCGCGCCAACAAATCGTCTTCCCGTCTGCGCCCACCGCCTATGACCACTGGCAAGCCTTTGAGTTGGGGGTAGCGAAGCAACTCCACCGACGCATAAAAAGCGTCCATGTCCAAGTGGGCAATGCGGCGCAACAAGGCCATGAAGACGGAGGGAAAAAGCTTAGCGGGGGAAAGTTCCAGGCAGCAAGATGTCGCGGTTGACCGTGTTGATATTGGTATGACCGCAAAACGCCATGCTCAATGAGAGTTCGTTGTGGATGATTTGCAAAGCTTTGGTGACGCCTTCTTCTCCCATGGCACCCACGCCATAGAGCATGGCGCGGCCAATGTACACACCTTGTGCGCCCAATGCTTTGGCTTTGAGCACATCTTGGCCGCTTCGAATACCGCCGTCCATGTGTACTTCAATGTCTTTGCCCACAGATTCGACGATGGCAGGCAAAGCATTGATGCTGGACTCAGCGCCGTCCAATTGACGTCCACCGTGGTTGGAAACGATGAGGGCATCCGCGCCGCTTTGCACCGCCAAGCGAGCGTCCTCCACGTCTTGAATGCCTTTTAATATGAGTTTGCCGCCCCAAAGCTTTTTCACCCATTCGACATCGGCCCAATTGAGGGTGGGGTCGAATTGGCGGCTGGTCCACTCGCCCAGCGAACTCATGTCATTGATGCCTTGCACATGACCGACGATATTGCCAAACTGGCGCCGCTGGGTACCCAACATGCCCTTGCACCATTGGAGCTTGGTCATCAGGTCGATAAGGTTGGTGATGGTGGGTTTGGGCGGCGCAGACAAACCGTTTTTGATGTCCTTGTGGCGTTGCCCCAAAATTTGCAAGTCCAAGGTCAAGACCAAAGCCGAGCAACCCGCCACCTTGGCGCGTTCAATCAAGCGAGCCACAAACTCGCGGTCGCGCATGACATAGAGCTGAAACCAAAAACCGGCCCCTGCATATTGGGCAACGTCTTCAATTGAGCAAATGCTCATGGTGGACAAGGTAAAGGGAACGCCAAATTTCTTCGCTGCACGTGCTGCCAAAATTTCACCATCAGCATGTTGCATACCAATCATGCCAGTAGGCGCAATCGCCACAGGCATGGCGGCGTCTTGGCCAATCATGGTGGTGGCGGTGTTGCGGCCTTCCATATTGACCGCCACGCGTTGGCGCAATTTGATTTTTTGAAAATCATCTTCATTAGCGCGGTAGGTGCTTTCAGTCCAACTGCCTGAATCCGCATAGTCGTAAAACATTTTAGGCACACGCTTTTTTGCCAAGGCTTGAAGGTCTGCAATATGGGTGATGACGGTCATGGAAGCTCCTGATCAAACTAGCCTGATGTTAGCCTCTGCCAGTTATCAAGCCTGTCGCCAAGATTCACCATCGTGAAGCCCGCTATCGCGGTCAGCGATAGGATGCGGGTTTTCTTTTCATAGAGATGCCACGCATGTCCTTCTTTAAAGATGTTTCCATCTCTACTGTGTTTGCAGGCGCGGTGACGGTGATGGTGGGCTTCACCAGTTCGGTGGCGGTGGTGTTTCATGCAGCGCAGTCAGCGGGTGCCAATGCCGAGCAGATGGCTTCTTGGATTTGGGCTTTGGGCTTGGGCATGGGCATCACCTGCGTGGCTCTGTCTTGGCGCTATAAACAGCCGGTGGTCACGGCGTGGTCTACGCCCGGTGCGGCCATGTTGATCACTGCCGCCAGTGGGATGCCGATGGCCGAGGTGGTGGGCGCTTTCGTGGTGTCGTCTTTGTTGGTGATGGCGGTGGGTTTCAGCGGTGTGTTCGAGCGCTTTATGCACCGCATTCCTTTGCCGCTGGCGGCTGGCATGTTGGCGGGTGTATTGCTGCGTTTGGGCTTAGACGTATTTGTCACCATGTCGCAGCAATGGCCCTTGCCACTGCTGATGACAGTGGTGTATTTGTTGGCCAGACGCTGGCAACCGCGCTATGCCGTGGTCTTGTCTTTGTTGGCAGGTACAGCGATGGCGGCATGGCAAGGCGATGTGCATTGGCAAAGCATCGATTGGCAATGGGCGCAACCGGTGTGGGTGACGCCCTCGTTCAGCGTGGCTGCATTGATTGGCATGGCCTTGCCTTTGTTCATCATCACCATGGCTGCACAAAACATTCCTGGCGTGGCGGCCATGAAGGCGCACGGCTATGCGCCCCCGCTGTCGCCCGTCATGGGCTGGATAGGTGTGGTGAATGTGTTGCTGGCGCCATTTGGTGCATTTGCCCTGAATTTGGCAGCCATCACCGCCTCTATTTGCTCGAGCGAAGAAGCCCATGCCGATAAAGCCAAACGCTATACCGCCGCCATGAGCGCAGGTATGTTTTATGTTTTGATGGGCTTGGCGGGTGCCTCGGTCGTCAGCCTGTTTGCAGCTTTGCCCAAAGCGTTGGTGATGGTGATTGCGGGTTTGGCCTTGTTTGGCACGATTGCCAACGCCTTGGCCAATTCACTGCAAGATATTTCCACCCGTGAACCCGCCTTAATCACATTTTTAGTGACTGCTTCGGGCTTTAGCTTGTGGGGAATTGGTGCGGCTTTTTGGGGCTTGGTGGCGGGTGGCATTGCTTGGGGCCTGTCTCCTCACCCCAAAGCTTAGGACCAAATGACGTTGCTTCTGCTGGCATACCAGTTGTCCAACTGGTGTTGCACTGCGTATTCAATGCGACTGCGTTTGATTTTCATCGTGGGCGTGAGACAACCGTTTTCAATGCTCCAAGGCTCTGAAGCCACTACCAACATTTTCAAGCGCTCGTAGTCCGCAATTCCTTGGTTGACTTCGGCCAGCAAGTCGGCCAAGGCTTTTTCAACTTCAGAGCGGACATCGCTTTGCTTGAGTTTGGGTCGCAGGTCTTCAGCCAAAACCACCAAGGCATACGCTGATTCGAAGCCCGAACCAGACACCATGGACAGCTCGATCATGGGGTGTGCATTCAACAGGTTTTCAATCGGCGCAGGCGCGACGTACTTGCCTTTACTGGTCTTGAACAATTCTTTCAAGCGTCCAGTGATTTTGAGTTGCCCATCCGGGCGACGCGAACCTAAATCGCCAGTCTTGAAGAACCCATCAGCGGTGAAGGATTCCGCATCGAGGTCGGGGCGTTTGTAATAGCCCACCATTTGACCTGGTGATTTGATGAGAATTTCGCCTTCGTCGCTGATGCGCACTTGCACGCCTTCATAAGGAATACCGACATAGCCAGGTTCGTTGTAAGTTTCGTCGGAACTGTGGGAATACGCAAAGTCCTCGGTCATGGCGTAGCCCTCGACCAAATTCAAGCCAATGCGCCGATACCAGCGAATCAGGTCGGGCGGCAAGGGCGCTGAGCCACTGCCAGCCATTTCCACTTTGTTCAAACCCAAACCTGTGAGGACCTTTTTAGCCACCACCTTGCCAATGAAGGGCAGGGACAACAGCAGCTTGAGTTTTTTAGCCGGCATTTTGGCAAACACACCTTGCTGAAACTTCAGCCAAAGGCGTGGCACCGACACAAAAATCGTGGGCTGTGCGCGGTTCAAGTCTTGAATGAAGGTGTCCAAGCTTTCAGCGAAATACATGTGAATGCGCCCATGGACAAGCGCCACGGTTTCAGCCCACGCACGTTCGAACACATGCGCCAGTGGCAGGTACGACAACATGCGGTGGTCGCGGTCATAGCCCAAGCTGTCGTTGATGCGTTTTGCAATGCCGTGACCCACCTCGCTGATGCGCGCAAAGTTGTGCATCGCACCTTTGGGCTGACCGGTGGAACCCGAGGTGTAAATGATCATGGCCAAGTCGTTGTCGTCGCGCAGCACATCACCTTGCAAGGGCTGGGTGCGAGCAGTGATGGCGTCCCAACTGTCATAAGGTGTCGCGGGTGCCAAAGGCAAAGCAATGCGGGGCATGCTTTCTGGCACACCGGGTGCTTGTTTGTGCCATTCATCGAGCTTGCCGACAAACAAAAGGCTGGATTCGCTGTGCTGTAAAACAAATTTCACCGTATCAGCGCTTTCCGTGGGGAAGATGGCGACGGTGGTGTAACCCGCCATCCAAATCGCCATTTCAGCCATGAAAAAGTGTGCGCAGTTTTTAGATAGCAGGGCCACTTTGGCGCCATGGGGCAGTCCCAAGGTTTTCAAGTGCGCTGCCATGCGGCGCGATTGGTCCACCGTTTGCGCCCAGGTGTAGTCCAGCACTTTGCCGCCACCCAGGGGTTGGGTCAGGAATATTTTGTCAGCGAGATTTTTTTCATGCTGGTAAATACATTCCAGCACAGAGGTAGCGGGGGAAGTCATGGTTGTCTCCAGAAAAGGTTTGAGGTTTTTTCTCTTATATAAGACCCATTCTAGTGAGAAACCTTTTTCTGGAACTAAGCGTATTCCTTATGGGGCAAGCGGTTATAGCGCTTCACGCCAAGCGCTGCAGATGCCTCACAATTTGCGCCTTGACCTGTGCGGGTGCGGTGCCGCCCACGGTGTTGCGGGCGTTCAAAGAGCCGTGCAGGCTTAAAACCTCGTAAACGTCTTTTTCGATGGAGGCGTGAAAGCCTTGCAGCACATTCAAAGGTAATTCAGATAAATCGCATTGGTGGCTGGTGGCGGCTTTCACCGCATGGGCCACGGTTTCGTGGGCGTCGCGAAACGGCAAGCCTTTTTTTACCAGGTAATCGGCGAGGTCGGTGGCGGTGGCGTGGCCTTTTTTCGCAGCTGCCTCCATGTGCGCGGTGTTGACAGTGAGGCCGCCCATCATCTCGGCAAAGATGCGCAGCGTGTCTTTCAAGGTGTCCACCGTGTCAAACAGCGGTTCTTTGTCTTCTTGGTTGTCTTTGTTGTAGGCCAGGGGCTGGCCTTTCATCAGAGTGATCAAGCCCATCAGGTGGCCAACCACACGCCCAGTTTTGCCCCGCGCAAGTTCTGGCACATCGGGGTTTTTCTTCTGCGGCATGATGGAAGAACCGGTGGTGAAGCGGTCTGCCAGTTGGATGAAAGCAAAGTTTTGGCTCATCCAAATGATGAGTTCTTCTGACAAGCGGCTGATGTGCACCATGCACAGCGTGGCTGCGGCAGTGAACTCGATGGCGAAGTCGCGGTCGCTGACGGCGTCCAAGCTGTTTTGGCACAGCTGCGCCTCGCCTTGGGCATTCACCATCCCCAAAGTTTTGGCAACGCGAGCACGGTCCAGCGGGTAGGTGGTGCCAGCCAGTGCCGCAGACCCCAAGGGCAAGCAGTTGGTGCGGGCGCGTATTTCACCCATGCGCTCTCCGTCGCGCGAGAGCATTTCCACATACGCCAGCAGGTGATGCGCCAAGCTAATGGGTTGCGCCACTTGCAAATGGGTAAAGCCTGGCATCACCGTCTCGGTGTGCTGGGTCGCCACCTCGACCAAGGCGCGTTGCAGGTTGTTCAGCAGTTCGCAGATGGCATCGATTTCATTGCGCAACCACAGGCGCACATCGGTCGCCACTTGGTCGTTACGGCTGCGCCCGGTGTGCAGGCGTTTGCCCGCATCGCCCACCAATTGGGTCAGGCGTGCTTCGATATTCAGATGAACGTCTTCCAGCTCCAGCTTCCACTCAAACTGGCCGCTTTCAATGTCTTGGATGATTTGCGCCAAGCCGCGCTGGATGTCGGCCAAGTCTTGGTGGCTGATGATGCCTTGGGCTTGCAGCATCTCGGCGTGGGCCAAGCTG
>Ga0209357_1000248_pt1 | contig 20698 bp, 18 predicted proteins | sample LauGreFBDMM110SD_2_FD_187573 | JGI IMG/M metagenome (GOLD analysis project Ga0209357, IMG submission 187573) | Freshwater lake microbial communities from Lake Michigan, USA - Fa13.BD.MM110.SD (SPAdes) (version 3) | ecosystem: Environmental > Aquatic > Freshwater > Lake | place: Lake Michigan... | reverse complement strand
CTTTGGTGATGTACTTCAACGCCATTTGCCCTAAGAAACTCAATGTTTCCTTGACTAACCGGATTTGGATCAACGTTTGAGTAAACAACTTTCTTAATTCCACTATTAATTATCGTCTCACAGCAGGAAGGAGTTTTACCAACATGATTACAAGGCGCTAGATTTACAAATATTGTTGCTTGTTTTGCTTTGCTCTTGGCTTTCTCTAAAGCAACTTGCTCCGCATGAGCAGTACCAAATCCTTCATGAAATCCAGTTGCAATTGGTAACCCAGTTTTATCAACAATCACAGCTCCCACGCGAGGATTTCTTTTAACACTAAATGGAATTAGAGATTGTTCAGCGGCAACGCCTAACCAATAGCTATCAGATTGATGAGCCATAAATTAAATACTCAAACTTTTCACTGCTAATTCTCGCAAATCTTGCATGGCTTTACCTGGATCTGCAGTAGAAAATGCTGCCGAACCAACAACTATGAAATCAGCCCCAGCTTGCGCTGCTTGTTCAATAGTTTGTAAACCTATTCCCCCATCTACTTGAATCCACATTTTTAAGTTTTTATCATTTGTAATTGATCGCGCTTCGCGTACTTTATCTAACATTTTGTTCATGAAGGCCTGTCCACCAAATCCTGGTTCAACTGTCATCACGAGTAATACGTCAATGTCGCTTAGAAATTCTTTTACATCTGCAAGTGAAGTGTTTGGCTTAATGGCTAATCCAACTCTTGATTTTAATGCATGAATTTCCTTTATTAGTTTCGTTGGATCTTCTGCGGCCTCATAATGAAATGTCACAGAATCGGCACCTGCCGCCACAAAATCTAGAGCCCATTTATCTGGGTTTTCAATCATCAAGTGAACATCAAGTGGCTTAATCTTTTTCTTAGCCAAACTTTCTAAAACGTTGGTTCCAAAACTTAAATTTGGGACAAAGTGATTATCCATGACATCAACATGGATCCAATCAACTGAATCACTTACCGATGCTATTTCTTGCTCTAATCGATTCACATCAGCATTTAGAATACTTGCCGATATTTTTATGTCCATGTCTATAGAATACTAAACTTCATGAGATTTCTGATGCGCTTATCCCACGTGGTCTCAAGAATTAAGTAAAGACTAAGTCTTTTTTATCTTGAATGCCATTTACCCAAGAATAGGCATCCATTTGTTTCTTACCCTCGGGAATTACTTGATCGATTATCAATTGGCCTGAACCGCAACTTATCTGAATCTTTTTATTCACAATAACTATGTGCCCTGGATTGAGTTCTGTTTTGTTTTCAATCTGCGCACAAGAGACAATTTTAATTTTTTGACCTTGAAAAATCGTCCAAGCGCAATTGTTTCTTGTTCCCGATCTTATCAAGTTTTTTATCTCAGAAGCTTCCTTAGTCCAATGAATCTGCATATCTGATTCATTAATTTTGTTAGCTGAACTTGTTTCTCCTTGCTGAGGAGTAACTGTGATTGATTTATCATCAATACTGTCAAGAACATCAATAATTTTTTTGGAGCCCAAATCATTCATATCGTTGAGAACTCTTTGTGTGCCAAAGGAATCGTCAATCACATAATCGTATTGAGCTAAAATAGGTCCAGTGTCTAACCCTTCATCGATTTGAAAAATTGTGATTCCACTGTTTCTATCACCATTCATAATGGCGCGCTGGACAGGTGCTGCACCACGATATTTAGGTAATTTTGAGTAGTGAATATTCAGCCATCCATATTCCAAAGAATTCAAAATACTTCTATCTAAAATCTGACCGAAAGCAACAACTATTGCAACTTTTGCATCTAATTGATTCAAGTAATTGTCAAAATAGTCTTGATCGATTTTCTCTGGACTAAAAGTAGGTATCTTGTTTTTGATTGCAAAAGTTGTAACAGCAGAATCTTGAATGTCTTGCCCTCGTCCACTTTTTCTGGCCGGTTGACTAACAACGCCTACGACTTCATGATTTGAAGCAATTAATGCTTCAAGAATTGGAACAGCGCTCTGGGGTGTACCTAAAAAAAGTAGTTTCATTCAACCTAAATCGACAGACCAAATGTTTCGTGTGGGCTAATTTTCATAATTGGTGCATCTGCCCCGAACCATTCGGATTCCCTAATAGATTTCATAGCTAATTTACGAGTGTCACTATCGAGTCGATCAACAAAAAGAATTCCATCAAGATGATCTGTTTCGTGTTGAATACAACGGGCCAAAAGTTCAGAACCTTCGATGACGACATCTTCGCCATACATGTTCTTACCTCTTGCGATAACCCCAAAGGATCTATCGGTATCGAAAACCAAACCTGGTAAAGATAAACATCCCTCATCGCCATATTGTCTTGCGTCGGATAATTGTAAGACCGGATTAATCAAATGTCCTGGTTTGTCCTCGTCAACGCAGTAAGTGAACACTCTTAAAGAAACGCCAATTTGAGGTGCAGCTAACCCAACTCCAGGCGCTTCCCGCATTGTCTCTGTTAAGTCTTTTACTAACTGCTGAATTTCTTTATCAAAATCTTTTACTTCATCTGCTTTTTTAGTCAATACTGCATCACCAAATATTCTTATATTTTTTATAGACATTGGCAATCTCTTTCTAGATGATTCCTCAATGCTATTCGATGTCGTATGCGTTTACGTGTGCACGCACGGGTTTGGTTCTAGCCGTACTAAATTTTATGATTTCTGATCGAATTTTACTCAATATTTCTTCAGGTTCTTTTGAGCCGATTACAATTTGGGCTAACTCTTCCTTCTCAAAAATCCTTGGACCCATCACAGAAATAGCATCATATTGTTTGAAAATTTCAGATAGTTGCGTAATTTCCTTCAAATCTCCCTTAAGAGAAATCGTTGTCAAATAGGGCTGTAATCCAGTGTCTTGTCTTAATTGCCGTTCGTTATCAATCAACCAATTAGGATCGTGTTTTATAAGTGATTGCACCACACGATTAGTTGATTCACTAGTAATGAAAACTTTTCCACCTTGTGATTCAGGCTTTACCAAAGTAAATACATGTAACCATTTACGTAATGATTCCTCGGCTGCCGCCAAAGAAGGAACACCCAGAAGTAGATATGCATCAAGTAAAACTGCAGCGGTATAACCACTTTCGCACTTAGGCTCTGCTCCAGGTGTGGCAACAACTATCGAATGACCCGGTTCTATAGAACGTAAAATTGCGCTTCCACCAGAAGTGATAATTTTGACCCCAGGAAAAGATTTTCCTAACTCTTCCACAGTTTTAGTTTGTCCTACTACTGAAATTCTGAATTGCCTAGAATTACAAAATCTACATTTCCAGCTACTAGCAACTTTTCCACACCATTTGCATTCTGGTGAACTATTTTTATCTTTAGTTAATAATGGACCAGCACAACTTGTACATCGAGCACTTTCTCGACAGGTGCTGCATTGCAAATTACTTGAATATCCAAGGCGAGGTACTTGAATTAAAACATCACCTTGGGTTAGACCATTTTTAATTATTTCCCACGCCTTGTTTGGAATACGTTTCGTTCGCTCAAGTGGGTCAGCCGATGTGTTGTCAAGTGTCAAAATCTGTGGCCAATAATCATTTGATTTGCAATTTTCAATTGATTGTCTTTCAACTACCTGATCGAAAATTAACTGATTAACGGCCACACTTTCAGAATTGCCAACACTTATGAAATCACAATTACTTAGCTTTGCTCTTAATAGAGCAACTTGTCTGGCATTCCAATATGGAGATTGCTGCGAAAAATAGTTTTGATCCGCGTCGTCCCATATCACTATTAGGCCTAAAGCAGACAGCGGAGCGAACACAGCGTTTCGGGTACCAACTACCAGGTCGACACTTGTTCGCAAAATATCTAAGAAGGATTTATATCTAATTCCAGGTTCTTGTTCTGCACTTAAAATCTGAATCTTTAAATCGGGTGCTGTACTGCTTATTTTTTGAACAAAATCTTCTACCAAATGGATATTTGGAAAAAGTACAAGTGATTGTTTCTGTGATTTTTTAACATTTAAGATTAGTTGAACTAATTCGCCTACGTGGTCATATTTTGGGGGGAAAGTGATCGATTGATGCTTGGTCTGATCATTAGCCATATCAATTTTAGGTGAAATATTTTCAGCTATATGAGATTTTTCTATTTTGGCTTGTCGCGGAGGAACCGCGAATCTCAAAACATCAGTTAAATTTCCCACAAATCCATCGGCAACCAATTGACACAACTGCAATACTTCAGGAACTAATACCGGGTAGTTGGAAATAACTTTTGTTATATCACTTAGTTTCTTATGGTGACTTGTCAACTCAACTCGTTCAACTACCCAAGCTTCCATATTTCGACCAGAGAATTTTACTTTTACTTTAACTCCCGGTACGCAGGTTTCGTCTAATTCTTCCGGAATCTGATAATCGAATAGCCGATCAAGATGTGGCAAGGGATTATCTAACACAACTTTTGCAACGCTTAAGTGTCGCGACATTTAACGCCTACACTCCTCAAAATTGTTTTATTTAGAAATGGCAGATTTAAGTGCTTCTGCCCTATCTGTTTTCTCCCAAGTGAAATCTTTATCTTCTCTACCGAAATGACCATAACTAGCAGTTTTTTTGTATATAGGTCTTTTCAGGTCAAGATCTTTAATGATTGCTGCTGGTCTTAAATCGAATACTTTTAATATTGCTGCTTGTATTTTTTCATCACTGGTAATTCCGGTTCCAAATGTTTCGACAAAAACACCAACTGGTTGTGCTTTACCTATTGCATAAGCAACTTGTACTTCACATCGTTGCGCTAAACCTGCTGCTACAACATTCTTAGCAACCCAACGCATTGCATATGCCGCAGAACGATCAACCTTAGATGGATCTTTACCTGAAAACGCGCCACCACCATGTCGGCTCATGCCACCATAGGTATCAACAATGATTTTGCGACCTGTTAAACCTGCATCACCCATCGGCCCACCAATTTCGAATCTTCCGGTGGGATTAACTAATAACTTAAAATTATTAGTGTCAAGTTGAACGTCCAAAGCTTTTAAAACAGGTTCTACAACATGTTTTTTGATATCTGGTGTCAATTGTTTTTCTAAGTCAACATCTGTGGCATGTTGAGAAGATATGACTATTGTGTCTAATCGAACAGGTTTATTGTTTTCGTCGTATTCAATGGTGACTTGTGTTTTACCATCTGGTCTTAAGTAACCAATAGTTCCATTTTTTCTTACCTCAGTTAACTTTTCAGCTAAACGATGAGCCAAATAGATTGGCAGTGGCATTAAAGTTTTAGTATCGGTACAGGCGTAACCAAACATCAAACCTTGGTCACCTGCGCCTTGTCTATCTAAAGGATCTTGAGATCCAGTTCTTTCCTCTAATGCGTCATCTACTCCTTGGGCAATATCTGGTGATTGTTTTCCAATTGAAACAGAAACACCACATGAGTTACCATCAAATCCTTTAACAGAACTGTCATAACCAATTTGGGTAACAACTTGTCGAATAATTTCGGGAACATCTGTGTAACCACTTGTAGTAACTTCCCCGGCAACGTGTACTTGTCCAGTGGTTATTAAAGTTTCAACAGCAACCCGACTATTAGGGTCTTGTCGAAGCATGTCATCAAGAATTGAGTCACTAATTTGATCGGCAATTTTATCTGGGTGGCCTTCAGTTACAGATTCGGAAGTAAACAAGCGTCCTGACATTATGGGCAAATTTCCTTTCTGGGAAATAAAACAATTCCTATAAAATCACGCAAGGTCGGGCTCGACCGGACTCTTACTTACTTGCCCTACTTTAGTCATGTCCTTAACTATGAAGTCCCAGATGGCATCGGCGAGTACCAATTTATCTGACTTTGCTAAAGATATTGCTTCATCCTTAGACACCATGATTGCTTGATTCTCGTCACTATTGATACCTAAGGTTGAGGAAACCCTATTTCCAACTATGAGATCTGCGTTTTTACTCTGTAATTTATTTTTTGCTAATGAAACTAATTCTTCATCACTATCTGTTGTTTCAGCCGCAAACCCAACAAGATATTGCTTGACTGGTTTATTTTCTGATAACAAAGACAGAATATCTGCTGTTTTACTTAACTCAATGGTTAGATTATCTGAAGTTTTTTTGATCTTAGCTGTTTCAGGATTTGGGATAAAATAATCAGCGACAGCAGCATTCATGATTACAATGTCAGCAGAACCTGCTCTTAGTTTCATTTGCTCTAACATTTCAGCGGCAGTATTTGCCGACACAAATTCGACTCCAGCAGGAACACTTACATTCAAATTAGCTGCTACCAAAGTGACTTTTGCTCCCCTACTTAAAGCTGTTAATGCTAATGCCACACCTTGCTTACCACTTGCTCTATTACCAATAAATCTGATCGGATCTATTGCTTCACGTGTACCACCAGCAGATATCAAAACATTTAAACCAGATAAATCGTTAGGCAAATTAGTTGAATTCCTATTAACTACTTGTTTGACAACTCGTGCTATTTCATTAGTTTCTGGCAGTCTGCCTACGCCTTGATCTGCACCCGTTAATTGACCAACTGCTGGTTCTAAAACTAAAAATCCACGTCTTCTTAAAGTTGCGACGTTTTCTCTAGTAGCAGAGTTTTCCCACATTTCGGTGTGCATGGCAGGTGCAAGTACCACAGGACATTTTGCCACTAGCAATGTTGCCAATAATGCATCGTTGGCAAATCCGTAAACCAAATGTGCCAGAAAATCTGCTGTGGCAGGTGCAACAACTATTGCATCAGCTTTTTTAGCTAATTGAACATGTTCAACATTATGGGATTGATCCCAAATATCTGAGATAACTGGATTTCCACTTAGTGCAGCAAAAGTGGTTTCCCCAACAAATTTGAGTGCACTTTTTGTTGCCACAACTTGAACGTCAAATTCTTGGTCTTTGAGGCGACGGATTAAATCTGCAGATTTATATGCAGCTATTCCACCGGTTACACCCAGTACAACTAATGGTCGAGACATTTTTTCTCCGACTTAGTTTAAAAAAACTTCTTAGGAAGGAGTTTCTTCAGTTGGCGCAGTGTCATTGCCTTCTTCATTATCAACAACAACTTCAGCTGCTATTGGTGTTTCAAAATCTTCTGTTACAACTTCTTGTGTCTCTTCAAAGGTTTCTTCGTAAACACCAGCAAAAGAGTTGTCATATCCTGAGTTGTATCTTTGTTGAGCTTGAATGGCAGCTAATCTTCTTTGTTCAATTTCTACTGCTTCTTGTGCTAGTACCTCTGGATCAACGTGTTCTGTTTTCAAAAGTTTAGAATTGATTTCTCTTAATGCAATAGATAGTGGTTTTTCTTGCAGTTGAGTTTCAACAAGTGGACCAACATATTCAAGTAGTCCTTCACCAAGTTGTGAATAGTAGGCATTGATTTGTCGAGCACGTTTGGCTGCATAGATAACTAACTGATATTTAGAACCAGCTGTATCTAAAAGATCATCTATGGGTGGGTTGGTAATGCCTTCTGGACGAAGTGTGATTGCCACGGTTTTGAGAGGCCTTTCATCTGATTTGGGATCTCTTAATTGAGATGTAACAAGGTTATCAGTTGACTAACCGCTGATGAAACATCCTCATTGATTACCACAGCGTCGAACTCAAACTCAGCCTCTAATTCACTAATTGCCACTGCTAGGCGAAGTTCTAGTTCCTCTGGATTTTCGGTGCCCCGTTGGATGAGTCTTCTTTTAAGTTCCTCAGTTGACGGTGGTTTAAGCATGACCAGGAATGCTTCAGGCATTGATTTTTTGACTTGCCTTGCCCCTTGTAAATCTATTTCTAAAACAACCATTTGATTATTTTTGATTCTGTCTTCAACAGGTTTACGTGGTGTTCCATACCAGGCCCCAGCAAATTTAGCGTGTTCTAAAAGATTTCCATTACTAATTTCTCCTTGAAATTCTTCTTCACTTAAAAACATGTAGTGATCATCATGGATCTCTTCTGGACGGGGTTGACGTGTTGTGGCTGAAACAGAAAGAAATATCTCAGGTTTTTGTTTGATAAGTTCGCGCACAACCGTACCTTTACCAACCCCAGATGGGCCCGCTAAAACTACTAATTTGGATTTCACGAGCTAAATTCCGTTAACAATGCATTAATTTGATTAGGTCCTAAGCCTCTGAGCCTTCGACTTGGAGCGATTCCTAATCTTTCCATAATATTTTCTGCTCGTATTTTTCCCACACCTGGCATTGATTCTAAAAAGGCAACAACTTTCATTTTTCCAACAGCATCTTCAACGCGGATTCTAGAGAAAACATCTGTCAATGTGATTTGATGATTTTTTAATTTCTCACGAACCTCTGCGCGAACTTTTCGAGCTGCTGCGGCTTTAAGCAAAGCAGCTGCGCGTTCTTCCTTGGTCAGGTTTGGTAAAGCCATGTCGTTATCATTGCACTATCTGTTTTTAGGTTCAATAAAGGGACTCACAAATAGATGTCGTTAACTTCTTCGCTTACTAACTTGGCGGCGGCGGCTACATCAATCTCACTTGTTATGGGACGACCTATCACTAGTAAATCCGCACCGTTTGCAATTGCTTCTTGTGGAGTCGCAACTCTTTGTTGATCGTCTCGATTCTTACCAGATGGTCTAATTCCAGGAGTAATAAGGACAATTTCATCTGCAACATTTCGGCGAATTTCGGACACTTCTTGTGCACTGCAAACTATTGCCCTGGCTCCAGCTGCAACTGCAAGTTGGGCAAGTTTTATTGACGACTGACTTGGGTTACTAGAAAAGCCAATTTCTTGTAAATTCGTTTGATCAATTGAGGTAAGTATTGTTACCGCCACTATCAGCGTATTAGGCAAAGTTTGTACCGCTGCAGAGATCATGTCTTTTCCTCCAGAAGCATGCACTGTCAAATACTTTGGTGCTAATTCAGCGACAGACTTACATGCCCCAATTACAGTGGCTGGAATATCGTGCAGTTTTAAATCCAAAAAAATATCACAATCGCTAATCTTTCTTATTTCATGAATTGATTCTTTACCGTCGCGTAAATATGTTTCTAGCCCGATTTTTAAAGTTGTCACATATGGACTAACTGCTAACGCCCAATTCTTGGCTGTAGCTAAATCTGGGGCATCTAAGGCAACTGCGATCGGTGCTTTCAACTTATGTCTTCTCTATGTGCCGCATTTATGATTTCTGATAGTGATTTGATTGATTTTTCTTGTAAAATTTCAGCCACCTCATCATGAATGCGTACACATGCTTCTGGGTCATTAAAAACAGTTGTGCCCACACTTATGGCATTTGCTCCAGCAGCAAAAAATTCGATTGCGTCTCTTCCATTTCTTATGCCACCCATTCCAATTATTGGAATATCAGGGAGAACTTTTCGTATTTGATAAACACACCTAACTGCCACTGGTCTAATCGCAGGACCAGATAATCCACCGGTCTTGCCACTTAATCTAGGTAAAAATGTGTCTGTGTCGATCACCATTCCCAATAATGTGTTAATAACACTTAATCCATCTGCTCCAGCTTTCACGACAGATTTAGCTATTGCTGTTATATCCGTAACATCGGGAGATAGTTTGGCAAATAGTGGCATGTTCGCTGAAACATTTCTGCGCACACTATAAATCACATCCGCTGCTGACAAAGGATCGCAGGCAAATACTTGTCCCCGGTTTTCCACATTTGGACAAGAAATATTTACCTCAATACCAACAACACCTGGAATATCTCTTAATTTGTCTGCTACCTTGCCAAATTCTTCAACGTTATTTCCAGCAATAGAAACAATGGTTCGAGCACCCTTTTGTTGCAACCATTGCAAATCATTTTCGATGAAATCATCAATCCCTGGACCTTGTAAACCAATTCCATTGAGCATTCCACTAGGTGTTTCAGCCATGCGTGGTGTAGCTCTTCCCGATCTGGGATTTAGCATCACACTTTTTGTGACTACCGCTCCAATTGAGGTGATATCAATAAATTGATCAAGTTCTTTTCCAGCAGCCGCACATCCAGAAGCTGTGAAAACTGGGGAAAGAAAATTTAATTTAGCAACACTTGTTGACATATCAACACTTGTTTTTTGGGGAACTCTTTTCATCAATGGTTTCCTGGCACTGGTGCACCGTAAGTATCATCTGGTATTTGACCTATTTCTCGCCAACGAACTTTGTCTCCTCGAAACGCTGGACCATCCACACAAGAGCGAAGCATTCTGGTCACACCGTCATCACCAATAATTGGGAGCACACAAGTCATGCACACACCAATTCCACAAGCCATAGATTCCTCAACACTGGTTTGAGAAACAATTCCATGAAGTGCTGCCACTTCGGCAACAGCTTGCAGCATTTTCATAGGACCACACGCATACACAACTGCCGCGTTTGATTTCTTTATGGCATCAGGTAGTACATCTGTTACCAGACCCATTTGACCAGCCGTGCCATCATTTGTCGTTACAGAAAGTGAGGTTGAGATTCTTCTTGCTTCCAGCATGCCAAAAAGTTTTTCTTGAGTTGAAGCTCCCAAAATAAAATCAACTCTGCAACCACGAGCAGTTAGTGCCTCAGCCAAAGTAAATAAAGGAGCAGCTCCATAACCGCCTCCAACTAGCACACAAGGAACAGGATCTTTAGGTAAACTAAATGGTTTGCCTAATGGTCCCACTAAATTTATGGCGTCATTTCTTTTCAAGTTTGCTAAATAATCTGTGCCCGGCCCATGGGGTGAAACCACAATGTCAATGGTTCCTCCATATACACCTCGATCATTAACTTGATAAATACTGAAAGCGCGACGAAGTATTAATGAACTTCGCTCATCTCCAATTGCCACTGCCACAAAGTTTCCGGGTTTAAACTCATTTGGAATCTCAGCAGCTGTTGCTGTTAAAACGAAATAGCTGCCTACTTTTTTATTTTCGACCACCGTGCCTTTATGAACGATGGGCATCACAGACCGTTTTCTTTATAGAAAGTTTCACGTGCTTTTGCTATATCTATTGCCCATTCTTGCAATGATTTAACAGTAAAACCAGACTTTTGTAATGCTTCAATTCCAGCTACTGCAGCTTTCAGTCCTTGCGATGTGGTTATGCAAGGCACGTTTCTAGCAGTTGCCGCTGTTCTTATTTCAAAACCATCGGTTCTAGTGCCACCACCATGTGGTGTGTTCACAACTAAATCAATGTCACCATTCATGATTGCTTCTGTGGTGGTAACTTCCCCATCAACATGTCCTTGCTGAACTTTACGTAGCACCTCAGATTTTATGCCATGTTGAGCAATGAATTGAGATGTTCCAGTAGTGGCAAATATTTTAAATCCAAGTTCACTCAATTTTTTGATTGAAGAAACCATTTGTTCTTTATCTTTATCAGCGGCCGAAACAAAGACGTTTCCTTTAAGAGGCAATCCTCCCTCGTAGGCACCACTTTGGGATTTAGCAAATGCCATACCAAATTTTGCATCAATTCCCATAACTTCACCTGTTGATTTCATTTCAGGTCCTAATACAGAATCAACACCACTAAAGCGACCAAACGGAAGCACCGCTTCTTTCACTGCCACAGGTGCACCACTTAAATAGTCTGCTCCATCACCATGTTTGGGCAATAAACCTTCGATTCTCAAATCTTTAATACTGGTTCCCAACATTATTCGTGCACAAGCTTTTGCTAAAGATATTCCTGTTGCTTTAGAAACAAAAGGTACGGTGCGAGACGCTCTAGGATTTGCTTCTAATACATACAAAACATTGTCAGCTAAGGCATATTGCACATTTAGTAAACCAATAACTCCTACTCCTCTACCAATGGCGTAAGTACTTTCACGGATCTGTTCAATCTGAACCTTTGATAATGAAATAGGTGGAAGTGAACAAGCACTGTCTCCGGAATGGATCCCTGCTTCCTCAATGTGTTCCATCACCCCACCTAGAAACATTTCTGTGCCATCAAACAGCGCATCAACATCAATCTCCACCGCGTCATCAAGAAAACGATCCACTAGCACCGGATGATCTGGTGTTATTTCAGTTGCATTTTCAATATATTGAGCCAGTCTTTTTTCGTCATAAACAATTTCCATACCGCGACCACCTAAAACATAAGATGGTCTGACCAAAACTGGATAACCTATTTTATTTGCAATATTTTTTGCCTCAGCAAAAGAAGCAGCCATCCCATGTGCTGGGGAACGTAGGTTTGCTTTCTCTAATACTTTTCCGAATGCACCGCGTTCTTCAGCTAAATGAATTGCTTCTGGACTGGTTCCCACAATGGGAACACCATTATCTTTCAATTTTTGTGCTAACCCCAAAGGTGTTTGTCCACCTAATTGGACTATTACACCCAAAACTTTTCCAGATAATTGCTCAGCGTAAACAATTTCTAATACATCTTCTAAAGTCAACGGTTCAAAATATAGTCGGTCTGATGTGTCGTAATCAGTTGAAACTGTCTCAGGATTGCAGTTGACCATGATGGTTTCGTATCCTGCTTTTTTTAGTGTTTGAGCAGCATGCACACAGGAATAATCAAATTCGATTCCTTGACCAATCCTGTTAGGCCCTGAACCTAAAATTATTACTTTTTCCTTATTTGATTTTGTGACTTCCGTTTCTTGATCGTAACTGGAATAGTGATATGGAGTTTTAGCTTCAAATTCAGCCGCACAAGTATCCACAGTTTTGTAAACGGGCCTGATGTTTAATTTGTGACGGTCTTGACGTACTTGAGATTCAGTTGAATTTGTTAGTTGTGCAATTTGCAGATCAGAGAATCCATGCTGTTTGGCATATTTTAACAAATGTGCATCTAGAGGCTTGGCCTTTTGAATTTCCAAGGCTATTTCATTAATTAATTGAATTTGATCCAAAAACCAAGGATCAATTTTGGTGCTCTCGTGTAATTGCGCAACGCTGGCACCAGCCCACAAAGCTCTTTGTACCGTGTTGATTCTTCCATCAGTTGGTATGGCAGCTGATTTAACTAATTCTTTTACATCTTCACTACTGGCAGAAAAATCAAACGGAGCATCTTTTTTCTCCAAACTACGTAAAGATTTTTGTAACGCTTCACAAAAGTTTCTCCCAATAGCCATCGCCTCGCCCACGCTCTTCATGTGGGTTGTCAAGGTTGTGTTTGCTCCAGGAAATTTCTCAAAAGCAAATCTTGGGATTTTTACCACCACATAATCAAGGGTTGGTTCAAATGAAGCAGGTGTTTCTTTGGTGATGTCGTTTGGAATTTCATTGAGTGTGTAACCAATGGCCAATTTTGCAGCAATCTTAGCTATAGGAAAACCAGTTGCTTTTGATGCTAAAGCTGAAGATCGTGAGACTCTGGGGTTCATTTCGATAACAATCATTCGACCATCTTGCGGATTGATAGCAAATTGAATGTTGCATCCACCAGTATCGACACCAACTTCTCTGATTACTGAAATCGCAACATCACGCATGTGTTGGAATTCTTTGTCAGTCAGGGTCATGGCTGGTGCCACAGTGATTGAATCACCGGTGTGAACACCCATGGGATCAAAGTTTTCGATTGAGCAAATAATCACAACATTGTCATGATGATCCCGCATTAATTCAAGTTCGTATTCTTTCCAACCAATGATGCTTTCTTCTAATAGAACTTCGCTAGTTGGTGATGCTTGTAGGCCTGATGCAACAAATTTTATTAAATCCTCTTCGGTGTAGGCAATTCCTGATCCAGCTCCACCCATGGTGAAAGAAGGTCTAACAACTAAGGGGTATCCCAAAACTTGCGCACTTTTTAAACATTCATCAAGTGAGTGACATATTTCGCTCTGTGCAGAATTGGCACCAATTTTGTTAACAATTTTTTTAAACTTTTCTCTGTTTTCGCCACTCTCAATTGCCTCAACTTTGGCACCAATTAACTCCACGTTATATTTCTTAAGTATTCCCGCTTTATGTAAGGCCATTGCCGCGTTTAAAGCGGTTTGACCACCAAGGGTGGGCAAAATTGCATCTGGTTTTTCTTTGATGATTATTTTTTCTAAAATTTCTGTTGAGATTGGTTCCACATATGTTGCATCCGCAAAATCTGGATCGGTCATGATTGTGGCCGGATTACTATTCAGCAGAATTACTCTTATACCTTCTGCTCTTAAGACTCGACAAGCTTGAGTTCCTGAATAATCAAATTCGCATGCTTGACCAATAACAATTGGTCCTGAACCAATTACTAGGACTGAGTTAATGTCTTTTCTTTTAGGCATTATTTTTATCCATCAAAGCGGTGAATCGATCAAATAAGTAACCTGCATCGTGTGGACCTGCTGCTGCCTCTGGGTGATACTGCACACTGAAAGCTGGTTTATCTTTTAGAGCCAAACCTTCAACCACGTTGTCATTCAAACAAATATGACTAACTTCAACTCTGCCAAATTCTGTTTCAGTTTCACGATCAAGTGGAGCTTTTACTGCAAATCCATGATTGTGTGTAGTTATTTCAACTTTGCCAGTTGTTCTATCCAACACAGGTTGATTAATTCCTCGGTGACCAAAGGTTAATTTATATGTTTCAAAACCAAGTGCCCTTCCAAGTATTTGGTTACCAAAACAAATTCCAAATAATGTTCTATTCACCTTCAATATTTCTTTTGTCACAGCTATCGCATGAGTGGCAGTTTCAGGATCTCCAGGGCCATTACTTAAGAAAACCCCATCAAGTCCAGCTGCTAAAACTTCATCGGCACTTGCCGTAACAGGCAGAACTGTTAATTCAATTCCTCTGGTTGTAAGATTTTGCAAGATTGCATTCTTCATACCTAAATCAATAGCAGCTACTTGGTAAAGCTTTTTACCAACCGCTGGGACCACAAATGATTGTTTTGTGGAAACCATGCCACATAAATCTGCACCCTTCATTTGGGGAGAAGATTTAACTTTATTTAAGAAATATTCTTTTTCATGATCATCAATGTTTTGAGAAAAAATGCCAGCTCTCATGGCACCTTTGTCGCGTAGGTGTCTAGTAAGTGCCCTGGTGTCTATGCCAGCGATACCAACTATTTTTTGCTGAACTAATTCTTGATCAAGTGTTCTTTTTGATCTCCAGTTAGAGGCAACTCTGGCAGGATCTCTAACCACATAACCAGAAACCCAGATGCGTGCAGATTCGTCATCCTCATCATTGATTCCAGTGTTTCCAATATGCGGGGCGGTCTGAATTACAATTTGTTGAAAATAAGATGGATCAGTTAAAGTTTCTTGGTAACCAGTCATCCCTGTTGTGAAAACAGCTTCACCAAATGTTTCCCCAGTAGCGCCAAAGGCTCGACCAGTAAAGGTTGTTCCATCTTCCAGAACCAAGAGCGCCGGTGAAAAAATCATTTTTGAACTTGCCCACTTTTCATACTGAATTTGCCACGAAAGATTGTGTGCACAACTTTACTTTTTAACGTCATGCCATCGAATGGATTGTTAGTACTTAGTGAATGCGTGTCTTTAGCATCAACTTTCCATGACGTATTTGGGTCGATTATGCAAAGGTTTGCTATCTCATTTTCTGCAATTGGTCTGCCGTGTTCAGTTAACTGACCAATTTCAGCTGGCTTCTCACTCATCACTCTTGCCACATCAGACCAGGTCATCAACTTTGTATCAATCATTGCAGTTGCTACAACAGCTAAAGCTGTTTCTAAACCGGTCATTCCAAAGGCAGCACTATTCCATTCGCCTTCTTTGTCTTCCCTGGGATGAGGTGCGTGATCTGTTGCAACCACATCAATGATTCCTTGAGCCAGTGCATTTCTTAATTCTGTTACGTCTTCTACTCTACGAAGTGGAGGATTTACTTTGAATTTTGCGTCATATGATTCGCAATGAATTTGACTCAAGAACAAATGGTGCGGGGTCACTTCAGCTGTAACATTTACTTTCTTATCTTTTGCCCATCGTAAAATTTCTACAGTTCCGGCTGTTGAAGCATGACAAACATGTAGTTTTGATTGCACGTGTTCGGTTAGTAACACATCTCTTGCCACAATTGCTTCTTCTGCTACCGCGGGCCAACCCGTTAGTCCAAGTTGTCCTGACAAAGTTGATTCGTTCATCTGCGCATTTTGGGTAAGTCTTGGTTCTTGTGCATGTTGAGCAATAACACCGTTAAACGCTTTCACATATTCCAAAGCCCGTCTCATCAAAACAGGATCTGAAACACAATTACCATCATCACTAAAAATTCTGACCCGCGCTTTTGAATCAGCCATGGCAGAGAGTTCGGCAAGATTTTCGCCTAACAAACCAATGGTGACAGCTCCAACTGGATAAACATCAACCAAGCCAACACTTTTTCCTAGATTCCATACTTGTTCAACAACACCTGCAGTATCTGCCACGGGCAGAGTGTTTGCCATAGCGTGCACAGCTGTGTAACCACCTTTAGCTGCAGCGGCACTTCCAGTTGAGATTGTTTCAGCGTCTTCCCTACCTGGTTCTCTTAAATGCGTATGCAAATCAACCAGCCCAGGTAACACAATTAAACCTGTCAAATCAACAATTTCAGCTTCTGTATCTTTGATGGTGTTAGGTGCACCAATTTTGATAATTTTGTCATTTTCGATCAATATGTCTAATACTTTTTCACCTTTGATCGAACCATTCTTGAGTAAAATTTTCATTAGTTATTATCACCAGTTTCGTTATTAGTTCCACCGAGTAATAAATACAAAACAGCCATGCGCACACTTACTCCATTTGCTACCTGCTCAATAACCACAGAATTGGCACTATCGGCAACTTCTGCAGTTATTTCCATACCTCTATTCATTGGACCCGGGTGGAGCACTAGAGCATGTTTTTGCATTGTTTTTTGTCTTCTAATATTTAAACCAAAATTTCTTGCGTATTCTCTGGCGGTGGGAAAATATGCATCATTCATTCGTTCTTGCTGCACTCTCAACATCATTACCGCATCAACTTCAGGTAAAACCTCATCAAGATTGTAGGAATATTCTCCACTCCAGTCTTTTATTCCCACTGGAAGCAAAGTTGGTGGGGCAACCATGATTGGTGTTGCACCTAAAGTTTTTAACAAGATGGCATTACTTCGAGCCACCCTGCTGTGCAAAATATCTCCCACAATCGCAACTCTTAAACCACTTAGATCACCGGTGTTGTTTCTTAAGTGTTTACGAATCGTGTACGCATCAAGTAATGCTTGGGTGGGATGTTCGTGTGTGCCATCACCAGCGTTTATTACAACAGCATTAATCCAATTTCTGGTGGCTAACAAATGTGGTGCACCCGATGAACCGTGTCTTATCACTACAGCATCAGCCCCCATTGATTGCAAGGTTTGCGCTGTATCTTTTAAGCTTTCTCCTTTGGAAACACTTGATCCTTTAGCACTAAAATTGATCACATCAGCGCTGAGTCTTTTCGATGCTGCTTCAAAAGATATTCTGGTCCGTGTGCTGTCTTCAAAGAATAAATTGACTACAGTTCTACCTCTGAGAGTTGGAAGTTTTTTTACAAGACCATCAGAAATTGCAGCTAATTCTTTAGCAGTATCGAGCACAAGTACCGCATCATCTTTAGTTAAATCATTGGCCGAAACTAGATGTTTCTTCACCCCTCACCACCAAAAAGTGTCACGTTTTCACTTGCGTCATCAAAATCAGCCAAAGTTACTTGCACGGTTTCAATCAAAGAAGTAGGAATATTTTTTCCCACATAGTCAGCCTTGATTGGTAGTTCTCGATGTCCTCTATCTATGAGCACTGCTACTTGCACCATTGAAGGTCTGCCGATCACATTTAATGCATCAAGTGCTGCTCTTATTGTTCTTCCTGAAAACAAAACATCGTCAACTAAAATAACAACTTTATGATCAATTCCACCTTCGGGAATTTCGGTGGGAGCCAAAGCTCTCGGTGGTCTGAGTCTCAAGTCGTCTCGATACATAGTTATATCCAGTGACCCAACAGGAATTACAACTTTTTCAAATTCACTAATTTTTTGTGCGATCCGTTTTGCTAACGGCACGCCGCGGGAAGGAATACCTAAAAGAACTAAATCTTTGGAACCTTTGTTGTTTTCTAAAATTTCATGAGCAATGCGAGTTAATGCCCGGGAAATATCTGATGATTCAAGTACTACACGAACAGAGTTACGAGAATTAGCACTCATGTGCTTCTCGACCTCCTTCTCCGCCTCACGGGACGGTATTAAAGGATGTCTTACTAAAAATTTAGATTAGCAGAGGAAATTAACTTTCGTCTGCACCAGTACCAACTTTGTGTACTCGCATGCCATTGGTTGTGCCTGGTACCCCAGGTGGAACACCTGCCACTACCACAACTAATTCACCGTATTTAGCCAAATTATTTGATGTTAAATGGCGATCAACTGTGGCAACCATATCGTCAGTGTGTTGAACGGTGTCGGTGTGAAAAGTTTCTGTGCCCCAAATCATGGCAAGTTGGCGTTGTACTTTTTCATCGGTGGTGAAAGCTAAAATTTGTGTACTGGAGCGATGTCTGGCCATTAGTCGAACACTTCGTCCTGTTTCAGTAAATGCAATCAAGTACTTGGACTTAGTTGCCTTTCCAACTGCCACAGCTGCTGTTGTAACTGCTCGACCAGTGCTGCCTTGGTCTTCTGACTCAAGTTTTGGTAATTTTTCTAATGCTTCTACTTCAACATGTTCAATAATTCTGGCCATAGTTTCTACAACGCCCACTGGGTTATCGCCCACACTGGTTTCGCCACTTAGCATTAATGCGTCAGCCCCATCAAGCACAGCGTTGGCAACATCACTTGCTTCAGCTCTAGTTGGGCGAGATGAATTAATCATTGATTCCAGCATTTGCGTTGCAACAATCACAGGTTTTCCAACTTGTCTGGCCATTTGAATTGCTCGTTTTTGAACCATTGGAACTACTTCATAGGGAAGTTCTACTCCTAAATCACCACGAGCGATCATGATGGCATCAAAAACTTGCAAAATTTCTCCCAAGTTTTCAACAGCTTGAGGCTTCTCAATCTTTGCCACAATAGGAAGTCTTTTACCTTTTTTATCCATAATTTTATGAACATTTTCAATATCTTTTGCGCTTCTAACAAAAGAAAGAGCAATCAAATCACAATCATTATCAAGAGCCCAGATCAAATCTGCTTCATCTTTATCCGACATCGCAGGAACATTCACAGCAACACCAGGAAGATTTATACCTTTACTGTTTGAGATTGTGCCACCTTCAATTATTTTTGTAAGAACGTTGTTTCCTTTGACTTCGATAACTTCTAATCTAATTTTGCCATCATCGATAAGTATTGGATCGCCTTTTTTAACATCACCTGTTAAGCCTTTATATGTTGTGGAGACTTTTTCTTTATCGCCAATAACGTCATCTATTGTGATGATGAAATTTTGACCGTTAACTAACGAAACAGGCCCATTTCCAAAAGTTCCAACCCGAATTTTCGGTCCTTGCAAATCTGCTAACGCAGCAATTTCTTTGCCTTCTAGTTTGGCTGCTGCTCTTACTAAACCAAGTCTTTTCTTATGATCGGCGTGATCACCGTGTGACATATTAAGTCTGGCCACATTTAATCCTGCTTTAATTAATTTTTGAACAGTTGCTAAATCATCTGTTGCTGGTCCAAGTGTTGCAACAATCTTGGCTCTTCTCATATCTTCTATTCTATTTGATTGGACATTTTAGACATTGATCGGTCTTGAAGTTGGTTCAATTGGAGCAGGCAAATTAGTTTCACCAATCAAATATTTGTCTACAGCAGCAGCAGCTGATCTTCCTTCAGCAATTGCCCACACAATTAGTGATTGGCCTCGTCCGGCATCTCCGCAAACAAAAACACCATCAGCATTGGTAGCAAAATTTTCATCCCTAGCAATATTGCCTCGAGGATCAAGGTTTAGTTTCAATTGATCAATAAATGCTGCTTTTTCAGGACCGATAAATCCTAATGCCAGGAAAACAAAATCAGCTGGAATAACTTTTTCTGTTCCTTTTACTGATTCAAATTTGCCATCTTTAAATATAACTTCGACTATTTCCAATCCTGTTAACTGATTTTTTTCACCCAAGAATTTTTGAGTATTTACACTAAATATTCTTTCGCCACCTTCTTCGTGAGCACTCGTGACTCGATATGTCATTGGATAAGTTGGCCATGGTTGATAATCTGGTCTGGTTTCTGGTGGTAGAGGTAAAATTTCTAATTGAGTTATGCTCTTGGCACCTTGACGATGTGCTGTTCCTAAACAATCAGCACCAGTATCGCCTCCCCCGATAATCACAACATTTTTATCTTTCACATCAATGGGAGATTTAGCTAATTCCCCTAAAGCAACGCGATTAGCAAAGGGTAGATATTCCATTGCTTGATATATGCCAGAAAATTCTCGTCCTGGAACTGGAAGATCACGCCAAGCCGTTGCCCCAACTGCAATCACCACAGCGTCATATCTTTTGCGCAATTCATTTGCATCAATGTCTACACCTATTTCAACACCACTTCTAAATTTAATTCCTTCAGCTGCAAGTTGCTCAAGTCTTCTGTCAACGTGAATTTTTTCCATTTTGAATTCGGGGATTCCGTATCGAAGCAAACCACCAAGTTTGTCTGATCTTTCATAAATCGCGACAGTGTGACCTGCTCTGGCTA
>Ga0209357_1000247_pt1 | contig 20720 bp, 25 predicted proteins | sample LauGreFBDMM110SD_2_FD_187573 | JGI IMG/M metagenome (GOLD analysis project Ga0209357, IMG submission 187573) | Freshwater lake microbial communities from Lake Michigan, USA - Fa13.BD.MM110.SD (SPAdes) (version 3) | ecosystem: Environmental > Aquatic > Freshwater > Lake | place: Lake Michigan... | reverse complement strand
GTGGTCCATCTCTTGGGCAAACACATGAATATCGTGTGACCCAGACAACGCCAAAGCTATGGCCACAGCATAAGCCTCTGCGCCTCCCGCATCTCTGCGAAAGGTGCGGTGCAGCACAGCAACTTTCAAGCGTGGTGATGCCATAGCCATGTTGACCTAAGGTAATCTTTTGCTGTCTTCATAGCGTGTCAATACTTTGAGAAGAAATTGAATCGGGTTGGTTGAGCGAACCACTGGAACCCTTGGTAGCGCAGTCATTCTGTCTGTTGGACAGGCCCTACCACGATGGGTAGTCGTTGCAGCTAAATAGCCCGCTTGTGAAACCAAGGCTTCATGCTCAGGCGAGAAATGGCCATAGGGGTAGCAAAATTGGGTCACTGGTTTTTGCAAAAGGTTCTCTAGGTCACTTTTGCTTTGAAGTAATTCATGGCCAGCCTCAGCCAAGGAAAGTTGGTTCAAATTTGCATGACTACATGTGTGCGAGCCCACTTCCATACCCTCATCCGCCCATGTACGCATCTCTTCAAAACTCATCAAGGCAGCTTTTGCGATGCCAAGCGCCTTATCCCACTCGTTATGCTGACCAAGCTGACCACTCACGACATAACAAGTAGCGCTGAAGCCGTGGCTTTTCAAAATAGGAAGCGCATGTAAGACATTGCTTTGGTAACCGTCATCAAGGGTGATGCCCACCACCTTGCCTTTTTTTTCACCGCGTAAATAAGGCATCAGGTCTGACATGGCCAGTCCTGTGTAGCCAAGACGGGCAAGCCAATGCATTTGTGTCGAAAAAGAAGATGGTGTCACCCATAAACTGCGCATCGGAAATCCCTTGGGCGGGGCTTGCTCGGTATGGTGGTAGGTCAATATGGGAATGCTGTGGCCAGATGTCATAGCAACACAATGTTGTAGTCCTCTGGCCCCATGCCTACTTCTGTCATCAAAGAGATGGGCTTGCGAATAAAGTCGCTCAGTCCGGCCACATGATGGCTTTCTTCTTCTTGAAGCAACTCAATCACCGCGGGTGAAGCAAGAACGCGAAATTCTTTAGGGTTGAATTGACGAGCTTCTCGCAAAATTTCACGCAATATGTTGTAGGCCACGCTGCGTGTCGTGTTGACAATGCCACGACCTTGGCAGCTGGCACAAGCTTGACACAACAAATGGGCCAGTGACTCGCGGGTTCGCTTGCGGGTCATCTCTACCAAACCCAAGGGAGAAAAACTACTGACCGAGGTTTTGACGCGGTCTTTGGAAAGTTGTTTGCCAAACTCGCTGAGCACTGCCGCTTGGTGGTCTTGCCTTTGCATATCGATAAAGTCAATGACAATCATGCCGCCCAAATTGCGCAAACGCAGTTGACGGGCAATGGCACCTGCAGCTTCCAAATTGGTCTTGAAGATGGTTTCGTCGAAACTTTTGGCACCGACAAAGCCACCGGTATTCACATCCACCGTGGTCATGGCTTCGGTTTGGTCAATGATCAAGTAGCCACCCGATTTCAGATCGACTCTGCGCCCTAATGCCAAAGCAATGTCTTCATCAATATTGAACAAATCGAAAATAGGTCGCTCACCCTTGTAGTGAACAAGTTTGTCAACTGAGGACGGCATGAATTCTTTGCCAAAAGACATCATCATTTCAAATTGCTCGCGAGAGTCGATGCGAATAGTTTGAGTGCCTTCCGATACAAAATCACGAAGCACCCGTTGCAACAGGTTTAAATCTTGGTGAAGTAAAGACTTGGCAGATTGGTTGAGGCTGGCAGCGCGAATGCGTTCCCAAGTTTTTCGCAAATAAGCAATGTCCTCGCTGAGCTCTTGGTCTGAGGCCTCTTCCCCGTTGGTGCGAAGAATAAATCCACCTTTGGCTTCGCTTAGGTGCGCAAGTGTCGACAGCCTCTCGCGCAAAACCTGACGTTGCTCGGCAGGTATCTTTTGGGAAACACCGATGTGATCATCTTGAGGCAAAAACACCAGCAGCCTTCCTGCAATGCTGATTTGGGCAGACAAACGAGCGCCTTTGGTGCCCATGGGGTCTTTCATGACCTGCACCAACATCGATTGGCCTTCAAACACCTGCTTTTCAATGGGAAGAACAGGTTGCGGTGTGGCTTCAGGGTCTGCATGTTTGGCGTTAACACTGCTCATCAAGTCGGCAACATGCAAAAACGCAGAACGCTCTAAACCAATATCGATAAACGCAGACTGCATACCGGGCAGCACCCGAACGACCTTGCCAAGATAGACATTACCGACCAAGCCACGCTCAAGAGACCGCTCGATATGAACTTCTTGCAAGGCGCCATTTTCGATCACCGCTACGCGGCTTTCATGCGGGGCCCAGTTGATAAGGATGTCTTGTTGCATTCAGACAACCCCGATCTGTTTCAGTAATTGGGTGGTTTCATACAAAGGCAAACCCATGATGCCCGAGTAGCTGCCAGAAACATGGGAAATGAATGCACTGGCGCGACCTTGAATCGCATAGGCCCCAGCTTTCCCCATGGGTTCTTGGCTGGCTACATAGGCTTGGATATCTGCTGCTGTCATAGGTGCAAATTTAACGCGGGAACGGCTCAAGGCAAGGTGTATATCTTGATTGTGACCGATAGCGACTGCCGTCAACACCTGGTGCGTTTTGCCTGACAACAGGCCCAGCATCTCTTTAGCCTCGTTGGTATTGGCAGGTTTACCCAATATTTGGCTCTCTACCACCACGGTGGTGTCTGCGCACAATACGGGAGCGTAGGGCAAGGACTGATGCTGTAGTTGATGCAAGGCAGCTTGCACTTTCAATCGGGTGACGCGTTTCACATACTTCAGTGCCGGCTCGTGGGGCAAGACTGCTTCTAATGCCTCTGCTGCCTCAGCGTCAACTGGCAGCAGCACCTGGTATGCAACGCCAATTTGATCGAGCAAGGCTTGTCGCCGTGGGCTTTGCGAGGCCAAATAAACAAAAGGGAAAGCACTCATTCGCGGTGATAAGGGTGGTTGCTCATGATGGACCAGCAACGGTAAAGTTGTTCGATCAGCACCACTCTGACCATGGCATGGGGTAAAGTCATGTCAGACAAGCGAAGCAAGGAGCTGCCGTCTTTTCGAATCGCAGGATCGAAGCCATCTGCGCCGCCGATGATGAAAGCCACGTCTTGGCCCTCGGCTTGCCAACCGCTCCACCGCTGAGCAAGTTCCATGGTGGTGGTGCGTTGCCCATGCTCATCAAGCCAAATCTTGTGACATTCACGCGGCAAAACTTCATCAATGCGTTTTCTTTCAGCGGCCCAAATTTGCGTCGTGGTTCGAGAAGATCGTGGCTCTGCCTTGACAGTTTTAAGACCCACGCCAGCTTCGGGGGGAAGTCGCTTAAGGTAATCATCCCAAGCGGTTTGTGCCCAGTCAGGTACGCGCATACCTACTGCAACCACCCACAGCTTCATTTTTTACGGGGTGCTGTGGGACGTTTTTTAACCGCGGGGGTCTTGGTGGCGGCAGGTGTCTTTTTTGCAGCTGGGGTTTTGCTAGCAGCCGAAGTCTTTTTGACAGCAGAGGTCTTTTTGGCCACAGGCTTGGCGCTCACCGTTTTCACCGTGGCAGGTGGTTTTTCAATGATGGGCTTGGGTGCGCCAAGTTTGATGCGTACAGGTTTCTCGCCCCAAATCTCTTCCAAATGGTAGTAGGTGCGAATGGCCGGCTGCATGATGTGGACCACCACAGAGCCGCAGTCAACGATGATCCATTCCCCGTTGTCCTCACCTTCCATGCGAGGCTTGGCAAAACCGGCATCTCTGACCCCATCGCGCACACTGGCGGCCAAGGCCTTGGTTTGTCGATTGGAAGTGCCACTGGCGATGACGACTCGCTCAAACAATGAGGACAAATGTTCGGTATTGAAGACCACGATGTCTTGCGCTTTGACATCCTCTAGGCTGTCGACAATGCTTCTTTGCAGTTTTTGAACGTCTTTTTTTTCAGCGGCTTCTGTCATGGGGTTCTAAATAGAGTTGGTTTTGTTGGATGTAATGGGCAACGAGAGGACTGACAAGCTCAGAATCTGGTTGGCCTGCCGCATAGCTGGCACGCACGGAGGAAGAGCTGATATCCATCAAAGGCATTTGCATTCGCATAACCCGTTCGGAGGGGAGATTGTGCCACTCGTGAGAGTTGGCCTGGTCAGCATTGCTGACAGAGCGTTGAACCACCGCCAACTGGGACATCTCCAGTACCCGTTCCCATTGGTTCCAAAGGGTAAAGCTTGCGGCTTGGTCAGCACCGACAAGAACATAAAAATGGGCATTGGGGTGGCGAACTTGTAACTCCTCTAGGGTGTCGACGGTATAGCTCGCTCCCTCGCGTTGCGTTTCCATGTCATTTACAACAACTTGCGGCATGTTTTGAAAAGCCAAGCGAACCATGGCCAAGCGGTGGCTGGCGTCGGACAAGACACGTGACTTATGCCAAGCGTGGCCCGTAGGAACGATGTACAAAACCTCTAATTTCAGTTGCTCAATGGCCGCTTGGGCCAAGGCATGGTGCGCAAGATGAGGTGGGTCAAAAGCCCCGCCAAAAATACCGATGTGCAGTGCTTGGCTCAAGCGCCTTGAGCCCAATCTTGGGGTACCAAGAAGTGGGAATAAAGTTTTTCTTCTGCCGAACCAGCTTCAGGCGTTTGCTGATAGGACCAACTCACCATGGGTGGCAAAGACATCAGAATGGACTCGGTGCGGCCACCGGATTGAAGACCGAAGTGGGTGCCCCTGTCCCAGACCAAATTGAACTCCACATAGCGACCCCGTCTGTAAAGTTGGTGGTTACGTTCACGTTCACCGTAGGCCGTGTCCATGCGTTTGCTGACAATGGGCAAATAAGCTTCGTTGAAAGCGTTTCCCACACTTTGCATCATGGCAAAACTCTTCTCAAAACCAAGTTCAGAAAAGTCGTCAAAAAAGATACCGCCCACGCCACGAGGTTCGTTTCGGTGCTTGAGAAAAAAATACTCATCACACCATTTTTTAAAACGGGGGTAATAGGAACTATCAAAACCATCTAAGGATTGTTTGCATTGGTTGTGAAAGTGACGCGCGTCTTCATCGAAACCATAGTAAGGCGTTAAATCCATGCCGCCGCCAAACCAAGCCACAGCATCACCTGACACTGGTTGGGCCAACAAAGCCCGAACATTCAAATGCACCGTGGGCACATATGGGTTGCGCGGATGAAAGACCAAGGATACCCCCATCGCCTCAAAAGATGAGCCTGCCAGCTCTGGGCGATGTTGCGTTGCAGATGGGGGTAATTTGGGACCCCGCACATGCGAAAAACCACACCCTGCACGTTCAAACACATTGCCGTTTTCTAAAATTTGGGTGATGCCATTGCCTTGAAGTGTTTCGCCTGGAGGTTTTTCCCATGGGTCACTTATAAAAGCATGGCCGTCGATGGCACTCAGGGCCGATGTAATGCGGTGTTGCAACCCAAGCAAGTAGTCTCTGACAGGTTCAAAAGAAGGGTTCATGGAGATATTGCCTTAGGTCAGATGATTGGTTTTATCGGCGAATAGCACGAAACCCAATGTCACGTCGCATTTGCATCCCTTTGAAATGCAGTTGATCAGCCAAAGCGTAGGCGTGTGTCTGGGCTTGCTTGACAGTGTCGCCAAGGGCGGTCACGCACAATACCCTTCCACCGCTGGTGAAAATCTTGCCGTCCTTAAGAACCGTGCCAGCGTGAAACACCATGGCCTCATCCGTATCAGGTGGGAGTCCGTGAATCTCCTGCCCAAGTTCGGGGGTCGCGGGGTAGTTAGCGGCGGCCATCACAACGCCCAGTGCACAACGCCTGTCCCATTGCAATTCGATGCTTGACAATGTTTCGGGGTCTGCGTCTGTGGCCGCCCATAGCAATTCAACCAAATCACTTTTAAGGCGCATCATGATGGCTTGTGTTTCTGGGTCGCCCATTCGGCAGTTGAATTCAAGTACTTTGAGCTTCCCTTCTCGACCAATCATCAAACCCGCATACAAAAAACCTGAGTAGGGAATGCCATCTTGTTGCATCCCTTTGAGTGTGGGCTGAATCACTTCTCGCATGACTTTCGCATGTATTTCTGGCGTGACCACTGGTGCAGGCGAATAAGCGCCCATACCGCCCGTGTTGGGCCCCATATCGTTATCCAACAAGCGTTTGTGGTCCTGCGAAGTGGCCAAGGCCAATGCAGTCAAGCCGTGGGCTACAACCATAAAACTGGCCTCTTCACCGTCCAAAAACTCTTCAATGACCACCCTTGCACCGCCCTGGTTGTGCAAGACACCCGCATCCTTGGCAAGCATATGGTCGATGGCTGTATGGGCTTCTTGCAAATTCAGGGCCACCACCACACCTTTACCGGCTGCCAAGCCATCGGCTTTCACCACGATGGGCGCGCCCTTGGTATCCACATAAGCATGGGCCTTGGTGGCATCTTCAAAAACTTGGTATTGAGCGGTGGGAATCCCGTGCCTGAGCATGAAGGCTTTTGAAAATGCTTTAGAACTTTCAAGCTGGGCAGCCGCTTGCATGGGGCCAAAAATGCGCAATCCGTGTTGGCGAAATTCATCCACAATGCCGCCCGCCAAAGGGGCCTCGGGGCCGACCACCGTCAAATCAATGTGGTTAGCTTGCGCCCATTCGCGCAGTGCCACTTTGTTTGTGAGCGCTATGTTGTCAAAATCTTTGTTCTTAGCCGTGCCGCCGTTGCCTGGGGCGAGGTAAATGCGTTGAACAAGAGGCGAAAGGTTGAGCTTCCAGGCCAGTGCATGTTCTCTACCACCACCACCGACCATCAATATTTTCATAGGGCAGCGTTATGAAAAACCTCTTGAACATCGTCGAGTTCTTCAAGGGCATCAATGATTTTTTGCATTTTCAATCTGTCGTCGTCATTCAAATCGATAGTGACTTCAGGGCGATAAGTCACTTCAGCCATGCCCGCTGAAAGTCCCACACCGTCAAGAGCCGCCTTGACAGCCTCAAAAGCAGTGGGAGAGGTTAAAACTTCAACAGCCCCATCTTCATCAACCAAGACATCGTCTGCACCTGCGTCCAAGGCGGTCTCCATGACCGCATCTTCAGAGGTGCCAGGGGCCAACAGAAGTTGCCCACAGTGCTTGAATTGAAAGGCCACAGAACCCTCTGTGCCTAAATTGCCGCCGTGTTTACTCAACGCATGACGCACCTCGGCAACTGTGCGAACTTTGTTGTCGGTCATGGTGTCAACCATCACGGCAACGCCGCCCACCCCATAACCTTCGTAGCGTATTTCTTCGTAATTCACGCCTTCGAGGTTGCCTGTGGCTTTGTCGATATTGCGCTTGACGGTGTCAGCTGGCAGATTGACTGACTTGGCCTTTTCGATGGCCAAGCGCAAACGCGGATTTGAACTCAGGTCTGCGCCACCGGTTCGTGCTGCCACCATGATCTCGCGGATGACACGGGTCCAAACTTTGCCACGCTTTTCATCTTGGCGGCCTTTTCGGTGCTGGATATTGGCCCATTTGCTATGCCCAGCCACGCTTATCCTGCCTCAGCTTCTTCGGGTTCTGTAGGCTCAGACTTAGACGATCGGGATTCTTTCTTTGGCAAAGGTTGGATATCGAGCAACACCTCTTCCTTGTCGTCGATGTCCACCGTCAAACGACCACCATCAGTCAGTCGACCAAACAACAATTCGTCAGCCAAAGCACGTCGAATCATGTCCTGGATCAAACGCTGCATGGGACGCGCACCCATGAGGGGGTCAAAACCTTTTTTCGCCAAGAATTTGCGCAAGACATCGGTGAATGTGACGTCAACTTTTTTCTCGGACAGCTGGGTTTCAAGCTGCAACAAAAATTTGTCGACCACACGCATGATGACGATTTCATCAAGGGCCTTGAAACTGACAGTAGCGTCCAAACGGTTGCGAAACTCGGGTGTGAACAAGCGCTTGATGTCAGCCAACTCATCGCCCGCTTCGCGTGCGTTGGTAAAGCCAATGGTGGACTTGTTCATGGTTTCTGCGCCCGCATTGGTCGTCATAATGACGATGACGTTGCGAAAGTCTGCTTTGCGGCCATTGTTGTCTGTCAAGGTGCCATGGTCCATGACCTGCAGTAACACATTGAAGATATCCGGATGGGCCTTTTCAATTTCATCAAGCAACAACACCGAGTGGGGCTTTTTGGTGACGGCCTCTGTCAACAATCCGCCTTGGTCAAAGCCCACATAGCCAGGAGGTGCGCCAATCAGGCGACTCACCGCGTGGCGCTCCATGTATTCAGACATGTCAAAGCGAATCAATTCAATACCCAAGATATACGCCAGTTGCTTGGCGGCTTCGGTCTTGCCCACGCCGGTGGGGCCGCTGAACAAAAAAGAGCCAATGGGTTTATCGGCTTTGCCCAGGCCAGAGCGAGCCATCTTGACGGCTGAGGCCAAAACCTCCAAAGCTTTGTCTTGCCCAAAGACCACGCTTTTCAAATCACGTTCTAAGGTTTGCAACTTGCCGCGGTCATCGTTTGAAACGCTGGCAGGCGGAATGCGTGCGATTTTGGCGACGATGTCTTCAATTTCGGACTTGCTGATGGTCTTTTTACGTTTAGAGACAGGCAAGATACGTTGTGCAGCGCCCGCTTCATCGATCACATCGATGGCTTTATCGGGCAAATGGCGGTCATTGATGTACTTAGCGCTCAACTCTGCTGCAGCTTGCAGCGCCGCTAATGCGTACTTGACGCTGTGGTGCTCTTCAAAGCGCGACTTCAGTCCTTTGAGAATGTCAACAGTTTGCTCGACTGTGGGCTCGACCACATCGATTTTTTGGAAGCGCCTAGAAAGCGCTGCATCTTTTTCAAAAATACCGCGGTACTCTGTGAAAGTGGTGGCGCCTATGCACTTCAGCTGACCAGAACTCAGGGCGGGTTTGAGCAAATTGGAGGCATCCAAGGTGCCGCCTGAAGCTGCACCAGCACCAATCAAGGTGTGAATCTCATCGATGAACAACACCGCATTGGGCTTGTCCTTCAAAGACTTCAAAACGCCTTTGAGGCGTTGCTCAAAGTCACCTCGGTACTTGGTACCGGCAAGCAAAGCGCCCATGTCCAAAGAATAGACCTGAGAGTCGGCCAAAATTTCAGGAACCTCTTTTTGCGTGATGCGCCAAGCCAAGCCTTCTGCAATCGCGGTCTTTCCTACGCCAGCCTCGCCAACCAACAAAGGGTTGTTTTTACGTCGACGACACAGAATTTGAATCACCCGCTCGACCTCGTACTCGCGCCCAATCAAGGGATCAATCTTTCCGTCCTTGGCCAGTTGGTTCAAGTTCTGGGTAAATTGCTCCAAAGGTGAAGCTTTTTCTGATTTCTCTGTCGATTCCTCATTTTCAGTCGGTGAGGATTCCGCGCTTTTGCTGGGTTCTTGGGGGTCGTTCTTCTTGATGCCGTGGGCAATGAAATTGACCACATCCAAGCGCGTTACGCCTTGCTGGTGGAGGTAATACACCGCGTGGGAGTCTTTCTCGCCAAAGATAGCAACCAATACATTGGCACCCGTGACTTCTTTTTTGCCATTACCGGTGGATTGCACATGCATGATGGCGCGTTGGATCACACGCTGAAAACCCAAAGTGGGCTGGGTGTCCACCTCATCGGTTCCGGCCACTTGGGGCGTGTTGTCTTTGATGAAGTTTGAAAGCGATTTACGCAAGTCATCGATGTTGGCAGAGCAAGCACGCAGAACTTCTGCAGCGCTGGGGTTGTCCAGCAAGGCCAACAGCAGATGCTCGACTGTGATGAATTCATGCCGTTGTTGCCTTGCCTCTACAAAGGCCATGTGTAAGCTGACTTCAAGTTCTTGGGCAATCATGGAAATTCCTTGTGGCGGTCTTTGTGTAAGTTCAACTGTATATGGAAACGGTGGGCCATTATTCAATGGGCTCAAGCAAAGCTTGTAGCGGGTGTCCGGCTTGGTGGGCGGCGTCTTGCACTTGATCGACTTTGCTGGCGGCAACGTCCTTGGTGTAAACCCCACAAATCCCCTTGCCGTCTAAATGGATCTTGAGCATGATTTGGGTGGCTGCTTCGCGGTCTTTGCCGAAAAACTCCTGCAGCACCCTGACAACAAACTCCATGGGTGTGAAGTCGTCGTTGAGCATGACAACTTGGTACATCTGTGGGGGCTCGGTGCGCTGCGTGCGACGTTCTAGGACGACGGAATCAGAGTCGCCTGTTTGCACGGGTGGCAAAACAGGCTTTGATGGTGTGGTTGACATGCCCACATTCTATCGATGCCGTCTAGTGCACTCAAAAATTTAGAAAAATGTCCGGATAATACTTATATTTAATTATTTTAAATTACTTTACAAAAACATAAATCTATATTCTAATTTTTAAGTATTCAATTTAAAAATTTTAATCTGCAAAGGGGTCGGCCATGGCTTTTGGCATTGTTAAATGGTTTAACAACCACAAGGGATTTGGTTTTATTGAGTCCGCAGAAATTGGTCAGGACGTGTTTGCACATTTCAGCCAAGTAGACATGGTGGGCTTTAAAACGCTGCAACAGGGCGCCAGTGTCATGTACGAACCCATTGAAGGACCACGCGGATGGATGGCAAAAAATATCAAGGTCATCGCTGCACCCGCAAGCCCCGAGCATGCAGCAGAGCCTCAGGTCAGCACACGCACCACCCGACTGAGAAACCCTCAATTCAGAGCCAACCTGATAGGTCAAAACTACTGAACAGGAGACTCGGGGTTACATGTGTTCAATCATCACCTGACCGAAGCCAGAGCAACTCACTTGGGTTGCGCCTTCCATCAAACGCGCAAAGTCGTAAGTGACTTTCTTGCTAAGAATGGACTTTTCCATAGATGAAATGATGAGGTCGGCAGCTTCAAACCAGCCCATGTGGCGAAGCATCATTTCTGCAGACAAAATTTCCGAGCCAGGGTTGACATAGTCTTTGCCAGCGTACTTGGGAGCCGTGCCGTGAGTGGCTTCAAAGCAGGCCACAGAATCTGACAAATTGGCGCCAGGCGCGATGCCAATACCGCCTACTTGCGCGGCCAATGCGTCAGAGATGTAGTCGCCGTTCAGGTTCAAGGTGGCGATGACGCTGTATTCGGCAGGGCGAAGCAAAATTTGCTGCAAAAACGCGTCAGCAATGCTGTCTTTGACAATGATTTCTTTGCCGGTTTTGGGGTTGTTAAATTTGCACCAAGGACCGCCATCGATCAGTTGGGCACCGAACTCCTTTTGCGCCAAGCCATAAGCCCAGTCACGAAAACCGCCTTCGGTGTACTTCATGATGTTGCCCTTGTGGACAATGGTCACATTAGGCTTGTCGTTATCGATTGCATACTGAATGGCTTTACGCACCAAACGCTCGGTGCCTTCACGCGAAACAGGCTTGATGCCAATGCCCGAGGTATTGGGGAAACGAATTTTCGTGACACCCATTTCTTCGATCAAAAACTTAATGAGCTTTTTCGCCTTGTCGCTCTCTGCTTCGTATTCAATACCAGCATAAATGTCCTCTGAGTTTTCACGAAAGATCACCATGTGGGTCTTCTCTGGTTCCTTTAAAGGGGATGGCACGCCTTTGAAGTACTGCACAGGTCGCAAACACACATACAAATCGAGTTCTTGGCGCAAAGCCACATTGAGTGAGCGAATACCGCCACCCACGGGTGTGGTGAGTGGGCCTTTGATTGAGACCACATACTCCCTCAAGACAGCCAAAGTTTCTTCAGGCAACCACACATCTGGGCCATAAATTTGGGTGGATTTTTCACCGGCATAAACCTCCATCCAGTGGATTTGTCGCTTACCGCTATAGGCCTTGGCAACGGCGGCGTCAACCACCTTGAGCATGACTGGGGTGATATCGAGTCCGGTACCGTCACCCTCGATATAGGGAATGATGGGCTGCAGGGGTACTGTCAAAGACATGTCTTTGTTGACGATAATTTTTTCGCCCTGGGCGGGCACCTTGATATGCTGATACAAGAGAATGTCTCCAGAAAGTGAACAACAAGGCGGCTGATGTATGCCGCAGGTCGGTGGGTAAATTTCAAAACATTCTAACCAAGCATCCTATGAACCAGCTTACTGTTTTCCTCCTGCCTTTTCTAAGGACTTTGTTTCAACACACTGTATTCGTCTTTGTGGGCTTGGCTGCACCGATGCTGGGTTGGGCACAAGAGCCCCAAACCGATTTGCAGCGCATGGTCATTCAGGCGGGAATGTTTCAAATCGATGCCCAAATTGCCCAAACCCCTCAGCAAAGGCAAATCGGCCTGATGTTTCGCAAGGAGATGCCCACGCATGAGGGAATGCTGTTTATTTTTGATGAGCCTCAGAAACAGTGTTTTTGGATGAAAAACACCTTGCTCCCTTTGACAGCTGCGTTTGTAGATGATGAGGGCGTGATCGTCAATACGGCTGATATGCAACCGCAAAGCACAGACTCGCACTGCTCAGACAAACCCGTGCGCTTTGTGTTGGAGATGAACCAAGGATGGTTTGCAAAAAAGAAAATCGGCAAAGGCTACAAACTCAAGTCAGCTGTGTTTGCCCCAAGGTAGTCTTGCCTGATTCAATCTATATGGGTACCTAAGACCTGCATATCGGCAACGCCATCTGCCATTCGAGCATGAAGCTTTTCACCAACTTTCACCTCTTGAACAGAGGCAATGGCTTGGCCCTGCGTGTTCTCCAGCCAAGCGTAGCCCCTTTGCAATACCAAGGCGGGGTCAAGAGAGCCCAGCAACAAAGCTGCTCGAGACAAACGCTGATCCATTTGGGCGGGCACATCATGCACAGCGCGCGTCAGCCTGAGTAGTTGGGGTTCTAAAACCATGACTTGGCGGTTCAGTACTTGCTGCCCCGCCCGCCCTAAGCGAGAAGAACACTGAGACAAATTGTGCTGCTGTTTGTTAGCCCAACTGGAAGGTCTGGCCAACACAGCTTGCAACCTGTCTAGGCTTTGCGCTCGGTTATCAATTGCGTGCGCCAACTCGGCATCCAAAAATTCTTGGATGGCTGCTAAATCTGCAAACAAACTTTCTCTGGGCATTGCACAAAGTTCAGCCGCTGCAGTGGGCGTGGGGGCTCGCAAATCGGCACACAAATCGGCGATGGTGATATCGGTCTCATGGCCGACACCTGAAATCACAGGAACTGGGCTGTTCACAATAGCGTTGGCGAGCTGCTCATCGTTAAATGCCCATAAATCTTCCATGGAGCCACCGCCCCTCACCAGCAATATCACCTCCACCTCGGGCTTTGCCAACAAGGCTTGCAAGGCCTGCACCAGCTGTGATGGCGCATCAACCCCTTGCACAGGGGAAGGAGAAACCATCACAGGAATGTGCGGAACACGCCGCTCAAGGGCAGTCACCACATCGTGCAGAGCGGCTGCAGCCAAGGATGTCACCACGCCAATACAGCGGGGGTACAAGGGAACAGCACGTTTACGGTCTAGTGCAAACAAGCCCTGCGCCTCTAGCTTGGCCTTGAGCTGCAAAAAAGCTTCGTGCAACTGCCCAGCACCGGCCGGGCGCAAGGCTTCAATCACCAACTGCATCTCACCCCTTGGCTCGTAAACAGCAACGCGGGCTTGGGCTTGCACCAGTTGTCCATCACGGGGCACAAAATTCAATTGCTCGGCGGTGCGACGAAACAAGGCGCAGCGAATCTGTGCGCTGCCGTCTTTGAGGTTGAAATAACAATGGCCGCTGCTGGCTTTGGTAAATCCTGACAACTCGCCTTGGACCGAGACCATGCTAAAGCGCGCTTTCAAGGAATCCGCAATCGCTTTGTTCAATGCGCTGACAGTCCAAACATATTGGGCTTGGTTATCGTTGGACATGCTTAAAGCTGGGTAATAATTGACAGCACATATTGGGGAGACGCCTTTGTTTGGAATCATACAAGCCGCTGGATGGCCAGTTTGGCCTCTTTTGTTGTGCTCGGTCATTGCTTTGGCCTTGATCATCGAACGCTTTTACAACCTGCGCAACAGCGTTGTTCTCCCTCCTACACTCCTTGACGATGTGCTTTCCATCTCTCAACGCGGCGTCCCGCGCCCCGAATCGATTCAGCATATTCAGTCCACTTCCGCGCTTGGACAAGTCATCAGCGCAGGCTTGTTTTTGTTGCAAACACAGCCCCTGTGTAGCAAAGAGGAATTTGTGAGTGAAATGCAAGCCAGTGGACGCCGTGTAGCAGCTCAGCTCGAGCGCTATTTAAGTACCCTTGGTTCGATCGCATCAGTGGCACCCTTGCTGGGTTTATTTGGCACAGTGGTTGGCATGATTGAAATTTTTGGTTCACAAACACCCGGTGCAGGTAACCCTGCCCAACTGGCCCATGGCATTTCAGTTGCGCTTTACAACACCGCTTTTGGCTTGGTGATCGCCATTCCAAGTTTGGTCGTCTGGCGTTATTTACGCGCCAAAGTTGACAACTTTGTGGTCGAACTCGAAATCGCCGCCGAGCGAATGGTTCACCACTTCTTTGCCCAACGAACTGCTGTGAGCGCACCATGAACTTTGGCCGCCCACGCTCAAGTGAGCCGGAAATCAACCTGATTCCTTTCATTGATGTCTTGTTGGTGGTTCTTATTTTTTTAATGCTCTCGACCACCTACGGCCGATTGACCCAAATCGATCTGAAACTGCCCACCGCAGACTCTGAACAACAGCAAGAAAAACCCAATGAAATCAGGGTGACAGTCAGCAGCGACGGGCAGTACATGGTGCAGAACAAAGCGGTGGAGGGTGCAGATATTCAAGCCATTCGTCAGGCTTTGGGCTTAGCCGCCAAGGAAACAGCCAACCCCTTGGTGGTGATCAGTGCTGATGCGCGGGCCAGTCATCAATCGGTGATCCAAGTGCTCGAAGCTGCCCAAACCGCGGGCTTGCAGCAAGTTACCTTTACCGCCCAAAGCCGCTCACAAGCGACCACCCCTCCTTAAGGCGCAATGCCAAGACCCAGCGACATACTGTTGGACGTTTGGCGCAAGCCAAGCATCTTGGCTTGGTGTTTGTTTCCCCTCACCTTTTTGAGCCGCATTTACCTGTGGCTTTACAAAACCACCTATGCACTGGGTTGGCAGTCCTCGACCCGCCTGCCAGTGCCTGTGCTGGTGGTGGGCAACCTGCTGGTCGGGGGAACCGGCAAAACCCCTGTGGTGATTCACCTCGCCCAGCGACTGAGTCAGCTGGGCTGGCACGTGGGGTTGATAGCGCGTGGCCACGGGGGGCAAATGAATGGCTGGGCCGAAGTCACGGATCAAAGCGTCGCCTCGGAAACAGGCGATGAAGCCCTTTTGCTGAAAAAAAAGCTTGGCTTACCTGTCTTTATTTCAAAAAAACGAGCGCAAGCGGCCTTGGCGCTTTTGAAAACATACCCCCAAACCCAGCTCATCATCAGTGACGACGGGCTTCAGCACCGAGCTTTGCATCACGATATTGGCATCTGCGTTTTTGATGACCGCGGTTTGGGCAATGGTTTTTTATTGCCTGCTGGGCCTTTGCGTGAAACATGGCCACGGCAGTTAAATGTGGGCGTGACGCAAATCAAGATCCACACAGGTCAAATCTCATTTGAAAACAGCCTAGCGGCACACCGCCAACTGGCTGGTTTTGCCGTCAATGGACGAGGGGAGCAACGCGATTTGCGTCTGTGGGCAGGACAAGCCGTCGATGCTTTGGCGGCTATTGCCCAGCCACAAGCCTTTTTCACATCGCTGCAAAGTGCAGGCTTGAAGCTATCTAAAACCCAAGCGTTCCCTGACCATGACCCAATGGCTGATTGGCAACCCAGCAATGGGCGAGATGTGCTTTGCACTGAAAAAGACGCTGTGAAATTGTGGCCTCGATATCCACAGGTATGGGCTGTCCCCTTGCTTTGCGAACTGCCCGAGGTTTTTTGGGACGCATTGATACCGCATTTGCAACGACTATCATTGGGCGATGGACACCAAACTGCTTGAACTGCTGGTATGCCCCGTGACCAAGGGCAGCCTTGAATACGACCGCGAAAAGGCCGAACTGGTTTCGCGCAGCGCTCGCTTGGCCTACCCCATTCGGGACGGTATTCCCGTGATGCTTGAAATGGAAGCTAGGCCCCTGAGCGACGCAGAACTGGAGCTTTGATTGAGCGGCCCGCCCTTTGTGGTGTTGATTCCAGCGCGGCTGTCAGCGAGTCGCTTACCCAATAAACCTTTGGCTGATTTGGCAGGCATTCCCATGGTCGTGCGTGTTGCCCAACGCGCCCAACTTTCACAAGCTAGCCAAGTGGTGGTAGCCACTGACAGCGCCGAGGTAATTAAGGTTTGCAAGCAATATGGTGTGACCGCTGTCATGACCCGAGCAGATCACCTCAGTGGCAGCGACCGTTTGGCTGAAGCAGCCACATTGCTCGGCTTAGCCGATAGCGACATTGTGGTTAACGTCCAAGGCGACGAGCCATTGATTGACCCGCACAACATCAATGCTGTCGCGCAACTTCTGCATGACCAATCTGCCTGCAGCATGAGCACCTTGGCCGACCCCATCACGCAATGGGAGGAATGGCTCAGTCCCCATTGTGTGAAAGTGGTTTTGGACGCGCAGTCCCTAGCGATGTACTTTAGCCGCGCCAGTATTCCCCACTTCCGCGGTGGCTCACCTGAGCAGCTGCCGCCCTACCCTGTTTATCGCCACGTCGGTTTGTATGCCTATCGCTGCAACTTTTTGAAGCTCTACCCCACGCTCACGCCTGCCCCCGCCGAGCAAGCCGAGGCCTTGGAGCAATTGCGGGTTTTGTGGCATGGGTATCAAATTGCCGTTCATATTTCAGAAGTTCCCAGCGCGGCCGGTGTAGACACACCCGCCGATTTAGAGCGGGTTCGAGGGTTGCTCAGCAAGCCCAGTTGACAGTCCAGCGATAGCTCTGCGTGTTATTCTCAGCGAACGACAAAAAGCGCTCTGCCAAGACAGTGCCAAAGACAAAGCAAGGAAGACAATGAGACTGATTCTGTTGGGCGCTCCAGGCGCTGGCAAAGGCACACAAGCCTCCTTCATTTGCCAACATTACGGCATCCCCCAAATATCCACTGGCGATATGCTGCGTGCTGCTGTTAAAGCAGGCACAGACATGGGCTTAGCAGCTAAAAAAGTGATGGACTCAGGCGGCTTGGTGGGAGACGACATCATCATTGGTTTGGTCAAAGAACGCATTGCCCAGCCCGATTGCGCCAAAGGTTTTTTGTTTGACGGTTTCCCACGCACCATCCCGCAAGCCGATGCCATGAAGCAAGCCGGTGTCAAGCTCGACTGCGTGCTGGAAATCGATGTGCCTTTTGACGCCATCATTGAACGCATGAGCGGGCGTCGAGTGCATGTGGCCAGTGGTCGCACTTACCATGTGCGGTTCAATCCACCCAAGCATGAAGGCCTTGACGACCTCACAGGCGAGGCCCTCATTCAGCGCGATGACGACAAGGAAGAAACAGTCAAAAAACGGCTTGAGGTTTACAGCGCCCAAACCCGCCCTTTGGTTGATTACTATTCGTCATGGTCTGAAAAAGAGCCAGCTCTGGCACCCCGCTACCGCGCTATCAGCGGACAGGGAAGCGTGGAAGAAATCACTGAACGTGCATTCAAGGCCCTTCAGAGCTGATTTTCCTGCTCTGCTATCAGACTTAAACACAAAGCGGTTCTTGCCTTGGCCGCACTCAAGTGCGTGATGTCGCCCCATTGGGTATCTGCTTGAATATGCGCCAACCCAAAAGCGCAACGGCTACTTAGCCACACCCGCACCCCAAAATTTAACGCTTTTTGCAAGGCTTGCTCCAGCTCTTGGCTGGCTGTTCCCATGCCCGTGCCCGCCAGCACAATACCTGCCAAAGGAGTTTCTTCCGAAGCCGATGTGGCCAATAAAGCCCTGACCACAGCGCCATCATTAAGGGCGTGGTTCGTAACCATCTCTACTCTTGGCCACTTTTTCAATGCCAAAGCGTAGGTCAAGCTGGGTTTGTGAAAGTCGCGTGCAGGGGCCAGATCGCGGTGTTCGTGCCACTGCCCACCCTGCTTGCTGGCAAAGCAAGCTTGCGCTCCGCTGGTAAATGCATCAACGTTTTCAGTGGTCAGTTTTTGCACATCTTGTGACAAATGTACTTTTCCGGCACATACAACAAACACCGCGCAATGCTTGGTGAGTGACGCCCAGTTCAAAGCGTCTGTGAGGTTGCCAGGTCCATCCGCATCGGCTGCGTTGGCTGGGAGCATGGCGCAGGTCAACACCACCGGTTTTGACCAAGGCCCCATTGCTTCTAGCAAACAAGCAGTTTCTTCCAAGGTGTCAGTGCCGTGCGTGATGACCACTGCGCGGGTTTGCGGGTCTTGGTTGGCTACGTCGACCGCTGACAAAAGCGCTTGCCAATGGGGTGCTTGCATGTCCTTGCTGTTGATTTGCGCCACATTCTGTACATCAATTTGCACAACATTTGACAGCCCCAAACGACCTACTAAGTCAGCAACTCCTAACGCACCCGCTTTATATTCTTTGGGCTTTTGAGGGTCAGAAGCCACGCCGGCAATGGTTCCACCCATGCCCAGCACAACGATTTTTTGAAGATTTTCTTTTGACATGGGCTTGTAAATATTGAAAAGCTGGTTAAAAATACAGTTACTGGATATCTAAACAGTATCCAAAGAGCACAAAGAGACTTTCATTTTCACCTACCTCAGGAGCCTTTATGGAACAAAGCAAGCTCACCGCAAGGCAACAACAAATTCTTTCCTTGATCGAAGCGGCCATTCGCCAAACAGGTGCGCCCCCCACACGTGCAGAAATTGCCAAAGAGCTCGGGTTCAAGTCAGCCAACGCTGCCGAAGAGCATTTACAAGCATTAGCACGCAAGGGATACATACAACTGGTCAGCGGAACTTCTCGTGGGATCCGGTTAAAAAACCCAGACTACGCCAGACCCCTCGAGTCTTCGCGTACGCCATATTCTTTGTCACTTCCTGGGTTAGGGCAACTGATGTTGCCCTTGGTGGGCAGAGTCGCAGCGGGTTCTCCCATCTTGGCACAAGAGCACATTGAACAAAGTTATGCCGTCCAAGATTCTTTGTTTTCACAAACACCCGACTACTTGCTCAAAGTCCGCGGCTTGTCCATGCGAGACATTGGCATTCTTGATGGCGACTTACTCGCCGTCAAATCCACCTCTGATGCTCGAAACGGCCAAATCGTGGTGGCTAGGCTTGGCGAAGAAGTCACCGTCAAACGTTTCGAAAAAAATGTTTCTGGCATCCACCTGCACCCAGAGAACCCCGATTTTTCAACCATCCACGTCAGCCCAAGCGACAACTTTCAAATCGAAGGCTTAGCCGTTGGTCTGATTCGTCACCAGTTTTAACTCTCATTGGAGCCCCTATGAACCTCGCACTCATCACTTCGCAGCAATTGTTTCAACGCATTGATGCAGCATACAAAGCACTTTGGCCAGCCAATGATCCCAGTATGGCTGCACCCGTTGCAAGGCCTACCCCCCTAGCTTCCAAGCCTTTGCGTGTCGTTCGGGTGGCTGAAGACGGCCATTCTTCGCCCAGCAGCGCTGGTCGCATGGTCATGTCGGGCCGAATGGCCGATATTTGCGCCGAGCTCGATCGCTTGGTGCACCTTGAAGCAAACAAATCCCTTCGCTGAAAAGCTTTAGGTTTTCTTGGCTGTCAGGCTGGCCATCAAGGCTGCATTTTCTTTTCGATCAGCCAGTACTTTTTGCATATGGGGGCTTTCAGCCATTTTTTGGCCGTAGGCTTTCACTGGCAGATCAGCCAGCAAATCTTCACCAAGCACCAATTTGCAGGCGTTGACAGCAATAGGCAAATGGAAAGCGGCTGCGCAATCAGCCAAAGTCATGCTGTCACCAGCCACATAAGGCGAAAATTTGGCAAGCTTTGCAAAACCAGCAACGCCTTTGCTCAAATTTTTACGAACCCGCTCTTTGGTGCCTTCGCTGACTTGACCGCCGAAGAACGCTTGGGGGTAAAGCTCCCGGGCGACCAACTCAATGTGCAACTCCAAATAGACAATCAGTTCCCGAACTTTGGCCGCTTCCATGGCGTCGGTGGGAAGCAAAGGGTGTTGCGGATAGGCTTGTTCAATGTATTCGGCAATCACCATGGACTCCGACAAACAACCATGCGGGGTCTCCAAAAAAGGCACTTTACCCATGGGAGAGCGGTTCATCAGTTTGGGATGGCTGTTGCCCACCCAGACCAACTCCTCTTCAAATGCAATGCCTTTTTCGAGCAATTGCAATTTGTTTTTGTTGTAATAGTTGCTGACTGCAAAACCGCACAATTTTAACGACATGAATATTCCTTTGTGAGACAAGATCGCGGCATTCTGTCACAGCGGTCCAGACCCCTAACGATTTAAAGTCTCGCAAACGAGCTGAAGTGTTGGCAGAGATAATGGCAGGCTATGAATTCTTTATTTCCAACCGTTGGTGTTTGCGGCACAGGCGCCATGGGGCAAGGCATTGCACAAATGGCTGCGCAAGCGGGCAGCCAAGTTTTGTTGTTTGACGCTGCAACAGACCGTGCGGTACAGGCTCAACTAGCCATTGCCACGCAATGGCAAAAAATGCTCGATAAGCAACGTATATCGACTGATCAGCACCAAGCCTATCTCGCATCTTTAAAA
>Ga0209357_1000243_pt1 | contig 20775 bp, 18 predicted proteins | sample LauGreFBDMM110SD_2_FD_187573 | JGI IMG/M metagenome (GOLD analysis project Ga0209357, IMG submission 187573) | Freshwater lake microbial communities from Lake Michigan, USA - Fa13.BD.MM110.SD (SPAdes) (version 3) | ecosystem: Environmental > Aquatic > Freshwater > Lake | place: Lake Michigan... | reverse complement strand
CTGCAATCTCCCGCGATGAAGTAGCAAACCTAGCCCGGCTAGCCCGAATTTCAATGTCTGATGATGAGTTAGATCATCTAGCTGGTGAGCTGGATGTAATTCTTGGTGCGGTAAAAAGAGTTCAAGAGGTGGCATCTGCAGATGTTAAGCCAACTTCACATCCACTTGATGTCAACAATGTAACCCGTGAAGATGTCGTAACCCCAAGTTTGTCACCAGAGCAATCATTATCTGGTGCGCCGGCAACTGCTGAGCAAAGATTTAAAGTGCCACAAATTTTAGGTGAAGAGTGATGAGTATCAGAGATAGTGCAGCCAGTATGGCGGCTGCTTTAGCGAAAAAAGAAATTACCTCAGTTGAGTTAACAAATCAGCATTTTGATCAAATTAATGCAGTCGATAAAGATGTGCATGCTTTTTTATATTTAGATAAAGAAGGCGCTTTAGCGCAAGCAAAAGAAGTAGATAAAAAACGCGCTGCAGGTGAGAAATTATCACCACTTGCAGGTGTGCCACTTGCTTTGAAAGATGTAATGGTGCAAAAAGATGTGCCAACTACTTGTGGCTCTAAAATTTTAGAGGGTTGGAAACCACCCTATGACTCAACGGTGGTTAGTAAGTTAAAGGCTGCTGGGATTGTAATTTTAGGTAAAACAAATATGGATGAGTTTGCGATGGGATCATCAACTGAGAACTCAGCATTTGGTCCAACTCATAACCCTTGGGATTTATCTAGAATTCCTGGTGGTTCAGGTGGTGGATCTTCAGCAGCACTTGCAGCATTTCAAGCACCACTTGCAATCGGTACCGATACTGGTGGATCAATTCGCCAACCTGCAGCTGTTACTGGAACTGTTGGAGTAAAGCCAACTTATGGCGCAGTTTCTAGATATGGATTAGTTGCATTTTCATCCTCACTTGATCAGGCAGGACCTTGTGCTCGGACAGTTTTAGATGCAGCACTCTTACACCAAGTTATTGCTGGCTTTGATCCGAAGGATTCAACCAGCATTAATCAGGTAACCCCAGATGTAGTTGCAGCTGCTAAGAAACTTGATGTAAAAGGAGTAAAGATTGGTGTAGTTAAACAATTGGCAGGAGATGGCTACCAAAAAGGTGTTGAGAACAAATTTAATGAGGCGATTGCTGAGTTAGTGAAATTAGGCGCCGAAATTATTGAAGTATCCTGTCCAAATTTTGAGTACGCACTTGCTGCTTATTATTTAATCGCACCAAGTGAATGCTCATCAAACTTAGCAAGATTTGATTCAATCAGATTTGGTTTAAGAGTTGGCGATGATGGGGCAAGGGGCGCCGAAGAGGTAATGAATCTAACCAGGCAGGCTGGGTTTGGTCGTGAGGTAAAGCGGCGAATAATTCTTGGCACCTACGCCTTATCTTCTGGTTATTACGATGCTTATTATGGTTCAGCTCAAAAGGTGCGCACACTGATCAAGCAAGATTTTGATAAAGCATTTGCTAAATGTGATGTATTGGTCTCACCAACTACTCCGACTACAGCATTTAAAATCGGTGAAAAAAGTAATGATCCACTTGCGATGTATTTAAATGATATTGCAACAATCCCAGTAAATATGGCTGGCATTGGCGGCATGAGTCTGCCTTGCGGTTTAGCAGATGAGGATAATTTACCGGTTGGATTTCAAATCATGTCACCTGCAATGAAAGATGATCGAATGTATTTAGTTGGCGGCGCACTTGAAGCAGCATTGCTCGATAAGTGGAAAAAACCTCTTCTTGATTTTGCGCCAAAGTTAGTGGGGTCAAAATGAGTCTAAATTACGATCAAGTATTAGAAAAATATGAACCAACATTAGGACTTGAGGTCCATGTTGAGCTAAATACCAAATCAAAGATGTTTTGTGGTTGTGCCACTGAATTTGGAGCGGCGCCAAATACCCAAACCTGCCCAGTCTGTTTAGGGTTGCCAGGTGCCTTGCCAGTTGTTAATAATCGGGCGATCGAGAGCACAATATTAATTGGCCTAGCTTTAAATTGCTCCATCGCACCCTTCTCAAGATTTGCTCGTAAAAATTACTTTTACCCAGATATGCCTAAGAATTTTCAAACCTCCCAGTATGACGAGCCAATCTGCATAAATGGCTACCTAGATGTTGAGATTGAAACAGATGAGGGCAGTAAAACTTTTAGGGTAGAGATTGAAAGAGTGCATATGGAGGAGGACACTGGTAAATCACTTCATGTCGGTGGCTCAACTGGGCGAATTCATGGCGCTGATTACTCACTCCTTGATTACAACCGAGCAGGAATTCCGTTGGTAGAAATTGTTACCAAGATGGTTCCGAACACTGGCAAATACGCACCAGCTGTTGCCAAAGCATATGTAGCCACTTTGCGCGATATTTTGAAAGCTTTAAAAGTCTCTGATGTAAAGATGGAGCAAGGTTCACTTAGATGTGATGTGAATCTGTCACTTTCTAAATCTGGCAGTGGAAAACTTGGTACCAGAAGTGAGACAAAAAATGTTAACTCACTGCGTTCAGTTGAAAGAGCGGTGAGTGGTGAAGCGGTGCGGCAGGGAAATAGATTAGAAAGTGGTGAAAAAATTGTGCAAGAGACTCGTCACTTTTTAGAGGAGAGTGGTCAAACTAGACCAGGTAGATCAAAGGAGCAGGCGGAGGATTACCGTTACTTCCCAGAGCCAGATTTAGTTCCAGTTGCACCAGATGCAACTTGGATTGAAAAACTTCGCAAACAATTACCAGAAAAACCAGCAGATCGCAGGAAGAGATTGCAAACTGCATGGGGTGTGCCAGATAAAGAGATGGCAGCAATGATTAATGCCGAATTACTCGACACAGTTGAAGAGACAGTTTTATTGGGATCAGATCCAACCAAAGCAAGATCTTGGTGGTTAGGTGAGGTTTCAAGAATTGCCAATGATCGTGCAGTTTCGCCAACTGAGTTAATTTCCGTTAAAGATGTCGCGCAAATAATTGAACTAATCACACAAGGAGAGTTGACCGATAAATTAGCTCGTCAAGTCGTTGAAGGCGTAATTGCTAAAGAGGGTTCACCAAGTGAGGTAATTACAAAACGTGGACTTAAGGTTGTCTCAGATGATTCAGAACTTATGAAGGCCATCGAAGCAGCGATTGCCGCCTCACCTGAAACCGCCGAAAAGGTTCGTGGTGGCAATATTCCAGCAGCTGGTGCATTAATTGGTGCGGTGATGAAATTAACAGGTGGCCAAGCAGATGCGGCTAAGGTGAAAGAACTATTACTAAAGCATTTAGGGCAATAAACTAATCTCATGAGCGAAAAAAATCCGCCAAACAAGATGAAGCCAAGATCTGGCTTAGTCACCGATGGCATGGAGCGTGCACCAGCACGAGGAATGTTGCGTGCTGTTGGTATGAAAGATGAGGATTTTGCTAAGCCTCAAATTGGTATTGCATCCTCTTGGAATGAAATTACACCTTGTAATTTATCCCTAGATAGATTAGCCAAAGCTTCGAAGAAGGGCGTAATTGATGCTGGTGGATTCCCAATGCAATTTGGAACGATCTCAGTCTCTGATGGAATTTCTATGGGACATGAAGGAATGCATTTTTCTTTGGTATCAAGAGAGGTAATCGCTGATTCAGTTGAGACTGTGATGCAGGCAGAACGGTTTGATGGCATGGTCACCTTTGCTGGCTGCGATAAATCATTACCGGCAATGATGATGGCAGCAGCACGGATGGATGTGGCAAGTGTTTTTGTTTACGCCGGATCGACTATGCCAGGAAAAGTGGATGGCAGAGATGTCACAATCATTGATGCATTTGAGGCGGTTGGTGCTTGTGCCCGCGGATTAATTTCGCAGGAGGAGGTAGATAAAATTGAAAGAGCTATCTGCCCAGGAGAAGGTGCTTGTGGTGGCATGTATACCGCTAACACGATGGCAGCAGTTGGCGAAGCAATTGGTTTATCACTTCCTGGTTCGGCATCACCACCTTCAATAGATCGCCGGCGTGATGATTATGCAGTTAAATCAGGAGCGGCGGTTGTGGAGTTAATTCGCAAGGGAATTACAACTAGGCAGATTCTTACCAAAAAAGCTTTTGAAAATGCAATCACAGTTGTTATGGCACTGGGTGGATCAACTAATGCTGTTCTGCACTTGCTTGCAATTGCTCATGAAGCAGAGGTTGATTTAACACTGGAAGATTTCCACAGAGTTGGCTCTAAGGTGCCATTACTTGGTGACTTAAAACCATTTGGTAAGTATGTAATGACTGATGTTGACAAAGTCGGTGGAATTCCAGTAATTCTTAGGGCGCTGTTAGATGCAGGTCTACTACATGGCGACTGTTTGACTGTTACTGGAAAAAGCATGGCGGAGAACTTAAAGGATATTAAGCCACCTGATGCTGATGGTGAAATATTAAAAGCGGTGAAAAACCCACTTGCTTTGGGTGGCGGGATCACAATCCTTAATGGATCACTGGCGACAGAGGGTGCGGTTTGTAAAACAGCGGGAATAGATGTTGAATTTTTTGAAGGTCCAGCAAAGGTTTTCGAGCGTGAGCAATCTGCGATGGATGCATTAGAAAGTGGTGCGATCGTGGCAGGAGATGTTGTAGTAATTCGATATGAAGGACCAAAGGGTGGTCCTGGTATGCGAGAGATGTTGATGATTACCGGCGCCATTAAAGGGGCAGGTCTTGGTAAATCTGTCTTGCTATTAACAGATGGGCGGTTTTCAGGAGGCTCGACCGGATTATGTGTTGGCCATGTTGCACCAGAGGCGGTTGATGCAGGACCAATAGCCTTTATCAAAAATGGTGATCTGATCAGAGTTGACATAAAAAAACGCAATCTAGATTTAGTAGTTGATGAAAAAGAGATGAATGAGCGAAAGAAAAGCTTTAAGCCAATTCCACATAAGTACCGCCGTGGTGTATTGGCGAAATATTCAAAACTTGTGGGCAGTGCTTCAAAGGGTGCAGTCTGCGATTAATTGCACTTTTGTTATAAGCACGCTCAAATGATGAGATCACTATCTCAGGGTTTGACTACCTGATATCTGACCTGCGAAACTAAGCCCATGAAGAAGACATCGCTAATCTCACAACTTTCGATCACATCTGTGGTCGTAGTGATTATCGAGCGTGCGCGCTAACAGCAATAGTTAGTTCGCACCCCTCAGATAAAACTGGGGGGTTTTGTATTACAGGAGCAATAAATAAAGGAAGGAAATGATGGCCAAGATAAGCGGTGCGCAAAGTTTAGTTAACGCACTTGAAGCTGCTGGTGTTGATGTCATGTTTGGCATCCCAGGGGGCGCAATTCTTCCTGCCTACGATCCTATTTTTGATTCTAAGATTCGCCATATTTTAGTAAGACATGAGCAGGGCGCAGGACATGCAGCAACTGGTTATGCCCAAGCTACTGGACGAGTTGGTGTTTGTATTGCAACCTCAGGTCCGGGGGCAACAAATTTAGTAACCCCACTTGCTGATGCACAGATGGATTCAGTTCCAATGGTGGCAATTACTGGACAGGTTCCATCAGCAGCTATTGGTACCGACGCGTTTCAAGAGGCAGATATTCGTGGTGTAACTATGCCAATAACTAAGCATAATTATTTAATTACTAATCCAGATGATATTCCACGGGCGATCGCTGAAGCTTTTTATATTGCCAGCACCGGCAGACCTGGTCCAGTTTTAGTTGACATTGCCAAGGATGCACTTCAAAAAGAGACGACTTTTAATTACCCAAAAACTGTTTCACTTGCTGGTTATAACCCAGTATTAGAGCCAAAGAGTGAGGCGATCAGAGATGCGGCTGCGCTAATTGCCCAATCTAAGAAACCACTTCTTTATGTTGGTGGCGGTGTAATTAAGGCAAATGCCTCACGAGAGTTGATGCAGCTTGCTGAAATAACTGGCGCACCAGTAGTCACTACCTTGATGGCAAGGGGTGCTTTCCCAGACTCTCATAACCAACATCTTGGTATGCCTGGTATGCATGGCACAGTTGCTGCTGTTACTGCGCTACAAAAAGCAGATCTTCTAATAACTTTAGGCGCAAGATTTGATGATCGAGTTACTGGCAAGCTCTCCACCTTCGCACCAAATGCCAAGATTATTCATGCGGATATTGATCCAGCAGAGATTGGCAAAAATCGTCATGCTGATGTGGCGCTGATTGGTGATTTAAAAAACATATTAAAGGCACTAAACCCAGCAACCAAGGCAGCGTTAGCAAAATCTGCGCCCGACTTAACACCATGGCTAAATGAGGCTTATGGCTGGCGCAAAAAATTCCCACTTGGCTATGACAAGCCGGCAGATGGTTCTGTTTCACCGCAATATGTAATTGAAAGAATTGGCAAAATATCTGGCCCAGATACAATTTTTGCAGCTGGTGTTGGTCAACATCAGATGTGGGCTTCACAATTTATTGGTTATGAGAAACCAAGAACCTGGCTTAACTCAGGTGGTCTTGGCACGATGGGATATGCAGTTCCAGCGGCAATGGGCGCAAAGGTTGGCGCTCCTGATACCACTGTGTGGGCGATTGATGGGGATGGTTGCTTCCAGATGACAAATCAAGAGTTAGTGACCTGTGCATTAAATAATATTCCAATTAAAGTAGCGGTGATTAATAATGAGTCATTAGGAATGGTTCGCCAATGGCAAACACTGTTCTACAACCAACGTTACTCAAATACTGATCTGCATTCAAAGCGCGTCCCTGATTTTAAATTGTTAGCAGAGGCGATGGGTTGTGTTGGAATGCGATGTGAGAAACCAGAGGATGTTGATAAAACTATTGAGGCTGCTATGGCAATTAATGATCGCCCAGTTGTAGTTGATTTTAATGTTCATCGTGATGCGATGGTGTGGCCAATGGTGGCAGCTGGCACATCAAATGATGATATTACTGTTGCCAGATCTATGGCACCTGTCTGGGATTCACAGGAGTTGTAATGGCTATTCATACATTGGCAGTTTTGGTTGAAAACTCACCTGGTGTACTAGCGCGGGTGGCATCTTTGTTCTCTCGTCGTGGTTACAACATTGACTCACTTGCGGTGGGTCCAACTGAGAATGCAACAGTTTCTAGAATGACCATTGTTTTAAACTTAGAGGGGCACGCTCTTGATCAAGTAAGTGCGCAATTATTTAAATTAGTAAATGTTATTGGCATCTCTGAAATGAAGGATTCTGACTCCTTAAAGCGTGAAATCTTATTAGTGAAGGTTGCTAACACCCCGGCTAACAAAGAAATCGCAAAGAAGCACCAGGCTGTAATTGCAGATGAATCTGCCAGCACGATTTCACTTGAAGCGGTCGGAAGTTCTGCTGCAATTGAAGCATTATTAAATGATTTAAAACCAAGTGGAATTCGTGAGTTAGTTCAGTCAGGCTTAGTAGCGTTAGAGCGGGGAGATCACACCCTGGCGGACCGTACGCTAAGCACTATGGGAACTGCTAACGAGTCAGATCCAAATAGCTCAACCGCTGATTACCAAAATTAAACCAACAACCTAAGGAGATATACAGTGGCAACGATGTATCACGATGAAGATGCAGATCTAGCAATTATCCAATCAAAAAAAGTTGCGGTAATTGGCTATGGCTCTCAAGGACATGCACATGCACTATCACTTCGTGATAGTGGTGTTGATGTTGTAGTTGGTTTAGCGGAAGGGTCAAAATCAAGACCAAAAGCAGAGGCTGAAGGTCTTAAGGTGGCAACAGTTGCAGATGCAGTAAAGGGCGCAGATGTGGTGATGTTGTTAGCACCTGATCATGTGCAGCGCCATATTTATAATGATTCAATCGCACCAAATATCAAAGATGGTGCAGCTCTGTTTTTTGGCCACGGTTTTAATATCAGATTTGGCTATATCAAACCAACTAACAAGGTTGATGTTTGTATGGTTGCACCAAAAGGCCCTGGACACTTGGTAAGACGTGAGTATTCAGCAGGCAGAGGAGTACCAGTAATTGTTGCAGTGGAACAAGATGCAACTGGTAATGCTTGGCCATTAACTCTTTCTTATGGCAAAGCAATTGGCGGCCTTCGTGCAGGCGGAATCTTGACCACATTTACCGAAGAGTGTGAGACAGATTTGTTTGGTGAGCAATCTGTGCTTTGTGGTGGTGCATCCCAATTAGTTATGTATGGATTTGAAACCTTAATCGAGGCTGGTTACCAACCAGAGGTTGCCTATTTTGAGTGCTTGCATGAGCTAAAACTTATTGTTGATCTTATGTATGAAGGTGGTATCGCAAAACAACGATGGTCAGTATCAGACACAGCTGAGTATGGTGATTACATCTCAGGTCCAAGAGTCATTGATCCAAGTGTTAAAGAGAATATGAAAGCGGTACTGGCTGATGTGCAATCAGGCGCGTTTGCGAAGCGCTTTATCGATGATCAAGATGCTGGTGCTCCTGAATTCAAGGCACTTCGCGCAAAAGGTGAAGTACATCCAATTGAGCAAGTTGGTAGAGATCTTCGCAAGATGATGTCTTGGGTTAAATCTTCAAACAAAGATGATTACAAAGAGGGAACCGCAGCGCGTGGCTAAACCCGTTGTATTAATTGCTGAAGAACTAAGTCCCGCCACATTAGCGGCGTTAGGACCTGAGTTTGAGGTGCGCAATTGCAACGGAGCAGATCGCAGTGAATTACTAGCAGCACTTTCTAAGGGAGTAGATGCGGTTTTAATCCGCTCTGCAACCAAGATGGATGCCGAGGCAATTGCTGCAGCAAAAGGGTTAAAGGTAATCGCTAGAGCAGGTGTGGGCTTAGATAATGTTGAAATACCAGCAGCAACTGCAGCTGGTGTGATGGTAGTAAATGCACCAACATCAAATATTGTTTCAGCTGCTGAAATTGCAATTGGATTACTTATAGCATCAGCTCGATTTATTTCACCAGCTCATGCTGCCCTTCGTAATGGAAAATGGGCGCGCTCTAAATACACCGGTGCTGAATTGTTTGAAAAAACCTTGGGAATTGTTGGTTTTGGGCGGATAGGGCAGTTGGTTGCACACCGAATGCAAGCGTTTGGAATGAATGTAGTTGCATATGATCCATATCTTCAGCCAGCACGTGCTGCGCAATTAGATGTCAGGTTAGTTGAACTCGATGAGTTACTTGCGATAAGTGATTTCATCACAATTCACCTACCAAAGACTAAAGAAACGGCTAATTTAATCGGTGAACAAGCGCTTAAAAAAGTTAAGCCCTCTGTACGAATTATCAATGCTGCTCGTGGCGGTGTGTTAGATGAGGCAGCACTATATGAAGCTTTGAAATCTGGAAGAGTTGCTGGCGCCGGACTTGATGTATTTGCTACTGAACCATGCACAGATTCACCTTTGTTTTCATTAGACAATGTGGTTGCTACACCTCACTTGGGTGCTTCAACTGATGAAGCACAGGAGCGGGCTGGAATTGCTGTGGCTATCTCAGTTAGAAAAGCTTTATCTGGTGAACTAGTTCCAGATGCAGTAAATGTTAAGGGTGGTGCGATTGATCAAGCAGTTCGCCCAGCACTGCCACTAGTTGAAAAATTGGCACAAGTTGCTACTGCACTTGCCAAGGATGTTATTTCTGCAATTGATGTTGAAGTTCGCGGTGAGATCGCATCCCTTGATGTTTCAATACTTGCAACTAGCGCGCTAAAGGGAGCACTCCTTGCGATGGGAGCTGAAGATGTTACCTATGTAAACGCCCCAGCATTAGCAACTGAAAGATCAATTAGCTCAACGGTTTCAACTGATTCTGAAAGCCCAGATCATCGTAATTTAGTTTCAGTGCGGGCGGCATGTGCTGATGGCAGCCAGGTACTTGTAAGTGGCACATTAATGGGAATCAAACAGGTTGAAAAGATTGTTGGCATAGATAAATTAGATCTAGATTTAAAACCTACCAATAATTTGCTATTCCTAAGGTATGCCGACCGACCTGGTGTAGTTGGTGTAGTTGGAAATGCATTAGGTAAGTTGAAGATTAACATTGCAGATATGCAGGTTGGTCGCACCCAAGAGGGTGGCCAGGCTTTGATGGCATTAACTGTTGATTCAGTCATTCCAAAAGAGATTATTGATGTGATTGCAAAAGAGACTGGGGCATCCTTAGTTCGCTTTGTAAATTTGGTGAATGAGTGAAAACTTATAACTTAGCAACAATCCCTGGAGATGGCATTGGGCCTGAGGTAGTAACTCAAGGTTTGCGGGTCTTGGATGCAGTAGCAAAAAAATATGATTTAGAGTTTAAGAAAACTAATTACGAATTGGGTGCTGCTTACTGGCATAAAACCAAGGAAACATTGCCAGATTCAGTAATGGCAGAATTAGCTAAATCTGATGTAATTTTATTGGGAGCAGTAGGGGATCCAACTGTGCCAAGTGGGGTATTAGAGCGGGGTTTATTACTCAAGCTTCGATTTGCCTTTGAACATTACATAAATCTAAGACCAGCAAAATTATTTCCAGGAGTTACATCCCCTATTACAAACAACAAGGGAATTGATTTCATCGTAGTCAGAGAGGGCACTGAAGGGTTATATGTTGGTGCTGGCTCACTTAAAGATGAGGGAACAAATAAAGAGTTAGCAATTGAAGAATCAATTAATACCTATAAGGGTGTGGAGCGGGTAATTAGAGATGCCTTTAATCGAGCGATGATTCGCCCACGCAAAAAACTTACTTTGGTACACAAGAACAATGTGCTGACTAGGGCAGGTGGACTTTGGACTCGGGTTTTTAATGAGGTGGCTAAGGATTTCCCGCAAGTCACAACCGATTACCTACATGTGGATGCAGCATCAATGTTTTTTGTTACTAACCCAGAGAGATTTGATGTAGTGGTAACTGATAATTTATTTGGCGACATCATTACTGATATCGCAGCTGCAATCTGTGGTGGTATTGGCCTAGCAGCTAGTGGAAATATCAATCCAACTGGGCAGTTTCCTTCGATGTTTGAGCCGGTCCATGGTTCAGCTCCAGATATTGCTGGTAAGAATTTAGCCGACCCAACTGCAACGGTATTATCAGTAGCAATGATGCTAAATCATCTTGGGCAAGATAAAGCAGCCAATGATGTGGAGGTTGCGGTGGCTAAGGATCTAGCTGCTCGCGCAGATAAGAAGCGATCAACTACCGAAATTGGTGATGCATTAGTGGCGGGAGTCTTATGAAAGTAATAAGTAATCCAAATTCAAATCCAATAAGCGCAGCAGAGCGTGATAAGCGAGTTGCCAATTCCGGCTTTGGTAAGTACTACACGGATAATATGGTGGTTGCTACTTGGAGTGAGGCAAATGGTTGGGATGATGCAAAATTACAACCATATGGCCCAATCACTTTAGATCCAGCGTCAATGGTCTTTCATTATGGCCAAGAAATATTTGAAGGTATGAAAGCGTATTCGCAGCCAGATGGTGGAGTTTCATTATTTAGGCCAGATGCAAATGCAAAACGCTTTGCAAAATCTGCTGCCAGAATTGCCTTACCTGAAATGCCAGTTGATTTCTTTGTTAAAACCATCGAGGAATTAGTAAAAGCAGATGCGGGTTGGGTACCAAAGAAGGTTGGCGAATCTTTATATATTCGCCCATTTATGATTGCAACTGAGGTTGGACTTGGTGTGCGCCCATCAAATCATGCTACATATATATTGATTGCAACTCCTGCCTCTGCTTACTTTAATGCTGCAAAAGCGGTAACTGTTTGGATCTCAACTGAGTATGTAAGAGCAGCATTGGGTGGCACAGGTGAAGCAAAGTGCGGTGGAAATTACGCAGCTTCCTTGCTTGCACAAAAACAAGCAGCTAAAGAGGGTTGTGATCAGGTTGCCTACATTGATGCTAAAGAGCGCAAATGGGTTGAAGAGATGGGTGGCATGAATCTCTACTTCATTAAAGGAAGTGGCAAAAATGCCAAGATCATTACCCCAAAGTTAACTGGCACATTACTTCCTGGCATTACTAGAGATTCAATATTAACTTTGGCAAATGATCTTGGTTATAAAACTGAAGAGACGATGATCTCAATTGATGATTGGCGCGATGGCGTTAAATCAGGTGAGATAACTGAGATATTTGCATGTGGCACTGCTGCGGTTGTCTCAGCAGTGGGTGCTGCAAAAAGTATTCATGGCACCTGGCAAACCGGTGATGGACAACCTGGTGTAATAACTAATGAGATTCGAGCAGCATTGTTAGCAATTCAACATGGCACAGCAGCTGATAAGCATGGCTGGAATAAAAGAGTTATCTGATGACAATTAATGATTCATTTCATATCTATGACACCACACTTCGTGATGGCGCCCAGCAAGAGGGCTTAAATCTTTCAGTCCACGATAAGTTAACCATTGCAAGACACTTAGATGATTTAGGTGTTGGTTTTATTGAGGGTGGCTGGCCGGGAGCTAACCCAAAAGACACTGAGTTTTTTAAATTAGCACAAACTGAGTTAAAGCTTAAAAATGCCACCTTTGTTGCATTTGGTGCAACTAGGAGACCTGGTGTTAAAGCTGCTGATGATCAACTGCTTAGGGCATTAGTTGATTCAAAAGCTGCAGCGGTAACACTTGTGGCAAAAAGCCATGATCGCCATGTTGATCTGGCATTAAAGACTCAATTAGATGAAAACCTGGCGATGATTGCAGATTCAATTAAATTTCTAAAGTCAGGTGGACAACGTGTTTTCTTAGATGCAGAACATTTCTTTGATGGATATATTTCAAATAAAGCTTACGCACTTGAGGTGATCAGAGTGGCGGCGGAGGCCGGTGCTGATGTAGTTGCACTTTGTGACACAAATGGTGGCATGCTGCCAGATGAGTTATCAAATATTGTGCATGAAGTATTAACTGCTTCAAAAGCACGCCTTGGTATTCATTGCCACAATGACACCGGGTGCGCAGTTGCGAACTCTTTAGCAGCAATATCTGCTGGAGTGACCCATGTTCAAGGAACCTTAAATGGATATGGTGAACGAACAGGAAATGCTGACTTAGTAAATATAATTGCAAATCTTGAGTTAAAAAAGAATAAAACTGTCTTACCTAAAGGCAAATTGCAAGAGGCTTTTCGCATCTCACATGCAGTTGCTGAGATTACAAACGTTGCACCAAGTGCCCGTCAGCCATATGTTGGCACCTCAGCCTTTGCCCATAAGGCAGGACTTCATGCATCTGCAATCAAGGTTGATCCCATGATGTATCAACATGAAACACCAGAATCTGTTGGCAATGACATGCGAATGTTGGTCTCAGAGATGGCTGGTCGTGCCTCAATTGAATTGAAATCAGTAGAGCTCGGTATTGATTTGGGTGGGGATAAGAACTTGATTGCCAGAGTAGTTGAAAAAGTTAAGGAGCTTGAAGGCAAAGGCTTTACCTTTGAAGCAGCCGATGCATCCTTTGAATTACTTCTTCGCACTGAGGTTTTGGGTAAGCGGCCAAGTTTTTTCACTATTGAAGATTGGCAAACCACTGTTCATCAGGATGAATCTGGAAAGGTAACAAGTAAGGCAACAGTTAAAATTAAAGCAAAAGGTGAAAGTATCTCTGCAAATGGTGTGGGAAATGGTCCAGTTAATGCTATTGATAACGCATTAAGGTCTGGATTAGAAAGCTTTTATCCAGAGCTATCAAAGCTTGAGTTGACTGATTACAAGGTGCGTATTTTGGAAGGTCGTCTTGGAACCGGTGCGGTCACTAGAGTTTTAGTTGAGACCAGTGATGGCAATGGTGAATGGAGCACAGTAGGCGTGCATGAAAATGTGATTGCAGCCTCAGCAATGGCATTAGATGACGCAGTTACCTATGGCTTACTAAGGCAGGGACGAAAACCCGAGTAATCTGCTGATCATGTCTGCTGCCTTGATCACCCAGTATGAAGAGCACTTGGCTTTGGTCAGGAATTTATCTGACAACTCAATACGAGGATATGTCACAGATTTAGAATCATTTTTAAAGCATATGGAGAAGCTAGGAATAGTTGAGTTTGATCAACTAGAAATTGAACACATTAGATCTTGGCTTGCTAATCTACAAAGCACTGGTGTTGCCAGATCCACTTTAACTCGAAGAATTGTTTCAATCCGTGCCTTTACTAATTGGGCAGCAGCAAATGGTTGGCTGACCTCTGATTTAGGGGCGACCTTAGCTATTCCTAAGCCACACAGAGTGTTGCCAGAGGTGTTAAATGTTGATGAGGCAGCAACTGTAATGAAAGCACTTGAAGATAGAGCAATGGCAGAACCCAGTGCATTAAACAGTCGCGATCTGGCACTAGTTGAGGTTTTATACGGTTCCGGTATCCGAGTTTCAGAGCTTTGTGGCTTAAATCTTAGTGATGTAGATAGATCTAGAAATACTTTAAATGTTATTGGTAAAGGAAATAAACAGCGAGTAGTGCCGTTGGGTCTACCTGCAATGCGAACAATTGAAAGCTATTTAAGCAACGCTAGAGGTGAGTTTGTTAATCAACAATCTGCTGATGCTTTATTTCTTGGCTCTCGGGGTAAGCGAATTGATCAGCGCACAGTACGTGAGGTTGTTTATGAAGCGATGAAAGCAGTTGGTGCATCTATGGGGCCACATGGGCTTCGTCATAGTGCTGCAACTCATTTACTAGAGGGCGGTGCTGATTTGCGAACTGTGCAAGAAATTCTTGGGCATGCCTCTTTATCTACTACTCAGATCTACACCCATGTATCTCCTGAGCGATTGCAAACAGCTTATAAGCAAGCACACCCAAGGGCATAGTTAATGAAAACCCAGTTGCCGGATGCAATTGCGCAGTTAGTAGAAAAAATAACATCACCACAATTTGTTAGAGCCGTTCTCTCTGGTCAACGCCGTAATCTGCAAACTCAGTATCTGCGGATTGATATCAAGCCAGTACTGCTTAAAGATGGGCTGAAGCTTCAAATTGTAAGTAGTGATGGCAAGAAAGATTTCACCAAAAATGTGGCAGCAGATTTTGATTTTGCGCAATTACTTAACTCTGGCTACGCCAACCTGCTAGTTGATACTGAAACTGAGTCCTTTCAAGTAAAAGTATCTAAAAAAGATGAGGCACTTTTATCTGTCAGTAAGGTGAGGTTAAGTAGAGAGTTATCTCATGACCGGCAAAAGCAGCGGATGCTGGCTGAAGGAAATCAGGTTTTCAAAGCACTTGATATGACAGATATTTTGGGGCGAATTAAGCCAAGCAAAATGGATAAGTACAAACAAGTTGATGAGTTTTTAAGATTAATTAATCAAACATTAGATTCTCAATTATTACCTAAAGATGAAATAAATGTTGTTGATCTAGGTTGTGGTCATGCCTATCTCACCTTTGCAGTGCAGGAGTTTCTAACGGATAAGTACAGTAAAGTTTTGATTTTAGGAGTAGATGAGAGGCAAGATTCAAAGCAACATAATGAAAAGGTGGCAGCTAAGTTAAAGGTTGATGCCAAATTCATTGCCGCTAAAATTGCCGATACGCCAGATCAAAAAGTTGATATTGCGATTGCACTTCACGCCTGTGACACCGCCACAGATGATGCAATTTACTGGGCAGTGAAAAATGATGCCAAAGTCATAATGGCAGCTCCATGTTGCATGCATGAGTTACAAACTCAGATTAAAGATTCCCCTGAACCATGGGAGTTATTAACTAAGTATGGGCTTGTCAAAGAGCGGTTGGTTGATTTGATCACCGATTCACTCAGAGCACAGATCTTAAAGTTACTTGGCTTTAGAGTTGATATTGTGGAGTTTATTGGCGGAGAACACACTGCGCGTAATATTTTAATTAGAGCTGTTAAAACTGGAGCAGTGCCCACTGATCTTGACAAACAAAGGTATCAACAAATGATTAATGATTGGCAGATAAAACCATATTTGGCACAGTTACTGGCCGATGAGTTAAAAGCTGCGGCGCAGATCAGCCGGTCCTAGATTTTGGCAGTACCCACTTTCACTTACTAACTCACAATCAATAACCTGATAATTTCCAATTCCAACGCCAATTATTAAGCCAATCGCCAAAGTAGTAAGTGGGGTGGTAATTAGATAGGTCAGTTTCACCTGCCAATCTTGCAGTAACTCCATTTTTTTGCGCATGGGTGGGGGTTGGGGTGTGGAAAATTTGGCATAAATCTTCAGGTAGGATTCATCTCAGCACAGAATCAAAAGTTCTGTGACTTCACGCATCTTAAAGTGATTAATTAATTACTAATTAATAACTTATGGACCTGTTCGGTGTAGTTAGCAATAACTACTCGGTTCTAGATGCTAGGGATCTAGCAAATTGCTTGATCACAAACCGAGTGCTCTTTGTTACTTATTGTGTGAAAACACAACGGTAAATAAAGGAGTGAAAAAGGAGTGTGCCGCCATGGCGGTTGTAACAATGCGAGAACTTCTCGACAGTGGTGTTCATTTTGGTCACCAGACTCGTCGATGGAATCCAAAGATGAAGCGCTTTATCTTTACTGAGCGCAACGGTATCTACATCATCGATATTCAACAATCATTAGCGTTAATTGACGCTGCTTATGAGTTTATTAAAGATGCAGTTGCAAAGGGTGGCCATGTACTTTTCGTTGGCACCAAGAAGCAGGCACATGAGCCAATTAAGCAACAATCTGCTCGAGTCAGCATGCCTTATGTAACAGAGCGATGGTTAGGTGGAATGCTTACCAACTTCCCAACTGTTTATAAGCGAGTACTTAGACTTAAAGAGTTAGAGGCGCTTGAAAACGCCAATGATCAACTATTAACTAAAAAAGAGTTACTAGTTCTTCGCCGTGAGCGCGAGAAGTTAAACAAAAACCTAGATGGAATTCGTAATATGACTAAGTTGCCAGCGGCAATTTGGGTAATTGATACTAAGAAGGAGCACATTGCAGTAGCCGAGGCGAAGAAACTTGGCATTCCAGTAATTGCAATCTTAGATACCAACTGCGATCCAGATGAGGTTGATTTTAAGATTCCTGGAAATGATGATGCTATTCGTTCCATCGCACTTCTTACCCGAGTAATGACAGATGCGATTGTGGCAGGATTACAAATTCGATCTGCGCAAGCAGCAAAGATTGCTGACAAGGCAGCAGCAGAGGCAGCAGCAGCTGCTGAAAAAACAGCAGAGCAGCCACTTGCTGATTGGGAGAAAGATTTAATTAAAGAGCCAACTGAAACAGCGGGTGCATAAGTTGGCATATACGGCAGAGGATGTTAAGAAATTACGGGAGCAGACCGCTGCTGGAATGCTTGATTGCAAAAAAGCGTTGGATGAAGCCGATGGTGATTACCAAAAAGCGGTAGAGATCATTCGCATCAAGGGTCAAAAAGGTGTTACCAAGCGCGAAGGCCGTGCGACTTCAAATGGTTTAGTTGCTGGTAAAGCCGAAGGTGATCTTGGAGTACTGCTTGAACTAAATTGTGAAACTGATTTCGTAGCAAAGGGTGAGAAGTTTCAAGCCCTAGCTGATCAATTGCTTAATCATCTGGCAACATCAAAGATTACTGAGCTTGATAAGTTTTTATCCTCAAAACTTTCATCAGGCCAAATGGTGCAAGAGGTAATTGATGAAGGTAATGCGATGTTGGGGGAGAAGATTGAAATCAAACGAATCAGCGTTTTAACTGGTTCACCAGTCTCGTTATATCTACATAAGACATCCCCTGATCTACCACCACAGGTTGGTGTATTAGTGCAATTAAAAAATGCTGCTGAAGTAGTTGGCAAAGATATTGCCCAACATATTGCTGCCTTCGCACCTGTTTATGTCAGCCGGGATCAAGTGCCCGCTGATGAGATTGCCAAAGAACGCCGGTTGGCGGAGGAGACAGCGCGAGGTGAAGGAAAGCCTGAGGCTTCAATTGCCAAGATTGTTGAGGGTCGGGTTACTGGGTTTGTGAAAGAGGTTTCACTTCTTGAGCAAGCATTTGCCAAGGATGCAAAGAAAACTGTGCAGCAAATTTTAGATGAGGCAAAGACTGCCGTGTCCACCTTTAATAGATTCCGTGTAGGTCAGTAAACTTTTCAATACCATAAATTAGGAAAGGAGTGCTCATGTCACGTAAGGGATATAAACGAGTGCTTCTTAAATTATCTGGTGAGGTATTTGGTGGTGAAAAAGGCATTGGTGTAGATCCTGATGTGGTTCATGATGTGGCAAATCAAATCGCTGAAGTAGTAAGAGCTGGTACAGAGATTGCCGTAGTAGTTGGCGGTGGAAATTACTTTAGAGGCGCAGAGCTGCAACAACGTGGCATGGATCGAGCTCGCGCAGATTACATGGGAATGCTGGGCACAGTAATGAATTGTTTAGCGCTGCAAGATTTTCTAGAAAAAGAGGGTATTGAAACCCGAGTACAAACTGCAATCACAATGGGACAGGTGGCAGAGCCTTATGTACCACGTCGGGCAATAAGACATTTAGAAAAAGGAAGAGTTGTAATTTTTGGTGCAGGTGCTGGTATGCCGTTTTTTACTACCGACACAGTTGCAGCCCAGAGAGCACTTGAGATTGGTGTACAGGCGCTACTGCTGGCAAAAAGTGGAGTCGATGGGGTTTATTCAGCAGATCCTCGTAAGGATAAATCTGCGAAAAAATATGATTCTATTTCCTTTGATGAGGTTTTAAGTAAATCTCTCGCCGTTGCAGATGCCGCAGCTTTTGCACTATGCCGAGAGAACAAACTGCCAATTGTGATCTTTGATCTTAAAAACAAGGGCAATATCAAGCGGGCAGTCTCCGGTGAGAGCATTGGAACTTTAGTTTCCTAAGCCTAATTTATACACTCCTCTAGATTGCTAGTAGAGTGGGATTAATTAAAGGGAGTAAATAAAATGGCAGATTTAACTACCTCACTGGCAGAGTGCAACACTAAAATGAATAAAGCAATTGAGGTTGCTAAAGAGGATTTTGCCACAATTAGAACTGGCAGGGCGCACCCTTCGATGTTTGCTAAGTTAATGGTTGATTACTATGGAACTGGCACACCACTTTCACAACTTGCAACAGTTCAGATTCCAGAGGCTCGTCTTGCCATGATCACTCCTTATGACAAGGGCGCGATGGCGGCGATTGAAAAAGCAATTAGAGATTCAGATTTAGGAGTAAATCCTGGCTCAGATGGCAATGTAATTAGAGTCAATTTTCCACAATTAACTGAGGAGAGACGCAAAGAGTTTATTAAGGTAGCAAGGGGCAAGGCAGAGGATTCAAAGGTTGCCATCCGTGCTATCCGGCGCTCTGCGAAAGAGGCAATGGAGAAGTTTGAAAAAGATGGCAAGGTTGGTAAAGATGATCTGGCCAGAGCTGAAAAAGAGTTAGAAAAAACTACCAGCGATCATGTAGCAAAGATTGATGAATTGCTTAAGCATAAAGAAGTTGAGTTGATAGAGGTTTAATGATGGCGGATCTGCACGCTATAAATGATGCAATAAACAAACGAGCAGGTCGAAAACTACTACCATCTATTTTAGTTTCATTATTTCTATTGGGCTTGATCTTCGGTTCAATAATTATTGAGCCATTACTATTTTTCGTCTTAATTTGGGTAGTAATCATGCTTGGGGTGAGGGAGTTAGCCCACGCATATCGCACCGGTGGAATTGAATTACCAGATTTAGCATTGATGAGCGCAGCATCAGTTTTACTACTTGCTACCTGGTTTGCAAACACTGAAGGACTTGCTGTTTCAGCCGGCCTGACCATACCGATTTTAATGTTCACCTTATTGCTGATATCGCAAAGTGATTTTATAAAGCGCTCGACCTCAGCGGTATTTATTACCTTTTATTTAGCGGTTCTGGGTGGATTTATTCTCTTACTAGCAAACCATGAAGATGGCCCTATCCGCATCTTTGCCTTAGTTGCTTTAATCGCTTGTAATGACACATTTGCCTACTTCACTGGGATTGCAATTGGTAAACATAAGTTGGCACCAAAAATAAGTCCTAAGAAAAGCTGGGAGGGATTAATTGGAGGAGCACTGGCCGCAGTTATTGGTGGCGCTGCAATCTTTCATTACCTTTTTGAAACCACATGGTATGTGGGGGCGTTAATTGGATTAATGTGTGTAGTCACTGCAACCTGTGGAGATCTAATTGAGTCCGCAATAAAGCGAGATTTAGCAATCAAAGATATGTCTAATTTACTACCTGGTCATGGTGGAATTATGGATCGCCTAGATTCGGCTCTCTTTACCGCTCCAGCAGTTTGGTTTGCATTTGAGCTTATTAATCGGTACTTATAGTGGTTGATTTAGTCTTTGATGCCCCTGCTGTTAAGAAGAAGAGTCCAGTACATCTAGCCGATTTAACTGTGGCAGAGCGAAAGGCGCGAGCTGAAGAGTTAGGTCTGCCATCCTTTCGAGCAAATCAGTTAGCGGTGCATTTTTTTACCCATCACAATGATGATGTTGAGTCATTTACCGATATTCCAAAGGAGCTGCGCACATCACTGGCTGATGCTTTTTTACCAAAGTTATTAACGCTAGTTAAATCAGTTACCTGTGATGGGGGTAAGACTAGAAAAGATCTGTGGCGCTTACATGATGGTGTCTTAGTTGAATCAGTTTTAATGCGTTACACCGATCGCACCACCATCTGTATCTCCTCTCAAGCAGGTTGTGGCATGGGCTGCCCATTTTGTGCCACTGGACAGGCAGGGTTAACTAGAAATTTAACTGCAGGTGAGATTACTGCGCAGGTGATGATGGCTGCTAAGGCTTGTGATTTAGGTGAGTTACCAGGTGGTCC
>Ga0209357_1000238_pt1 | contig 21056 bp, 20 predicted proteins | sample LauGreFBDMM110SD_2_FD_187573 | JGI IMG/M metagenome (GOLD analysis project Ga0209357, IMG submission 187573) | Freshwater lake microbial communities from Lake Michigan, USA - Fa13.BD.MM110.SD (SPAdes) (version 3) | ecosystem: Environmental > Aquatic > Freshwater > Lake | place: Lake Michigan... | reverse complement strand
GTTTTGCCTGCAGCGGCTATGGACACCTTGTTCAATGAATGCTTGGCCTTTCCTGGCTACCAACTCACGGTAGACCTCGATCGCCAAGTGGTGGTTCGTCCACAAGGGGAAGAAGTTCCTTTCGAGGTGCAAGCTTTCCGACGCTATTGCCTGATGAACGGCTTGGACGACATTGGTCTGACCCTGAAACACGAAGACAAAATTCGTGCATTTGAAGCCGCCCGTTTGGCTGCCAAGCCTTGGCTTGCGCACACACTGACAGAGAGCAAACTATGAAAATTGCAGTATTGCCGGGTGACGGCATTGGCACCGAGATCGTTACTGAAGCGGTCAAAGTTTTAAACACCTTGGATTTGAAGTTTGAGATGGAAACCGCCTTAGTGGGCGGGGCCGCCTACGACGCCCACGGTCACCCCTTGCCCGACAGCACCTTGAAGCTGGCCAAAGAAGCCGACGCGATTTTGTTTGGCGCGGTTGGCGACTGGAAATACGACACCCTGGACCGCCCCTTGCGCCCCGAACAAGCCATCTTGGGTTTGCGCAAAAACCTAGGCCTCTTCGCCAACTTCCGCCCTGCCATTTGTTACAAAGAGTTGGTGAACGCCTCCAGCCTGAAGCCCGAGTTGATTGCGGGCTTGGATATCCTCATCATCCGTGAGCTCACCGGCGATATTTACTTTGGCCAACCACGCGGTCGCCGTGTTTCACCAGACGGCGCCTTCGCCGGTGCCGAAGAAGCCTTTGACACCATGCGCTACACCCGCCCCGAGGTGGAGCGCATTGCACGCGTGGCCTTTGAAGCCGCTCGCAAGCGCAGCAAACGCGTGACCAGTGTGGACAAGGCCAATGTGCTCGAGACCTTTCAGTTTTGGAAAGACATCGTCACCGAGGTGCACAAAGACTACCCCGATATTGCGCTGGACCACATGTACGTGGACAACGCGGCCATGCAGTTGGTCAAAGAGCCCAAGCGCTTTGACGTGGTGGTAACTGGCAATATGTTTGGCGACATCTTGAGTGATGAAGCCTCCATGCTGACTGGCTCGATCGGCATGTTGCCCTCAGCGTCTTTGAACGCCAGCAACCAAGGCTTGTATGAGCCCAGCCACGGCAGCGCCCCAGACATCGCGGGCAAAGGCGTGGCCAACCCCTTGGCTACCATTTTGAGCGCTGCCATGATGCTGCGCTTTAGCTTGAACCAAGAAGCCGCGGCCGTGCGCATTGAAGACGCGGTGAAAAAAGTACTCGCCCAAGGGCTTCGCACCGGCGACATCTACAGCGAAGGCACGACCAAGGTGGGCACCGAGCAAATGGGTGACGCGGTGGTCAAGGCTTTGGGTACATTTAAGTAGAGCTATGGTTAGAATGAATGACATGATTACCGTCAAAACAAGCTTCAAAACCACAAAGACAACCACCTGATGGCTTGAGGTTCGTCGCGCCCTTCCCGGCCAGACGAGCCGGGGATCAAAAACACATTGATTGAAAGGGCAACCCCATGAAAAAAATTGGAAACCGTGTCGGCTTGGTCGGCTGGCGTGGCATGGTCGGCTCGGTCCTGATGGACCGCATGCAATCCGAAAAAGACTTCGACTTGATCGAGCCCTTGTTTTTCTCCACCTCCAACGCGGGGGGCGCGGCGCCTGCCATGGCGAAAAACGAAACCAAGCTACTTGACGGCCACAACATAGATGCCCTCAAAACCTGCGACATCATCATCACCTGTCAAGGCGGCGACTACACCTCGGAAGTGTTCCCCAAGCTGCGCAGTGCGGGTTGGCAGGGCCACTGGATCGACGCGGCCTCCACCCTGCGCATGAAAGATGACGCCATCATCATCCTCGACCCCGTGAATCTGCCTGTGATCGAAAACGCACTCGTTAAGGGTGGCCTCAATTGGGTGGGCGGCAACTGCACAGTCAGCTGCATGTTGATGGGCGTGGGCGCTTTGTACAAAGCCGGTTTGGTGGAGTGGATGAGCACCCAAACCTACCAAGCTGCCTCCGGTGGTGGGGCCGCGCATATGCGTGAATTGCTGACCCAATTTGGCAGCGTGTATGCCGAGGTCAAAGACCTTTTGAATGACCCCAAAAGCGCGATTTTGGAGATCGACCGCAAAGTCATTGCAAAACAACGGGCACTTTCTGCCGCAGAAATAGAAAACTTTGGCGCCCCCTTGGGCGGCTCGCTCATCCCTTGGATCGACAAAGATTTAGGGCTTGGTAAACAAGAAGGCGACGAGTTCTGGGGTACCAGTCGCGAAGAGTGGAAGGGCATGGCAGAGACCAACAAAATCTTGGGCCAAGGCCCTGGCTTTGCAAATGCAGCCGTTCCGGTCGATGGTTTTTGCGTGCGCATCGGCGCGATGCGCTGTCACAGCCAAGCACTCACCTTCAAACTCAAAAAAAATGTGCCCTTGGCTGACATTGAAGCCATGATTGCAGCTGATAACGAATGGGTAAAAGTGGTGCCCAATAACCGTGAGGCAAGTTTGCAACACTTAACTCCCGTGGCAGTGACCGGCACCATGCGCATTCCCGTCGGGCGCATGCGCAAAATGGCCTTTGGCCCTGAGTATGTGGGCGCATTCACCATCGGTGACCAGTTGTTGTGGGGTGCTGCCGAACCTTTGCGGCGCATGTTGAGAATTTTGTTGAAAGCCTGAAATTCAATAAAAAGAGCTCATTTCCATTATGATGGGCGCTTCTTAGGCTGCACGAAAACCACCTATATGCTTCAGCTGATAAAAAAGCCGTTCAACTTGCGTTGCTTGTTCACCCTTTTTCTGGCGACATTGGCCAGTCATGCAATGGCCCTTCAACTGGGTCGCCCGCAAATTCAATCCAAGCTAGGCGAGCCCCTTAAGCTAGAAGTTCAGGTCAGTGATTTATCGGCGCAAGAGGCCCAAGAATTTCAAGCCAACTTGGCCAATGCGACGGTTTACCAAGCGGCCAAAATTGGCCGTGTCGCGGGTCTAGACAATGTCCGAATCACTTTGGTCCGAAAAGGTGATGACCTTTATTTGCTGCAATTTCAAGGTGCAGAAGCCATTAGCGACCCTTATGTCGATTTGCTGCTTGAATTTCGCTGGGCTTCAGGTCGCGCCTATCGCAACCTAGGTTTTCCGCTAAGCAATGGCCAAGCCCCAGAACCCACCGCTGTGGCCAGCAATGAGACGCCGGCGGCCAACAACTTGCCGCCTTTGCCGATAGACAAGCCTGCACCAGTGGCGGTACCGCCTCGCCCAGCGCCTTTGCCCTCGCCTGCCAAAGAGCCTGCAGCCAAAGCCGAGCCCAAGCCCAAGCCAAAATCCGACAAACCTGTTGCGAAAAAACCAGATTCTGGCGTTCTCACCAAGGCTGGCGACACCATTGAAGTTGTTCAAGGCGACACCGCCGGCCAACTTATGATGACGCACTCTGTGGGTGGTGATGTCTCCTTGGACCAAATGTTGATGTCTTTGTTGCGTAACAACCCCAAAGCTTTCGTCGACAACAATGTCAACCGCCTCAGGGCTGGTGCGCTCATCACCCTGCCCACTGAAGAAGATGTAATCTCCATCGACCGCAAACAAGCGCGTGAAGACATTCGCTTGCAGGCTTTGGACTTTGATGCTTACCGTGCCCAATTGGCTGGGCAAGTCGGCAAAACCAAGTTGGCTGACGCCAACGCACGCGAATCCAAAGGCGGCTTAAAAGCGCAGGTCGATAACAAAGCGCAAAAGTCTTCTGACCAACTGACGCTGAGCAAGCCAGGCGCTTCAGACGCGGACAAGGTCAAGCAAAATTTGGAATCTGAACAAGCCGCGCAACGCAACCAAGAGGTATCCAAGAACGTCACCGACTTGGACGCTATTTCCAAAGCCGCTGGAAAAATGCAAGACGGCCTGTCTTTCAGCATGCCCAGCTTAGCTGCGGGCGCTCAAGATTTTCTTGCCTTGCTCAAGCGCTATATGTTTGAGTTGATTGGTTTGGTCGCTGTTATTGCTGCCGTTTTGGTGAGTATTTCTTTGTTACGGGAAAAACGGCGTCAACAACACAATCCCGATGAAGACGACACCGACCTCGACTTCAAATCAGGCCCTGGCCCTGCTCGGGATAAGCCACAAGATATGAAAGTCGATTTCGATTTAGAGCTCCCGCCTCGCCCCGCGCCAAGCCCTGTTTCCAGTGCGTCAACCCCCGCGCCAGCACCTCCTGTCAACACGCCCTACAGACAAAGTGCGCCAGCCACCTCGATGTCTAATGCATCCCCTTTGAGCGAAGACCCCTTTCAAGTTCGTCTTGATTTGGCAGATGAACTTTGGAAATTGGGTCAACGCCAAACCGGTCGTGCCTTGGCCCAAGAAGTCGCCGACCAAACCCATGGTGAAACCCGCGAACGGGCGCTGCGCTGGTTACAAGAACGCTCGTGACGCCAATGCGCGTAGCGCTGGGTCTGAGCTATGCGGGTCAAACCTACGAAGGCTGGCAAAGCCAGCCCAATGGGTGCACGGTACAAGACCACCTAGAAGCCGCTCTTTCCAGTTTTGCCACCCAGCCGATTCGCACCTTGTGCGCAGGGCGTACCGATTCAGGTGTCCATGGCCTGATGCAAGTGGTGCACTTTGACACCGCCATCCACCGCGATATGCAAAGCTGGGTGCGCGGTACCAACACCACTTTGCCAAGCGACATTGCGGTTCAATGGGCGCAAGAAGTACCCGAGGGCTTTCATGCCCGCGCCAGCGCGTTGTCAAGACGCTATTCCTACATCGTGCTGCAGTCGCCGGTTCGTCCCAGCTTGGAAGCTGGACGGGTGGGCTGGGTCTACCGCCCTATGCACATTGAGCCCATGCAAGAAGCCGCACAGTGTTTGCTCGGCGAACACGATTTCACCTCTTTTCGCGCATCCAGTTGCCAAGCCCTCAGCCCTGTGAAAAATATCATGCATATCGGCATTCAACGTATCGGTCAAAGCGAAGAAACAGCTTATTGGCGTTTTGATTTCCAAGCCTCGGCTTTTTTGCACCACATGATTCGCAACCTCATGGGCTGCTTTGTCGCCATCGGGCAAGGGCTTCAACCGCCTGAGTGGATGCGAGCAGTTTTGCAAGCTCGAAGCAGAAAAGTGGCCGCCCCCACTTTTGCACCAGACGGTTTGTATTTTTTAGGGCCGGTTTACGACAGTGCTTGGGGCTTGCCCGAGCGCACAGCGGTTTACGATAGCCTGCCTGGAATCAGCCCATGAACGCCATCCCCATCAAAATCTGTGGCCTGACACGAGCGCAAGATGTGCAGGCTGCCGTCCAAGCCGGTGCCAACGCCATCGGCTTTGTGCTTTACCCACCCAGCCCACGCTATGTCACGCCAGAATATGCAGCGGAGTTGGCTACCCTGCTGCCTACTTTTGTCACGCCGGTGCTGTTGTTTGTGAATGCCTCGGCAGAGGACATTGCGCTGGCCGCGCAGCTCGTGCCTGGTGCTTGGCTGCAGTTTCATGGCGACGAAAGCCCTGCTTTTTGCCAAGAAGTGGCGCAAAACCTCGGCAGGCGCTGGATTCGTGTGGCGCGAATCCCCAAGGAAACCCCTGAGGGCGCGGTGCCTTTTGACCTCTTAAAATACGCATCCGATTACTCACATGCCCATGCCCTGTTGCTCGACACCTTGGTCGATGCTTATGGTGGCAGCGGCAGCACATTCAATTGGTCACAGCTTCCAACAAACGTCAATGCTCACCTCGTTTTGTCTGGTGGACTCACACCTGCAAACGTGGCCGAAGGCATTCGTGCCGTGCATTCGCGCGGACTGTCGCTGTCGGTTGATGTCAGCTCTGGCGTGGAAAGCGCCAAGGGCATCAAAGACGCCGACAAAATTCGCGCCTTCGTGGCGGCTGTGAAAAACACAACGCTTGCCCCTTAATTTTTTAAAGCAGCCCATGGGTTGCACCCTTTTCGGAAAAACCATGTCCACTTACCAACAACCCGACGCCAGCGGCCACTTTGGCATCTACGGCGGCAGTTTTGTCAGCGAGACGCTGACCCACGCCATCGAAGAGTTGAAAGACGCTTACGCCCAGTACCAACACGACCCCGCTTTCATCGCCGAGTTCAAATCCGAGTTGGCGCATTTTGTAGGACGTCCCTCACCCATCTACCACGCTGCCCGCATGAGCCGAGAAATGGGTGGCGCTCAGATTTACTTGAAGCGCGAAGACCTGAACCACACCGGCGCGCACAAGATCAACAACACCATCGGCCAAGCCATGCTCGCCAAACGCATGGGCAAGCCACGCATCATTGCCGAAACCGGCGCGGGTCAGCACGGTGTCGCCACCGCCACCATTTGCGCCCGTTATGGCTTGGAGTGCGTGGTCTACATGGGCAGCGAGGACGTGAAGCGGCAAAGCCCGAATGTTTATCGTATGAAGTTGCTCGGTGCCACCGTGGTGCCGGTGGACTCAGGCAGCAAGACCTTGAAGGACGCCTTGAACGAGGCCTTGCGCGACTGGGTGGCCAATGTCGACAACACTTTCTACATCATCGGCACCGTGGCGGGACCTCATCCCTACCCGATGATAGTGCGCGACTTCCAAAGTGTGATTGGCGAAGAATGCATTGCGCAAATGCCCAACATGCACCATGGCCTGCAGCCTGATGCAGTGCTGGCCTGTGTGGGCGGTGGCTCCAACGCCATGGGTATTTTTTACCCCTACATCCCGTTTGAGAAAACCCGCTTGATCGGCATTGAAGCCGCTGGTGAAGGCATGGAGACGGGCCGTCATTCGGCCTCGCTGCAACGCGGCGTGCCAGGCGTGCTGCACGGCAACCGCACCTATGTGCTGCAAGACGCCAATGGCCAAATCACCGAAACCCATTCGGTCAGCGCTGGACTGGACTACCCCGGTGTCGGCCCCGAACACGCTTTTTTGAAAGACATAGGCCGCGCCGAGTACGTGGGCATCACCGACCAAGAATCCTTGGACGCTTTTCACTACCTGTGCCGTATCGAGGGCATCATCCCAGCCTTGGAGTCCAGCCACGCCGTGGCCCACGCCATGAAGCTGGCCAAAACGATGACGCCCCAACAATCCATCTTGGTTAATCTGTCTGGGCGCGGTGACAAAGACATTGGCACCGTGGCCGATTTGTCCAACGCCGATTTCTTTTGCCGCCCCAGCTGTCAAGGCCAAACCGTCAAAGGCGAACAAGCCATTTCGCTGGCGGCATTGAACGGGAGCAAAGCATGAGCCGCATCAATCCTGTGATGACAGCACTCAAAGGCGCTGGCCGCAAAGCCTTGATCCCTTACCTCATGGCCGGTTTTCCCGAGCCTTCGCACACCTTGGGCCTGATGCACGCACTGGTGCAAGGTGGCGCTGACATCATTGAGCTAGGCGTACCCTTCAGCGATCCCATGGCCGATGGCCCCGTGATTCAAAAAGCCGGTGAAGCCGCGCTGCGCCACGGCGTGGGCATGGGCGAGGTGCTGGCCATGGTGCAGGAATTTCGCGCCACCGACACCACCACCCCCATTGTGTTGATGGGCTACGCCAACCCGGTGGAAAACTACAACCTGAAGCACGGCGTCAACAGCTTTGTTAAAGACGCCTCAGCGGCTGGCGTGGACGGTGTGCTCATCGTCGACTATCCACCCGAAGAGTGCGTGGACTTTGCGGCCAGCTTGCGTGCCCACGAGATGGATTTGATTTTCTTGCTTGCACCCACCAGCACCGAGCGCCGTATGCAGCAGGTGGCTGCCGTGGCCAGCGGTTATGTGTACTACGTTTCGCTCAAAGGCGTGACCGGTTCAGGTGCCTTGAACACCGACGAGGTCGAGGCCATGTTGCCACGCATTCGCCAGCATGTGCATATTCCCGTGGGCGTGGGCTTTGGCATCCGCGACGCCGTCACCGCCCGCACCATTGGCAAAGTGGCTGACGCGGTGGTGATCGGCAGCAAGCTCATCCAGTTGGTGGAAGCGGCCCCCAAAGGCCAGGACGCTGAACATGCCCGCAGCTTCATGGCCGAGATTCGCCAAGCGCTGGACGCATAATCCCTTTGACAGGAGAGACACCATGAGCTGGCTAGAAAAACTACTGCCTTCCAAAATCCAGCAAACCGACCCTGCTGACAGGCGAACCGTGCCTGAAGGTTTGTGGGTCAAATGTCCCAGTTGCGAAACCGTGCTGTACAAAAACGATTTGGAAGAAAACCAAAACGTCTGTCCTAAGTGCAGCCACCACCACCGCATTTCAGCCAGATCGCGTCTCAACGCTTTCCTTGACCCCGAAGGTCGCTATGAAATTGGGCAAGAGGTGTTGCCCATGGACCCCTTGAAGTTCAAGGACAGCCGCAAATACCCAGACCGATTGAAAGAGGCTTTGGAGAACACTGGCGAAACCGATGCCTTGGTTGTCATGGGCGGTTCGGTTCACAGCATCAATCTGGTGGCAGCTTGTTTCGAGTTCGACTTCATGGGCGGCTCCATGGGTTCGGTGGTTGGCGAGCGCTTTGTGCGCGGCGTCCACACCGCCATCGAACAAAAAGTCCCTTTCATTTGCTTTACCGCTACGGGCGGCGCACGCATGCAAGAGGGCTTGCTGTCGCTGATGCAAATGGCCAAAACCAATGCGTCTCTCACCCGTTTGGCGCAAAAAGGCCTGCCCTATATCAGCGTGTTGACCGACCCCACCATGGGCGGCGTGTCCGCAGGTTTTGCCTTCATGGGCGACTTGGTGATTGCCGAGCCCAAGGCCTTGATTGGCTTTGCTGGTCCCCGCGTGATCGAGAGCACGGTGCGCGTGACCCTGCCTGAAGGTTTTCAGCGCTCGGAATTTTTGATGGAAAAAGGTGCGCTCGACATGATTTGCGACCGCCGCGATTTACGCAAAACCATCGCCAACGCCTTGGCCATGCTGACCAAGCAACCAGCGGACTCGGTCGCCTGACTTCAGCGGTAATACACCTCTACCCTGCCCTTTAGGGTAATCAGCAGGGGCTTGCCCTTGCAGTCCAAGGTTTTGCCAGCCGGCACCTTGATCCAACCCTCGCTGATGCAGTACTCCTCCACATCGTGGCGCTCTTTGTCATTAAAGCGAATGCCAATGTCGTGGTGAAACACCGCTTCTAGGTAATGCGGACTGCGGACATCGATAGACAAACGGTCGGGGAGTTCGGGGCGGGTGTGCGTGTCGCTCATGGTGTTTCAGTGTGTTCTGCTTAGACAGCTTGCATTGTCTGCGAACTCTTAGAATCCTTGGATGTCCGAAAACACACCCTCCCCCGAACACCAAGACGAAAACCAACTCATCGCAGAACGCCGTGAGAAATTGAGCGCCATGCGAACTCGCCAAGCCCTTGGCGGTCCGGTGGCTTTCCCCAACGATTTCAAACCTGCGCACCACGCTGACGCTTTGCACACCGCACATGGCGGCAAGGACGCAGAGACTTTGCTCGCAGAAAAACATACGGTGCGCATCGCTGGTCGCATGGTCTTGAAACGCGTCATGGGCAAAGCCAGTTTTGCCACCTTGCAAGACAGCACAGGACGGATGCAGGTGTATGTGAAGGGCGAAGAGATTGGTACCGATATTTACGAAGACTTCAAGCATTGGGACTTGGGCGACATCGTGGGTGCTGAAGGTCATCTGTTCAAAACCAAAACCGGCGAGTTGTCGGTACATATCAGTAGCATTCGCATCTTGACCAAAAGCCTGCGCCCCCTGCCCGACAAATTTCATGGCATCCACGACCAAGAGATCAAATACCGCCAGCGCTATATCGACCTCATCACCGACGACACCGCACGCCAGCGCTTCATGGCCCGCAGCAAAGCTGTTAGCAGCATTCGAGAGTTCATGGTGCAACACGGCTTTCTGGAAGTCGAAACGCCCATGCTGCACCCCATCCCCGGTGGTGCGAACGCACGGCCTTTCGCCACCCACCACAATGCGTTGGACCAGGAAATGTTTTTGCGCATCGCGCCTGAGTTGTATTTGAAACGCTTGTTGGTCGGCGGCTTCGAGCGGGTGTTCGAGATCAACCGCAACTTCCGCAATGAAGGCATTTCGGTTCGCCACAACCCCGAATTCACCATGATGGAGTTTTACGCGGCCTATTGGAACTACCAAGACCTGATGCAGTTCACCGAAAGCCTGATCCGTGACGCTGCCGAAAAAGCCGTGGGCACCTTGCTGCTGACCTATGACGGCAAACCTGTGGATTTGTCCAAGCCTTTTGTGCGACTGACCATCCGCGAGGCCATTGTGAAACACACCGAGGCGGGTGCGCATGTGGACGACGCGGCGTGGTTGACCAACGCCTTGAAAAAGCTGGGCTACTCGGAAGAAAAACACAAGCTCTCCACCCGCAGCTTGGCGGGTTTGCAGGTGCTTTATTTTGAAGAAACCGTGGAAGACAAGCTGTGGGAGCCCACCTTCATTTGTGAACACCCGGTGGAAATTTCACCTCTGGCCCGTGCCAGCGACAGCCACCCTGAGGTGACCGAGCGCTTTGAGCTCTACATCACCGGCCGCGAATTTGGCAACGGTTTCAGCGAGTTGAACGACGCCGAAGACCAAGCGGCACGGTTTCACGCACAGGTCAACGCCAAAGACGGCGGCGACGACGAGGCCATGTTTTACGACCACGATTTCGTTCGGGCACTTGAATACGGTATGCCACCCGCAGGAGGCTGCGGCATTGGCATTGACCGTTTGATGATGCTATTGACTGACAGCCCCAGTATCAGGGATGTGATTTTGTTCCCCGCCTTGCGCAGGGAAACCCATTAAGCTGCTTTAGGCGCAGCAGGCGCTGCGGGTTTAGGCGGTTTGCAGTCATGGCAGAAAAACGCCAAACTGCCTGCAAAGCGCTGTTGGCTGCCTTGGCGACGGGGTTTGTGCATGCCGCACTTGATGCATGACATGGTTTCACCCATTTTCCCCATGCCTGCAAAGGGGGAGCCATTCTCACGACTGGTAAAACGAAGACCACTCTCGTCAACAGAGGTTTTGCCAGATTTGGTTGCCATGGGGTATCCTTTAGTCCTGCTAATCCCCGTTGCCTTCGGGGTAAGAGGGTCTATTTTAACCGCTTTGACAGCCTTTGTGCCGACCTATGTGTCGGCCATCTTTTTCAGGGCAAAAAGCTCAAAGCCTGCAAATAACTGGTGTTTTGCATCAAAGTGTCCCAATCCAAGGCCTTGGAGGTTGGCAAAAGGGCCAAACGCCGTTGCTCGCTGACCGCGCTGGCCTGCCATTTGGCGTGTTTTGCGGCATGGCTTTGGGCATGGGACAAACCGTCCAGCAACTCGTCGACCGCCTGCCCGCCTTGTGGGCTGTCTGGGGTACTTTGGTTGCACAACAAGACCAAATCGCAACCGGCTTGCAATGCCGTCACAGCGGCCTCGGTGTAGCTCACCTCTTTGCCATCGATCAAACGTGCGCCAGCCATGGACAAATCGTCGCTGAAAACCGCGCCCTGAAAGCCGAGTTGATGACGCAAGATGTCTTTGAGCCAACGCGCTGAGAAGCCCGCTGGCCGCGCATCCACCTTGGGGTAAATCACGTGTGCTGGCATGACGCTGGTCAAACTGGTGGTCAACCACGCGTAAGGCAAGGCGTCGTCATGCAAGATGGCCTTCAAGCTGCGCTTGTCTACAGGAATTTCGGTATGCGAGTCAGCCTTCACAAAACCATGCCCAGGGAAATGCTTGCCGCAATTGGCCATACCGGCTTGCAACAAGCCGTGCATCAGGCTTTTGGCCAGCACACCCACCATGCGCGGATCACGCGAAAAAGCGCGGTCGCCAATCACGCCGCTGGTGCCAAAGTCCAAGTCCAGCACAGGCGTGAAGCTGAAATCCACGCCGCAAGCACGCAACTCAGAGGCAAGTACGTAGCCGCAGGCGGTGGCTGCGTTGGTAGCGTTCAAAGCGCCACTGCCGGGTAAATCTTTGTCGTCCTCGAACCAAAGCTGTCCCAAATCCGCCATGGCTGGCAAATGTGTGAAGCCATCGGTGCGAAAGCGCTGTACCCGCCCGCCCTCGTGGTCCACGCAAATCAAAGCATCGGGTCGCACACGCTTGATGTCAGCGCACAAAGCCGTGAGTTGCTGGCGATCTGCCCAGTTGCGGGCAAACAAAATCATCCCGCCACACAGCGGGTGCGCCAAGCGGCGACGGTCGGTGTCGCTGAGCGCAGTGCCAGCGATGTCCAAAATCAGGGGGGCGTGTTTCACAGTGGTCATGGTTCAAGCAGCGGTTTGTTCAACGATTACATGGCTGGTGGCGTAGTCGGTTTCGTCACTGAGGGTGACATGGGCACGCAGTTGCCGCGCGTCGAACCATTCTTGCAAAGCGCCATGCAGCACGATGGTGGGTTGGCCGCTGGGCAAACGCCCCACCTCACAATGCCGCCAAGTCATGGGCATTCGCATCCCCAATCCGATGGCTTTGCTGAAGGCCTCTTTCACCGAAAAACGTGTTGCCAAAAAACGCACCCCACGGTCTGGCCAACGGGCGCTTCGGACGCGAAAGGTTTGCATCTCGGCCTCACTCAGCACTTTTTGGGCAAAGCGTTCGCCGTGGCGATCGAAGGCGGCACGGATGCGGCGGATGTCGCAAATATCAGTGCCGATGCCATAAATTTGGCTCATGGTTAGAGACAGTCCAAATAGGCTTTCACCGTTTCGGTGTAGCCCCTTTCCAAGGCGTCGGCCATCAATGCGTGGCCAATTGACACCTCTTTCACATCAGGGACTGCTTGCACAAAGTCACGTAAATTGGCCAAGTTCAGGTCGTGTCCCGCATTGACTTGCAGGCCCACCGCAAGCGCCACCTTGGCGGTTTCTGCGAACTTGGCCAACATCGCCGCGCCTTGCGGCGTGCCATGGTTGGCCGCATAAGGCTCGGTATAAAGTTCCACGCGGTCAGCGCCCACTTCCTTTGCAAACACCATGGCAGAGGGGTCTGCATCCATAAAAAGGCTGACCCGTGCACCCCAAGCTTGGGCCTGTGCGATCAGGGGTCTCAGTCTTTCAGCGTCCTCGGGAAAGCGCCAACCGTGGTCGGAGGTGAACTGGCCTTCGGCATCAGGCACGAAGGTCACTTGCTGAGGACGCACTTTTTCCACCAAGGCCATGAGGTTGTGAAAAGGGTTGCCCTCGATATTGAACTCGCGGTCTGGCCATGCTTTGAGCAACTCCGCCAAATCGAAAACATCGCTGTCGCGAATATGGCGTTGGTCCGGCCGAGGGTGCACCGTGATGCCGTGGGCACCCGCTTGCAAACACAGTGTGGCTGCACGAGTGACGCTGGGAATGCCCAAATGGCGGGTGTTACGCACCAGCGCAACTTTGTTCAGATTGACAGATAAATGGGTGTTCATAAAGCTTGTAATTCCATCATCACTTGGCGGGTGCGCAAGCTGTTGACGCCGCAATGGTAGTGCAAGAGGTTGCGCAGCTGGGTTTGCAGCGCACTGCGCAACTCGGGGGCGAACTCGGCGCAACATCGCAGCAAGGCGGTCAAGGGCGCATCGCTGGCAAGTGCAATTTGCAACTGCAGCCAATGGCTGCCGCGCAAAGCAACGCCCTCCTCCACGGCTCTGAGCCCGCCTTCTGCAAACAAGGCATAGCTGGCTTGTGTTTGTAGCGCCTGCAAGGTCAAGGTTTGCACCGACAGGTCTGGCAAAAAACCAATGTCGCGCAGCAGCAGCAACTCAAAGGCTCGCAACAAAGGCGCGATGGTGTTGTCTAAGCCACTGGCCAAGACCTTGACGGTCTGGCGGTAGGTGTCAAACAAAGCGGGATGGGGGTCGTCACGGGCCAATAAGCGCAACAAGAGTTCATTCAGGTAGTAGCCCGACAGCAAGGCCTCGCCGCTGGGCATGACATGGCCACCCGCCCATTCGGCGCTCTTTAAGGTGCGAATTTCAGCGTCCCCGCCATAACAAAGCGACAGCGGTTGCAGGGGCAGCAACACGGCCCGCAAATTGGAGGTGGGGCGTTTGGCACCTTTGGCGACCAAGGCCACACGCCCATGGTGGCGGGTCAAGACTTCCAATATGCGGCTGGATTCGCTCCAGTCGTAGTGGTGGAGCACAAAAGCGGGTTCATCCAGAACCCGAAGCGCTGCCGCTTTACTCGTAGCCAAAGCTGCGCACCCGCGCTTCGTCATCGGCCCAGCCCGAGCGCACTTTCACCCACAGTTCGATGAACACTTTGGCATCCATCAGTTTTTCTAATTCTTGGCGAGCGAGTGTGCCAATTTGCTTCAAGCGCTCACCACCCTCGCCGATCACCATGGCTTTGTGGCCATCACGCTCGACCACGATGGTGGCAGCGATGCGCACCATACGCGAAACCGTCTTACCAGGCTCCTCGGTGAATTTATCGATGATGACGGTGGAGGTGTAAGGTAGCTCGTCACCCGTGAAGCGAAACAGTTTTTCGCGGATGATTTCACTGGCCAAAAACTTTTCACTGCGGTCTGTGAGTTCATCCTCGCTGTACCACCATGGTTGCTCAGGCAAATAGGCTTGGCACTGGGTCAGCAAGCGCTCGATATCCTTGGCGTTTTTTGCCGACATCGGCATGAACTGCGCAAAAGGGTGACGTGCTTGCATCTCTTGCAGCCAAGGTGCAATGTCCTCTCGGCGATGCACTTTATCGAGCTTGTTGGCAATCAACAAAGCTGGAATGCCTTTGTTCAACAAAGCCAGCACCTTGGCGTCGGCCTGTGCAAAACTGCCCGCATTGACCACAAACAACACCAAGTCCACATCGCTGACAGCACCCACCACAGTTTTGTTGAGGGAGCGGTTCAGGGCATTGGCGTGGTCGGTCTGAAAGCCGGGGGTGTCGACAAAAATAAACTGCGTCTCGCCCGTGGTGCGGATGCCGGTGATGCGGTGACGGGTGGTTTGCGCTTTGCGAGAGGTGATACTGATTTTTTGTCCCACCAAGGCATTCAGCAAGGTGGACTTGCCCACATTGGGCTTGCCCACAATCGCCACCAAACCGCAGCGTTGCGTGCCTGTCAATGCAGGTATTAAAAGTTCTGTCATAAAGGATGCTCCTGCAGCCATTGGAGCATGGCGGCAGCGGCCGCTTGCTCGCCGCTGCGGCGCGAGTTGCCTATGCCGCGCTGAGCTTGTTTTAGCTCAACGATTTCACACTCGACATCGAAGGTCTGTTGGTGTGCCGCTCCCGTGGTGCCTGCCACACGGTAGATGGGCAGTTGCATACGTCGTGCTTGCAACCACTCTTGCAATTCGGTTTTGGGATCTTTGGCGGCAGCTGTCATGGTCGGAGAGATGGCCACCTTGTCAAACAAGCGCAGCACCAAGCCTTCTGCTGCTGGGTAGCCCGCGTCCATCAGTACCGCACCAATGATGGCTTCCAAGGCATCAGCCAAGATTGAGGAACGCTGCTGGCCACCCGAGCGCATCTCGCCCTCGCCCAAACGGATCAAGCCGCTCAAGCCTAAGTCAAGCGCCAAACGGTGCAAGGTATCTTGCTTGACCAAATTGGCGCGTACACGGGAGAGGTCGCCCTCGGGTTGGTCGCGCAAACCAATAAAGAGCATGCGAGACACCGCCAAATTGAGCACCGAGTCGCCTAAAAACTCCAAACGCTCATTGTGTTGGCTGCTGAAACTGCGGTGGGTCAACGCCAGCTCAAGCAACTGAGGCTGGGCAAAGCGGTGCTGTAACCTGTCTTGCAAGCCCGAGGTGGTCAACTTCTCATGCACCTCGGCCATCGTCAATCAAAACCACCGACTCGGCTGGGATTGCCAAAATTCATCCACACAAAAAAAGCTTTACCCACAATGTTTTGGTCGGGCACAAAGCCCCAGTAGCGGGAATCCAAGGAGTTATCGCGGTTGTCACCCATCAGAAAATAGTGACCGACAGGCACTTTGCAAATAAAACCTTCAACGTTGTACGTGCAATTTTCTTTGTAGGCAAAGTCATCAATGCCACTCACAAAAGCCGGCGCACGGTCTTCGTTGAGCAAGCGATGGACTCGCAGATTTTGCATATCCGAAGGTGTGCTGCCAATCGGCAAGGGTTCCTCGAACTGCTTGCTGTAGCGCATATTGTCAGCGTCGAAAAATTCGGGCACCGAGGTTTTGGCTACGGCTTGACCATTGATGGTGAGTCGCTTATTGATATAGGCTATCTCGTCGCCGGGGATGCCAATCACGCGCTTGATGTAGTCCAAACTGGGCTTGGGTGGGTAGCGAAACACCATCACATCGCCACGCTGCACCGCGTTTCCGTCGGTAAGCTTGCGGTTGATGACGGGTAATCGAATGCCGTAATGGAATTTGTTCACCAAAATCAAGTCGCCCACATGCAATGTGGGAATCATGGAGCCCGAGGGAATTTTGAAAGGCTCAAACAAGAAAGAGCGCAAGATGAAAACCGCCACAATGACGGGAAACAAACCTGCGGTCCAATCCAACCACCACGGTTGGCGGTACATCTCTTCCAACTTGGCCGCAAGCTGCTGGTGCTCAGGCGGGGTGGCGATGCCTTGTTGCATCAACTCTTGTTCACGCTTGGCATACTGTTCTTGCAAAGCTTGGGCCGAGCGTTGACGCTTGGGCCAAAAATACAATTTTTCCGCCACCCAATACACACCCGTGACAATGGTGGCCGTGAATAACAGCAAAGCAAAATTGCCTTCCACAATGCCAGCGTACCAAGCGCCTGCATAGCCTACAAAGGCGGCCAAGATCAAGCCGGTGAGAGCGGCGATCAATCTTCCACCTGCAATATCGCCAAAAAGGCTTCTTGGGGCACTTCTACCGATCCAATTTGTTTCATGCGTTTCTTGCCTGCTTTTTGTTTCTCTAAAAGTTTGCGCTTGCGACTGATGTCACCACCATAGCATTTTGCCAGCACGTTTTTACGCAAGGCTTTGATGGTTTCGCGTGAAATGATATTGGCGCCAATCGCTGCTTGGATGGCAACATCAAACATTTGGCGGCTGATGATTTCACGCATTTTGGAGACCACCGCGCGACCACGGTACTGTGACTGACTACGGTGAACAATGATGGACAAGGCGTCGACGCGCTCGCCGTTCAACAAAATATCCACTTTCACCACATCAGCGGCGCGGTACTCCTTGAACTCGTAGTCCATGGAAGCGTAGCCTCGGCTCACGCTTTTGAGCTTGTCAAAAAAGTCTAGAACGATTTCACCCAAAGGCATTTCATAGGTGAGCATCACCTGTCGGCCGTGGTAGGCCATGTTCAGCTGCACCCCACGCTTTTGGTTGGCGAGGGTCATGACCGCGCCCACATAGTCTTGTGGCATGTACAAATGCACGGTGACAATGGGCTCGCGGATTTCCTCCATTTTGCTGGCCTCGGGCATTTTGGAGGGGTTCTCCACCATGATGACCTCGCCATCGGCTCGCATCACTTGGTACACCACACTGGGGGCGGTGGTGATGAGGTCTTGGTCGAATTCGCGTTCTAAACGCTCTTGCACGATCTCCATGTGCAGCAATCCCAAAAAACCGCAGCGAAAGCCAAAACCCAAAGCTTGCGACACCTCGGGCTCGTAGCGCAATGAAGAATCGTTGAGCTTGAGTTTTTCCAAAGCGTCGCGCAAGGCGTCGTACTGGTTGGCTTCGGTGGGGTACAGGCCTGCAAACACCTGGGGCTGAATTTCCTTGAAGCCTGGCAAGGCTTGTAATGCTGGCCCGAGGTTGTTGGGCAGTTTTTTCTCCAAGGTGATGGTGTCACCCACCTTGGCAGCTTGCAGTTCTTTGATACCAGCAATGATGTAACCCACCTCGCCCGCTTCCAGCGATTCACGCGACTCATTGGCTGGGGTGAAGACACCCAGGTTGTCGGCGTTGTAGACCGCATTGGTTGCCATCATCTTGAAGCGCTCACCCTTGGCCAAGCGGCCATCGACCACCCGCACCAGCATGACCACGCCCACATAGGTGTCGAACCAGCTGTCGACGATCATGGCGCGAAGAGGCCCGTCAGGGTTACCGCGTGGCGGAGGAATTTTGGCGATCACGGCCTCCAAGATCTCATCCACGCCCATGCCTGTTTTGGCCGAACAGGGGATTGCGTCACCAGCGTCAATGCCAATCACGTCTTCAATTTCGGTTTTGGCGTTCTCGGGGTCCGCCGAAGCCAAGTCCATCTTGTTGAGCACGGGCACCACCTCGACCCCTAAGTCGAGGGCGGTGTAACAGTTGGCCACCGTCTGTGCTTCCACGCCTTGGCTGGCATCCACCACCAACAAAGCGCCTTCGCACGCCGACAAAGAGCGGCTGACCTCGTAGGAAAAGTCGACATGCCCGGGCGTGTCGATCAAATTGAGGTTGTAAATTTCGCCGTTTTTCGCTTTGTAGCGCAGTGAAGCGGTCTGCGCCTTGATGGTTATCCCCCGCTCTTTTTCAATGTCCATCGAGTCGAGGACCTGCGCTTCCATCTCTCTGTCGCTTAAGCCGCCGCAGCGCTGAATCAAGCGGTCTGCCAGCGTGGATTTGCCATGGTCAATGTGCGCAATGATGGAAAAATTTCTGATGTGGTTCATCAATGCAAGCAGTTAAGTATTTGAATTTACAGAGGAGAAAAGCATAAAAAAAGGCGCGTCAGGTTATGACGCGCCCGGAACCAACAATCTATGGCAACTGCGATAGTTGGAGATTCATTGTAGGGAAAAAGGCAGTTGCTCAAAGTCCTTACAAGTCCCTCGCGCCATCGTTGCGACCCTGCCACACAGAACTTATTCACAACTTATCCACAGAATCAGCGCGAAAACAACAGAACAACTTGTGGGTGAGCTGTGGAGCGATGGGGGGAAAGTCTTGGGAATCTCGCATGGTGGTCATTTGCCGTCTTTTTATATCAATTTCAATTTTTATTGTTGATTCTTTAGACGATTTCATAATTAAGGAAGGCGGTCTCACACAGATCGGAAAAATAGAAATATATTTTCAAATCGTTGGGCGAATCCGTCAAACGACATCAAGGGTAAACCCTTTGTTTTCAAAGGGTTTAGCGCGGCCGAATCACGGTGTACTGGGCCCACTCTCCCCGACGCAACAATACATTGATGGGCTTGTTTTTGTCCAAGCGTGTGAGCAATTGGGTAAAAGCTTTGACATCGGCCACCTCGGTGTTGGCGACCTGCACGACTACGTCACCCTCGCGGATACCAGCTTTTAGTGCGGGGTCGGCCACGGCGTCAACTCGCACACCGCCTTTGAGGTTGAGTTCTTTTTTCAAGGCATCGGTCAAATCGCTGACGGTCAACCCGAGTAATTGAGCGGCGTTGGGTGGAGTCGGTTTTTCAGGGGTGGCTTTTTGAGCCGCGCGGTCAGGCTCAAACTCGCCGACCATGATGGGGTAGTCCTTGGTGCTGCCGCGCCTGAAGACCGTTACGGTACTGGCTGTGCCAGGCTTGGTGCCGCCAACAGCACGGGGCAAGTCTGAAGATTTTTCGATCTTTTTACCATCAAACTTCAAAATAATGTCGCCAGCCTCTATGCCTGCTTTGTCTGCAGGGGAACCCGCCTCGACATTGCTGACCAATGCGCCTTGTGGTTTACCAAGACCGAGGGACTCAGCCACTTCTTTGCTCACATCGCCAATGCCCACACCCAAGCGCCCACGCTGGACGCGGCCCGAGGAGCGAAGCTGGGTGCTGACCTGCACCGCTTCATCGATGGGGATGGAGAAAGAAATTCCCATGAAACCACCTGAGCGGGAATAAATTTGGCTGTTAATGCCCACCACCTCACCGCGCATATTGATGAGCGGGCCGCCGGAGTTGCCGGGGTTGATGGCCACGTCGGTTTGGATAAAGGGCAGATAGTCACCTGTGTCGCGGCCTTTGGCGCTGACGATGCCAGCTGTCACAGTGTTTTCCAAGCCAAAGGGTGAGCCAATGGCCATCACCCATTCCCCAACTTTGAGGCGGTTAGGGTCACCAATTTTCACAGGAGGCAAACCACTGGCTTCGATCTTCACCACAGCCACATCGGTGCGTTTGTCTGCGCCTACGATGCGAGCGGTAAATTCACGCTTGTCGGTGAGTGTGACGATCACTTGGTCTGCACCGTCGACCACATGGGCGTTGGTCATGATGAAGCCATCGTTGGTCAAAATAAAACCTGAGCCCACACCGCGTGGCTGCTCTTCGGGTTGCTGCTGGGGTCGGTTGGGTTGCCTGGGCTGACCGGGTGTGCCAGGTTTGCCGGGCGGGGGCATACCAAAAAAGCGACGAAACAGTTCTTGCAATTCTTCGTCGCTGGGACCGCCGCTGTTGGGACCGCCGCTGTTGGGACCGCCGCTGTTGGGACCACCGTTGTTGGGGTTGGCGCCGGCACCCGGGTTGACCGCTACTTTGTCGATGGTTCGAATATTCACCACCGAGGGGCCAACAATTTCGACCAAATCGGTGAAATCGGGCAGTGTGCGGCCCGCACCACTGGACTGTGCCCAAGCCGATTGCAAAGGCAGCACGGCAGGTGCACTCCACAGCACTGCAGTGAGGCTTAAAACGCCCATCCACAAGCCCATGCGCTTGTCATTGAATTTGCTCAACATCATATTTGGCTCCAAAACCTCAGAGGGGTGGTTGTATTTGAAAAATTCAGCTTCCGTGATCAGGCACCGGCATCACCTCAGCAAAATCGGGGCAATCTCGCGTTTTTAAAGTCGCTTGAACACCAAAGTGCCGTTGGTTCCACCAAAACCGAAATTATTTTTGACTGCGACCTCAATTTTCATGTCACGGGCCGTGTTGGCGCAATAGTCCAAATCGCACTCGGGATCCGGGTTATGCAAATTGATAGTGGGAGGTGCTTTTTGAGCATGCAACGACAAAACGGTGAACACGCTTTCGATGCCACCGGCTCCACCCAACAAATGGCCGGTCATGGACTTGGTGGAACTCACCACCAAGGATTTGGCATGGTCGCCAAAAGCCGCCTTGATGGCCTGGGTTTCGTTGATGTCTCCCAAAGGCGTCGAGGTGCCATGGGCGTTCAGGTATTGAACCTGATCAGCGTTGATCTGCGCATTCGCCAA
>Ga0209357_1000236_pt1 | contig 21098 bp, 17 predicted proteins | sample LauGreFBDMM110SD_2_FD_187573 | JGI IMG/M metagenome (GOLD analysis project Ga0209357, IMG submission 187573) | Freshwater lake microbial communities from Lake Michigan, USA - Fa13.BD.MM110.SD (SPAdes) (version 3) | ecosystem: Environmental > Aquatic > Freshwater > Lake | place: Lake Michigan... | reverse complement strand
CCGTGACGCCCTTTTTGGCCATCTCGCTCAGTGCGATGGCATCGTTGCGATTGCGCTGATTCATGGATCGCATAGTGGCTTCGATCGAGGCCGACTGAATGATCGCTTGAAGATCCGGAGCGAGTGACTTCCAAACGTCGCCATTGATGATCACTTCCACCACGGTGGCAGGCTCATGCACGGACTGAGGGTAAAAATGCTTTAAAACGGTGTCAAAACCGACGATCGAGTCGTCAGCTGCGCCCACCCATTCGGCACAACTGATCACGCCACGCTCAAGGGCGGCCAAAATCTCACCACCGGGCATGTTGACGGTCACCATGCCAGACATGGAAAAGACTTCGGCAGTGATTCCGGTCTGGCGGCATTTGCGCCCCTTCAGATCGGCCCAGTTCTTCACTGGTGTCTTGAACCAACCCATGGCTTGGTGACCGACAGCTGTCATCGGAAAAGCCACCACATTCATTTTGAGTTCGGTTTGGTAGAACTCCCTGTACAGATCTAAACCACCCGCCTCGTAAATCCAGCCCATGTAGTCGATTTCATCCATACCGTAAGGACCGCCGGGGGTAGGGCCAAAAAGTGTTGCCGCACGGTTCTTGCCAACCCAATAAGCGGGCGCCGAATGCGCGCCATCTAGAACTTTCTTATTCACAGCATCCAAGGACTCAAATGCGGGCACTACCGAGCCTGGTGCCAACATTTCAACCACAAGCCGACCGCCTGACAGCGCGTTAACACGTTCCGCCCACAAGCGGCCACCGTCGGCGAAAGTGCCTTTGGCGGGGAAAGTAGACTGAATTCGCAGCTTGGTTTGAGCCTGTGACACCGAAGGAAGCGCTGTCACGAGTGCTAGCACAGCTGCGCAACTGGTTAAAAAACGTGGAAATTTCACAACTTATCTCCTGTAAATGGGCATTTATAGTCGCCCTCTTGCTAAAAAGGCCATAAGGCCGCGTGTCCATGAGTTGTTCATGGAATGAAAACATACACCGGTACATCAGCAGGAATATTCGACATTACCGGTATAATGAGTACATGAGTAAAGATTATGTGAGAGTTTTCGCAACTCGTCAAGCCGGCCCGACCGACGAGTCCGCGCCGATCGCCAGGCGCAAGCTGTCGCACGAGGTTTTAGACCGTCTGTTGCCGCGAATTCGCACCGGTGAATTCGCGGTTGGCTCGCTACTTCCCTCAGAGCGCGATCTCATGGCCAGCCTAGGCGTGGGCCGTCCCGCGGTGCGCGAGGCGCTGCAAGCGTTGGAGCGCATGGGACTGGTGGCGATCGTCCACGGCGAGGGCGCCCGAGTGCTCCTGCTGTCCGCCGACAAGGTGATCGCTCAGATCTCTGATGCTGCATTGCACCTGCTGTCAGGCTCCGACGACTTGCTCGATCACCTCAAGCAGGCGCGCCTGCAATTCGAGGTAGCGATGATACGAATCGCGGCGCAACGCGCTACGCCTGCGCAGATCGATCACCTGCGCGCCCTTTTGCAAGAGCACAAGGCTGCGCTCGACAACCCGCAGCGCTTCCTGGCCACCGATATGGCCTTCCACCGCGCGATCGCACAGATCTCCGGCAACGCCATCTACCAGGCGGTCTCCCAGGCCATGCTCGAGTGGATCGAGCAATTCCATTACGAAGCAGTGCGCGCGCCGGGCGCGGAAAAAACCACGTTCAACGAACACACCCGGATGTTCAAGTGCATCGCCGAGCACGATGCCGACGGCGCCGCCAAGGCTCTCATCGCCCACCTGCAACGCGCCAACAAAAATTATGCCAACCAAGCCGTGCCTCCGGCTGCCGGCAAGAACTCAAGGAAATTGTCATGAAGCCCACCACCTGGTTGGAGGTCGCCATCAACGGCCCTTGGTCCCGCACCCGCCAGCCCAAGATGTCCGTGCTGGCCGACGAGATCGTGGAGGCACCCCAGGAAACACTGGCCGAGATTGAGCGGTTCCTCAAGTCCCGCCCGATGGGGAGCGCAGCATGAGCCAAGGCAACACCTTCGACCCCCGCCACCGCAGCCGCGTGCTGCTCGATGGCCCCGACCGTGCCGTGGCCCGCGGCATGCTCAAGGCTGTGGGGCTGGGCGATGGCGACTTGCGCAAGCCGCAGATCGGCGTGGCGCACTGCTGGATCGGCACCATGCCATGCAACCTGAACCACCGTGCGCTCGCCGCTCAGGTGATGGAGGGCATACGCGCGGCTGGTGGCACGCCGCTGGAGATCAACACGGTGGCGATCAACGATGGAATCACCACCGGCACCGAGGGCATGAAAACCTCGCTGGTGAGCCGCGAGGTCATTGCCGACTCGGTGGAACTGGTGGCGCGCGGTCACCTGCTCGACGCGCTGGTGGTGATTGCTGGCTGCGACAAGACGATCCCGGCAATGGCCATGGCCCTGGGTCGGCTCGACCTGCCCGGTGTACTGCTTTACAGCGGTTCCATCGCCTCGGGCGCTTGCCATGGCCCCAACCGGTTGTTTGGCGATCGCAAGCTCACCATCCAAGACCTCTATGAGGCAATCGGCGCCTTCAACGCCGGCCACATCGACGAACGAGAGTTCAAGGATGTCGAGGACCACGCCTGCCCTGGCGCCGGCGCCTGCGGCGGCCAGTTCACCGCTAATACCATGGCCACGGCCTGCGAGATGCTGGGACTTTCGCCCATGGGCATCAACGGCATTCCCGCGCTGGAAGACGGCAAGGCTGCCTCTGCTCGTGAATGCGGCCAGTTGGTAATGAACCTGCTTCGCGCGGGCGTGACACCGCGCTCGCTGGTCACTCGCCTCAGCCTGGAAAACGCCATCACCGGCGTGATGGCCACCGGCGGCTCCAGCAACGCGGTACTGCACCTGCTGGCGATTGCCCGGGAGTTCGGCGTAGACCTGGCCATCGACGACTTCGACACCATCTCGCGCCGCACGCCGGTGCTCGCCGACATGCGCCCTTGGGGCAACTACAACGCACCCGAAATGCACGCCGCAGGCGGCATGCCGGTGGTAGGCAAGCGGCTTCTGCAGGCTGGCCTGCTGCACCCCCTGGAGCGCACGGTCACAGGCCGTACCCTAGGCGAGGAAATCAACCGCGCCCACGAGCCGGCCGGCCAGCAGGTGATTCGGCCGCTGGCACAACCTCTCAAGCCGCAGGGCGGACTGGCAATCCTACGTGGCAACCTTGCGCCGGGCGGCTGCGTCATCAAGCTGTCGGGCCAGACCAAGGACACGCACCGCGGCCCAGCCCGCGTGTTCGAGCGCGAGGAAGACGCCTTCGATGCGATCAAGGCCGGTGTCATCCAACCGGGCGACGTCATGGTCTTGCGCAACGAAGGGCCACGCGGCGGCCCCGGCATGCGCGAGATGCAGCTGGTCACCGGCGCCCTGCAAGGTGCCGGCCTGGGCGACACCGTGGCCCTGGTCACCGACGGCCGGTTCTCCGGCGCCAGCCGGGGATTCGTCATTGGCCACGTAGTACCCGAGGCGGCTGATGGTGGCCCTATCGCGGTGGTGCGTGAGGGCGACACCTTGCTGATCGACGTGCCCAGTCGCCGCCTCGACCTCGAGATACCTCAGGCGCAAATGCAAGAGCGCCTAGACGCTTGGCGGCCAGGCCCGGTGGCGGCATGCGCCACGGGCGTGCTGGCCAAATATGCCCGTCTGGTGCGCGACGCCTCGCAGGGCGCCATCACCTCGGCGTAGTCCGAAAGGGAACAAGGCATGCACAACGTGAACATGCCCATTGGCTTCATCGGCGCCGGGCGGCTGGGTCAATCACTGGCTTAAGCGCTTCATGCTAGGGGCCTGGCCATGGGACCTGCAGTCTCCCTGAGCTCTTCCGTGAGCCACTGGGCTAGGGCCTGGGTCTCGGGCCTGAAGCGCAGGTGAGGCGCTATCCAGAGGGTCAGCTTGTGCGGGCCGGGCACGAAGCCGAACGGCGCGACCAACCTACCGGACTGCAGGTCATCGAGCACCAGCATGCGCGGCACGGGCGCAATTCCCAGCCCGCAGGCCGCCGCCTGGATCAAGACGTAAAAGTGCTCGAACGATTCGCGCACGGGCAGCGACAGGTCCGACGAGCCCGCCGCCAGCGCCCATTCGTCCCAAGCCTGCAGGCGGGTCTTGCTGGCAAGCAAGCGAGCGCCTGCCAGATCGGCATGCTTGCGGATCCGGGCGCTGCGCAGGTACTCGGGCGAGCACACGGGGCCCACCCACTCGGTCACCAGCTCGCGCACCACCACGTCATCAGGCGGCGCCACGATGGTGTTGCGGATCGCCACACTGATGTTCTCGCGCACCACGTCTACCGACCCGTAGTTCAGGTTGAAATGCAACTCCATACCCGGGTGCTCCTGGTGGAAACGGCCGACACGGGGAATTAGCCAGTGCGTAAGGATGGACGCAGAGCACGAAAGCGTTAGCGGTCCGGGCTTGACTTGATCCAGCGTCGCCTGAATAAGGCTCAGCGCCGAGGCCACACCTTCGGCCAGTCGCAGGCCCTCGGGGGTGGGGTCTGTGGACAGGGGGCCGCGCGTGAGCAGTTGCAGGCCCAGGGTATCCTCCAGACCGCGCACGTGACGGCTGATCGCACCGTGAGTAACACAGAGTTCGGCGGCCGCTGCAGCCATGCTGCGCAGGCGCGCGGTTGCCTCGAAGGCGCGCAGGGCATTGAACGAAGGACGGGGCGTACTACTCATGAGGTGATTTTAAATCACTGCACCAGAAAATATAATCGCTTGGCAGTGCAACGCGGGCCAGTCATAGTTACTCAACACCGATCTGCTGGCACATGGCCCACCACCCTTGCTGCCCCTGTAATTTATCAAATACTGTAGGTTGAATTGACAGGGATCAGGATAGCTCAACTTTTGCGGAAGAAAAATCTGCAACACCACTTAGTTGCATTGATCGACGTAGCTCGTCTATCAAAATTTCTATTGCTTTGTGAGCGCCTTTCTGACCACCCACGCAGGCTCCTAGCAATGGTGCTCGTCCAATGCCGACGGCGTTGGCTCCAAGCGCTTTTGCTACTAAAGCGTCTACACCTCGTCTTACCCCTGAGTCCATTATCAATGTGGCACGTCCTTGGGTTGCTTCATGAATTGCGGGAAGTGCGTCAGCAGATGCAATCGCCCCGTCAAGCTGTCGCCCCCCGTGATTTGATATCCATAGGCCGTCAACACCGATCTCCAACATACGCAGTGCATCTTCTGGGTGTTGCACACCTTTAACCAATAATTTACCTTTCCATTTGTCTCGCAATTGGACTAGGTCAGACCATTGGTAGCTTGCGTTCAGGCTTTCGCCAACTCTCGCTGCAATAGTCAGACCAGATCCTTCTTCTCCCATAAAACCGCGGACATTTTCAAATTCAGGAAATTTTGAGCTGATCATCCGCAAAGCCCATCTTGGGTGAGTGATACCTTCCCAGAGGTGCTTCGTATTAAATTTCAATGGCATTGAAATCCCGTTACGTAGATCACGTTCGCGTTTGCCACCAACAGGCAAATCAACTGTGACGACTAATGCTTCGTAGCCAGCAGCATGAGCTCGGTCAATTAAATCGTCATTAAAAGCCGAGTTTTTTAGAACATAGAGTTGGAACCACAAGCGCCCTTGTACCGCACTAGCCATCCGTTCGATGCTAGTAGTTGACATGGTGGATAAGGTGTACGCAATGCCGTGGGATGCAGCTGCTTTAGCGATTGCAATATCTGCCTCGGGCCATCCAAGTGCACAAGAGCCCATAGGGCAAACCACGAATGGAGCGGCCCATGTATTGCCAAAAATAGAAGTCTCGAGATTGGGACGTGAAACGTCCACCAGTACACGTGAACTGATGCGATGTCGGGTAAGCGCATGACGGTTGTCTGCAAGGGTGCGTTCATCCTCAGCCCCACCATCGATGAAATCAAAAACCGACGCAGGCAAGCGACGTCGTGCCATTTGTCGTAAATCGGCAATTGAAAGCGCTCCATATAAACTACTCATTCACAATGCCTTTAAATGTTTATAACTTCTTTATGATACTTGCCCTTCACTTGGGCGCAAGTATTTTCACCGGGCATTTATCGCATTGGCAAGTTATTTTTAGGTGTCGGCGTGTCACGCAGGTAACTGCTGCCGCAATGGTAGGCAGGACCTTTAGGGTTTTCACTTTTGAGCATGAAGGTTTCGGGTGTTGTCAAATAATGGGAGCGCGGAAAAAACACGATGACTGCCGAGAAATCACTCACACCACTTAGGATACTCATAGGATGTTGAAAACGAACAAACGTACGCTGTTTAAGGTACTTGCTGCCGCTTCCATGGCGGCGGGTATGTCTGCAGGCCCTGGGCTTTGTTCGCACAGTCCTCAAGAAAAAATGTGTAATGCCTTGAAATGTCACGCCTAAACTCGACCTACACAATTTAGAGGATGTATTTGATGCTGAAGAAAAAATTGATCATTGAGGCGCGTATCAATGAGTACGCGATGCGCCACGACAACCCCAATGTGCCCTGGACGCCCGACGAGATCGCTGAGACAGCGACGCGCTGCCGGGAGGCGGGGGCAAGCATTGTGCATTTTCATGCGCGCAACCCCGACGGATCGCCCCTGCACACCGTCGAGGCTTATGCCGAAATCATTCGCAAGATTCGAGCAAAAAGTGACATCTTGGTCTACCCAACACTGGGCTGGTTCTCCAATGACAGTGATCCTGCGGGGCGTATCAATTGCGTGACGACTCTGGCCAAAGATCCGGCTACTCGTCCGGACATCGCGCCTATCGACACGGGCTCGGTCAACCTCGAGTCTTATAACTCGGCCACTAAGACCTTCACTCACCCTGAGCGCGTGTACATCAACCGCACTGACACGCTGCAACGCTATGCCCGGGATTTTGTTGCCAGCGGCATCAAACCTCAGCTGGTCACATGGTCTGTTGGCTTCACACGGCGCGCCGCAGCCATGATGGACCAGGGGCTGGTGAATGAGCCCGCTTATTTTCTGATCAACATGACCGATGGGGATTGCCTGACCGGTCATCCTGGTACACCTGAAGGCCTTGAGGCGCACCTGCGTTTTTTGCCGCCAGACCGCAAGCTGGAATGGTCGGCCAACGTGGTGGGCGGCGACCTGCTGCGTTTGGCAGGCTTGGCTGCCAGCTTGGGCGGTCATGTGTCGCCTGGTATCGGCGACTACCCCTACCGTGAACTGGGTAGTCCAACGAATGAAGAACTGGTTCGCCGTGTCGCTGAAGTGGCTCGATTGGCCGGACGAGAAGTCGCGACGCCGGACGACACGCGTGAAATGCTGTGCTTGCCTGCTTTCGCTGCAGCACGGTAGTGGCCGCTAGGTCTTGAACGGTACGGTTACTGCTAGTCAAACCTTCTGGGGTCTGCTGCGGCTGGTCTTGCGGGTTGCGTGCGGGACTTCCGGGGTTTTGCCGATTAGCTCTTTCATCAGGTTCAGCAGCCGGAGCGATGCCGGTGAAAGCGTCTGGCCGCGCACGGTGATGATGGCTATTTCACGCGATAAAGACGGGCTGACAATGCGCAGCGCATAAGTGCTCGGGTCAATGACTGCGGGTAGCACAACCTTCGGAAGAATGGCTGCGCCCAAGCCAGCGCTGGCCATAGAAATCAGCGTTTGGGCCTGCGTGAATTCGTAGCGAGTTGTCATGGTGAGGTTGCGTTCCGCCAGGACGTTGTCCAGGTAATCGCGCAGCGCGTTTGATTGGTTGAGCAGCAGCAGCGGCATTTTGGTCAGTGTCGCAAGCGTGATGGTGTCTTTGCTGGTCGTGATGAAACGCTTTGGTACCACCGCATAAAGAGGGTCCTCCAGCAATCGTTCAAATGTGAATTCGTGATGAGCGACGATGGGGCCGATACCGAAATCCACCTCGCGTTTTAGTACACTGTCCATCAGCGCCTCGGAACTGAGTTCGCGCACAAAAACTTCAATGCTGGGATAGTCAGTCTCAAACGCGGCCAGTACGCTCGCTAGTCGTGTGGCTGCAATGGTGGGGGAGCAAGCCAGAGAGACGCGGCCACGGCGAATGTCGGCTGATTCCTGGATCTTGCGTAGCCCCTCCTCCACTTCCATCAAAGCGCGCTTGGCACAGTCGAGTAATTGCTCGCCCTCAGAGGTCAAGCGCACATTGCGAGTGGTTCTGTAAAACAAAACAACACCGAGCTGCTCTTCAAGCTGGCGAATCTGGGCGCTAACGGCCGATGTCGAGCGAAATGACATTTCTGCGGCGTTCCGAAAGCTGCGGGTTTCTCCCACCAGCAAAAAAGCTTGCAGCAGTTTGAGGTTGACGTTATGAGTATTTTTAAAGGCTGATTTCATGGGTGTTACCAAGTCAGTTGTTGCCTGATTGAAGCACTGGATTGTTTAGTTTCTCGGGACAATATAGTCTATTGCACAAGTATTTTTTAACCACCTCATTGCGCCAAAACTTTTGTTAAATAGGTTCATTGTTCGGTTGATCTGCACAATCCATGAGATAAATGCGATAGAAGGATGTTGGTTGGGCTTTTACATTTACTGGATGGAGTGTGCCCAACTATGAATTTTCAAGACAAAGCTGATGGTCAGGCGAATTCACCAAACGGTGGCGCGCTTGAAGGCATTCGGGTCTTAGACATTGCCACTTTTGTGGCGGCTCCGTTTTGCGGAACCATTTTGGCGGACTTTGGAGCCGAGGTCATAAAGATAGAAGAGCCCAGCGCCGGCGATGCGTTGCGCAAGTTTGGTACAGCCACCGAGTGCGGTGACACATTGGTGTGGCTCAGCGAGGCCCGTAACAAAAAGACCGTCACACTGGACCTTCGCAAGCCAGAGGGCGCCCAGTTGCTGCGCGATTTAATAGCTCGTTCAGACGTTCTTCTGGAAAACTTTCGCCCTGGCACCCTTGAAAAATGGGGCCTTGGCTATGAAGAACTCGCCAAGATCAACCCCGGGCTTGTCATGCTGCGTATCAGCGCTTTTGGACAAACCGGCCCGAAAAGCGGCGAACCCGGATTTGCCCGCATTGCACACGCTTTTTCAGGGCTGTCCTTTTTGGCCGGCGAAGCAGACGGCCCGCCTGTGGTGCCAGGCTCTACGTCTATGGCCGATTACACCTCTGGCATGTGGGGCGCTATTGGTGTGCTTTCAGCACTGCGCTACCGGGACCTAACAGGTCTTGGCCAGTTCATAGATTTAGGGCTATATGAATCCGTCTTTCGCTTGCTCGATGAGATGGCACCAGCTTATGCCCGAAACGGCACCGTACGCACCCGCATGGGAGCCGACACCATCAACGTGGTGCCACACAGTCACTACCTCACCGGTAGCGGGGAGTGGGTGGCGTTGGCCTGCACGTCGGACAAGATGTTTCAGCGTTTTGCTGTCCTTGTCGGTCAACTCGATATTGCTAAACGTTATCCCACCAGTGCTGACCGTGTTCAACATCGCCATGAAGTCAACGCCATCGTGGCTGACTGGGTGGGCAGTCGCAGCCTCCAAGAGGTGATTGAGCAAACCCGCGAAGCTGGGGTGCCGTGCGCGCAAATTTACTCTATTCAAGACATCTTTGAAGACCCGCATTACGCCGCTCGCGGAAACTTAATGCGCGTGCAGGATCCCCGCGTCGGCGAGTTGGTTATTCCCGCTGCCGTGCCTCGCATGTCGCGGACACCGCCGACCTTTCGCCACACCGGGCGTGCTTTGGGCGCTGACAACGCCCAAATTTATGGTGACTTTCTCGGCCTGGACCAATCTCGCCTGGAGGCCTTGAAAGCCTCAGGGGTGATTTGATCCTCAGACCTTCACGTACTCACCCTACCAATTTAACAATGAAGAGGCACTTATGACGGATGAAGCCGGGATGAACATGCAGCAACTACTGCGACTGGACGGACGCGTGGCCTTGGTCACTGGCGCTGGTCGCGGATTGGGCGAAGGGATCGCCAAGTTCCTGGCCGCAGCCGGCGCAGAAGTTGTTTTGGTGGCGCGAACGCAGAGCGAGTTGGAAGCGGTCGCGGCTGACATCAGGGCTTCCGGCGGCCAGGCTCGCGTGTCCTCGTGCGATGTGACTGACTCGGCTGCAATTCGTGCGCTGATAGATGGACTGCCCACGCTGGACATCGTCATCAACAATGCAGGGACCAATTTCCCTGAGCCGCTGTTGCAAGTCAGCGATGAGCATCTTGACGCCATGCTGGACCTCAACACCAGGGCCGTATTTGTTGTGGCACAGGCCGCTGTGCGCAAAATGTTGAAACTGCCTGACCGTGCTGCAAGGGGCGGGGTGGTGATCAATATCTCATCGCAGATGGGTCACGTCGGGTCGCCCAACCGCACGGTGTATTGCATGACCAAACACGCGGTTGAGGGACTGACCAAAGCGATGGCTGTGGAACTGTCGGGACAGGGTATCCGCGTTAACGGCATTGCCCCTACCTTTGTAGACACGCCCTTGGTCAGGCGAATTGTCGACACCCCCGAAAAATTACGTTTCGTGATGGCCAATATACCCGCTGGCCGAATGGCGAATGTGCAGGACATTGCGGCTGCCGCTCTGTATTTGGCCTCACCAGCGGCCGCCATGGTCACCGGTACCTGTTTGAAGGTCGACGGTGGCTGGACGGCGCAGTGAAATGGTCCATCAGCTTTCATCACAAACACGCGTCCGCACGCAGAAACACGCTGGTCTAAAACCGGCTACTGGATGATGCCGTTATGCCTCCTGCGCTGTTCGTGGGCACAGCAAAATTAAATACACCCCACACAACCAATCACTTAACAGGAGACACAACATGCTAATGAAAGACAAGATCGTGATCGTCACCGGGGGCGCTTCGCCTTTGGGCATAGGTTTTGCAACCGCGGGTCACATGGCCGCCGAGGGCGCGCGCGTGGCGATTCTTGACCTGAATGCACAGGACGCACAAAAGGCAGCCGCTCAGATTGGCGCTGTGCATCGAGGCTACGCCTGCGATGTGCGCAATGAAGCTGTTTGCAAGGAAGTTATCGGCCAGATTCTTGCGGACATGGGCTCGATAGATGTGCTGGTCAATAACGCCGGTGTGAGCCAGTCGCACCGGATCATGGACAGTACGCAGGACGATTACGACCTGGTCATGGACTCGAGCGTACGCGGCACCTACAACATGACACGCGCCGTCGTGCCGCACATGCGCTCGCGTCGTTACGGCTCTATTGTTTGCATTGGCTCAGTGGCCGCTCAGCGGGGCGGCGGCATTTTGGGAGGACCGCATTACACGGCAGCCAAGGGGGCCGTTCAGGCTATGGCCAAAGCCTTGGCGCGTGAGTTGGGGCTCGATGGCATTCGCGTCAACGCGATTGCCCCAGGCTTGTGCGACACCGCGCTGCTGTTCGGCAAGCTAGACGAGGCCGGCAAGCGGCGTGTTGCCGAGTCGACCGTACTTGGTCGCGTGGCTGTTCCGGCTGACATTGCCAACGCCTGTCTTTACTTGGGCAGCGACATGTCCTCGTACGTCACCGGGATCATTCTTGATGTCAATGGTGGCTTGCACATTCACTGAGCGACACCTAGCTCGCATCTCATTACCACCTAAGGATTAACAACGATGAACGCACAAAAAGGCTATATTTTCGCGGAGCTGGAAATCACCAATGAAAAGATGTTTTACGATGACTACATGCCGCGTGTTCGCCCAGTGCTTGACAAGTGGCAAGCCAAATTTTTGATTGCCACGGATGCACCCCAAGTGATCGAGGGCGACCGAAAGGTACAGAGGATTGTCTTTATTGAGTTTGAAAGTCCCAAAAAAGCTAGTGACTTTTACTACTCCAAGGATTACCAGGACGTCATTGGCTGGCGTTTCGACTCTGCCAGGGCGCACCTGTACCTCATGGGTGGCGTGGAGTCGGGTCCGTAAATAGCCGTCCGGCTCGCCCATGGGACTGGGAATTTTCTGGGGCGATGGCTGTGATAATTGAGTGAATGTCTAGCTGGGTCCGCTTGTGGCCAATAGAAGGTGAACTGATGGAATTCGAAGCGCAATACGACTACGTCATCGTGGGGGCAGGTTCTTCCGGCTGCGTGCTGGCCAACCGCCTGTCTCAGGATCCAACCATTCGGGTATTGCTGCTCGAAGCGGGCCCGCCTGACAGCAACCTTTGGTTGCACATACCAGCGGGCGTTCCCAAGGTCGTGAACAACCCTGACATCACATGGGGCTACAACACTGAGCCAGAGCCGGGGCTCAACGGACGCCGGCTGGCTTGGCCCCGCGGTCGCACGCTGGGGGGGAGCAGTTCGATCAACGGTCATGTGTACATGCGTGGCACCTGGCAGGATTACGACGGTTGGCGCGATCTTGGCAATCCCGGCTGGGGATGGGAGGACGTGTTGCCTTTTTTCAAGCGCGGCGAGGGCCATTACCGAGGTGACAGCGATTTGCATGGCGGATCGGGCGAGCTTGGCATCTCGCCGGTGCACAACCCTCATCCAGCCTCTGAAGCGTTCATTCAGGCGGCCATGAGTCTGGGCATTCCTCGCACCGATGACTTCAACGGCCCTTTGCAAGAGGGTGTTGGTTACCTGGACCTGATGGTGCGCGACGGTAAGCGCTCATCGACCGCTGTGGCATTTCTGCGCCCGGTCATGGGACGCTCGAATCTGGAGGTGCGAACTGGTGCACTGGTTGAGCGCGTCATTCTTGAAGGTAGACATGCCCGAGGTGTGCAATTCAACCTCAGCGGTCGTAGCCAGCGGGTGGGCGCTGGCGAGGTGATTTTGTGCGGTGGCACGATCAACTCTCCGCAGTTGCTGATGCTGTCAGGCATTGGCCCTGCTAGAGCGCTGTCGGAGTTGGGAATCAACGTGGCACATGACCTGGGCGGCGTAGGGCGCAACTTGCATGACCATGTGTATGTTCATTGCTTGGCGCGTGTGGACGCTGGCTATTCGCTCAACCCCAGGATCTCCAGCAACTTGCGCATGATCCCGGACGTGCTCGAATACGCTTTGAAGCGCACGGGCCTGCTGACCTCGGCAGCGGCGCAGGTCGGCATGTTCGTGCGCACGCACGAGGGCTTAAAAACCCCGGACATGCAGCTTCAGATGCGCCCCTTCAGCATGATCAGCAAGGGCGGCATGTACTCGGCTGAGCCCACGCCGGCAGTGACTGCATCTTGCGCGATCTTGCAGCCACACTCGCGCGGTGAACTCACGCTACGCAGCGCCGATCCGCGCGAGGCCCCTCGCATGGTGGCCAATTACCTGACCGATTCCCGTGACATTCCAACGCTGGTCGCTGGCATTCGTTTGATTCGCCGCGTTTTTGCCAGCCGCCCGTTCGCTGACTTTTACCGAGGCGAGGATTTGCCCGGCCAGGCAGTTTCGTCTGACGAGGACATCGTAGCCTTTTTGCGCGATAACGCACAGTCCATGTATCACCCGGTAGGCACCTGCCGCATGGGTCCGTCTGCTGCCGATGGTGCGGTGGTGGACGCGCGCTTGCGCGTTCATGGCGTGACGGGCTTGCGGGTGGTGGATGCTTCTGTGATGCCCGTGGTGCCATCTGGCAACACCAGTGCGCCAGCGGTGATGGTGGCTGAAAAAGCGGCGGACATGATTCGCGAGGACGCCCGCGTAGGCCGCGGCACTTACCCGACAAACGCCAGGGCCGCAGTGACCGCTGCTTAAGCCCAAGGCATCGTGTAAATGACATCGCTACAAGTGGGTGGCCGCGGTTCGCACTGTTGATATCTTTGAGCTGACTGTTCCCTTAGACGGGGCTGTGGCTAACGCGGTGGTGAACTTTAGTAGCCACACCGTTTCCCTGGTCACCTTGATCACCGACGCGGTGCGTGCCGGCCGACCCGTGGTGGGCCTGGCTTTCAACTCCATTGGTCGGTTCGGGCAAAGTGGCATTTTGCGCGAGCGGATGATCCCTCGCGTGCTCGCCGCATTCGTTGGTCCTGCCCAGTCGGGCTGTGTCGCTAATCTTCAAGGGTGGAGAGGGTTGCAAGGATGGCAAGCCACCCCTGCATTTTTTAAAACAAGAACACACCCTTGCCGCTGGTCTGTGCGTCAAACAGTTGGTAGGCTTCTTGCGCTTGGTGCATGCGCCAGCGGTGCGTGAAAAGCGCCTCCACGTTGACGCCACGCTCAGCAATAAAGTCAGCGCACTCTTTTTGTCCCACGGTCGAGAAAGTCCAAGAGCCCATCAAGGTCACCTGCCGACGCAGCAGGTCGGGGCTGACATCCATCGTGACCTGGCCACCTTCGCCTACAAAGCACACCTTGCCCCAGGTGCGTACACACTGCACAGCTTGTTGGCGCGCCGTTGGCGACGATGCTGCCTCCAGGGCACTGTGTGAACCCAGTCCGGCAGTGAGCGCGCGTATGGCGGCTACCGGGTCGTCGCGCTGAGGATTGATCACATGCGCTGCGCCAAGCTCTTTGGCTCGTGCCAGGCGCTCGTCGCTCACGTCTAGTGCAATCACGCGCGCGCCAAGAGCTGTGGCCAGTTGCGTGGCTGACAGACCAACCGGCCCCTGACCGAACACGGCAACGGTGTGGTCACCAGCTAAGGTGAGCCTGTGCAAAGCGCCCCAGGCGGTGCCGGTGCCGCAGGCAATCGCTGCGCCCGTGGAATAAGAGAGTTCCTCGCGCAGTGTCACCAGGGTGTTAGCAGGACATTTCATGAACCTTGCATGTGAGCCGTGGCTGGTGACGCCGTAGACCTCTGCCACACCTTCTACGCACAGCTGTTGCCAGCCCGTGATGCAGTGTGGGCAAGAACCGCAGCCGCGGTAGTGGTGCACCATGGCGCGCTGGCCAATCCAGGCCTGCTTGGGATTCACGTTGTCACCGACGGCTACCACCACGCCGCAAGGCTCATGCCCTGCGATGCTCACTGCGTCAGCCTTGAGCCCCATGGCGCGTTGCGCCTCGCCGGGCGCCGACCTGTAAAACTTCAGGTCGCTGCCGCACATGCCGGAGGCCTTGATCTCCAGTACCACCTCCCCTGGTCCTGGCGATGGGTCTGCAAACTCACGTATTTCAACCTGCCTGTTGCCTGAAAAAACAATGCCTTGCATGATCACCTCAGCGCATGATGAAGGGATTGGCGGGCGCCCCTTTGGCGTACGAGATCCATGTGCTTTTGGTCTCCAGATACTGCTCGATGGAGGCAATACCGCTTTCGCGGCCTATGCCAGAATGTTTCATCCCGCCGAACGGCATCATGTAGCTCACTGCACGGTAGGTATTGATCCACACCGTGCCGGCCTTGAGCGATGCTGACAGTCGCATGGCGCGGCCCATGTCGCTCGTCCAAACGCCGGCAGCCAGACCATAAATCGTGTCATTGGCAATCCGAACTGCCTCGTCCTCGTCCTCAAAGCCAATTACGGAGAGCACAGGTCCGAAAACTTCCTCTCGGGCAATTCGCATTTGCGGCGTGACATCCACAAAAATGGTGGGCTGCAAAAACTGGCCGCCTGTCAGCCCCTCCTCGGTGGCTGGTCCGCCGCCAAGGATGCAGCGCGCGCCTTCTTTTTTGGCAATCTCGATGTAGTCGAGAATTTTTTGGTATTGCGCTTGTGTGGTGATTGGGCCGATGTTGGTCTCTGCCAGCATGGGGTTGCCTTTGCGAGCTGTGGCACCGATTTCGGCCACGCGTTGGACAAGCTTGTCCTTGATGGAGTTTTGTACTAGCAAGCGCGATCCTGCAATACAGGTTTGTCCAGCGGCGGCAAAGATGCCAGAGACGACGCCGGCTGCAGCCTGATCGAAGTCGCAGTCGTCAAAAATAATATTGGGTGACTTGCCGCCCAGCTCGAGCGTGACGCGCTTCATCGTTCGTGCGGCCTGCGCGTAGATTTTTGCGCCGGTCGTGTCCGAGCCCGTGAACGTGATCTTGGCGACATTCGGGTGGTCCACCAGCGCTGAACCGGCATCTTGACCAAAGCCGGTGACCACGTTGAACACGCCATCGGGAAAGCCGGCTTCCTTGACCAGCGCAGCGTATTCCAAGGTGGAGGCGGAGGTAAACTCCGAAGGCTTGATAACCACGGTGCAACCAGCGGCAATGGCAGGAGCGCATTTAAATGCGATAAAAAGCAGCGGCGAATTCCAGGCTGTCAAGGCCCCGACCACGCCAATCGGCTCTTGGCGCGAGAAGGCAAACACATCAGGCTTGTCGATCGGCATCACCCTGCCCTCGATCTTGTCAGCCAAGCCGCCGAAGTAGCGCCACCATTCGCAGTGGTACTTCACCTGCCCGCGCATTTCGGCAATGAGCTTACCGTTGTCGCGCACTTCGAGTTCGGCCAGGCGTTCGATGTTTTGCTCTACCAGCTCTGACAGACTCAGCATCAGCTTGCCGCGTTGTGTGGCCGTCATGCTAGCCCAGGGACCTTCGCGCAGAGCGCGAGAGGCTGCGGCCACCGCCAAGTCCACATCTTTGGCGCAGCCTTTGGGAATGCGGGCCCAAGGCTTGCCCTGGTAGGGGTCGATGGTGTCAAACCACTGACCACCTATGGGATCGACATACTGGCCGTCGATGAAATGCTGATAGGTCTTCATTCAAATTGCTCCTTCAAAAAAGCGTGGAAACCACGGAACCAAGCTGGTGAAAGCGATCAACGCGATCCGGGCAGCGTCCGCTAACGCTGGCAATAAGCAGTCGCTTTTGAACGTGCTCTTACCGTGCTCGTCCAAAGCCTGCTGGCGCTATCGCTTGGGCTATCCCTTTTCGCACACCACCATTTTTATGAGCTTACCTCACACTTGCTAACAAGTGAAGGTGGGAACGTTCACGTTTTTAACTAACGCGGCTGATGTGCTGGCAATGCGTCAGGACTGTGATGAACCAGTAGTCACCGGGAAGGCAAGAGAGACGGCAGGCTTGATATGCCACGGCTTCGCAACTTTCCAATTAGTCCTCAATTCAACGCTAGGTCTGGCGCAGAGTTAGAGAATTCAAACTAGGGTAGATGAGGATCATTAAAATCATGTGTGTGTAAATATAATTAAACGCTTTAAGGCCCAAAGTCGCCAACGAGAACCTGCTGCTGCAAATGCGAAATCCCAGCACCAAGGCTTGACCCGCGTCACATGACTCACCGCAAAGGAGACTGAATGAAGAAAATCGCAATGATCGGCATCGGTATGATGGGCTTGGGCATCGCCACCAATCTGCAGCGCAAGGGCCACAAACTGGCCCTTTTCGAGCACTCCGGTAACCAACCGCTGGACGCGCTCAAGGCTGGCGGCGCCCAAGGTTTCACCAACGCCAAGGCGATGGCCGCCGAGTGCGAGGTGGTGATCTTGGTGCTTACAGGGTCGACCCAGGTCGAGGCCGTTCTGACCGGTCCTGACGGCGTGCTTGCCGGACTGCGCCCGGGCAGCGTGGTGATCGATTGCTCGACCGCCATCCCCTCGTCCACCGCCCGCATGGCACAAGCCGTCCAGGTGGCGGGCTCGCAATTCCTGGACGCGCCCATGACACGTACGCCCAAGGAGGCAGCCGAGGGCCGGTTGAACCTGCTAGTCGGCGGCGACGCCCAGTTGCTAGAGGCCTGCACCCCGATGTTGCGCTGCTTTGCCGAGAACATTACGCACGCCGGCCCTGTAGGCGCGGGCCACAGTATGAAGCTGCTGCACAACTTCGTCTCTCTGGGCATGGTCACACTGCTGTCGGAGGCGGCGGCCTGCGCGAGGCTCAGCGGCGTCACGCCCCAGGCCTTCGTCGACGTGCTGGCCCAGGGCGGCGCGGGCGGCGTTGCGCTCGAACGCATGCGCCCCTACCTGTTGTCTGGCGACACGGGCGGGCTGCGCTTTTCGATCGCCAATGCCCGCAAGGACCTGGACTACTACAACACCATGGCCACCGACGCGAACGCCAGCCGCGGCATCTCGGCCAGTGTGCTCGCCATACTGGACGCCGCCGTCGGCGCCGGTTCCGGCGAAGCGATGGTCCCGCAGCTGAGCGACCTGCTCGCCGGTTGACGCGCGCCCCAGGGCGCATGGGTGCGGATCATTTCGATTCAGGCGGCAAGCTTGTCCAAACTTTGTCTGACAGCATGACCTCGTGGTGATTAAGCCCGGCTGAGATCGTCAGGTAGCTGTTCTCCTTCTGCGTTACCAGCTCATCGGACCGTGAACAGAGTGACCATGTCCTAGCAATCATCGGTCACCACCAAGTTGTGCGTTTCGCCCGGGGGCTAGCACGCATAACCACCGGTCTCGGCCACCCAGTCGTACTCCAGACACAGCCATTTGCCGCGCAACACGTAGGCATGCAACATACCGGAATGGCGCTGCAGCAAGCCAGAGCGTCTAAACTTAAGCAGGTGGACATAAACACCCGCGGTATTTAAATGCAGGGGCCTTGACCAGATGCTAGGCGAAATGGGTGCCCACAGGCGTTCGTCATCGGTGTCTATTTGGGGATGACCATTTACGGGGACATGCCCTAAGGCTGTGGATTAGCCTAGGGCTGGCGGGTGTCAGCGTCACTCATGGGTGGCTCTACATTCAACAGCTCCTCAGCTTAATGTTCACAACGCCCCTTGTCTGCTCTTTGGGTCACAGCCACTGTGCCGGTACGTGTAACAATGATGTTATGAAAACACCTCACTTCCCCCCCGACAACGTCCAGGTTCTGGCGTTTGATATTTTCGGCACCGTCGTCGACTGGCATGGCAGCATCGTTCGCGAGATGCAAACCCTGTACCCCCAAGTGGATGGCGATGCCTTTGCACTGGCCTGGCGGGAGGGCTACCAGCCCGCCATGCAGCGGGTGATGAGCGGCGAACTCGGATGGACCTTGATAGACGATTTAAACCGCATGATTCTGGACAGCCTGTTGCCCAAATTTAGTCTGTCGCATTTGAGCGAAACCGAGCGGCTACACCTCAATCGCGTCTGGCACCGACTGCATGCCTGGCCCGACAGTGTGGCGGGGCTTACGCGTTTAAAAAGCCGCTTCACACTCACCACCTTGTCAAATGGCAACATTGGATTGCTCACGAACATGGCCAAGCGGGCTGGACTGCCCTGGGACTGTGTGCTGAGCGCAGAAGTGTTTCGGGCCTACAAGCCAGACCCTGCCACTTACCTGGGCGTGGCAAAGGTGTTCAACGTGGCCCCAGAGCAAGTCATGCTCGTGGCAGCGCACCATGAGGACTTGGCAGGCGCTCGTGCGTGCGGCTTGCGCACAGCTTACATCGAGCGCGCTTTCGAATTTGGCGCAGGCCACCTCAAAAATGTCTCGCCCCAAGCAGGCAATGACCTGCATGCGCTGGATTTGAACGCCCTGGCAGATCAACTCGGTTGCTGAAGCCCCCTCAGAAACCGTCGGGCAACGGCACACGTGCTGCGGGCCAGTGGGGCACCATGCGAATGTGGTTTTCCAACCGCGTAAAAGTTTTCCTCGGCCAGGCCAATGTTTGTGATTTGCCTTACAGCACCAACATATCGCCCGAAGAAAGTTCGGTGTCGCAGCATAGCAAATCAAGCTTTGCAAGCTGAAGGCGAAGCAATGTCTGCAGTGAGGGATTTCCACTGCTAAGGCAGATGGATCGATTGATTTGATTTAGGAAACAAACGTAGTGTCGAACTAAGTCTTTTGAACCTCGTTCGAACAAGCCGATAACGCTATTTCCACCCCACCATATGATTTGCCACACGTGTCAGCTTTCTGAAGCCCCAACTCCCGCCGCGCTTGAGGACATCACGCTGATCTTTCGCGGCGATCTGCCGCTGCATTTTTTAAAATTTTATGTCGAAGAAATTTATAACAAAACGCAACTTGAAAGAGACCTTTATCATTTGGTAAATCGAAAGGAAACCTTACCCAACATCCCGAAATCAGCTGTTACGAAATCACCCGGTGTGATTTCTAAAGGCGCCATACATGTCCCGGTAGTTATAAATTCGCCAGCATTAAGACTGATGCCTTGAGAGGAAAGCTCATTTACTAACCAAGTTAGTGCTTTTCGTGGATCTCCTAAAACATTAGCACCAGATCCTTCACGCTCTAATTCATCGCCATTTTCAGAAATGACTTTAGCACTAACTGAATGTTTACTGAGATCTAAATTTTTCCAATGATCAAGAGACTGTGAGCCTAAAATAAATTGATGTGCGCATGCGTTATCAGCTAGTAATTGGGCCTCTCCAGCGGTAGTGAAAATTTTGAACCGTGAATTAGGCAGCTCTATTGAGGGATGCAAACTTCCGACAGCTTGCATGACTTCGTCCTCTGAGTACTCAAGGTCACGTGAAACTAAAGTTGAATTCAAACAGAAAGCAATCTCTGGTTCTGCAACTCTCATCCAATTACCTACCAAAGAAACCTCGCCCCCATCTTGAAAAATTTGACCCGATAGAATGCGACCTGCTAAAGGTCCATTAACGTTAATATGCGCCTGCCCCATATTGCTAGTAGCTGCAATTTTCCAGCCTAAAACTTTTCTTCCAGAGGCTTCTGGCAATTTCGATTGGCATCTATAGCCATCTTGCCTTGTCATCGGACGACAATATTCAGGCAGGATTTCTAGTCTTGAATTCTTCGTCCAATTTTCCCAAATAAGCTTGGCTGCTTGAGAGTTTGCTAAGTTATTCATGATGATTTTTTGCCTCCGAGTAATCACTCTTTAAGTGAGCTAAGAACCTTGTCAAGTTCATAGAATTTATATGGCCGATGATCATCGATCTTCCAATAGTTCGATATCATTTGATTTGATTTCTTTAAGGAGAAATTGACTAATTTTTTAAAAGTTTAAACGATTTAAAGTTGGTGACCTGCTCCCTACCTGCCGTACCAAATGAATTCAACAAACGCTAAGGCGTCCAGACTCTGGACACCCCCTCCCCTCCAGAGTGCACCAAGCGTCCAGACTCTGGACGGTCTGATACCGGCCAGAGTGCAGCAAGCGTCCAGAGCTGGACGCTTTACTAAAACATCAGAAGATAGACAATTACACAGTTTATTGCACATCAATGTTTTATGGCTTGCAGAACTCATAAAACAAGCATAGTTTGAAGAAACTGTTTTCTGTTAATCCGTAGGTCCCTGGTTCGAGCCCAGGTCGAGGAGCCACTACATAACCCCCTTTTGC
>Ga0209357_1000235_pt1 | contig 21147 bp, 31 predicted proteins | sample LauGreFBDMM110SD_2_FD_187573 | JGI IMG/M metagenome (GOLD analysis project Ga0209357, IMG submission 187573) | Freshwater lake microbial communities from Lake Michigan, USA - Fa13.BD.MM110.SD (SPAdes) (version 3) | ecosystem: Environmental > Aquatic > Freshwater > Lake | place: Lake Michigan... | reverse complement strand
TGATTTGCTGTTTCTTCTTAAAATCTTGTATATCTTGGGAGGCATACTTAAGTATGCCTCCCAAGATATACAAGATTTTAAGAAGAAACAGCAAATCAAAGGGGGTGGTGTTATTAATTTGGCTTGTGATGTAAAATTAAATAAAAATCCTCGCCCCATGATACTAAACAGCTCATGACCCCCGCCGCTCGTTTCACTCGCAGCGGCCTTCAGGCCGCCCAGAGAGTGCAAACAAGAATAAAATCTTGAATCTTAGAAGAATGCCTGAGCTTACATTGTATAACGGCGACTGCCTGGAGATTATGAAAGAGCTGCCCGAGAAATCTGTAGATTTGATTATCTGTGATTTGCCTTATGGGTGTCTTGCGGCTCAGAAGGGTGCTACTCCTTTTGGGCGGAATGTAAAAGGGCCATCTAATTCTGGCTGTGCTTGGGATGTAAAGATAGACCTCAAGGCCTTCTGGGAGCAAGTCCGGCGTATCCGTAAGAATGAGCATACCCCGACGATACACTTCTGCACTACTAAGTTTGGATTTGAATTACACGCATCTAATCCTGAAGAGTTCCGATACGACTTGGTCTGGGACAAGCAGAGGGGGGTGTCTTTCTTATCTGCTAACAAGATGCCGATGAGGTCGCACGAGATGATTTATGTCTTTAGTAAGGCTGGGGCTTTCTATAACAGGGTGGATATATCTGGGAACTTTGAACCGTATGCTTTCAAGGCAACAGAAGATACGAGGCCAGGGAATTGGGGGGCAAAGAGTAGAACACCAACACAGAACGATGGCACTAAGAGATGTGTATTATCTGTCATACAGAATCCCAACAAGACTCTAAGAAAGTCAGCACACCCAACAGAAAAGCCCATAGACCTCTACAGATTTCTGATTGAAAGATATTGCCCTCCTGGAGGCACAGTCTTAGACCCGACCTTTGGCTCTGGCAACAGCGTCTTCACTGCATACGAGATGGGAAGAAACGGTATAGGTATAGAGAAAGACGAGAAGTTCTTTGAGAAGGCAGCCAAAAAGTTGAATGATTTATAGTCGCACATAGCAGTAGAATGCCCTTTGAACTTTTTGAAGTTCCGGCAGCTAAATCTGAATTATCTAAAGGTACAATCAAGAACTACAAGACACAGCTAAACAAGCTCTCAGATGAAGGGCATGATACAAGAGAAAAGTTATTGAAGAATAAAAAAGCAATTATCAAATACGTTTCTGAGACAGAGAATGGTCTCATGACAGATAAAGCTAAGCACAAGAAGCGAGTCATCATGTCTGCGATATTTTATGCACTGGGCGATGAACCCAAGACAAGACTCAAGATGTATCACAAGTTCTTCCAGACACTCTATCCAACATTTCAGAATGATGGACAAACTCCTTGGATGGATAAAACCGAATACAAAAAACAAAAGAAGGAAGATTAATCTTCAGCGAAAGGAATCTCGTCCGTATCTACTTCTATCATAGCACGTCGCACATGTACACCATCAGGCTTCTCCATATCTTTCGCAGCCCACTTCTGAAGCTCCTCAGCCCAGAACAAAGCAGTGAAAGGGGTCAGCCGCTCCTTCTCTGCGTAAAAAAGGTCTTTTGCATCTCTTAGAGCCAAAATACCTTCTAGCAAATCCGCCACATCTGCCGGGAGGTCGGTGCGTTTGATAAGGCTTTTTAATAGGCGGTCAGATACTTGGCTCAAGACATAATGTAATTCGTACCAGGTCGGCTCCTTCTTCTCTTCCTTCTTCTCAACTTCCTTCTTCACGCGCGGCATTATATTCTTTAGTTAGAAGATTTATTTAGACTCCTCGCAGTCTCCATCGCACTTCCCGCCACCCTTACCACATTTGGAACAGATAACAAACCCGTCGCCATCGACAGCATTCTCTTCCTCCTTACCGAAACAGCCCTGGCATAAATCTGGTGACTCTTTATCTTTTCCACGAGTGTGGTAATGGCAGAGACTATTGCCGCACATTTCACATTTGGTGGCCGCCTTCGAATAGCATTCCTCACACTGGTCGCCCTCCTCGCCCTCCTCTTCCTCCTCTTCATAGGTAGGCCGGTTGCGTTGGCAATGAGTGCACTCGCACTTGCAGTCGGCATCACACGGCACATCCTCGCCACACCCGTTCAGAACGCAGTCGTATTCGTCAGACATCTTGTATTGTTGTCGCTGGGACTCACTTTGGCCGCCGAAAATAAAAATCAACTTTTTTTCGGCCGTCGCCCAGCCGCTTCTTAATCCATATCATTTGCGTTATGTGCCTTGGCCTTCTCTTCAGCAGTCATCTTTACGACACACCAAGAGATGCGACGAGCGTCATTATTTATCTTCTGATTCTTTACCACCCTGCACCAATACCCGCTGCTGTAAAGAATAGCAGCGGTTAGGTCGTTGTATTTCTGTATCACAACAAGAGAGGCATCATTTGACACATTCTCTGTAATAGTAATCTCACAAGTCTCGCAGCAAGACCGTTCCTCATATATCTCAAGAAGCTCCGTGGCTTTACGAGTGCAGGCATCCATCTCTTCAGCACGTTTGGCGGTCAGGAAGGTCAAGTCAATCGGCATTTTCTAACTAACTATGCCGGGGAAATAAAAATCAACTTTTTTTTCAGTCAAGAAGTATCTCCAAAGTTTCTATGATGCGTTCTATCATTATTCTTTGACGGTCGAGTCTTTCCCCTATCTCTACATTGACACAATCAGCCCATGCTTCTGTAATTTCAGCAAGGACATCCGTAAGCCTGTCTATAAGATTTCTTATGTTTAATCGGGGCATTCTATATATGGGCGACGAGAATCTAACACAATGGTCAAGCGGACTGGAGATGGTGTTAAAGAATGAAGCGGAGACTTCTGAGTCCCTGTTCTGGCTACATCATCGCTCGTCTTCGGTTGCATCAAGAAACAATGATATTATAAACATCCCCAGCATTATTCTTCAATCATTAACAGGATTTCTCAGTGCCACGTCCGGCCTCGTACCCCCCCTCGCACTTGGAGCAATTTCTATACTAACCGGAATCATGTCAACAATCTTGGCGTATTACAAGTTCTCGGCAAAAGCAGAAGGCCACAGAGTATGTGCACAACTATATCTCAAGATTTACAAACAACTAGAAGTAGAATTAGCATTACCTATTACACAAAGGTCTGAGCCTCTCAAGCTTCTGGAAGATGTGCGAGACAAACTCTCGCGCGTCTCAGAAGTATCGCCAGATATTCCCGATTCTGTCATAGCAGAGTTCAAAGAAAAGTTCAAGGACTCAACTGCAAAGCGACCTATCATAGCCAATGGTCTGGATGAAATCTTGGTTTATAGAGACAAAGACCGTATAGATACGCCCGTTCGCATCTCAATAAAACCTCCGGCACATTAGATGAAGACGGATTACAAGACGCATCCAGACCACAGAGAAAGAGCATTACAGAATTACTATCTTAAACATGATAAATATCTTCAAGCTGCTAAAGACTATTACTGGTCGCATAGAGAAGAGAAAAAGGAATATTACAAACAATGGAAAGAAAAAAACTATGAGAAGCTTCTTGCGAGAAGAAGAGAAAGATACGCACTCAAACATCCCAAGAAAGAAAAAATCCCTAAACCCGAGAAATCTCCCAAACCCAAGAAATCTGTTGCCGCTCCCAAGACTCCCAGACTACCCAAGCCTAAGCCCGAACCCAAGCCGAAATCTCAACAGATTTTCTATACCCCTCCCGAGATTCCTCAACCGTTCAAAGAAGCTTCTTTTATTGTCACTTGGGATTAGATGGATAAGCTAGAGAAGAGAAGGTTATACTATGCATCTAAGAAAGAACATATTCGTCTCAAGCAATATGAATGGCGTGAGAAGAATAGTAGGCCAAAGAAGAAGGGAGTTCCAGGAATATTCAAGACAGACTATCCCGTCTTTGATTACAAAGAAGCAGAATTTCAAGTTGTGTTTGATTGAAGACCCAGGCCTTCTATACATGCTGTAAATTGTTCTGTGGTCATGTGTTTTCCCTTGGGTGTCTTATAGCACCAAGACCCCCCCCTTACCTTATCCGCGCCAAACTCCTCCATAAACTTCTGGGTCACTTCATTCTCCAGCCGGAGAGTAGCGTCTTCAGAATACACATCGTACACCCGGATAGGTTTATGCATCTTCGTCCATACAGCACCATCCCCAGCCATGTGCTGAGCAAAACGAAGATTCAAATTGTGAGTAATGCCAACATACCAACACGCATCCTCTAACTCAAGAACGTAAACCATAGGAGCAACCAAGACAGATTTCATTTTCTGTTAAATGCCAAGATAAAAATATCTTGGGATTTAATCCTCAGGCCATTTGGTTAGAAGCCAGATGACCGCCTCATCGAATGTGTAAAAGGTAGCTTGTTCTCTAGCACCAGATGAATGCTTACGTTGGGCGACATACTTGTTCTTCTCTAAATACAAATAGCGACCCTTTCTATTCGGATAAGGGTACAGATTCATCTGGCTTTTTTATCTTAAGCTGTTTAAGTGTAGCCTTATGCTCAGCAGTCAATCTCTTCACTTCCGCTTTCTCGGCGGCAATTTGCATCTTGAGATTCAGCACTTGAACGACTGCGGGATTTGGATTGATGCCAAGAATAATCTTTAATGATGTGTTCCCAAGAAATTCTGGGACACGAACAAAGACCAAATCAAACTCTTCAGGAAATGCCACAGATGCCACAGAAAGACACATGTTTCTGTAATACTTGCTCTTATGTCCATAAGGTGCTATGGGACAGAACCCATAATTATATATTTTCTCGTGCACAATGTTGTGCGACATAGATAACAATTCTCTACTCTTTGCTATTGTGTTTGGGTAAATGCTTTTTTCACAGTCAAGGTGGTGGTCCATGCCTATTGCCTCTTTGATAGTCAGCCAATAGAGAAAGTGGTCAGGGAAATAGTGTTGCATAACACGCCGGGCGGTTTCCATTCTAAAATAATAATACATTTTATTTTTAGGCCGGAAAAAAAATCAACTTTTATTTTCACGCCGGGGATTTCTCCAACTGGGAAACGGCCCCGTAGCGTACAGCCCTTCTTTGCAAACTCCCAACGCCAGGAATATCCTTTTCATGATATCTAAAAGGACCTTCAAGATATGACGGTCCAATCTTTTGACCATCAAGACGACCCTCTCTGAAAAAGTCACTCATGTCAACAGTAACAGATTCATAAGATGGAATAGTATCAGTCATTTCTATATCACGAGGTTCTGGAGTTTGTGTAAGAGAAGGTTGCGCGGATTGTGTAAGAGGAGTAGTTGATATGTTATTGGCTTTTAGAATATCATTCTTCTGCTTTTCAAGGATTTCTATCTCTGTCTCTGCCATAATTATAGTAGGGGTTTTCTTATTCGTTTCTTCCCAGATGATTCTATTTTGCAGTTCTATCTTGGCCTCTAAGTCTTTAACATAAGCTTCATATTCTGCTTTTGCTTTCTCTAACTTAGCCTCATTGAATGCTAAAGATGTTCTTGCTCTATGACAGACATAAGTATCACCTTTCTCAGCTAAAACAGCTTTGGCCTTTGTTATGATTCCCTTCTGTGTTGCAATCTTGTTAGAAATAAGAGATAGTTGCTTGGTTGTATGCTCAGGGAGATTCCAAACGCCAGACATCTTGTTTTATATTTAGTCGTTAGGTTTTAATTTGCCGGGAAACACACGCACCCCCAAAGTGTGTGCCGGGGGTTCAGGGATTGGCTGGTGCGTTTGGATTTTCTAGTTTAGAATATAATCTCTCCAATTCATTCTTACTCTGAACCAATAGCTCTTCATTACAAGCAAGATAGTGTCTATACTTTCTAAGAATCCTCTCAGCATCTGCAATCTTAGCAAGTTGAAATTGGATATGCTGCTTATTGCTAAACATACCATCATTTGCTTTCATAATCTTTAATTTTAAAGAAGCAATTGACTTCATTATGTCTTTCTTTCCTTCCATTCACTATAGAGAGTAAACGCTATAAATCTTTAAATTGCTCCCCCCCCCAAATTGACCCTAAAAAAAAACCTATAGGGAATCCTTGGACCCCCTACACACTCACCCCCCTAATGTGTGTGTCGGGGTATTGGAGTTCCCCAGGAAGATTTCTATTTCCAATTTCAAAGTTTAAGAAGAACATTTAAGAAGAGTTATTGTATCTTACATTCTTCTTTCTTTTTAAGAACAGCTATTATCTCAATCCTGTCGGGGAATGTTATTACTTCATACTTGTACTCTTTGCATTCGTGAGGCAGATATTTTGGTATGCTGTAGATTATCTTCTCTTTGAAAATCTCAACGCTTATGTTTCTGACATGTGTCATTATCTTGCCTAACATTCTAATGTTAAGAAGGATAATTCCTTTAACACAATTACCGTATAAGAACCTGAACCCATTTGTGACCTGCCTGTCTTCTTTGTGCCGCTAATTCTTTCCCACGCTCCATAGCTGCAACATCAAGAGTATTAGGAGCAAGAGGTTTTTTAAGAGACATCGCGCTTGGTCTAAGATATGTGCGACTGTTCTCTCCAAAATTAACTTTGTCTAGCTCTCGGAACGGCTTATAGTTTGAGGGAAGGAAAGGCATTTCTCTGGCAGGTGTTGGCCGTGTGTCAGTGGGTGATTGAGGGTCTTCGTCCATTCTATACTCAATAATCTTTTTTCAGGATATTCTTCATAAACTGTGCTTGTCTCCTGATGGTAGGGTCAAAGTCGTCGGGGTTGTGTAATACTTCTTTCATAAGTGCTGCTGTCTTGTAAGGTGCCTTTCTTGCTTTCTTTGGTGCACGAGATTTCTTTACAGATGGACTCTCCACTGCCTCGCGTCTAAAGATACCCATGTCGTTCAATGCTCGGAGTGTGGCTTGGCGAATTATAGGCGAATCCATCTATTTACCTATATTATATTTTTCCGCAATATGTTTATCAACTCCCCCAAAGGTTGTCTTTCGTTTCATTACGAAGCTGTATACACGGCCCATTGCCCATTGCTCGGCAGATTTAACAGACGGCCGGACCGAGCCAGGATTTGTCTTATATGCCCCCACTCCTTTATTAAAAACTTCTTGTAGTGCAGCTCTGGGCATCCCTGACAGTTTAGAGATTTCTTCCAAAGATAATCCCTCGGAAGGACTTATTCCGTGCTTTATTTTAAAGAGCTTCGAGTTAGGTACAGACATCTATTAACCTTGATACAAAACCTTTCTAATTGCAGCAAAAGAAAAGGGTGCACGACCCTCAGTTGCCTTAACATCAGGGACATGCGTCTTTACCTTTTCCACAGTCTTAGAAGGGCGAACAGGTTTGGCAGGAGGGGAAAGGACATTATCTTTCTCCTTTAAATCCTTCTTGATTGCTTCCTTCTGGCCGGGGTAGGCGAACTCCATCGTTTGTTTCATCACATCAGGTGAGCCAGTCGTCATGGCCTCGTTGTTGTCATAGTCCTTGGGCTTACCAGTAGATGAAATGCCCTTCTTAGGAGCGGCCTCGGGGGCTGCCTCGGGATTCTTTACGATATCCTTTTTAGAGGCGACCTCCTTGCCCTCTCCAGGTAGATTCGGCACATCGATGGGCGTGGATTTGCTGACGCTAGGGTCAACAGGCTTGGCGGCCACTTCATTGACAGCGGCGGGGGGAGCTGCACTAATGGGGGTAATCTTGGAATTGTTGGCGGGTGCTTCGGTGTTGGCCATCTTGGCCGCACGTTTCTTGCGGGGCTTAGGGTCGGGGAGTCCCTTGGCCTTAGCTTCTTCACGAGCTGCCTTCACTCTCGCGCGGCCTTCCTTCAATCTCTCCAATAGCTTGGACTTCTTCTCCGCGTCCATCTGTTGTTATATTAAGGAACAATGTTTTATTCAGCCATTGTTTTTTAGACATTCCTGGGGCGGGAGCGACGGACGGAAAGACAGAGGAGGACACCAACCTTTCCTTTGACACAGTCTTATGGAGTTCCTGGAATGCTTTCTTTGATACTTTTCTATCATTGATGACGAGAGGCCTGTCCATAAACGGCCGGAGCGTTGTTAGTTCTACAGGCACGGGCAGAACATTATCCTCTGCAAATACTCGGCCGGATTGTCTCATCAGCTTCAAAATGTCCTTATGCTCCTTTGACCCAGGAACGACGGGACTATCTGGTGATACAATCTTTTTAGCATCGAGGAAGTTCATCTATAGACCTCTAATAATATAGGTCATATTTAAAAAATTGGGTGCTGTGTAAGTGCCTACATTTCGTGCGCGATTCGCTGGGGTGCTTACATACGGTTGGAAGTTCGCATTCGTAAAACCGCCATTACCTACACTAAATCCAGAACCAGGAATGGCTGAAGATGTTGTATCTGGGACACCTTGATGGGTGTGAGAACCTACTTCTATTCCCTTTTGATTGCGAGTGACTTGAGACCTTCCTTCTACATTTGCACTGCCCAAGAAGTAAGGAGTATCTGCTCCACCTGGGAGTGTTCCAGCTACACCCTGTCCTACCGCTAAGATGGTAGATGTTATTGGAACTCTTGGGATTGGTGATGTTCCATCAACTGACCTGAGAAGGATGAAGCCCGTGTCATTTGCGGCTCCTTCGTATATAATGATAGAACTGATATATACACTGGGGAATGTGATGGATGACCCGGCAACCGTAATGCTATTTCCTGGAAACACTGTTCCGTAGTTCAGAACGGGGCCAATCTTGCTCGTGATATACCAAGTGGTCAGAGAAGATATTTGTGTCCCTCCTGGTGCCAATGATGTTGTATTGTATGCACTATCGGATGTCTGTGCCTGAAGGTTTATGGTAGGAACAGAGGGAATGTTGGTCAATGTATAGTTTCTGTAAGGTGTCCCCATAGGCACGGCAAATGTGAGGTCTGGGAGAGCAGTTAGTCCTGGAGGCGGCCCCTGCCCAGGGTATCCATATTTGTTGCCTAAGACTGAGGCCAGGGTAGGGAATACACTATTTAAGATGAAAGACCCGTCGCACAGGAGCCATCCTGAAGGAATGTTGAAGTTCTGAGAGGAGAAGCCATTGTCTGCACCACCTGCCCAAATGGTTATGGAGCCAATAGGCACTCCGAGATTTCCAGGTATCTGTACCCCGTTAATGCTTGAGAGAACCAATGATGATATATTGCCATTGTTTGCGAGTAAGCTATTTGTAGAGATTTCGTTTGTAGATAAAGAACTAATGGAAGCACCGTTGATACTCCCTCTTATTGTGCTGAAATTGAAGGTGCCGATAATGTTCGCCGTTATTGTGCCAGTGCTTACAAAAACAGAAGATATGTTTCCAGCCGTGACGGTTTGAGTGGATAAGAAGTTGGTTGATACGGCCCCCGCCCTGACGGTTTGTGTGGATAAGCTGTTGGTTGATACGGCATCCGCCCTGACGGTTTGAGTGGATAAGAAGTTGGTTGATACTCCCGCCGCTCTTATCATGGCAGTGCTTAGAAAGTCTGACCTCATAGTGTCAGCAGTAATTGTTCCCGTGCTTATAAAGACGGTGCTGAGAAACTCTGACCTGATAGGTTCAAATGAATTATTGATTATGCCGCCGTTTGAGATATTGATGCCGCCATTCACATTGATAGTGGATGCATTGAGAGTGGAAGCGATGCCACCACCACCGGCAGGAACATACGGCACTCCATTAATTGTATTGACCGTAATATTATTTGTGCTTATGGTGTTTGTGCTGATAGAAGCTGCAGTAATGGCATTCCCGTTATAGAAATTGACATTCGCATTGGTTGTGGTGATAGTGCCTGTAATGATAGGAGCAGAGCCTGTGTTGTTCAGACCTCCGTCAAAGTTAATGGTGGATGCGTTTATGGTAGAAGGGATTTGAGATGGTGGGGCTGGAGGGGGATATGATTGGTTATTGATTGTAACTAAATTGATGTTGTTCGTGCTTATCTGATTGGTGCTTATGGCGTTTGCTCTTACTAATTGATTGGCGACCAGATTTTGACCTACATTAACATTTGTAATGTTCGCCACACTTGACCCATTCGTCATATTTAAATTACCGGTTGCCATACTGATTCCTCCACCTACTATACTAATTCCTCCAAATCCTACACTAAGACTGCCTGTGGCTTGAACAGTTTGACCTTGTAATATTTGAAATGCAAAGAGACTGTTATTTACTGTGACATTTCCAGTTGGAACAATCAGACCATTCTGGATAGTCGCCCCTCCACTTGCTACATTCAGACCATTAAACACAGTCGTCCCTCCACTGGCATTCAGACCGCCAAATAGATTCGTCCCACCAGCAACAGCCAGACCGCCATTAGTTATAGACTGGCCTCCATTGACGGATACTGTAGAAAGAAAGATAGAAGAAGGGATGGTAGGGGGTCCTGATGGCGGGGGGTATGCTAAATTATTTACGGTGCTTACATTGATATTTGCCGTGCTGATTAAGACAGTGCTTAGATTGTTTATTCTTGCGGTGTTATTGACTATAAGAGGTGTAAGTGCACCGACCAGAAGATTCGGGCCATTCACAGTTGCTCCTCCATTCAAGAATGTCCCGCTCGTTGTCGTCAATGTATTGTTGAAAGATGTCGGCACATTATAAATTGCTTGAACTGGGCTGATTGTATTACCTCCCCAACTAAATGTCCCAGCTCCTATGCTTGACAGATTTCCGCTGACGGTTGCAGTGGATAGGGCGACGGTAGAAGTTATGCCTCCACCCCCGCCAGGTGGAAGTCCGTTGATGCTGCTGACGGTAAGACTACTGATAGCCACGACAGGGATAGTTGCAGTCGGCTGGATGACCGGCACCCATTCGCCGAGCATCTGGATGGACGAGACGTTGTTGGTGATATAGAGAGGGTCGCCTACAGAGCGAACGCAATATGTACCAGCCGCCACACCCTGGGTAGTACTTATCTCAAGACCTGGAGTTGTTAGAGGGTCAGGCGAATTGACCGTTAAGAAGACACTGCTTACATTTGACCCAATCGTGGAGAACTGGAGCTGGGTTGAGCCATTGACGGTTTGAAAGATATTGGAATTAACACCCCCACTCGTGCGGCCAGTGAGAAGTGCAGCAGCTCCAGTGATAAGACCAGCACCTCCTAACCCTGCCCCGAGAGCCTGAGTCGCTGCACCACCTACGAGACCTTGGATGACATCGCCCAGCCCAAGATTTATATTAGTTGGACTACCTGTCAAAGAAAGAGTGGATGTAAGAGTGACTTTTGTATCTATGACGACAGTGCTAAGAGTAGAGGCGACAAAATTAGGGGCGTTAAGAGTGCTGACCGTCAGAGTAGAAGTGAATATATCCTTTGACACAATCTGAGAAGTGGATATGGAGTTTGTAGAGAGATTACTTGTAAATACACTGGCCGATGATAGAAAAGTTGTCAATGTCAAAGAAGTGCCTGTCGTCGCCGTGGTGGATACAACATTCGTGGCAGTTAGACTGCTTACAAAGAGAGAAGAAATATATACGGAGTCTTGAGCGGCTATAATTAGATTTCCGTTGCTGCCTGTGATATAAGCAGCCGCGCCAGTATTACCTGCCGTCGTCTGGTTGCCGTATACTTGAAGACCCTCGACGGCTATATCGTCATAGGCTGTCCCTGCTGCCTTAGTGGCTGTGATGTATTCGCCATCTGTCGGCTTGGTAGGCACCGTCAAAGATGTATTCATCACGAGCGACTCCGAGGGTGCATTGATGTCTGCTGCGGGTCTTTGGAATATGAGCGGGGCGTTAAACTCCGTGCCTGATGATATGTTGTGTGTCATCGTGATGTTTCCATCCGGCACAGAATTAATTGTTAGAGTGGATGCCAAGATATTGGCAGGAGTCCCTACAGCTCCGACGAGCCACCAAGGTGTTGTCTCGTTTAAAAATGCGGCCGTTGGGACTTGCGGCATTCTAAAAGGGAATATAATTTATGTCCCAATTATCTGAGAAGGCTGGAGTTTCGTCATAAACATGTGGCCGTTGATATTGTCCAGGACTATCCACTGATAATGCTCGGTTGCCTGTTTATACCAATGAATCTTTTCTGACATCTTCATATTGGTGGGCAGATGACCGGTCAGATAATCTTTAATGTTTCTTTCTACTTCGGATGACGAGTTCATGCGTCCAAGAAGGACATAGTTGATATTGGAGCGGCTCATCTTGTTTATCATCGTCGCCGTCTGTGCACACACGATGGACGAGATTCGAGAATTTCTGTAAATGGTCATGAGGCGTTTCATCTCCTGGTCTTCGCGCTTGTCCGGGACATCATCAATGATGGCTAAGAACTCGTAATGATTCTTCGTCTCGTGGTTTATCTTGTACATATCCTTTAACACCTCGGGAAAATAAAAGTCCCCAGATACACAATGCTTCTTTAACATATCGTAGGCATCGGAGTTGAGTGAATTGGACATAAGAACGCTGATGTGCTTTTGGAAGTGCTTCTTATATAAATAGTTTAGCAGGGTCGTCTTCCCTGACCGAGTGCTTCCGCACATGATGAAAGAGCAGCCAAACTTTGGGTCGGGGAGTTCCAAAGATGCTAAATTAAGAACGGGAATTTGAATCCCTCCGACATTTTGCATAACGCCCTGGGTGATATACTCCCCGCGCTGAAACTCCTCTTTCTTGCCGCTGCTCTTGACCGATTCATCATCTGAAGAACTGGAAGCGACGCTCATTCTAATAGACGAATATTATTTATTCAATTTAGAATGCCGACAAGTGAAATCCCCGCAGCTCTTCAAGATTTTATCTCGCATCGTCAGCATCTAAAGAACAAGGAGTCGTCGCCTGTAGTGAAGAAGAAGCTGGGACTATCCGACCACAAGGGCAAGGCTGAGTTAGAGCAGGGCATCCAAGGAATCATAGAGAAAAAACCCAAAGCGAAAGTCGTCATGGAGTTTTTCAAGGAGCGAGTAAAAGAGCTTACGGCGACAAAGATGAAATGATTATTTGCCTTCGGGAAAAAGACCCGCACCGAACGCCCCCTTATCCGTCCGAGTTGCACAGGAGCCGACGGAAGACATAGAACCTCCTCTTACACCCTTCGCCATACCCCGGAATATTCCATCCACAACGGGAGGAGATACACGCCTGGGCAGCCCGGCAACAATACCGTCCATAAGATGTCCGGACTTAGATTCGCCGGTCGCTTTGGTGGCTTTGTTGGTATTGTCCAAATGCTTGGATGACTTTTGCATTTCTATAGTTAGACAGTATATTTTATTTAATTACAAAAATAAAAACCTAATGGATAAATATAAGATGCAGAACGACTTGACCGAGTCCGTCCAAGCGTCCATCCGCCCCGGTGAGATGGTGGATATGATGTATCCCGGCGAGACAAACATCCTCAAGGAGGCTTACCCGGCGGTGGTAAACACTCGCTTCGTCCAAGCTTTCACGAACACCGGAGCTGGTTCTTCTCAGTTCATTATCTCTCCCGGCGCGGGTGTGTCCGACATGGTTATCCAGATGACTACTAATACCGGCACATACACGAACACGGCACTGACGGACGGTTGGTGCTACTCCCTCATCAACCGTGTCTCAGTACGCTACGGAAGCTCCGCCCAATACTTCTTCACGGGTCCTCAGGTGTTCCTCCAGAATGTGCTGGACGCGGAGAACAACGGCAAGGTTGACCAGCTTCTGAAGCTTGGCGGCACTGCGGGCGCGCAGGGTGTGGGTGGTTTCAATGTTGCTGGCCAGACGGGCTTCGTGTATCTGAAGCTGCCCCACAACTCTTGCCGTGCGTCTGGTAAGCCCCTCCCCTTTCCTTCTGACTTACTCGTGCAACCCATAGTCATCACGGTGGAGCTTTTTGCTCTGAACTCTATCTTAATCAACACGGCTGCTGGTAACCCCGCCGCCGGTGCCCCCGCCGCCCTTGCGTCTGCCCAGCTGCAGGTGAAGCAGGAGGTGCTGTCGGACACTTCTGACCAGTTGGCAAGACGCCTGGATATGAATTCGCATGCGTTAACCTTCCCTCTGCCCTACTTCTGCCAACAGGAGACGCAGGTGGCCGTCGCTGGTACGGGTCAGCAGACGGTGAATCTGACGGGCTTCCGTGCTGGTGAGGTGAAGCAGATTGTTCTGTGGTTCACGCCCACGACTCTGGGTGGTGCTGCGAATGCCCAGACCCCCGGCTCGGGCAACTACCAGCCTCTGAACTGGTCCCAGATTACGGACATCCAGCTGTTCTACAACGGCGAGGTATTCAACCGCTTTGACAATGTGTCTTGGCAGCTCTGGAATGTGGTGGAGGACCAGAAGACTTCCCAGGTGGGCAACTACACCAACTTCACGGCGGTCGGCGTATCTACTGCCTCTGCCCCGATTTCCACCTCTTATGTGAAGTGCGACTTTGCCCAGGTGTCCGTGCCTTCTCAACGCCAGAGCGTACTTGTGCACGGAAAGCCCGTGCTAAATTCAGTGGTCTCGCTGCAGTTCTCCACCACTGTCCCGGGTATCCTCCACGCCATGTATATGTACAATGCGTCCCTCCTTCTGTCTCGCGGAAGTTCCGAGTATATTTTCTAAGCGTGATATGTTTAACATCATTAACTTTTTATATTTGTGGCGTTTGTCATCACAAACAAAAAAAGTAAGGCAACCCCCTTGCCCACCCCACAGCGGATAAACCATAAATATTTTCCCTTTTACACAATAGATGGAAGGCCTGACAATCCACGACAAGACCGACATTGAACACCAAGGAGACGCTCTGGACTTCATGTGTAAGAAGTATGAGAAGGAGGACTTGCTGACAATTATCTGGACAAAAACGGATGACGAGGGATTCCACCATTTTGAGATAGTTCTCCGGTCAAAATCTAAGCCCGAATAGAATGCAACAGCTCCCTGAGTTAGACGAATCTGCTTTCAAAGATTTGAAAGAACATTTGTCTAAGGCTACAATCCCGATGAACAGATACAGAAGAGGAGTAGGTGATGGCCGCTCCCAGACGTTCGGTATGGTGCGTAAGCGGTCAATGGCTCCCGACCTTGCCAGGAATTCTTGGATGGATGCTAAGCTGCACCACCTCTTGATGAAGTTTGCCCTCTTACACGTTCCTGTCCCTTTCACCTCTGTACAGGTCAATGACTCTTACCAATGTGCCTCCCATAAAGACAAGCATAATGTAGGCATGTCTTATATCGTGGGGTTTGGTAATTATACGGGGGGAGAGCTGGTGCTGAAGACTCCGAATGATACAGAATACAATATCTGGCACCGTCCCATACTCTTCAACGGGGCAGAGATAGAGCATTGGACGAAACCGTTTACTGGAAGACGCTGGTCTATCGTTTTCTTTACTCTGGAGTCTCCGCCCAAGCACCCGATGATACGGCGTTTAGAAGATTACGAGCCGGTAGTTGTGGATGGTGTCTGGGTAATTGCTTGGAGACGTGAAGATGGCAGCACCACGTATCTCAGCAAGAAAAACGGCCTACCCCATCCCTTGAAAGGCCGCAAGAAAAAGCCCGAGCCAGAGCCAGAGCCATACAATCATTCTCTTACACAAGCACAAAATCTTATGGTTAGATTCCGAGAGCCTGGAGAGTGATTAATACATAAACAAATCCGACCCGTCCCAGTATATGATTTGCATGGACGAATTGGCACTCCCTGTTCTATCGTGAAGTATGCCATATCCACCGATAGGCTGTGCGTTATATTGAACCGTAATATCCGAAGTGAAGGCATTCTTCACATACCAGACATGTCCTGCTTCCGGAGTGTCAAGAGTTAGAGTGGTGAAGTTCTGAGTCGTGCCTGATGTCAGGATAAATAGAGTGTTGCGGTTGGCAGTTGTCAGAGCAGTCGTTCCTGCTGCCTGGATTATGACAGGGGGTGTCAGAATTACGGTGATAGGGTCAGCATTCACAGAGCCATAGTCAAGAGCTATTCCACTGCCTACACCAAATGTCACAGCCCCCGTCTTAGCACCGACACTGGAGACAGGAGCCACTGCTGTCAATTCAATATCATTCCCATTCGTGTTAATGGTGATGGAAGAATCAGGAGAGGTGAGAGCCACATTCCCACTGAGACCCTCAAGGGATGTAACGGCGTTAGAGGTTAGTTCAATATCGCTCCCAGACGCAATGATGGTGATGGAAGAATCAGGAGAGGAGAGTGCCACAGCCCCCGTCAGACCCGCAAGAGATGTCACACCCGCATTCCCGCCCGAAGATATATACCGCCATGTGAAGAATGTGTTAAAATCAAAAGTGTTCTGTAACTGCTGGATTTGTGCGGGGCCGCCCGTAAAGACATTCCCCAAGCGAAGATTTATGACATCTCCCGCATCAAGATTGAATGTAGAGGATATACATTGAGAATAAGACTGCAAACCTTGGAGGCCAGTAGAACTGACGATTGTCTGCTCTGCGGTAGGTGAGCGTGTAACATCTATATTGATTGTCTTATTGGCTGTAGTGACCCATGTCGCACCATTGATTAATATAGTGGCATTAAACTCTAACTGATACAGACCGGCCTGGACTACCGTGAAGTTTGTCGTCCCTCCTGTGTGGGTGATGTAGCCGTTGTCGTTGTTCCAAGTCGCCTCTCCGTCAAATGTTACATCAGTATTTCCCGATGTCATGTTCTGTGCGGTGGTCTTGTAGTATGTCGCCTGATAGACATCCCCGCCCCCACCACCACCAGAAGGACTGTCTTGTAGGAATGCGGCGGCCGGTAAGTTGATGTTGGTCGTGTCAATATCTTTGCCGTCCAGTAAGCAACTGTTTGCGGATTGTGTAAAAGTGACATCCTCCGCCCCGATGTTCTTTACGATGTCCGTGTTGCCTCCGCCCAGTTGGACGCTGATAGTGCAGTTAGTCATTCTGGCCGTGATGGGCTGGGTGGGGGCGTTGAACCGTATCGCCAACTTATTCCCGCCCGTGTCTGTCTGTAAGTCATCATACCTTAACACAGACCCCTCCAAGCTCACGAGAGGCGTAAGAGTCGCCCCGCTTTGTGAGATGATGAGAGGAGCCAGAGTAGTCCCCGCCGCATTATTCAAGAGCTCGGAATTACGGACGAGTAGATTTCCCGTGATATCTATGAGAGACCCTTCTTCTCCCGCCGTCCTAAGCCGACAGTTGTCTAACTCCAAAGTTGTCAATTCCGAGGTGTTTGCGGAGATTAAAACTACATTTGTAGATTCCGTGGCGTTGAAAATACACTCTGTAGCAATGACACTGGCATTGATGGCTCCTGACTGTGGGGCGATGGTAAGAGCCGAGAAGACAGTGTTCGTCTCAATTATGCAGTTTCGCATCTCCACATTTGCGTCAAAGAAAGCACCGGATACCGTCACACCTTGGAAGGTGATGTTCTGGAGGCCAATTGTTCCAGAAGTAGCAGAGGGGACAGCAAAAACCGTTCCAGTGATGACAACCGGCTGGGGTGAATTGCTGGGACCTATGAGATAGACATTATCGGGGACGGCAAATCCTCCCTCGTATGTGCCAGGTGCTACAAACATGCATACGGGTGTCGTGAGAGGCTGGTCTAGAACATTCGTCACATAGAAGATGGCAGCAGATATGGTCGCAAAGGGAGAAGTAATGACACCGTTATTTGCCACATCATCTGACCCTTGCGGCGATACATACACTTGGTTGAGTGTTAGCACATTACCTGTAATTTCTGGGCGTGGGTAAAAGTAAGGAGTCGTGTTATTGAAGTATCCGGTCGGAGTTGGTTCCCACGCTGGGTATCCTTCCATTATATTTAGATATAATATATTTCGCTCAATTAGAATGGTTCATCTACACTACTCGCCCTTTCAATTTGCTACAGATGAACAGGCGGCGACGAATGATGTGGGCGTGAAGAGGGTCGTGGCTAAGCTAAACAAGTTAACCGCGCGGGATAAGCTTCCTCCTCCTAAACTTATGTCATGCGATGAGGCTCGTTCCATCCCTGGAACGCCGACCGCCTTCATCTCGCCCAATACGGTGGATGTGATGAGGACTGTGCATTCTGTATTCGGCAATTAGGGAAATGATATGACAAACTCTCCATGCTCGATATGAAAGACGGGCGGATTATCCTTTGGCTTAGGTTTTCTGCCCCGGGGCATTCTAATGTTAGAAAATAATATATAATTATAATATAGATAGCCATGGACGTGGGTGCGACGAACTTCCGATTTGACCTAGACACTAAGAACGGTCTGAAGGCGGAAACGGGAACTTATCGCCCACCGGCGACTACCGAGTTGCACTTGGACTCCTTAGATAGATTTTTGTCTGGTATGCTTGTCTCTAACGCCATCTTCACGAACTTCCCGAGCCAGAATGTGGCTAAATTAGCGGGTCCTTTATTGTTAAATACAAGTGCTTCGTCCGGCACAAACATGACAATCCAATCTGCCCGTCCTCTAGTGTACGGCTATTTCGGTCGTATCGCTCTGACCCAGTTTTGTCTGAAGTATCAGCAGCCCACAATCCGCACAGGGTATAACGATGTCTTCAGCATTGCCCTTGCCACAAGTGCTGCCGGTCCCGTGTTTGCCTCTGCCAATATCACAATCCCTCAAAACTACTATACCCTGAACCAGTTAGCCGCCCAGCTCCAAATCCAATTAGTAGCCGCCAACGCTGCCCTAAGTGCTGCGACCGTCAAAGCACCCAGGTCTGCAGGCAATGAAACCAGCGATGGATTCCTTGTCAATACCGGCTCGGGCTTTGTGTTTATGGCGGTGGTTCTAGCTACGGGTGTGTCAGAGGCGACACAGCTCCAGCGTCTAAGATGCCTCCGCACCCTGGGCTTCACTCGCCCCATGCTCGGCTATCCTGATGTCAATACCGGCGCACAGACTTCTGGTGCCCCTACATTTTATGTACAAGAGGTCGGCTCAGCCCCTAACCTCTTGCCCACAGACTATGTGGATATAGTTTCCACTGCCCTGACGAACTACAAGGACGCGAAAGATGCAAATAGCTCTGTGGGTTCTCCGGGTGCTGTGATAGGTCGCATCTGGCTGACGGAGGGTGTTGCGAATCAATCAAGTGCCCCTGCTGACCCTTTAGATGTGGGAAGCACTCCTTTAACAGTGACAAAGAGCTGGTCAAATCCTAACTGGAGCCAGTGGTCTCCCAACCAGACGGTTAATTCGATAGACATCCGGCTCTTGGATATGTACGGAGACACCCTGAACTGGAGTAGCGCGAATGCCACTGAATGGTCGGCCACTCTGACACTCACAGAATAAATGCTAAAACCTAATGTCTAATATAGAAATGCACGAAAGCAATGCTATATTAGCCATTAACTCACTGGACAGATTCTTATCAGTTGCGTCATTTGAAGCAGACACCCTTGTAGAAGCTTCATGGAGTGTACAAACGCCTAATATCGTAACATTGGACCCAGGATACGGTGCCGTTGTAGGTGCTACTCTTAATTATACAGGAGGGCTGGACGGATGGCCTCTTGTTGGTACTGTTACAATTACCAATAAAGTTGGCCAAGACCTTACCATAACTTCCCCTGTGACTGCCGATTCTAGTGGGTCTAAAATACTATTTTTAACAATTACATTTTCTGGGGGAAATGCTCAACAACCGAAACAGAATGCTCTCATAGGCCAATATACCAACTTAGAACCATTCTGTAATAATTTTACAATCTCAAGTCCTGGTGCATTAATCTATGGATACATTAAAAAAATCATAGTGAGTCAGATACAACTTCAATATAATATCCCGACGATATGCTTGGACAGAAATGATAGATTGGCTATATTTTCAGCCGCTACAGCACTTGTTGAAATACAAATCCCATTTGGATTTTACACACCAGATGAATTGGCCACTGCTTTGACGGCTCTCTTTGCTGGCACACCCGCACTGAGTCTCCTAGGTTTAGATGTGCAGTATGACCTTTTGCGGGGCTTTACATTTACATCACAGACAGCTGAACAGTTTGCATTTCCATCTCCTCAGTTTTTAATAGGCTCTGGTGTATCACAAAATAGAATCAATACTATTCTAAAGACATACAGGGTATTTGGAATGAATGTTGAGAACTCAGAAATAGCTGGATTAAGTACAGACACACAAGTATCATTTGAATACCCCAATTTTCTGTACACACCTTATATAGATATATATTCTGACGTGTTGACAAATTACCAAACCATAAAAGATACAAACACATCAGTGGAAAAACCCAAAGGTCTAGTGGCCAGGATTTATCTATCTGGTGTTGGCAGTCCTATATTCCAGACAGGAGAAAATGCTCTTGGCTCAACACCATTCATAATGACAGCAGATTTGAATACGCCAAAAGTAATTCAATGGTCACCAGATATTGCAGTTCCTTCGATAGATTTTCAGTTAAGAGATTGTTATGGAGATTTGATTCCTGGAGATGTGGAAAGATATCCTACAGAGTTCCAGATGACTCTTCTATGTATTGAGGGTTAGAGATTAAATCTTTTCTTGTATGCGGCAAGATTTCTGGCGAAACTTGTAGAATCTCCCCAGAGGATATAGTAGCTCAAGAACCCAGCCTTGGTCGGGTCATTAGTAATTAAATCTTTTCTGTGCCTGTCTCTGTACCTCTCGCGCTGCTCTTTGTCTTTGCTTATAGTATAGTCATCCATCCCTGCTGCCCCAAAGTATGTCGTTCTGGTTCTTCCGTCTTCACGAATGAAAGTAGCCTTCCATTTGTGAGTGCCATCATTGGCTTTAACGACTGATTGCAATCGCATCTACATTGAGATAAGTATATAAAGCACAAATATGGAAATAGGCTGTTTCTATGGGTGTCTGTGCCGGAGCGTTGAGATTTATATTGAGAGGTCGCAAGATTTCTATGACCTGTCTTAGACACTTGATGGTCTGCTCTCTGTCCATTGTATAGAGAGTTTTGATTTTCTTTGAGAAAGAGTTAATGAAGTCTTGTCTTTCCATTCTATAGCCGGGAGAGATTATTTCTTACGAGATTCTTGCTTACGCTCTCTGGGCGGCCTGAAGGCCGCTGCGAGTGAAACGAGCAGCGTGGGGCATGAGCTGTTTAGTATCATAAAATTAATTTTTTTGTTTAATCGGCAATCACAAGCAAAATTATTAATACCACCCCCTTTGATT
>Ga0209357_1000230_pt1 | contig 21551 bp, 25 predicted proteins | sample LauGreFBDMM110SD_2_FD_187573 | JGI IMG/M metagenome (GOLD analysis project Ga0209357, IMG submission 187573) | Freshwater lake microbial communities from Lake Michigan, USA - Fa13.BD.MM110.SD (SPAdes) (version 3) | ecosystem: Environmental > Aquatic > Freshwater > Lake | place: Lake Michigan... | reverse complement strand
CCAACAAGACCTTCAGTAGTTGCAAGAGTGACAGTTGCAAGCATTGTCTTGTCGCCAAGTTCAGCCAAGAAGAACACTGTGCCAACAGCAATGATGATGTTCTTAGACGAGACCTTGGTGCTCTCTTTGTCTTTTTCCGTCAGTTCATCACCACGAAGAGTCCAAATTCCGAAACCAACAAAAGCAAGTGCGCCCACAATGCTGATTAGTTTCGTTGGCAATGCGGTACCGATTACTCCACCCAATGCGACTGAGAAGAAATGCACAACGCCAGTAGCCAATGTGATTGCAATCAGCACAGGAACTGTCTTGTACCGTGTTGCAAAAGCGAGTGCCATGAGCTGGCTCTTGTCGCCGAGCTCAGCTACAAAAATAACCCCGAATGACAATAGGAATGCATGCAACATTATTTGTTGAGTTGCTGCATCTTTGTAGCAATGCGTGTGTGAGTAGTCATCATTTCATTCACCTTGGTACTGACTAGTTCTCTGTTTCGCACAACAGCCTTGCCATGCACAATTGTGTCTCGTGCAGCAGTCGGGCCGCAACGAAGCCACGCTTCAATTGGGTCTGCAATTGCGCCAGCGAATTGAATTCCGGTGAGATCCCAAATTGCGACGTCGCCCACCATGCCGACTTGCAGTTGGCCAATCTCACCAAGGCGACCGAGGCAACCAGCTCCACCAATAGTTGCAACTTCAAGTGCCATGCGCGCATCGGCTGCATCAGCGCCGCTCTTTAATTTTGCAAGCAACATTGCTTGGCGTGCTTCTAACCACAAACTGCCAGAGTCTGCGCTTGAAGAACCATCAACACCAAGACCTACGTGCACTCCGGCTTTGCGTAGTTCAACAACTGGTGAAATTCCGGACGCAAGAATCAGGTTGCTGCTTGGGCAATGTGCGGCACCAATACCAGCAGCACCCAGTGCTTGAACCTCGTCGTGGTTTGGCATGACGCAATGCGCCACCCATGTGCGATCACTTAGCCAGCCAACTTCTTTCAAGTATTCAAAGGGTCTGCAACCAAACGTGGCAATGGAGAAATCATCGTCTTCGGCATTCTCTGCAAAGTGTGTATGCAGGCGAACATCAAGTGATTCAGCAAGTTCAGCAGAGCGAATCATGAGATCTTTCGTAACACTGAATGGTGAGCACGGTGCAAGTGCAATTCGTGTCATGGCACCAAAGGAACGATCATGATGTCGTTCAACAGCCTCTTTCGAGAAAGCAAGAATCTCATCATCTTCCTGCACCACATCATCTGGTGGTAGCCCACCATCTTTTTGTGACAACGACATTGAACCACGCGTGGGGTGGAAACGAATTCCTAAATCTTTTGCGGCAGCGATTTCTGCCGATAACAAGTCACCACCATTGCGTGGGTGCAAGTACAAATGATCCGTGCTGGTGGTGCAACCGGATAATGCAAGTTCGGCTAAGCCGATCCATGCAGATACATGTGCACCTTCTTCGTCGAGTGCTCGCCACAACGGGTACAACGTTTGCAACCAGCCGAACAACGGAGACGATGTCATCGGCGGATACGCACGAGTGAGGTTCTGATACAGGTGATGATGGGTGTTGATGAGGCCAGGTGTTACTAAACATCCTGATGCGTCAATGCGTTCAGTTGCTACAGGTACTGGGTCTGTTGAAGCGCCAACGCCGGAGATGAGACCATTTGTGATGGCGACCCATCCGCCTGGCAATTCACGACGTGCGTTGTCAATTGTTGCAACGAGGCGGGCGTTGTGAATAAGTAGGTCAGCGGTCATACGTCGACCTGAGGAAACGAACTACTAGTAGTTCGAGTCGATGAGTTCACTGCCTTCATGGCGAATCTCAGCATCGCGATACAAGAAATGACCAATGAGGGCGGCAAGTACTGCTGTTGACAAACCAACAACGATAGGAAACGAGAGAAGTACTAGAACAAGAATGATGGGGCCTGGCATGACTTACTTACCTTTCGATTCGGGCTTGAACGCCCATGCTTCGATTTCAACTGCTCCGCCAAATGGTAGCGACGCAACACCAATGGTGCTACGTGCAGGACGTGCTGTGCCGAATCCCTTGGCGTATGCCTCATTGAAAGTTGCAAACGTATCCATGTCGGTGAGGAAGCAGAGCGTCTTGGAGATGTCATTGATGCTTGCGCCCATAGAGGCGAGTTGAGATTTCAGGTTCACAATTGCTTGGTTGGTCTGTGCAAGCACTCCACCTTCGACAATTGCTCCGTCTTTCATTCCGAGCTGGCCGGACACAATGATCCAGTCGCCTGCGCGAACAACGGGGGTATAGGGGGGCTGCGGTGCTGCTGACATAGACCCAACCTTACGCCACGGCATCGAGTGCGTACGATTGAATCTCATGACCTCCCTTCCTGCATATAGCCGCCGCCGATTTCTGGCCCTTTCCGCCTCACTAGGCCTTGGTGGTTTGGTTGCCGCATGTGGGGGTTCATCGTCATCATCGGGTTCAGGCGCCATCGATGGCGTCTCAGGCACTTTGCAAGTAGTGAAGCGATTTCCGACAAGTGGTTTAGTGCCTGGTTCTATTCGTCTTCCTATTTCATTAGCCGACACGTCTGGGTTGTTAACAACAGATGGAAAAGTGAAGTTGCCACAGACCTTGACTGGGAAAGTCATTGACACAACATCAGGTGATGTTGTCATTGCATCTGTGACTGCTGACAAACATGACACGAATATGCCAACTCCATATTGGCCATTCATTGTTGATGTGCAAAAAGTTGGTGTCTATCTTTTGATACTCGACATTGCTCCCGAGTCAGAGATGTCCTTTCAAGTGGAAGAACGCGAGAACGTGTTAAGTCCATTGGTCGGCGACCCATTACCTGCGTTTGATACACCGACTATTGATAACAGCCGTGGCGTTGACCCAATCTGCACGCGCCCTGAGGGCACTTGCCCATTTCATGACGTCACCTTAACTAAGGCATTGAAGAGTGGGAAACCAGTCGTGTATTTAATTGGTACACCCGCGTATTGCGAAACGGGAACATGCGCACCTGGCCTAGAAGCCCTTGTGGAATTATCTAAAACAATTGGCGACGCCGCGGTTTTTATACACGCAGATGTCTACGTAGACAAAACTGCAACAACTGTTGCACCAGCAGTTCTGGCGTACAAGTTGGCATACGAGCCCTTGATCTACATCACTGATGCAAAAGGTGTGCTGGTAAACAGGCTTGACGCAGTGTTCGACGTAACTGAAATAGGCAGCGCGTTAGCTGCTGCGGGAATTAGCTAAACGACTTACCGCAACCGCATGAGCGTGTTGCAGTTGGGTTTGTGATTGCGAAACCTTGTTCGTTCAGACCATCTTTGTAGTCAAGGCTTGCGCCTTCAAGCATGGGAGCTGATGCTGGGTCAACAACAACGCGCACTGCACCAAATGTGAGTGTGATGTCGTCGGTAGCAATGTCGCCATCGAAGTACATGTCGTACGAGTAACCAGAGCAGCCGCCGGACTTCACTGCGACGCGAAGCGCCATCTCTGATGCGCCCTCTGCTTCGAGAAGCTGGGCTACTTTGCTTGCTGCATTGTCTGTGAGAGTGATCATGGTGGACCTTTCGAAGCGGGTTCCTGTACCTACCCAATAATAGGCACAGGGGATGGCATTAACAATACGGCAGTAGGATTAATTATGTGAGCAAGAGAGCCGTTGCAGCGCCCTCCATTGAAGAGGTCCAAAACCTGCTTCGTGCTGTCATTGACCCCGAATTGGGCGACAATATCGTCGATTTGGGCATGGCTGGGGCCATCACCATGGCCGATGGAGTCATCACTATTGGCGTAAAACTCACAATTCGCGGCTGCCCATTGCGCGCTCAAATTCAAAAAGACATCCGTTCTCGCCTTGAAGTGCACCCCTGGGTCACCAAAGTGAAGATCGACTGGGGTGAAATGACGCCCGAAGAACGCACCGAAGTCATGTCGCGCGCCAGGTGGAACGCACGAGAGAACGCCACCGATACTGCCGTGCCATTGTCTGCACGTGTTCTTGCAATTGCAAGCGGTAAAGGTGGAGTCGGCAAATCTTCTGTCACTGTGAACTTGGCAGCTGCGCTTGCAGCAGCCGGGAAAACTGTCGGAGTTCTCGACGCAGATATTTGGGGATTCTCTATCCCCCGCATGTTGGGCATGCCAGACCGTTTGGAAGCAGCAACTGTTCCTGGTCACGACAAGCCAATGATTATTCCGAACGAACGTGTCATTGGAAGCGGATTACTAAAAGTCGTGTCAACCGGAATGTTGGTAGAAGACGAAGGCACCGCGCTGATGTGGCGTGGCCTCATGCTGACAAAAGCTGTCGAGCAATTTCTAAATGACGTCAATTGGGGTCATCTTGATTACTTGTTGATTGACATGCCACCGGGAACTGGTGACGTGCAAATGGGGCTTGCGCGCATGTTGCCGCGCACAGACTTATTGATTGTTACTACGCCTGCAGTCTCTGCACAGAAGGTTGCGATTCGCGCAGCTGATATGGCACGCAGAAGTTTCCTACGTGTTGCAGGTGTTATTGAAAACATGAGTGAGTTCACATGTGATCACGGCGAATCATACGCATTGTTCGGTACAGGTGGCGGTCAAGCCCTTGCAGATGAAGTTGGTGTTGAACTTCTTGGTCAAATTCCGATTGAGCCAGCAGTTGCTGCCGGTGGAGACAACGGAGAACCGCTAGTACTCACTTCAACGTCTGAAGCAGCACGCATCTTTACCGCAATTGCAGCACGCATCATTGCTGACACTCCCGAAGTGGAAGACATGGCTGGCTGTTCTGCGCGCGACGAAGATGTCGTGGTCACAGTACGTCGTAGTCAGAATCCCCAGGCATAGCAATACCAATTACGCGACCATCAGAGTCGATTTTGATTTTCGGCAAAATGGTTTGAGGAGTGCCGACTTTTGATGCTGCCGCCATCACTTCATCGGTTGTTGCATGGGGAAGTATGAACTCAATGTTTGCCCTGGTTGGAGGCATCAACATGAGATCTTTATCGTGGGCACGACTCATGGCCTCTTGAGGGCTGATCCAGAAACTTTCAATAGTTTCACCATCATCATGTAGCGGCACTTGCGCTGCTGGTGCGCGCGCAATGAAGAACCGAGTATCAAAACGGCGCTTCTCGCCCATTGGTGTAATCCAGTGGCTGACATAGTGAATGTCATCTGTAGTCAAACGCAAGCCTTCTGCTACGCACAAATCAAGCAGTGCTACTGAACCGTCATGAATATTGTGGCGCTCATGGCTGAAACGCGCCTCGACTTCTGGGTCATCAAATCGAACAACATCGCCAGTGTCTTCGTGGCGCGCCAGCAATACACCAGCTTCTTCGAAACACTCACGAATGCATGCAACCCAAAAAGCAAGACCACCGTTGGCGAGACCTAATAATGAACTGGCGTGCGCATCTGTAAGTCCATCGCAGATTTCTGCAATCTCTTCAATGCCATCAACATCGTCCACTTTGCCACCGGGGAACACAAACATTCCGCTAGCGAAGGCGGCAGAGAAAGTTCGGCGCAACATGAAGACTTCAATGCCACCTGCAACTGCATCGCGAATAAGTAGAACAGTCGCTGCTGGTTTTATCGGCACGGTCCGCGGGTCAAATGGCTCGTCACTGGTCTGTGGTGCGTTGCTCATTATTTGTTCTCCCCCTCAAGAGGGTCAACATCGATGACATCAAAAGATGAAGCCAATGTTCCCTTGGTCTCTACGATAGGTCCCGAGTGTGTTGCGCGTATCACTGTGATCTTTGAATGACTTCTACGCTGAACCAACTTGGTGGCCAAGGCTCGCGTTGGTGGAAGCAAGAGTGTGATGGCGAGTGCGTCAGAGATAAACCCAGGCGCAAACAGAAATACACCAGCCGCCAAGACGCAGACCCCGTGCACAATTTGCGTTGATGGTTCTTCTCCACGCTGAATGGCTGCAGTGAAGTCTTTGTAGACACGCATGCCTTCGCGTTTGACCAATGAAGTGCCAACCGCCGAAATAGCAATAAGTAAGGCCACGGTGGGCAGCAGACCCACTTGTTGACCTACTTGAACAATGACGTACAACTCAATCAGTGGCACTACCACAACTAGCGAAACGACAAGTAAGAACATTTTTTAGCTTTTTGACCGAGCTTCGCGATAATCCTTCGCTGCGCCTTCAAGTGGCTCCACTTCCAATGTGATGCCATCGATAGCAACGACGCGCATCTGGTCATTATCCGCCAGTGGTGTTGCACGGTTGGTACGTGCATGCCACTTAGCACCATCCACTAAAACGGTGCCTTCTGGGTTCACAGCGCCCACTGCAATACCAACGGTGCCGAGAAGATTTTCACGACCGATAGTTGGAGTTGCAAAGCGTGTGCGCACCATCGAAGGCATACCCACAATGAACGACAGTGCAACGCTGACGATGCAGACAGACATCGACAGCCAGCCTGGTCGCATGGTGATTCCATCGACATCTCTGAACATAGTGAACGCACCAATGATGTACAACAAGAGGCCGAGTCCTGTCCAGACTCGTGGAACACCCACTTGTACGTCAACTGCAAACGCAACAAATGCCGCGAGCAAAAACGCAATGCCGATACCGCTCATCGGCAGAGCGCCAATTCCCATGCATCCGAGTATCAGACATACAGCACCAACAAAGGCAGCGATACCAATGCCGGCAGTAAAGAACTCAAACAGTAACAATGCAAGCCCGATAGTGACCAGAAGAAGTGCTGATGGTGGGCTTGCAACCGTGTGTAACAAGCGCGGCATAAGACCCAGTTTGAAGAAGCGAACTGTGGTTGCTTCACGCGTGACTTGCCCCTTTGCATCTAATGCATCAGACACGGTGTTGAGAGTGACAGAGCGAAGGTTAAGTCCATCGAGTGCATACAACATGTTGCGCAAAACAGGAACACCACGATCATCAGTAGAAAACTTCAGAACTTCTTGTTCACGTGCATCAAGAAAACCTAAAGAGCCAGCCTGTAATTTTTCATCTGCATCACCAAACGTCACTTGACTTCCGTTCACAGACAACATTGCGCCGGTGCGTCCAATGCGTGCGCCAGGTGCCATTGCTGTCACGTCTGCTACTGCCAAGATCTGAGCTGGCAATCCGTATGCGCGGGCTCCACTTGGTCCCACCCAAATTGCAACAGGAATTTTCGATGCGGAAATTGCAGTAAGAACTTCGGTCATCCGATCGCGACTGACAACAGCACCTCGTGTGTTCAATTGAAAAATAACTGCCTGTGCGCCGTTGTTCTGTGAGCGAATAATTGCTTTCTCAATGGAGTCCGCCACGATGCTGTCAATCAGCCCGCTGACTTCCACCACATCGACGGGGGCAAGCGTGAGAGCGTCGTCAGCTGCACTCGCGCCTTGGCCTGTCATCAAGCTGAGCGCTGGCCCAGCAATAACAAGTGCCAATCCACACATGATTCGTCTTTTTGCGCCTACCCTCAATGGTCTCTCCTTCGTTATGGAACTACACCCTTTTTTCACGGCACAGCGTGTCCTTATTGTTGCTGGCAAAGGCGGCGTTGGGAAATCGACCGTTGCCGCCTCCCTTGCCCAGCTCTCGGCGCGTAGTGGATTTCGCACCCTGTTGATCACTTTGGATGAGCCGGCGAACGGACTTACGCCCCATGAATTACTCGAGCAGATCACCGTCAGCCCAGGCAGGGCACTGGCTGATTACCTTGCTACCAAAGGGTTAGGGCTAATTTCCCGCCAATTAGCGCGTTCGGGAATCATGGAATTAGTGGCCACCACGGCCCCTGGACTCGACGACCTTTTGGTCTTGGGGCGCATCAAGGCGTTCGAAAATCAACGGCCAACAGACGTGATCATTGTGGACGGGCCAGCGGCTGGTCATGCGCTCGATTTAGTGCGGGCTCCGGAGCAGTTGAAGCGCGCTATCGGGTCAGGACCAATCAGCCAACAAGCTGACGAAGTGCTCACCATGCTCAGTGACCCCGCACGATGCAAGGTGATGTTGGTGACGACTGCGGCAATCACGCCCGTCACTGAGACATGCGAGGCAGCTGACGAACTGATGGAGAAAGCACACATTGCACTTGCGCCAATCATCGTCAACAAGTGCGACCCTGCTGTCCCCCGTGTTGACGATGCAATTCTTCTTCCAGCGATTCGTGAGGCGTATCACTACTTGTCACTTCGTGCTGAAGCTCAATCAGAAGCAATCGGTGTACTGACTGATTCTCTCGAACAACCACAGTTACATCTGATACAGCATCACAGTGATGGAACTGCTCTCATCAACGCAATTGCAGATGATCTTGAACAAGCGATTCGAGATTTGCCATGAGCGCACAACCAGTTATTGATATATGTACGTCTGCCCGTGTCATCGTTACATGCGGAACGGGTGGTGTTGGGAAAACAAGTGTTGCAGCGGCGCTCGGATTTGAAGCCGCCCAACAAGGCAAGCGCGCCATTGTGATCACCATTGACCCAGCACGCCGGCTCGCCGATGCAATTGGCCTCGGTGAAGGCACAGGGAACGAGATTCAGCGAGTTCCTCTTGATGCAACTGGTGAATTATGGGTCACCATGCTTGATGTGCAGGAGACTTTCGATTCGTTAGTTCGTGACACATCACCAACACCTGAACGAGCAAAAGAAGTAATGGACAATTCCTTCTACCGCAGTTTGTCTCGATCATTATCTGGCACCCGTGACTATATGGCTGCAGAACGGTTGTACGACCTGTGTGAAGACGAGCGCTTTGATGTCATCATCGTTGATACTCCACCATCGCGTAATGCTCTCGATTTTCTTGAGTCACCAGAACGGCTCGCGCGATTCTTAAAACATCCCATCGTTAAATTCTTGGTTGCACCAAGTCGAGGTGGATTCCGTTTAGTCAATGCGGCAATGCAGCCAGTGTTCAAAGCAATCTCAACTGTTGTCGGTGGAGACACTCTCACGGGCACAGCAGCATTCCTACGAGCATTCGATGGAATGGAAGAAGAATTCTCTCGCCGCGCACTTGTGGTGGCAGACACCCTTCGAAGTTCAGTTAGTTCCTTTGTCATTGTGACGGCTCCGTCGCCTGATGCATTGATCGAAGCGAATCATTTTGTGTCTGAACTTTCTCGCCTTGGCATTACGTTGCGGCTCATTGTCGCAAATCGCATGCCGCCGCACTTTGGCACTCTCACCGCCACTGAAGAACATTCGATGGCACAATCTGAATCGGGAGACCTTGCGCGCGTACATGAACTCATCGCTGGTCTTCATGACGATGCTGACAGGGCAGATTCAAACATTCAGGCCTTCACCCAGCGAACTTCCACGACCTTTCCCGCAGTTTCAATTGCATTTGCTACGGAATTGGCAACAGACATTCACGACATGGACTCCATTGGTGCTTTGGCGCAACAACTGGCAGCCCCACCCTCACAGCAGTAAAGTCATCTTGTGCATATTTTGATCGCAACAGACGCCCAATGGGTCCTCAATGAAATAGAAGCCGTTTTGGGTTCCTCCTCCACCACTATTCAAGTGGTGACAAATGGTCGTCTTGTTTCGCCTGCAGTCGCCGAGCGCACCCCAGATATCGCAATCCTTGATATGCAAGTTGGCAGCATGGGCGGCATGGCGATCACAATGGACCTTCGCCTTGATCATTCCAGTGGCGCTTTGCCGAATGTTCCCATCTTGATGTTGCTTGACCGTGAAGCAGATGTTCATATGGCACGCCGTAGTGGTGCTAACGGTTGGATCATCAAGCCACTTGATGCATTGCGCCTGCGCAAAGCCGTCAACGCAATCGTTGCCGGTGGTTGTTACGCAGAGGGCGTTCCAGTGCCTGAAGCAATTGTCGAAGACGTCGTTGCTTCTGTTGATGACACTGCTGAACCAGCAGTTGAATTACTTAATCAGTAGTTCAGCAATTTGTACTGCGTTCAACGCAGCACCTTTACGTAGGTTGTCGTTCGACAAGAACAACGCAAGCCCACAATTGTTCGCAACTGTTTCGTCTTGACGCACACGACCCACATAGCTGGGGTCTCTTCCTGCTGCTAGCAATGGCGTGGGAATATCAACAAGAGATACTCCCTGCGCATTCGACAAAATTTCATTTGCGCGCACTGCAGTAATTGGGCGAGAGAATTCAACATTGATTGACATGGAATGTCCGGTGAAGACTGGAACACGCACACATGTGCCTGACACCAAGAGGCTAGGGATTTCAAGAATCTTGCGGCTTTCAAAACGTAATTTCTTTTCTTCATCTGTTTCGAAGAGGCCATCATCAACAAGTGATCCAGCAAATGGCAACACGTTGTACGCAATGGGGCGCACAAATTTGTTTGGTGCAGGCGATGCAACTGCGTCGCCATCAAAAGTCAGGCCAGCAGCTTTGTCATACATTGCGCGAGTTTGTTCATCAAGTTCATCAACACCAGCCAGACCAGCACCGCTGACTGCCTGATACGTACTAACGATCAGTTTCAGCAACCCTGCTTCATCATGCAAAGGCTTCAACACTGGCATTGCAGCCATAGTTGTGCAATTGGGGTTGGCAATAATCCCCTTTGGTGTGTTGTGCGCAAGATGTCCGTTTACTTCGCTGACAACTAGTGGCACTTCAGGGTCCATACGAAATGCGCTGGAGTTATCAATAACAATGACTCCGGCAGCAGCAAATCGCGGTGCTAATTCGCGTGATGACGTTGCGCCAGAAGAGAACAACGCAATATCCAGGCCAGATGGGTCTGCCACAGCGGCATCTTCCACTGTGATGTGTCCACCAGCCCACGGCAATGTGGTGCCCGCTGAACGTGACGAGGCAAAGAACCGTAGTTCAGTGATGGGGAAATTCCGTTCAGCCAAAAGGGTGCGCATGACACTGCCTACTTGACCTGTTGCTCCGACTACTCCTACACGCATGGGAATTGAGACTAATGGCTCCGAGCGACCAGCCACCAGTGACTTTTATTAGCAACGTCTAGATCACGTTGCACCACGGTGGTTCCGCGGTATGTCACGGGCTTTTGTGGCTTACCTGGGTGATGCAAAATGGCCACATCATCAAGAGCGATGCCGGATGCTTCCAGCAAATTCAGAACCCTTTTCGGGTCAAGACGGTTGGCCTGCCAGCCAAAGCGTGTTGACCAACGCCACTGCGACAGCCGAGACCCAACGACCGGGATTCGCCACAACTGACGCATCACGACACCGGCTGGGACGAGCAGCAAATCAGCTGGCACCCAGGTGCGGTAGTTCAGCGCCACATAACCGCCCGGCTTCACAATACGGAAAGATTCACTAGTGAGACCAAGTGCATCGCTGGCTTTGCAATGTTGCAACGTGATGTACGAAAAGACAGCATCAATAGAAGAGTCATCAACAGAGATTGTGCTTCCATCTGCGATGTGCACCGTGCGAAGTGAACCGACACGACCAAATCGAGAAACAGTTTCGCGACACCGTTCTAAGAATGCAGCATCAACATCAGTAGCAACGGTGACAGCAAACTTACGAGAAAACGCAGACGTCATTCGGCCTATGCCAGAACCAATTTCCAACATGGTTGCGCCCGATGCAAATGAATTCCAACCGAGACGGTCAAGATACACATCAACTTCTGCATCGCCTGTTTGAACAAATTCTTCAAGCGTGAGCGTTGCACCAGTTTGATTGTTAAACACCCAACCTGTATCGCGCACTACCTCGTCAGCATTGCGGCGCATCTCTGCACGCGTGCCGGCTGCACGCCAAGGAATCAGTTGTCGACGTGCGGTCACCATCTGCAGAGTCTTACAGGCGTTCTACTTGCGCTCGGGTAATGGTGCCGAATAGGCGGTACCCGAGTCGAGATCAAAAGCTGTATGCAGTGATCGAACAGCAGATTCCATATCTTTTGCAGCAATAACCACAGACACACGAATAGTGCTGGTGGAGATCATGTGAATGTTGATGTTGTTGTCCGCAAGAACACGGAACATTTTTGCAGCAACACCAGGACTGGTTTTCATGCCAGCACCCACTAAGGACACTTTTGCAATTTCAGAATTATGCGTAACGCCACTTGCGCCGATTTCTGAAGAAACTCGCGACACAATGTCTTCAGCCACTTTCATGTCTGCCTTTGGAACAGTAAAAGAAATGTCAGTGAGGCCATCTTTCGACGTGTTCTGCACGATCATGTCGACGTTGATGTTCGAGTTAGCAAGGCTTTCAAACAACGCCGCAGAAATTCCGGGCTTGTCTGGCACACCAACAATGGTGACTTTGGATTCACTGGCATCGTGTACGACACCAGAGATGATGGGCTCTTCCATTGAGCTGTCTCCTTGTGATTTTTCGTCGCTGACCCATGTGCCGTGTTCCCAGGTGAAACTGGAACGCACATGGATCGGAACGTTGTGATTACGGGCAAATTCAACTGAACGCAGCGCAAGAACTTTGCTGCCGCTACCAGCCATTTCAAGCATCTCTTCAAATTGCAAACGACCAAGCTTTCGCGCTTGCGGCACGATGCGAGGGTCTGCTGTAAAGATGCCGGTGACATCGGTGTAGATCTCACACACATCTGCATTCAAGGCAGCAGCTAACGCAACAGCAGTTGTGTCGCTTCCACCTCGGCCCAGGGTGGTGATTTCTTTATCGGTTGAGACTCCTTGGAAACCAGCAACGACCACAACCTTGCCTTCGGCAAGTGCCTCACGAACGCGGTCGCCCTTGATTTCTGCGATTTTGGCCTTGGTGTGCACGGTGTCTGTGATGATGCCGGCCTGAGAACCAGTGAAACTAACGGCCTCAACGCCGATGCCAGCAAGGGCTATGCACAAAAGAGACATCGAAATGCGCTCGCCCGTGGTGAGAAGCATGTCCATTTCACGGCCGGGGAGCACATCTGAGACTTGGTTAGCAAGAGACAGCAAGTTGTCAGTGGTTTTACCCATGGCAGAGACCACCACAACAACGTCATTGCCGTGGCGCTTCGTAAAGGCCACATGGTCAGCCACAGACTTAATACGGTCCGGATCGGCGACCGATGTGCCTCCATATTTTTGAACTACTAATCCCACCATTTTTAAGGTTACCCGTGCGCCAGTAACCTAAGACCTTCATGGGTACAGATAAAAGAGCACGCCAAAAGGCCAACCGGGACCGCGCCCGCCAAGAGCGCATCCGCAAACAAAAAATGACCACGGTCCGCAAGCGCGGCCTTCTTCTTGGCGTCGGAATTCCGGCCATCATCGGGGTGCTCTTCTTGATCTCGAACTTTGTCATGAATGATTCGTCATCTGGCACAGTAATTGATGATGTTTTAGAGACGATGCCTGAACCAGACGCAACTATTCCTGGCCTCCAAATCACCGGCAAGACTCCATGCCCGAAGACCGATGGCACAGAAGCACGCGCCACGATTTTCGAACAAGCACCGCCGATGTGTATCAATCCAGCAAAGTCATACACAGCTATTTTCAATACATCGGAAGGTGTTATCGAAGTCGCTCTGGATACCAAAAAGACCCCGTCAACAGTGAATAACTTCGTCACGTTGTCTCGTTACGGCTACTACGACACATCATTCATCTTTCGTACTGACACAACCCTTGACATCATTCAGGGCGGCGGTTCAAACAACACCGATGGTCCTGGCTACACAATCAAAGATGAAGGCACCGGCTTTACGTACACAGAAGGCGACCTTGTCATGGCGCGTAGTTCGGGCGCCGACTCTGGCGGTGGACAGTTCTTCTTCGTCACTGGGCCGAAGGCATCAGTTCTCGACGCCCAAGGCACCTATGTCACCTTCGGCAAAATTACGAAGGGCCTTGATGTCGCTCAGGCGATCTTGGCACTGAACTCTGGCGAGGGTGAGCTCGGCGGCGCTCCGAGCAAGCCAGTCAAAATAGACATTCTCAGCATCACCGAGAAATAACTTTCCACTCACTGATTCGTAGGCACTCATCACGGTGTGCCGCGAAGACGTTCTCGTAAACCTCCCAAACGTGTTGCGTCAGTTGATAATTTCGTATTACGATATAGCCATGTTTACATCCTCGGTTCGGCCTATCGACATGGCGCAACCAAAAACGACATTTCACATGCCATCGAATACCGCATCTCTCTTTACGAAATCGGAAAGTCTGATTTTGCAGACCGAATACTCATTGTTGGCCCAAGGTCCGACGGACTCTTTCTTGAAATCATCGGTGTCTTTGGCGCCCCTCAGACACTCACAATCTTTCACTGCATGCCTCTGCGGCAGCAATGGATCAACGTATTAAAGGAGAACCAATGAAACTAAAAACAATTTCAGGAAAAAACGGGAAAGTTGTTTTGCCCGATGGTTCGACAATCTCTCATGAGGAACTAGAAAAAGAGGCAGATCAATGGGCCTCTGGGGAAATTCAAGCCAAGACCATCCGCCAATTAGTCGGCCGGCCACGCCTGGGTGAGGACATCGGCAAAGTGATGCCCATTCGCATTGAACCGAGTCTCATCAGTGAAATTGACCGACGTGCCACGCGAGATGGGATCTCACGAAGCGCCCTCGTGCGAATCGCAATTGCGAAATATTTGGCGTCGTAGCCCGCAATTACTCATTTCTGGGGCGCGGTTGTTACCGTGTTTTCCATGTCAGAAACGAATATCTCAAAAGTTGGAATCTGTGGCTCCGGAATCATGGGCTCAGGCCTTGCCGAAGTAGCTGCAAAAGCTGGGTACACCGTCATTGTGCGTTCACGTAGTGCCGCAAGCGCACAATCCATGATTACGTCGATTGAAAAGGGACTCGACAAGCAAGTCTCACGCGAGAAGATCACTGCAGAAGATAAGGCAGCGATTCTTGGTCGCTTGTCTGCAACAGACAAAATTGCTGATCTTGCTGATTGCGATCTTGTTATCGAATCAGTTGTTGAAGATCTTGAAGTGAAGAAAGCACTGTTCATCGAACTTGACAAGGCTGTGAAGCCAAGTGCAATTCTTGCAACAAACACCAGCACATTGCCTGTTATTGAAATGGCAATGGCAACTGGTCGCCCAGACAAAGTGTGTGGAATTCACTTCTTCAACCCAGCAACTGCAATGCCATTGGTTGAAGTTGTTCGTCCGATCACTGCATCAGACGACACCATGGCAGCTGCAAACGCTTTCACTGCCAAGTGTGGCAAGAGCGGCGTTCAAGTAAAAGATCGCGCGGGCTTCATCGTGAACGCGTTGCTGTTCCCATACCTCAACAATGCAATTCGCATTTGGGAAACTGGCACAGCATCAATGGAAGACATCGATACAGCAATGAAAGGTGGCTGCAATTTCCCAATGGGTCCATTCGCGCTGCTTGACCTTGTTGGTCTTGATACATCGTTGTCAATCCTTGAAGCGCTCTACGCAGAATTCGCTGATGCGAACTATGCAGCTGTTCCAACACTTCGCCGCCTTGTTGCAGCAGGAAAATTGGGACGCAAGAGCGGTGAAGGTTTCTACACCTACTAATCAGGTCTGTAGCAACTGATGCAACCACCTACCGAATGTCGGTGGTATTTCTTGCCGCAATCTGAATGGCCCCATGACGAAGTAGTCGCCATTGGTGCCGACTTACAACCAGACACGGTTCTCTATGCGTATGCGCACGGAATGTTTCCGATGTACGTGGACAGGAAAAACAGAACGCTCGGATGGTGGTCGCCTCTGGAACGTGGTGTCATTCCGCTTGATGGCTTTCATATTTCGCGGTCGTTACGCAGCAGTGCTCAACAGTTTGTGTGCACGATCAACGTTGCATTTGTTCGCGTGATGCAGGAATGCGCAACAGCACGAACTGATGGCAACTGGATTAGCCAAGAATTTATTGATGCGTACACAACACTTCACCAATTGGGTCATGCCCACAGTGTTGAAGTGTGGAATAAAAAGGGCGAACTGGTGGGTGGTCTCTACGGCCTGCGCATCAACGGACTCTTCGCCGGTGAATCAATGTTTCATCGTGAGACCGACGCTTCCAAGGTGGCACTAATGCACCTTGTTGACCTCATGAACCTTGACGGCATGCAACTGCTCGACACCCAGTGGAGCACCGACCACCTGGCCTCACTCGGCTGTATGTCCGTGACTCGGGCCGATTACCTGACGCTTTTAGCCACAGCCATTGAGCCATAGGGCCTTTTCGTAGAGAATTGGGGAATACATCGCCATACTTGAGACGTGACTGACGCCAATACCCCCCGTCGCGACGACCCATGGTTGATGCGAACCTATTCCGGCCATTCCACTGCTGCGGCATCGAATGAGTTGTACCGCACCAACTTGGCCAAAGGCCAGACAGGGTTGTCCATTGCCTTCGATCTTCCTACACAAACGGGCTACGACCCAGACCATGTTCTTGCAAACGGCGAAGTCGGAAAAGTAGGCGTACCTGTAGCGCACCTCGGTCACATGCGCACACTTCTTCATTCCATTCCTCCAGCAAAGATGAACACGTCGATGACCATCAATGCACCAGCTGCATGGATGCTTGCGTTGTACGTTGCCAACGCACGGGAACAAGGCGTCACTGATACCGAGCTTCGCGGCACAACACAGAACGACATCGTGAAGGAATACTTGTCTCGCGGAACGTTCATCTTCCCGCCTGCTCCTTCAAAGCGTTTAATTGTCGACATGGTTGCATGGTGCACTCATAACGCGCCGAAGTGGAACCCAATGAACGTCTGCTCGTATCACTTGCAAGAAGTTGGCGCTACACCCGTACAAGAGATTGCCTATTCGCTCGCAAACGCAATTGACATTCTTGATGCTGTGCGTGACAGCGGACAAGTTGACGAAGCACAATTCGACCAAGTATTCGGTTCCATCTCTTTCTTCGTTAACGCTGGTATTCGTTTTGTAGAAGAAGTATGCAAGATGCGTGCATTCACCGAACTGTGGGATCGCATTGGTCGCGAGCGCTACGGAGTGAAGGACGCAAAAGCACGTCGTTTCCGTTATGGCGTTCAAGTGAACTCACTTGGCCTCACTGAGGCACAGCCAGAGAACAATGTGCAGCGAATTGTGTTGGAAATGCTTGCTGTCACGCTCTCAAAGAACGCGCGTGCACGCAGTGTGCAGTTGCCTGCATGGAACGAAGCGCTCGGTCTGCCACGCCCGTGGGATCAGCAGTGGTCACTTCGCATGCAGCAAGTTCTTGCGTTCGAATCTGACCTTCTGGAATACGACGACATTTTTGACGGCTCCATAGTCATCGAAGGACGTACAAAAGAATTAAGTGACGCCGCGTGGGACGAATTGCAAGATGTTCTGTCACTTGGTGGCGCGTTCAATGCAGTAGACGAACTTAAAGGACGACTTGTTCGTTCAATGGCTGCTCGTACACGTCGAATTGAAAGCGGCGAACAAACTGTTGTTGGCGTGAACTCATACGTTGAATCTGCCGAAAGCCCATTAGGTGGCACAGACAACATCATGGTGGTTGACCCAGCAGTGGAAGCTGAACTGATCGCAGACGTCAACGCGTGGCGCACCTCGCGAGATAACGCGCGCGTTGAAACTGCACTTGCACACCTGCGTAGTGCTGCCGAAACTGACGAGAACATCATGGAAGCATCAATTGAGTTAGCAGTTGCTGGTGGCACCACCGGCGAGTGGTCACAAGTTCTCCGTGATGTCTTCGGTGAATTCCGCGCACCTACTGGTGTTGCAGCAGCAGTTGGTCGACGCACCAATGCACTCGCCGCAGTTGCCGAATACGTTCGCACCATTCCTGGTGGCCCACCGCGTTTCCTTGTTGCAAAGCCTGGCCTTGACGGTCATTCAAGTGGAGCAGAACAAATTGCGGTGGCAGCTCGCGATGCTGGCATGGAAGTTGTGTACAGCGGAATTCGCCTCACGCCCGCCCAAATTGCCGCAAGCGCTCGCGACGAAGACCCCGATGTTGTGGGCCTTTCCATCTTGTCTGGCTCTCACATGAAGCTGGTACCTGATGTTGTGGCTCGCTTACGTGCCGAAGGCTGTGAGGCTCCGGTCATTGTCGGCGGCATCATTCCGGAAGAAGACCGAGCATGGCTCACCAGCCATGGGGTCGCTGCCGTGTACACGCCAAAAGACTTCGACATTGCACGAATCATGCAAGAAGTGGCCGAATTGGCCGCAGCCCATCGTAATTAATTAGCCAAAAAGGGAATCTCAGCGCAGAAGCGTTGGTTGACTGTGGCTATGAGCATTTACGCAACATCTATCTCCACCCTTGACGGCCAGCCCAATGCATTGGCAAATGCCGCTGGCAAAGTGACATTGGTTGTCAACGTCGCAAGCAAGTGCGGACTCACTCCACAATACGAGCAGCTCGAAGCACTTCAGAAGCAGTACGCAGCACAAGGTTTCACAGTCGTCGGCGTTCCGTGCAACCAGTTCATGGGACAAGAGCCAGGAACATCAGAAGAGATCGCCAGTTTCTGCAGCACCACATACGGAGTTACTTTCCCACTGACAGAAAAAATTGATGTCAATGGCGATGCACGTCACGCCTTGTACTCAGCACTCACACCTGTTGCAGACGCTGAAGGTGTTGATGGCGACATTCGCTGGAACTTCGAAAAGTTTCTTGTCAACCGTGATGGTGCAGTTGTAGCACGCTTTCACCCAAAGACAGCACCTGATGCGCCCGAAGTAATTTCGGCCATCGAATCAGCTCTGTAGCAACTACGCCTTTTCGGCAGCAACAAACGAGTCGAGCGCGGTTCCGCTCTCAAGACTTGTAATCAACGCATAACGCGGGAAGTCATGATTGTGAACAACAACGTGCCACAACCGTTGTGTATCAACAAGAAATCGAGAACCCTTGTGTAACGGCACATGGCGTTCTGTGGCGCGGTCTGGCAGGCCATCTGGACCATTGTCCATCAGCAACATATAGCTATCGGGGCAGTCTGTTAGTTCCATCCACGTGCGAACAACCCAGCCTTCATTGTCTGGATTAAAGCGGTTGTTGTCATCGCGATGAATGTTGCGCAAAGCCTGCTCATGATTTTGCGGCTCCAATTTGATGATGCGTACTCGACCGAAGTTTGCACCAATGGAATCAACGTATTTCTGCAGTGTTGGAGCTGATGATGCATTCGAAGTCCACAGAGCATCTTTGTCAGTTTTGCCCTTGTCCCAAAAACCACGGCAGTCCAGTTCACCATCGGCTGATGCAAGTGGTGCAAAGTTTGTGTCGCCACCACTTTTCCAATCCATGTATTCAAGTGATTCCCATTCAGATGCAGGAACATCAAACGGCGCATCACGTAACACAACAAAACCAGTTTCAACTAAACAGTCGAGACGAACATGTGGAGTCTGCAATGGAATAGCAACGGACCAGTGTTCTTGTGTTGGCCAGAATGCGGTGCTCATGAGTTCATTGTACGGAGTTGTGAGTACTGAATGGAAGGACCAATGTCACGGTTGCATGGTGGTAGTTGCACCAATCGGCACAAAACCCGTGGCTGGCGGTAATAGCAACACTGTTCCTGCATCAACACGATCAGGGTTCTTTATTTTGTTGAGTGCCACAAGTGCAGGTGCACTGATTTTCAACTTTTCGGCAATTCCATATAACGATTCACCGGGAAGAACTGTGTACTTCAATGGAGGTGCAGTATTGGTCGGAGAAATACTGGTACTTGTTGTGCTCACAACAGTTGTGGTTGCAGATGAAGATGATCCGCTATCGGTCAATAAGTACGAAAAGAATGCAAGCAGTCCGAACAAGCATGTGCTCCACAACAGGTACATATGAAGTCGCGTGCGGAGAAACATTCTTGTCATGTTATGTCTGTCACAGCCCGATGCGCAGTACGCCTCCCCATAGGAGAAAACAAGGGACTCTGTTCTACTCTGTATGGTTCATGACTCCTGAGACTCGCTCCTACCCCGGCGCTGAACGCCCAGCCCGTTCGTACCGTCACAATGCCGATGGCGTTGATATTGCGGTCTATGAATGGGGTACCGAATCAAACCCGCCACTCTTTCTTGTGCATGGTGGGTCTGACTTTGCTGGCACGTTCGATGTTTTCGCCCCTCTCATCGCTGCTGCTGGGTACCGAGTCATCGCCTGGGATCACCGCGGTCATGGCGATAGCCAACATGCCCCCCTCTACGGATGGGATGCAGATATCCGCGACGCGCTGTCAGTGATGTCTGTAATCACCAATAAAGCTGCACCCGTCATTGCACATTCAAAGGGTGGGGCACTCATGATGCAACTTGCCGACTCGTGCCCGTACCGCATTTCTGCGATGGTCAATATCGATGGCATGCCGAGCAAGCGACGCATGCCAGACGTTCCTGATCATGATCAATCCCGCTTGCTTGCCGACTCAATTGGTTCATGGCTTGATTTCCGTCATGAGGCTGCTGCGTCAGAACGCAAGCCAGGAACTTTGGTTGACCTTGCACAACGCAGAGGAAAGATGAACCCCCGCCTTTCTATTGAATGGCTTGAATACCTCGTAACAATCGGCGCACAACAAGACGCAGATGGTTGGCGTTGGAAACTTGATCCCACAATGCGCTTCGGTGGTTTCGGTCCGTGGCGTCCTGAATGGGCATCATTACGAATGGCAGCACTCACCCAGCCATTCCTCGGATTACTCGGCACCTTTGATGAGCCGATGGGTTGGGGTGCTCGCCCACGTGATGTGTTGCCGTGGATCCCTTCCAGTGGACGACTTGAAGTTCTTGAAGGCATCGGTCACTTCATTCACATTGAAGAACCCGAAAGAGTCAGTCAAATGATTTTGGAGTTCTTGTCATGAACACTGTGATGTTGCAACACAACAAAGTCACGTTGGCATTGCATGAAGTTCGCCTCGGAACTGGTCGCCCTCTTTTGTTCCTTCACGGACTCGGTGAAAGTGCAGCCATGATGTCGACACTGTCTGTCAACTGGGCTGGCCCAGTGTGGGCACTTGATTTCACCGGCCACGGCGATTCATCCGTTCCTGCAGGCGGCGGTTATTCCTCTGAAATCCTTATGGCAGACGCTGATATCGCCCTGCGGCACATTGGAGAAGCCACCGTTGTGGGCAGGGGACTTGGCGCCTACATTGCGTTTCTTATAGCTGGCGCCCGACCAACTTTGGTGCGTGGTGCAGTGTTGCTTGATGGTCCAGGTCTTGCTGGTGGCGCCATTCACGCAACATCAAATACCGAGATTTCATCAGGTGGAGACCGCACAGGAACAACACCAGACCCATGGGCACTCATTGAGTTATCGCGCGATGCACGACCGCCGACATACACCACAACATTTGCACGACTCGCCGTTAGCGGTTCAGGAATTGCAGACCCTATTGCTGTTACATGCAAAGTTGCGCCACCATGGGTGGAAGCAATTCGTGCAGAACCTGGTGTGATGATTGATATCACTCTGCAAGAAGCGCTAGATATTTACGCTGCCGTTTAAATATCGCGCTGAGTGACAGCGTCTGCAAGATCAAGAAGTGCTTCATACGCAGCACCCTGAATCAATTGCTTATCTAACGATGCAAC